>Ga0209174_10000945_pt1 | contig 21149 bp, 12 predicted proteins | sample JI91814BDNA_FD_187505 | JGI IMG/M metagenome (GOLD analysis project Ga0209174, IMG submission 187505) | Wastewater effluent complex algal communities from Wisconsin, to seasonally profile nutrient transformation and Carbon sequestration -... | ecosystem: Engineered > WWTP > Effluent > Algae...
CGGCGAGCAGGCGCTGGAGATCGCCGACATGCTGGTCCGTTCCAACGCGGTGGACATGGTGGTGGTCGACTCGGTCGCCGCGCTGACCCCACGTGCCGAGATCGAGGGCGAGATGGGCGACCAGCTTCCCGGCCTGCAGGCGCGCCTGATGAGCCAGGCGCTGCGCAAGCTGACCGGCAACATCAAGCGCAGCAACTGCATGGTGTTCTTCATCAACCAGCTGCGCCAGAAGATCGGGATCATGATGCCCGGCCAGAGCAACGAAGTGACCACCGGCGGCAACGCGCTGAAGTTCTATGCCTCGGTGCGCCTGGACATCCGCCGCATCGGCTCGATCAAGAAGGGCGAGGAGATCATCGGCAACCAGACCCGGATCAAGGTGGTCAAGAACAAGCTGGCGCCGCCATTCAAGCAGGTCATCACCGAGATCCTCTACGGCGAGGGCATCAGTCGCGAGGGTGAGCTGATCGACATGGGCGTGGACGCCAAGCTTGTCGAGAAAGCCGGTGCCTGGTACAGCTACGACGGCGAGCGCATCGGCCAGGGCAAGGAAAACGCCCGCACCTACCTCAAGGAGAATCCCGCCGCGGCACTGAAGCTGGAAGCCGCGCTGCGCGAGAAGTTCGTGCCTGAAGAGGCACCGCGCGAAGAGGCAGGCGCCGAATGACGGTGCCGGGCGGCGATGGCGGTGAAGCGTCCTCGTCAGCGCGGAATCGCCGTCGCCGCCCGGAGCCTTCACCCACACAGCGGGCGTTGGGTCTGTTGACCCGCCGCGAGCATTCGCGCAAGGAACTGGCGCGCAAGCTCGCTGGCCGTGGCGTCGAGACCGCGGACGCACATGCGGTCATCGACAAGCTGGCCGCCGCCGGCTGGCAGGACGACAGCCGGTTCGCCCGATCGCTCGTACGCAGCCGCGCTGCCGTTGGCTATGGGCCTGGCTGGATCCGGGCGGAGCTCGGCACGCACGGTTTGGGTGCTGAAGCGGTCTCGGCCGCCTTGGGCAGTGTCGAGGACGATTGGGCCGATGTGGCCCGTGACCTGGTCCGTCGCCGTTTCGGCGATGCCGGCCTGCTGGACATCGCGCAGCGACGCAAGGCGGCAGACCTGCTGCTGCGCAGGGGGTTCTCGATGGAACATGTGCGGGCGGCAACTCGCCACGACTAACGTGTTCCCCGGGGCCTGGCGGCACCTCGACGACGGACATGCGATTTAGAGCCTTGCAGGCCCGTCGCCCCTGTAAAATGGCCGGATGAAAACGACTTCCGATATCCGCCGGGACTTCCTCGAGTTCTTCGCCTCCAAGGGCCACACCATCGTGCCGTCCGCGCCGCTGGTGCCGGGCAACGACCCGACCCTGATGTTCACCAACTCGGGCATGGTCCAGTTCAAGGACGTGTTCCTCGGTGCCGAGAAGCGCAGCTACGTACGCGCGGCCGACGTGCAGCGCTGCCTGCGCGCGGGCGGCAAGCACAACGACCTCGACCAGGTGGGCTACACCGCGCGCCATCACACCTTCTTCGAGATGCTCGGGAACTGGTCGTTCGGCGATTACTTCAAGAAGGAGGCCATCGCCTGGTCCTGGGAGCTGCTGACCCAGGTCTGGGGGCTGCCTGGCGAGCGCCTGCTGGTCACGGTGTACCACAACGACGACGAGTCCTACGACATCTGGAACAAGGACATCGGACTGCCGCCTGAGCGCATCGTGCGCATCGGCGACAACAAGGGTGCGCCGTTCGCCTCCGACAATTTCTGGCAGATGGCCGACACCGGTCCCTGCGGTCCGTGCACCGAGATCTTCTACGACCATGGCGAGCACATCGCCGGTGGCCCGCCCGGTTCGCCGGACGAGGATGGGGATCGCTACATCGAGATCTGGAACAACGTGTTCATGCAGTTCGACCGCCAGCCGGACGGCACCCTGGTGCCGCTGCCGGCGCCTTGCGTCGACACCGGCATGGGCCTGGAGCGCCTGGCCGCGATCCTGCAGCACGTGCACACCAACTACGAGATCGACCTGTTCCAGGCGTTGATCAGGCACGCGTCCGAACTGACCGGGACCGCCGACCTCGAGAACAAGTCGCTGCGGGTGATCGCCGACCACATCCGTGCCTGCGCCTTCCTGATCGTGGATGGCGTGCTGCCGTCGAATGAAGGCCGCGGTTACGTGCTGCGCCGGATCATCCGCCGCGCGTTGCGCCACGGCTGGATGCTGGGCGTGCGCGAACCGTTCTTCCACAAGTTGGTGGCCACGCTGGATGCGCTGATGGGCGATGCCTACCCGGTGCTGCGCGAGGGCCGCGCCACCGCCGAGCGTGCACTCAAGGCCGAGGAAGAACGCTTCGCGGAAACGCTCGATTCGGGCATGCGCATCTTCAATGACGTGGCGGCGCGAAGCGACGGCACCATCCCGGGCATCGATGCCTTCCGCCTGTACGACACCTACGGCTTCCCGCTCGACCTGACCCAGGACATGGCCCGCGAACGTGGGATGTCGGTGGACGTCGCCGGCTTCGATGCCGCGATGACCCAGCAGAAGGAAACCGCGCGTGCCGCCGGCAAGTTCGGTGGCGGCACCCAGTTGCCGGCGGATCTGGTCGCGCAGCTGACACCGACGAAGTTCCTCGGCTACGACGCGTTGACCGCGGGCGGGCTGGAAGTGCTGGCGCTGTTGAAGGACGGTCGTCCCGTCGAGTCCATCGCCGCCGGCGACGATGCCATCGTCATCCTCGACGCAAGCCCGTTCTATGCCGAATCGGGTGGCCAGGTCGGCGATACCGGCGAACTCGATGAGCAGGGCGTGCGATTCGTCGTCAGCGACACCCTGAAGCTCGCCGGCCAGTTCCATGGCCACATGGGCAAGCTGTCCGCCGGCGCACTCAAGCGCGGCGACCGGGTGTCGGGTACGGTCGATGGTGGGCGCCGCGGCGCGACGATCCTCAACCACAGCGCCACCCATCTCCTGCATGCCGCACTGCGCGACGTGCTGGGCACCCACGTGCAGCAGAAGGGCTCGCTGGTCGCACCGGATCGCCTGCGCTTCGACTTCTCGCACTTCCAGCCGGTGACTGCGGCGGAGCTTGCCGAGATCGAGCGCCGGGTGAACGCCGAAGTGCGCGCAAACCACGAGGGCGAAGTGCGCCACATGGCGATGCAGGAAGCGCTGGACTTCGGCGCGATGGCGCTGTTCGGCGAGAAGTACGGCGAGCACGTGCGCGTGTTGCGCTTCGGCCCGACCTCGACCGAACTGTGCGGTGGCACCCATGTTGGCCGCACCGGCGACATCGGCCTGTTCAAGATCGTGTCCGAAGGTGGCGTGTCCGCCGGCGTGCGCCGCATCGAAGCGGTGACCGGGCAGGGCGCACTGGATCATGTGGCCGAGGAAGAGCGTCGCCTCGACGAGGCCGCCGCCTTGCTGGGTGGCACCAGCGGCGACGTGGCCGACAAGCTGCGCGCATTGCTTGACCGCCAGAAGAAGCTGGAGCGCGAACTGGAGGCGATCAAGGCCAAGGCGGCCTCGGGCGCGACGAGCGATCTCGGCAGCCAGGCTCGCGACGTGGACGGGATCAAGGTGCTCGCGGCGCGCCTGGAAGGCTTCGATGCCAAGGCATTGCGCGATGCAATGGATCGGCTCAAGCAGCAACTGGGCGATGCGGTCATCGTGCTGGCCGGCACCGACGGTGGCAAGGCGGCGCTGGTGGCGGGCGTGAGCGGAGCCGCCACCGGCAAGGTCAAGGCCGGCGACCTGCTGGGCGACGTGGCCCGCCAGGTCAACGGAAAAGGGGGTGGCCGCCCCGACATGGCCCAGGGCGGTGGCGACGACGGCCCGGCGCTGGTGGCCGCGCTCGATCGCGTGCCGGCGTGGGTTGGCGAGCGCCTCGCGGCGCATTGAATGCAGCGACCGTGATGGCGGTCGCTTGTGCAAGCTGAACGATGCCCCGTATGATCGGGCGGATTGGATGCATCTGGCCGCACGTTTCCGTGGCGGCTGCGACAGGGGAGTTGCGATGCTGATCTTGACCAGGCGGGTAGGCGAAACCTTGATGATCGGCGATGCCATCACCGTCACGGTGCTTGGCGTCAAGGGCAACCAGGTTCGCATCGGCATCACCGCGCCGAAGGATGTCGCCGTGCATCGCGAGGAGATCTACCAGCGCATCCAGGGCGATGACGGCAACAAGGACGGCGAGGCGAAAGGCTGAGGTTTGCCGGATCGCGGTACAACCTGTATTCTTCGCCGCTCGCGATTTCGCCGCACCGGAGACTTGCCCGAGTGGCCGAAGGGGCTCCCCTGCTAAGGGAGTATGGGGTCAAAAGCTCCATCGAGGGTTCGAATCCCTCAGTCTCCGCCAGTCCGGTGAAACCGCGAAACAAGCGTCATCGAAGTGATTTTTCGTTGACGTGGAATCATGCAGCAACGCATAATTCCGCTTCTGCATGCGCCCGTAGCTCAGTTGGATAGAGCACCAGGCTACGAACTTGGGGGTCGGGAGTTCGAATCTCTCCGGGCGCACCACCATTGAAGAAAGCCGGCCTTTGGCCGGCTTTTTTTTCGCCCGTCGCGTCGTCCTGCCGCGAGTGGAGCGGGACGCGCGCTGCGCCCGCCGCGGCGGCCGCGCGCGCGGGTGATTGCTACACTGCAGCGATGCAGGAAACGCCGCGACGCATCAAGAAAAAGACCCGCGCCACTTCGATGGACATCGCCCATCGCGCCGGGGTGTCGCAGGCCACCGTCTCGCGCGTGTTGCGCGGCAGCCCGCTGGTCAACGCCGAGACCCGCAAGCGGGTCGAGGAAGCGGTCCGCGAGCTGAACTACAAGGTCGATCGCCACGCATCGAGCCTGCGCACCCAGCGCGCAGGCACCCTGGCCCTGCTGCTGTTCGAGGACCCGACGCCCGACGACTCGCACATCAATCCGTTCTTCCTGTCGATGCTCGGCTCGATCACCCGCGCCTGCGCCAAGCACGGGCATGACCTGCTGGTCTCGTTCCAGCAGCTGTCGGACGACTGGCATGCCGACTACGAAGACAGCATGAAGGCCGATGGCCTGATCCTGCTGGGCTATGGCGACTACATCGCCTACGAGAGCAAGCTGGCGCACCTGGTCGCGCAAGGCACGCATTTCGTCCGCTGGGGCGCGGTGCTGCAGGGGCAGCCGGGGATCTCGATCGGCTGCGACAATGCCGCCGGTGGCGCGCTGGTCGGGCGCCACCTCATCGAGCGGGGACGTCGCAAGGTCGCGTTCCTCGGCGACGCCTCGACCCATTTCCCGGAGTTCTTCGCCCGTTACTGCGGCTGCGATGGCGCGTTGCGCGAGGCCGGCCTGCGCATGAACCCGGCCTTGCAGGTCGATGCCGACAGTTCCGAGCAATCCGGCTACGACGCAGCGCGTACGTTGATCGGTCGCGGCCATGCCTTCGATGCGATCTTCGCCGCCAGCGACCTGATCGCGATCGGCGCAATCCGGGCGCTCAGCGAACACGGCCTCCGGGTGCCTGAAGACGTGGCCATCGTCGGCTTCGACGGCACGCCGATGGCGCGCTTCTCCAATCCGCCGTTGACCACGGTGGTGCAGGACACCTCGGGGGCCGGCGAGTTGCTGGTCGCCAGCCTGCTGAGACTGGTGCGCGATGAGCCCGCGGAGAGCGTGACCCTGATGCCGACGCTGGAAGTCCGCGCCTCCAGCGGCGGCTGACCCTCAGCGCGGTCGGCGCGCGCCGGTCATCGCGCGGTCCAGCGCGGCCTGCAGCGCAGGCATCGTGACGGCCGCATCCAGCACGAACACCTGCACGCCATGCGCCGCGACGTCGGTCGACAACGTGCCGCCCGCACGGACATCGAGCGTGCCGCCGTCGAGCGCGGAGCGCCATTGTCCTGGCTGCAGCAGCGAAGAGATGTCGAAGCGCTGCGCGGCATCGCCCTTGTTGAGCAGCACCAGTGCGACCTGCCGGACGTCGCCATGCTGCAGCACGCGATAGAACGCCGCGCGATTGCCCTGCAGCTCGATGTCGACCTGCACGCCGCGCTGCAATGCGGGTGTGGCCGCACGTACGTTGGCGATGCGCGCAAGCGCCGCGTGGATCGGGCTGCGCCGCGCCGCGGCGATGCCTTCGTTGCCGAAGTAGTTGCGATTGCCGGCATGCTCGGCGCGGCCGCGCATGAAGCCCATCTCGGAGCCGTAATAGACCACCGGGATGCCGCGTGCGGTGAACAGCCAGTTGTGCGCGTCGATGAAGCCTTCGTCGCTCGCATCCATCCGCGGCATGTCGTGGTTGTCGTAGAACGTCGCCAGCTCGTAGGGGTTGGCGTACGGCCCATCGGTGAGGAACAACGATGGCGCAAGACGCTCGTAACCCGCGCCCTTGCGCCCGAACACCTCGTCCATCGCCTGCTTCATCGGGAAGTCGAGCACGCTGACTTCGCCGTTGCCGGGCAGGGTATGCGTCGCGATCTTCGCCGCGTCGTAGTCGAAGGCTTCGCCGAACATGAAGAAGCCGGGATGCTTCGCGCGGATGCGTCGGGTGAATGCATCCCAGAACGACGGCGGCATCCAGCTGATGGTGTCGATGCGGAAGGCGTCCGCCCCCTGGTCGATCCAGTGGCCGTAGGCATCGACCATGTAGTCGAGCACCGCGGGGTTCCCCGCATCGAAATCCGCGAGTTGCGCCAGGTTGCCGTCGAAGATCGATCCCTTCGCGGCGTCGACCGGGCCGGTGGTGTTGTAGAAGCGATGCAGCGGGTTGTGCGCGGGATCCAGCGCTTGCGGCGGCAGGTTCTGGTGGTCGGCGACGAGCCTGCCGGCCTGGTCGAACACCTGGCCGAACTTCGGCTGTGGCTTCGGCATCGTCCAGCCCGGCGAGCCGTGGTTGCCGACGATGTCCAGGACCAATGTCATGTCCTTGGCATGCACCGCACTGGCAAGTCCGGCGAAGTCCAGGTGGGCGCTCGGCAAGTGTTCGTCGAGCTTGAAGAAATTCGTGCCCCAGTAGCCGTGGTAGCCGCTCTTGCCCTGGTCGGTGAGGATGCTGCCGCAACCCGGCGGCGAGCCACCGGTGAAGGCTTCGTCCGGATTGTCGACGACCGGCGTGATCCACACCGAGGTGAAGCCCATCCCGCGAATGTAGTCCAGGTTGTCGGCGATGCCCTTGAAGTCGCCGCCCAGGTAGCCGATGTTGCCGGCCACGCCATTGCACGGCGGCAGCGGGATGTCGAAGGTGCGCGTCTTGGGATTGGCGCGTCCGCCGCCCTGGTCCCGATGATCGTTCGACGTGTCGCCGTTGACGAAGCGATCGGTGACCACGAAGTACACCGCATTCGCGGCGAACGGTTCCAGCGTGCCGTAGTAATCCTTTACGGGTGCGCGGTTCGATGCCGCATCTTGTGGCGACGTCGATGCGCAGCCGCCGACGAGCAGGGCGATGGCCGCGGCGAGCAGGGAGCGTGTCATTGGCATGTCGGTCGGCCTCCTCAGGCGGTGCGGGTGGCGGGGGCGCGCACCAGCAACACGCACAGGCCGGCGATGAGCATGCTGGTGCCGCCGATCGCCAGCGCATTGATCGGATGGCCGCCCAGCCAGGTCTTCAGCAGGAAGCCGAGCAGGCTGGCCGCGACCAACTGCGGGATCACGATGAAGAAATTGAAGATGCCCATGTAGATGCCCATCTTCGCGGCCGGCACGCTGTCGGAGAGCAACGCGTACGGAAGCGACAGGATCGACGCCCACGCGAAACCCACGCCGACCATCGACAGCAACAACCACTGCGGATCGCGGATCCACAGCATCGACAACAGGCCCAGTCCGCCGAGCACGGAGTTGACCAGGTGGCTCATGCGCAGGCCGAGCGCGCGCACCATCCACGGGATCGCGATGGCCGCGAGCGCGGCGAAGCCGTTGTAGGCGGCGAACAGCACGCCCACCCAGTTCGCGCCTTCGTTGTACGCGGCCGAGCTGGCGTCGGTGCTGCCGAAATGGACCTCGGTCACTGCCGCGGTGGTGTAGATCCACATCGCGAACAGCGCGAACCAGGAGAAGAACTGCACGACGGCGAGCCGTGCCATCGTCGAAGGCATGTCGCGCATGTCGTCGATGATGCGGGTGAACGCATTGTCGGTGGAGGACAGCAGCGTGCGCAGCAGGAAGGCGATGCCGAAGCCGGCGAACAGGCCGGCCAGGATGTACAGGGCCTTGTCGAGCCCGCGCGACTGGACCACCGTGGCGATGACCGCGCCGACCACGATCGCGGCGATGGCCACCGCACGCACCGTGCCGGGGCTGCCGAGGCGGCGTTCGAGCGCCGGCGCTTCGTCCCACGCCGCGAGTTCCTCCGGCGGATATTCGCGGGTGCGCAGCACGGTCCAGGCGATCGCGCCCAGCAGCACCACGCCGCCGGCGTAGAACGCGTAGCGCACGGTGTCCGGCACCTGTCCCTCGGCCGCGGTGTTGGCAACGCCCACCTTCTCCAGCAGGAACGGCAGCATGCTGGCGACCACCGATCCCACGCCGATGAAGAAGCTCTGCATCGCGTAGCCGGACGGCCGTTGCGCGGCCGGCAACTGGTCGCCGACGAAGGCGCGGAACGGTTCCATCGAAACGTTGATGGAGGCATCCAGGACCCACAGCATGCCCGCGGCGATCCACAGCGCAGGCACGTTGGGGAAGGCGAACAGCGCCAGCGAGGCAAGCACCGCGCCGACCAGGAAATACGGGCGACGACGCCCGAGCGGCGTCCATGTGCGATCGGACAGGTAGCCGATGATCGGTTGCACCAGCAGGCCGGTGAGCGGCGCCGCGATCCACAGGATGGGGATGTCGTCCATGCTCGCGCCGAGCGTCTGGAAGATGCGGCTCACATTGGCGTTCTGCAGCGCGAATCCAAACTGGATCCCCAGGAAGCCGAAGCACATGTTCCAGATCTGCCAGAACGACAGTGGCGGCTTGTTGGCGATGCCGGTTGCGTGCATGCGTGTCCCCGTGTGCGTGCGGCCGAAGGTGCGCGGAGTGTGCTGCAGCACATCGGTCGAGTCGTGATGCAGCGCCGCATATTCGGCATGTTTCATGGGGTCATCGCGCATGTAAACGTATTCAAGCCATCGTCGCGCGGGCGACACGCGTTGCACGCGGCATGATCCGCGGCAGTCGCAGGCGGGGTGGACGTGGGGATGACGGATCAGCAATGGTGGCGCGGCGCGGTGATCTACCAGATCTACCCGCGCAGCTTCCTCGACACCGATGGCGACGGCGTGGGCGACCTGCCGGGCATCGTCGCGCGCCTCGACCACGTGGCGTCGCTGGGCGTCGATGCGATCTGGATCTCGCCGTTCTTCAAGTCGCCGATGCAGGATTTCGGCTACGACATCTCCGACTACTGCGACGTCGATCCGTTGTTCGGCACCCTGGACGACTTCGACCGCCTGCTGCGCGAAGCCCACGCGCGCGGCCTGAAGGTGATGATCGACCAGGTGCCCAGCCATTGCTCGATCGAGCATCCGTGGTTCGTCGAAAGCCGGCAGGACCGCACGAATCCGAAGGCCGACTGGTTCGTCTGGGCCGATGCCAAGCCGGATGGCAGCCCGCCCAACAACTGGCTGTCGATCTTCGGCGGCGTGGCCTGGACCTGGGAGCCGCGCAGGCGCCAGTACTACCTGCACAATTTCCTGAGCTCGCAGCCGCAGCTGAATTTCCACAACCCGCAGGCGTACGCGGCGCAGCTGGACACCCTGCGTTTCTGGCTGGATCGCGGTGTCGACGGCTTCCGCCTGGATTCGATCAACTTCCCGTTCCACGACGCGCAACTGCGCGACAACCCGGCCAAGCCGCTGGAACTGCGGCAGGGACGCGGCTTCAGCCCCGACAATCCGTATGCGTTCCAGTACCACACCTACAACAACACGCGACCGGAGACCCTCGGGTTCCTGGAAGACGTACGCCGCCTGATGGACGGCTATGCCGATGTCGCCGCGCTCGGCGAAATCTCCTCGGACGACTCCCTCGCCACGATGACCGACTACGTGCAGCCGCATCGGTTGCACATGGGCTACAGCTTCGAGCTGCTGACCGACGACGGCTCGCCCGCGCACATCCGCGCGACGGTCGAAGCGCTCGAGTCGCAAATGCAGGGCGGCTGGCCGTGCTGGGCGATCTCCAACCACGATGTGCAGCGCGCGGTCACCCGCTGGGGCACGGGCCAGGACGACGATGCGCATGCGCGCCAGTTGCTGGCGCTGGTCTGCGCGTTGCGTGGATCGGTCTGCCTGTACCAGGGCGAGGAACTCGGCTTGCCGGAAGCCGAGGTTCCCTACGAAGCGTTGCGGGATCCGTACGGCAAGGCGTTCTGGCCCAGCTTCAAGGGCCGCGACGGTTGCCGCACGCCGATGCCGTGGGCCGCGCACGCACATGCCGGCTTCAGTGATGCCACGCCGTGGTTGCCGGTGCCGGCTGCGCACATCGCGCGCAACGTGGAAGCGCAGGCGGCCGATGCCGGCTCCGTGTTGAACGCCGCGCGTGCCTTCCTGCGCTGGCGCAAGTCGCAACCCGCACTGGTCGAGGGCACGATCCGTTTCCTTGATGCGCCGGAGCAACTGCTCGCGTTCGTGCGCGAGCATGGCGACCAGCGCCTGCTGGTGGCCTTCAACCTGTCGCGGCAGGCCATCGCATGGACACCGCCCGCCGCCAGCCTGGTCTTGTTGCCAGCGCCCGGCGTGGATGCGGCCGGCCTGCGCGAGGGCGTGCTCCACTTCCCGCCGCGCGGCGCGGCGTTCGCCAGCCTGGCGTGAGCAAACCGATGCGCGGCATGCGAACGACCTTCGCATTGCTGCTTGCCGTCGCCGGCAACGCGCAGGCCGGCACTGCGGACTGCGATGGCGACGCCGCGCGCGTGCTGCACGCGGCGGCGCACGCGGCCACCGACGCACGCGCGTACTGGCTGGACGGCACCCGTATCCGTTGGCCAGCCCAGCCAGCCGACGCGCGTTACCGGCTGGTGGCGTCGTCTTCGGCCGGCCTGCGGGTCGAGCGCGGGCAGGCGGTCGCCGGCGCGGATCGCAGTTACCTGTTGCAGGCCTCGCACGACCTGCCCGATGCGGTCGCCGCGCGCTTCCGCTTCGTCGGCGAGGGCGCGACCTTGCGACTGCCGGATGAGGCGAAGGCGGGGCTGCGCGATCTCCTGCGCGGCCAGGCGATGTTGGTGCGCGAGGATGCGCAAGGCACGGTGGTCGATGCCACCTACCTGCAGCTCCCCGGCGTGCTGGACGCGTTGTACGCCGAGGCGGCCGCCGATCGCGCGCCGCTGGGCGCCACCCCCGGCGACGGGGCGACATGGTTCCGCCTGTGGGCGCCCACCGCGCGCGACGTGTCGCTGTGCCTGTATCGCGATGGCGCATCGGCCGCGATCGAACTGGTGGCGCTGGCGCGCGACGACCGCACCGGCCAATGGCTCGACGGCATCCCGCATGACCTTCGTGGCGGGTATTACACCTACCTGGTCGACGTGTTCGTGCCCGGCATCGGCATCGTGCGCAATCGCGTCACCGATCCTTATTCGGCCAGCCTCACCACGGACTCCAGGCGCAGCTATATCGTCGACCTCGACGATCCCGCGTTGCAGCCCGCGGGTTGGGAAGACGCGCCGCGCCCGCCGGCGCTGGCGTCCAACACCGACATGGCGATCTACGAACTGCACGTGCGCGATTTCTCGATCGGCGATGCGAGCGTGCCGACGTCGCATCGCGGGAAATACCTCGCCTTCACCGATGCCGGCAGCAACGGCATGCGCCACCTGCGCGCGCTGGGCGACGCCGGCATCACCGACATCCACCTGTTGCCGGTGTTCGACATCGCCACGATCCCGGAAGCCGGCTGCGCCACGCCGACGATCCCGAAAGCGGCCGCGGACAGCGACGCGCAACAGGCCGCGGTGATGGCGGTGGCATCGAAGGACTGCTTCAACTGGGGCTACGACCCGTTCCACTTCAACGCGCCGGAAGGCAGTTACGCCAGCGATGCGGCCGACGGCGCGGTGCGCATCCGCGAGTTTCGCGCGATGGTGCAGGCCTTGCACGCGGCCGGCCTGCGCGTGGGCATGGACGTGGTCTACAACCACACCACCGCATCCGGCCAGTCGCCGCGCTCGGTGCTGGACCGGATCGTCCCCGGGTACTACCAGCGGCTGGATGCCAACGGCAAGGTCGAGACCTCGACCTGCTGCGACAACACCGCCACCGAACACGCGATGATGGCGCGGCTGATGCGCGATTCGGTCGCGTCGTGGGCGCGTGACTACCGCATCGATTCGTTCCGCTTCGACCTGATGGGCCACCAGTCCCGTGACGCCATGGTCGAGGTGCAGCGCGCCGCGGATGCGGCCGCCGGTCGCCACATCCCGCTGGTGGGCGAGGGCTGGAACTTCGGCGAGGTCGCCAACGGCGCGCGCTTCCCGCAGGCCGCACAGGGCATGTTGAACGGCAGCGGGATCGCCAGCTTCAGCGATCGCGCCCGTGATGCCTTGCGCGGTGGCGGCTGCTGCGACGGCGGGATCGACCTGTTCGCGCAACAGGGTCTGCTCAACGGTCTTGCCTACGCGCCGAATGCCAGTGCACGCGGCAGGGCCACGCGCCGCGACCTGCTGCATGCCGCGGATCTTGCGCGCGCCGGCCTGGCCGGCACCTTGCGCGACTACCGCACCACGTTCGCGGATGGCCGCCGCGCATCGCTGTCCGCGCTGGACTACGCCGGCATGGAAGCCGGCTATGCCAGCCAGCCCGGCGAGGTGGTGAACTACGTCGAGAACCACGACAACCCCACGCTGTGGGATATCCATGCATTGAAGCTGCCGCAGGCGACCAGTGCATCCGAACGCGCGCGGGTGCAACTGCTGGGCGCGGCCTTCGTCGCCTTCAGCCAGGGCATCGCGTATTTCCACGCCGGCATGGACGTGTTGCGCAGCAAGTCGCTGGATCGCAACAGCTTCGATTCCGGCGACTGGTTCAATCGGCTCGACTGGAGTTACACCAACAACGGTTTCGGTGCTGGATTGCCGCCAGAGCAGGACAACGGCAAGGACTGGGCCCTGCTTCGGCCGGTGCTGCGCAACCCGAATGCGAAACCGTCGCCGGTTGACATCGCCTGGATGCGCGATGCCTTCCGCGACCTGCTGCGCATCCGCGCCAGCACGCCACTGCTGCGCCTGGGCAGCGCGGACGACGTGCAGCGCAGGCTCGCGTTCCGCAATGTCGGGCCGAAACAGGATCCGCTGGTGGTGGTGGGTCATCTGGATGGCGACGGCATGCCCGGCGCCTATCGGGAGGTGCTGTACCTGCTCAACGTGTCGCCGGAGACGCGCACGCTGGCGCTGCCCGAAGAAGTGGGCAAGGCCTATGCATTGCACCCGGTGCAAGCCGCGGATGGCGCGGCAGACGCGCGCGCGAAGCAGGCACGTTATGCAGCGAAGGATGGAACGTTCACGGTGCCGGGCCGCACGGCGGTGGTGTTCGTGGTCGAAACGAAAAAGGACAGGCAATGAAGGCACTGAAATTCGGAATCCTGCTGGCCCTGGCCTTGCCCGGCTTCGTGCATGCGGAACAGGTGGCGCAGGCGACATCGCCGGATGGCCGCATCGTGGTGCAGCTCGACCTCAACAGCGAGGGCCGGTTGGCCTATCGCGTGCTGCGCGACGGCAAGCCGGTGATCGCCGATTCGCGGCTCGGCTTCATCCTGCGCAACGACCGCCAGCTGCTGCGCAACCTGCAGTTGGACACGCAGTCGTCCAGCAGTTTCGACGAGACCTGGGAACAACCCTGGGGCGAGCGACGCTTCGTGCGCAACCACTACAACGAACTGCGTGCCGACTTCGCCGAGAAGGATCGCGACCACCGGCGATTCAGCATGGTGTTCCGGGTGTTCGACGACGGTGTCGGCTTCCGCTACGACGTGCCGAAGCAGCCCAAGCTCGCGGAAGCGCAGATCGTGCAGGAACTGACCGAGTTCGCGGTCGCCCGGCCGTCGACCGCGTGGTGGATCCCCGCGTATCAATGGAACCGCGAGGAATACCTCTACAACCGCACGCCGCTGTCGCAGGTCGGGGTAGCGCAGACGCCGATCACCCTGCGCGCCGACGATGGCCTGCACGTGACCCTGCACGAGGCGGCGCTGGTCGACTACGCCGGCATGAACCTGGCGAAGGGCGGGGGGCAGGTGCTGCACGCGTCGCTGACGCCGGGTAGCGGGCCAGCGCCGGTCGTGCGGGCGACGCCGTTCCAGACGCCGTGGCGGACGATCCAGATCGGCGAGCGCGCGGCCGACCTGGTCGAATCCAGCCTGGTCCTCAACCTCAACGAGCCGAACAGGCTCGGCGATGTCGGCTGGTTCAAGCCTCACAAGTACGTGGGGGTGTGGTGGTCGTTGCACCTGGACAAGGAAACGTGGGCGACGGGACCCAAGCACGGGGCGACCACGGAGAACACGAAGCGCTACATCGACTTCGCCGCCGCCAATGGCTTCCGCGGCGTGCTGGTGGAAGGCTGGAACGTGGGTTGGGACGGCGACTGGTTCGCCAACGGCTGGGACTTCGATTTCCGCAAGCCGACACCCGACTACGACCTGCGCGGACTCGCTGCCTATGCGAAGGCGAAGGGCGTGCACCTGATCGGCCACCACGAGACCGGCTGCGCGGTCAGTCATTACGAGCGGCAGATGGACGAGGCGTTCGCGCTGTTCGACACGATTGGCATCGATGCGGTGAAGACCGGCTATGTCTGCGATGCCGGGCAGATCGAACGACAGGACGTGGCGAAGGGCCCGGTGCTGCGCGAATGGCATGAGGGACAGTGGATGAGCAACCACCACCTGCGCGTGGTGCAGGATGCGGCCCGGCATCATGTCGCGATCAACGCGCATGAGCCGATCAAGGACACCGGCCTGCGTCGCACGTATCCCAACTGGATTTCCCGCGAAGGTGCGCGCGGGCAGGAGTTCAATGCGTGGGGCGATCCGCCCAACACGCCCGAGCACGAAGTCACCCTGGTGTACACGCGCATGCTGGCTGGCCCGATGGACTACACGCCGGGCGTGGTCAGCCTGACCGGCAAGAACGGGCAGGAGATCGGCAGCACGCTGGCCCGGCAACTGGCCTTGTACGTGGCGCTGTACAGCCCGATCCAGATGGCCGCCGACCTGCCGGAGCACTACGCGCAGCATCCCGATGCGTTCCGCTTCATCAAGGACGTGGCGGTGGACTGGGACGAGAGCCATTTGATCGCGGGCGAAGTCGGCGAGTACGCCGCCATCGCGCGCAAGCAACGCGGCGACGCGGCGTGGTTCATCGGTGCGATCAACGACCGGCATGCGCGCACCGTGCCGTTGAGACTCGATTTCCTCGACGCCGGAAAACGCTATCGCGCCGAGATCTACCGCGATGGCGAAGGCGCCGACTGGCAGGGCGATGCGCGTTTCCGTTTCGTCCGCGAGGAACGCACTGTGAGGCGCGGCGACGTGCTGGATGCATGGCTCGCGGGCGGTGGTGGCATCGCCGTGCGACTGGTCCCGCTCGCGCGCTGATCCGCAACGCTTCCAGCGTTGCTGTTCCATGGCGCTAGGTATTGTTGCGCTGCCACAAATCGGCATCGATTGATGCCGATTGCGCTTCCCGTGCCTGTTCGATGCAGCGTTCCTGCATGCTGAGAGCAAGCGCTGGCGCGGGTTTCATGGATTTTTTCGTTGCATCGCCATGAATACGTATGCAGGTTGGCGTCGCCGCGGATCGACGCGACTACCATCGCGCCGTTCGTGTAGTGCCGTCCCGGCCTGCGCGATGATCGGATGGCGAGGGACCATCCGACACCTCATTCATTCCTGGAGGGGAAGATGGTGCAGTTGAAGCGAAACCTGTTGAGCGTGGCATTGGCCACGGCCACGATGATGCTGGCGGCGCAGGCACATGCGCAGTCCGCGCCTGCCGCGGACCAGGCCGGACAAGAAGCGGCGGCGAAGAAGAAGGACGATGCAAAGAACCTCGACACCGTCGTGGTGACCGGCATCCGCGGCGGCATCGAGCGCGCGATCGACATCAAGAAGGAATCGACCTCGATCGTCGAGGCGATTTCCGCCGAAGACATCGGCAAGCTGCCGGATTCGAGCATCGCCGAGTCCATCTCGCGGCTGCCGGGCATCGCCGCGCAGCGCGTCGCCGGTCGCGCGCAGGTGATCAGCGTGCGCGGCCTGTCGCCGGACTTCGCCACCACCTTGCTCAATGGCCGCGAGATGGTGAGCACGGGCGACAACCGCAGCGTGGAATTCGACCAGTACCCGTCCGAACTGATGGCAGGCGTCACCCTCTACAAGACGCCGGACGCCGCGCTGGTGGGCCAGGGCCTGTCCGGCACCATCGACATGCGCACCGTGCGCCCGCTGGACTACGACAACGCCGTGTTCGCGGTCAGCGGTCGCCTGACCCGCAGCTCGCTGGGATCCGCGGCCAACGCCGACGCGAACGGCAACCGCTTCAACGTGAGTTACATCGGCCAGACCGCGGATCGCAAGGTCGGCTTCTCGATCGGCTATTCGCATTCCGACACGCCGATCCAGGAAAACCAGGTCGGCCTGTACGAACCGTGGCAGGCGATCGGGGACAACTGGCGTCCGGGTGTTCCGGCCGGCACGTATTACTCGGATGGCATCAAGGCACTGCGCCGGACCGGCTACACCAAGCGCGACGCGGTGATGGGCACGCTCGAATTCCGTCCGTCCGACGCATGGATCAGCACGCTCGACGTTTTCCACTCCGAGGCCAAGCAGGAAGACACCGCCAACCAGTTCGAAGTGCACATCGGCGATTACAACGGCGGTTATGGTCGCCTGAACGTGCTGAATCCGCGGATCGTCAACGGCACCTTCGTCGGCGGCACCGCGCAGAACGTGTATCCGCTGGTCCGCGGCATGTACAACAACCGGAAGGACGAGATCAACGCGTTCGGCTGGCGCAACGAGTTCTTCGTCGGCCGCGCCAAGCTGGTCGCCGACGTGAGCTGGTCCAAGTCCGATCGCGACGAGTTGAACCTGGAAAACAACCTGCAGCTCGCGCCCGCGCCCCAACTGGACTCGGTGGTGCTCGACTTCGGCGGCGGTGGTTTCCCGCAGCTGGATCCGGGCCGGGACTATTCCAACCCGGCCACGCTGTTCCTGCGCAATACCATCTATGGTTCCGGCTACGGCAAGACCCCGAAGGTCGCGGATGAGCTCAAGGGCTTCAAGGTCTATGCCTCCCTCCCGGCACCGGAAGCCGCGGCCAACTTCTTCTCCGATATCGACATCGGGCTCAACTACGCCGATCGCGAAAAGCAGAAGTGGCAGCCGGAAGGCAACATCAACGTGGGTGCCCAGGGCGACACCACGATCGGTTCGGAATTCCAGTACGGCCTGGTGGACCTCGGGTTTGCCGGCGTCGGCCTGATCCCGTCGTGGGACGTGCCGGGCGTGGTCGCCAAGTACATGACCTTCAATCCCACCGACGATACCGCCGCCTACCTGATCCCGAAGGCCTGGTCGGTCTCCGAGACGATCACCACCGGCTACATCAAGGGCAACATCGACACCACCTGGGGTTCGGTGGGCGTGCGCGGCAACATCGGCGTGCAGGTCCAGCACACCGACCAGTCCTCCGCGTCGCGCGTGTGGGACAGCTCGCGCCCGGCGGGCAGCGAGATCCGCCCGTACGAGCTTGGCGACAAGTACACCGACGTGCTGCCTAGCATGAACCTGGCGTTCTCGTTCGAGAACGACCAGACCCTGCGTGTTGCGCTGGCGCGCCAGGTGGCGCGTGCGCGCATCGACCAGATGCGTGCGTCGCTGGAGTTCGGCGTCAACACCGCCACCGGCGAGCCGGGTGCGGGCGGCGGCAATCCGCTGCTGCAGCCGTGGCGCGCGAACGCGTTCGACATCTCCTACGAGAAGTACTTCGGCACCAAGGCCTACGTGGCCGCCGCGTACTTCTACAAGGACCTGCGCAGCTACATCTTCACCCAGGGCCGCGATGGCTACGACTTCACCGACCTGCTGGTCGGTTACGTCCCGCCGCCGGGCTCGGCACCGGTCAAGAACATCGGCCGGATGACCGCGCCGTTCAACGGCAAGGGCGGCATGCTGCAAGGCCTCGAGTTGTCCGCGTCGCTCCCGCTCGACATGCTGTGGGAGCCGATGCGCGGCTTCGGCATCGTGGCCAGCGCCAGCTTCACCGACAGCAGCATCGAGATCCTGGCACCGGAGAACGCGAGCAGCGTCGGCAACGGCCCCATTGCGTTGCCTGGCCTGTCCAAGCGGGTCTACAACCTGACCGCGTACTACGAGCGCAACGGTTTCGAGTTCCGCGTCAACAACCGCCGCCGTTCGGACTTCATCGGCGAGATCGGCAACTTCGCGGGTGAGCGTTCGCTGCGCTACGTGGTGGGCGAGAACATCACCGATGCGCAGGTCAGCTACAGCTTCGGCGAAGGCAGCAGCCTGAAGGGCCTGAGCCTGCTGTTGCAGGCGAGCAACCTGGGCAACGAGACCTACCAGACGTACGCCGGCAGCAAGGACCGTCCGCTCGAGAACATCGAGTGGGGCCGCACGCTCCTGCTGGGTGCCAGCTACAAGTTCTGATTGCCCTCCCTCCCGGGTGGCAACCGGCCCCCGCCTCGCAAGAGGCGGGGGTTTTCTTTTGCGCCTGCGCAAGGCGCACGAAAAGCCGGCATGTGGCCGGCGTTTCCTGCTCTTGTCGGAGGGGCTTCAGCCCCGAAGTCCTGGCTTTGCAGTCGGGGCTGAAGCCCCTCCCACGGATGCGTTGCTCGTTCGAACGAGTAAGCCTCAGCGCTTCAGCGAGGCCGCTTCCGCCGCCAGCGCGCCGATCCGCGCCCAGTCGCCGGCCTTCACTGCATCCGCCGCAACCATCCACGAACCGCCGACGCAGGCCACGTTCGCCAAGGCCAGGTAGGCGGGTGCCTTGGCCGCGTCGATGCCGCCGGTCGGGCAGAAGCGCGCCATCGGCAGCGGTCCGCCGAAACCTTTCAACGCGCCGATGCCGCCACTCGATTCCGCCGGGAAGAACTTGAAGCGCCGCCAGCCGTGCTCCATCCCGCGCATCAGTTCGCTGGCGGTGGCGATGCCGGGGATCAGCGGGGTGCGGCTGGCTTTCGCCGCATCGAACAGCGTATCGGTGGCGCCCGGCGAGATCGCGAAGCGCGCGCCGGCGTCGGCGACATTCGCCAGGTCGGTGGCGGACAACACCGTGCCGGCACCGACGCAGGCATGCGGCAGTTCGCGCGCGACCAGGGCGATCGCATCGAGTGCGCAGGCGGTGCGCAGGGTGATCTCCAGCACCGGCAGGCCGTTGTCGGCGAGTGCGCGGCACAGCGGCAACGCGTCCTCGATGCGGTCGATGGCGAGCACCGGGATCACCGGGGCCAGGCCGAACACGGCATCGACCAGTTCGCTATGGCGGGCGGTATCGAACATCGGGATCAGAACTCCTTGGCGCGCAGGGCGGTGGCCGCACCCAGCAGGCCGGGATGGGGGTGGGTGATGACGTGGATCGGCACCGATTCCAGCAGCGCGGCCATCCGGCCCTTGGCCAGGAAGCGCTCGCGGAACGCGCTGGCGCGCAGGAACGGGATGAAGCGCGGGACGATGCCGCCGGCGATCACCACCGTGCGGGCACCGTGGATCAGCGCGCAGTCGCCGGCCACGCTGCCGAGCACCGAGCAGAAGCGGGCCAGCGTGCGCCGAGCGGCCTGGTCATGCCCCTCCAGCGCGGCGGCGACGATCTCCGCAGGTTCGCGCAGTGCCGGCTTGAGCAGGGAAGTTTCACCCGGAAGCAGGGACGGTCCCGGCAGCACCGCGCTGGCGCCGCGCAGGACCACGTCGATTTCGGACAATCCCTTGCCGCACAGCAGGCGTTCGGTCGACGTGCGGCCGTGCTGTGCGGTGAGCCAGGCGGAGATCGCGCGTTCCTCGTCGCCGACCGGGGAGAACCCGACATGGCCACCCTCGGTTTCGACCGCATGCCAGCCATGCTCGCGTGAGCCGACGATCAAGGCGACGCCCAGGCCAGTGCCCGGGCCGAGCACGCTGATCGGCCCGCGCAGCGGCGCAGCGGGATCGCCGTGCAAGGTCACGAGGTGCTCGCGCTGCAGCGCCGGGATCGCCCAGGCAACGGCGCCGAAATCGTTGAGCATGCGCAGCTCGTGCAAGCCCAGCGTGCGTTGCAATTCGCTTCGGCTGAAGGACCAGGCGCGGTTGGTCAGGCGGATCTCGTCGTTGCCGACCGGGCAGGCGACCGCGAGCGCGGCGCGGGCCGGCTTCGCGCTGGCGCCGGACAGGTAGTGCTCGATCGCGTGCTGCATGCTCGCGAAATCCGCGTTCGGCAGCGCCCTGGATTCGAGCAGTTCGATGGTCGGCGACGACAGGTCGGTCAATGCGAAGCGTGCATTGGTACCGCCGATGTCGCCGACCAGCGCGAGCGTGTTGGCGGTCATGCCGGCATCCCGTCGTCTTCGTCCAGGACGTCTTCATCCAGGGCGTTTTCATCCAGGAACAGCGCGCACGCGCCCTGTTCGGCCGAGCCGACCTGCTTGCGCATCATCGCGAACAGCTCGCGGCCGTGGCCGACATGGTTGCCGGCCAGCGCGGGGCGCACGGCCTCGCGCGCGGCCCAGGCGCCGGCATCGACCAGCGCCTCCATCGTGCCGGCATCGCCGTCGATGCGGACCAGGTCGCCGTCGCGCAGCTTCGCCAGCGGACCGGCATCGGCGGCTTCCGGGGTGACGTGGATCGCCGCCAATACCTTGCCCGACGCGCCGGACATGCGGCCGTCGGTGAGCAGGGCAACCCGCTGGCCACGATCCTGCAGGGCGGCCAGCGTGGGCGTGAGCTTGTGCAGTTCGGGCATCCCGTTCGCGCGCGGTCCCTGGCCGCGCACGACCGCCACGAAGTCACCGGCGAATCCTTCATTCCGATCGAGTGCACCGACCTTGAACGCGGCCAACAGCGCGTCCTGCGATTCGAAGATGCGCGCCGGCGCTTCGATCCGGCGCAGTTCCGGTGCGACTGCGGAGATCTTCACGACCGCGCGGCCCAGGTTGCCCTGCAGGCAGCGCAGGCCGCCTTCGCTGTCGAACGGCGCGGCCAC
>Ga0209174_10000948_pt1 | contig 21074 bp, 12 predicted proteins | sample JI91814BDNA_FD_187505 | JGI IMG/M metagenome (GOLD analysis project Ga0209174, IMG submission 187505) | Wastewater effluent complex algal communities from Wisconsin, to seasonally profile nutrient transformation and Carbon sequestration -... | ecosystem: Engineered > WWTP > Effluent > Algae...
TTATTACTGATTGCGCTCATATTAATGATTCCATTTGCGTGTGTAGAAACTGCTAATGTTAACAAAAATATGACCGGTCAGAACAATGACTAAGATGCTAAGGTGTTACCCTGTTTTGAACAACGCCAAAATTTGATAGGAAGTTTGCAGTTTGGGCTGTTAATATAGCGAGGTGGAATTGGTTTACGCATCTCAGTTGCTACGATTTTATCTTCAACTTTAATTTGCTCTGCTACTTTAAACCCCATTGCTATATATAAATTTGTAGCATGGTCTAAATGTGAAAACACATTTAGGCTCATAGTATTAAATCCATTTTGACAGCCATAATCCTCTAATAGAGAAATTGCCTCACGTCCCATTTTTTTTCGCTGATGCATTTCATCAATTTTAATATAACACAGGCGTAATTCTGCATCATTTATTCCTGGCACACGTTTGTCCGTCAACCAGGCTCTACCCACATTTTCAGATTCAACTGTGTCTATTTTGAAACAATGTTGTTTATTGGGATCCTTGTCAAACACTTCAAGTACTTTTTGCTTGGCAAATAAACGCGCCTTATTAACATCTGTATGTAAACCGCTCAAAAGTGCGGCATTCATGCCCCAGTCAAAAACTTCCATTTTAATTTTCTCAAAATACGCGTTACTAGTAGGAACTCTACTTATGATTAAATTTCTCATATTATAACCTCGCTTTTAGTCTCTGAGTTTCTATTTTATTTTGTTTACGATTTTTATGAAGGTGATCAACAACATTTTGTGCTTGTTCCTGCGTGCCGAAAATTAAACCAGTCTTTAATTTATGAGATCCCTTGAGGCCAACGAAATATAACCCTGGAAATTTAGTCACACCATTATCTGTAATTGGAAATCCGTAGCTATCGAAAACCGGGATATTTATAAATTTAAAATTAAACCTAAAGCCTGTTGCCCAGATAACCGTAGTTATGTTGAGATTGTCTAGATCAATTTCTTCCGGTGATGGAACCAAAATTGATTTTTTAGCTGGGGTATTATTACTAAAGCCTAAAACTTTGTCTATTTTTTGCATTCTATCTTGTAAAGTTTGTTCTGAATAATCAAGACATTCCGCAATATTATCACGAAATTGTAACTTATTATTTGCTGCACTAGCTACTGATCCGAGTAATATTAATCCCCTATGCACAAGATCGTATAGGTCAAGATAAACATTACCTAGTACTTTGCTGATGTTTGGGTTATTTGGAAATTTACCGTTAAGCTGTTCTAAACTTGGAGTTACAGTTTCATACTCTTTCAGATTATAAATCCACTCAGTTATATCTTTATTACGATATCTTCTTGGGACTCTGCCAACTTTACTGACGGATAAGTAAACTTTTTTACCAGCATTCAGCAATTCTTCGGATATTTGCACACCAGATTGACCGCCGCCAACAACTAATATTGCACCGGGAGATATTTGCTTTGGGTTTTGGTATTGAGATGAGTGTAATTGTTTAATGTTTGGTTTTATATTTTTACTAAAAGCGGGTATGAATGGATCATTGAAAGAGCTGGTAGCGACGATTACGTTATTAGCTCTAAAACAAGTGCTGTTTGTAGTTACTAAGTAACAGTTTTTCTCAAAATCGTAGTCAACAAGCTTAACTTCTACATGCTCAATGACTGGTAAGTCAAATTTCTTCTGATAAACTCTTAAATATTTAATGTACTGATCTTTAGTTAAAAATTGATCCCCAGCTACATCGCCAGAAGGTAGGCCTGGTAATTGATTCATCCAATTCGGTGTGACTAAATTAAATGAATCCCATGTTCTAGTTAACCAGCTAGATGCAACGGTGCTTTGTTCAAGTATGCAATGATTTATACCCTGGGTTTTTAGATAAAAACTAGACACCAATCCAGAATGTCCAGCACCAATTATTATTGCGTCGTACGTTTTGATGTCAGTCATGATACTTCATATGTTTGGACCCACTGCTTTTTTACCATTAGGTATTTAAATAGTCAACTAATCTTTTTTTTACTAAAGGCATATGATTTACTTAATAAAAGTTGTATTCTAACAAGTAAGCTGGCGTTAACTTTAGTTTCAAAACTTATAAGAGAAAACTACTAGTAGGTACTTTTTAAAATGTCTCAGGAAGTAGAACAGATTAGGGCATGTTATTTAATAGGCACTACTTCTTTATTAATAAATTGTGCTGAATACTTGTTAGAAAAACAATTTAAGCTTGTATGTGTATGCACATATGATCAACAAGTTATATCTTGGGCTAACAACAACAATATCCCTGTAATCACAGATTTTACCGAATTTTGTAATTTAGCAAGAAATGACGAAGTCGATTATCTTTTTAGCATTGTAAACTTTGATATAATTCCGACCGATGTTCTGCAGAATTTTGAAGTTGCAGCAATAAATTATCATGATGCAAAGCTAACCAAGTATAGAGGCAGTAATGCAGTATCGTGGGCAATTTTTAATCGTGAATTAGATCATGGAATAACATGGCACATTATTGAGCAGAAAGTTGATGCAGGCTGCCCGCTAGTAGAGATAGGCATTTTACTTGATAAAGCGGAAACAGCAGAAACCTTAGAAATTAAAACCTTTGAAAGTGCTATAGCTGGCTTTAAATCTTTGGTTGGCATGTTGCCAAATATAGATCATAAACAGAAAAATACAATTAATCTCGGGCCCTACTACTCAAAACTAAAATTACCACCGCAAGATGGATTTGTATTGTCAGATCATTCTCTAGAACAGAACCTTGCCTTGTTAAGAGGTTTAGACTTTGGCGTGGCAAATAATTACTATGATGTGCCAAAGATATGCATAAATCAGAAAATATATTTTATTCTTGAATATGCAATTAAAGGTGCTGGCCAGATCAATAACATGCCAAACAAATACGTTTCTTATCTTAAATTAGAAAAAGCTACAATATATCTTGTAAAACTTAAAGATCTGTCAGGAAATATTATTGATAAACTTGATGTAAATTCAGCAGAAATTATAGCAGAAATCCCGGATCGCTCTTTGGTACAGAGCTATGAAAATATATGGAATATAGCTAAGCGACATGAGTCTTTTTGGCAAAAACAATTAAAGTTTGGTAATGGCCTTGAATATATCGAACCATTAATTTTGAAACCAGAGGAATATATAGTAGAAAAAATAATATTTGAAAATCGTTCCGTACAAAAAATTGCCGAATATTATAAAGATTTTGATGCTATGCATTTGTGTATGTCTTTTTGTGCCCTGGTATATAAAGTGATGATTGGCGGAGATTCATTATATATAGGGCTGTCAAATGGACAAAAAAATCTGGAACCGTTTTATGCCTCGTTTGGTGTAATTTTCGATGTTATAGATAAAAATAGTACATTTGTAAATAACATGAGAAATTTAACCATGAAGGTCGCGCAAGCAGCTAATATGAATTCTCCATTAGAAGGCTTTTTTGAGCGCCATCATTTTGATATGCAAAATATTAATTTATATATATCTTTAAATTATACTTTAAAAAACAGCTGGGACTTTCCGTCGAAAGGAGTTTGTATATCGGCAGGTCAAACGTCGGGTAGCTTTAATATTTGTGCCAAAGATGTGCATCTGCCATGGTTTAAATCCTTTATCTATACCCTACCAAAACTTTTTAACAAATTTGCTAGTAATCTACAAAGTGGTGTGCAGCACTTAACAACAGAGTATAACAGTTACGTAACTCAAGATCAAATAATAAATAAGCATTATAAAGCAAGACAGGAAAAACGAAATACATTTACAATTAATTTCAAACACATTGCACATGCTTTTGCGGTGAAAATTGCCGCGCATAACAACAAAAACAGCCTAACTTACTCAGATCTTAACTGCCTGTCAGATAAATTTGCCGTGTACTTAACGCGAAATCTAGATGTTACGCCTAATTGTAGGGTAGCTGTTATGTCGCAAAAATCTAACGATTATATAATAGCGATTTTAGGGTGTATGAAAGCAGGGGTTACGTTTGTCCCAATAAGCTATCGTACACCAAGCAATAGAGTACGCAGTATAATATCAGCTGCAGATTGTAAGTTACTTATAGTCGATAACTTAACACAAGCATATGATTATTCCATTCCAGTCGAAGATTTGTCAAAGCAAAACTATTTATCTGTCAGCGCATCTGAAAGCTCGAATGCTCAGTTTGATGTTGGCGAAAATACAGTGGCGTACATCATGTTTACTTCCGGATCGTCCGGTGAACCAAAAGGTGTTATGGTTACGCATAGAAATTTATATGGTTTTCTGAATGCAATACAACAAAATTTAAAAATTTCTCAACATGACTCTTGGCTTTCAATAACTGATATTAGTTTTGATATAAGCTTGCTAGAGTGCCTATTGCCTCTAATCCATGGCGCTACTTTAATCGTGGTGCCAACTTTCTTATATGAAGATATTGATAATACTATTTCAATAATTAAAAAATATAAACCAAGTATTATGCAGACCACGCCAAGCATATGGAATGTTTTGCTTGATCATTTAATAGATGGGGAGCATAAATTTTCACAAATATTATGTGGTGGTGAAGAAATATCGTGCTCATTGGCTGAAAAATTAGTGCTGATAGCCAATAAATTGTGGAATTGTTATGGTCCGACTGAAACCACAATTTGGTCTAGCATTTGTGTGTTAAATTCAGCTGAATATCAACGAACACCTGCGATTGGACGCCCATTAGATAATAACAAATTTTATATTGTCGATGCTAAAAACCAAACCTTAGAGCCTGGGGTAATCGGTGAAATAGTTATCAGTGGGGAAGCAGTATCTAAGGGATATTTGAGTCCAGATGAAAATAAATTTGTGCAAATGTTCGATCAAAGGGTCTATAAAACTGGGGATCTAGGATTTTATGATGAAAATGGAGTTTGTTATTATTTAGGAAGAAATGATTCACAACTTAAAGTCAATGGCCATAGAATCGAAGTTGCTGAATTGAATCATATCGCGAAAAGTCAACCAAATATTAAGAGCGCTTATATTTATGTGCATAAGGAAAATTTGAAAAGCCGTGTGTTTCTACTAGTGATTTTAGTAAAGGAATATCCTGAGGCCATATCTGAAATTTATCAAAGTATTAATTATCAATTAAGTCAGCCTATACCAGTGACTATAGTGCCAATACTAACACCACCTCTTAATGTAAGTGGCAAAGTGTCGCAACGAATATTAAATTCTTTAGTTGCAGAATATATTAGACAAAATTCAGTTAGATTGCCAGTTATAAATAATGATAAACATAATACCTTACGATTAATATTTAAGAAAATGTTTAAAATTGATGTTCCTGAAGATTTGAATTTAATCTCTCTTGGGCTCACATCTTTAGATTTGGTGAAGATCTTAAGCGAAATAAATGCTGCCTTTAATGTAAATATTAGCTTGATTGATATTTATCGAGATCCAACTATAACGAATATAATGCAGACTATTGCTGATTATCGTATTAAAAATAGTGTTAGCCAGATCAAGAATGAAACTGAATATGATTTAACTCCGATTCAGAATGGGATATATTTCCAAAGTATAAAACATAGTAGCGGGTTATATAATATCCCTATATTAATTAAATTGCACAAAGACGTTGAGATTAAACGACTTATAGAAGCGGTAATCATTGCAAGCAAATCGTTTATATTGTTGCAAAGTAAATTGGTTTTAAATGATAAAAAATTAAAATGGACAGTTGCTACAGAAACACAAAATATTCAAATAAAAATATTAAAACTATTAGAAGTGAACACTGAAGATTATTATGTCGATTATGCAAGGCAAATTGGATTTAAGGACTTTGATTTGCATGATTCTTTATTGTGGCAGGCGGAAGTGTGGAGCTGTCCAGTAAATAACTATTTGTTTTTGAATTTTCACCATATTATAGCTGATGCGTATTCGATCAGCAGATTTATAGATGAAATAGGTAAGGCATACAATCTTGAATATACTTATAAAACAGCAATTGAATCAACTGGGGACAACTATTCGATAAATATAGATAATAAATTTTGGTCGAAATATTTAGCTGATTTTCCGGAGTTTTTAGATTTAGATGTTGTAAAGAAAAAGACTATGAAACTTGATCGGTCAAACACTGCAGACGAAGTGATTACAGTAGCGATTCCTGAACATGTTGTGCAACAGATATTGGATTTTAGTCAAGCTGAGCACATAACTCCATATAATGTTTTCGTTACGAGTATGGCGATTACTTTATCTTCATTGTGTCAACAGAGCAAAGTATTAGTTGGTATGCCTGTGTCCCCTAGATCCAAATATGAGGCAATGGATAGTTTTGCACCATTATTAAATGTTTTGCCTTTTATAATTTCTCTTAACCAAGAAAGCTTTAGAGATCTTTGTGGCTTATCTAAAGAGATTACAACAAATCTGATGCTAAATTCTGATGTCGAGTTACAGAATTTAATTAAAAACTTTCAATTGCCATTAACCAAAAAATTATTTCCATATCAAGTCGTGCTAAATTATGAAAATGTTGCAGATTTCGATTTAATATTGAATGGATTTAAATGCGAGCATATACCTGTTCTCAAAAACATATGTAAATTTGATCTAATGTTTACTTTTAGAAAAACAGGTGAATCTTTTGACTTGCTTTGTCAATATGATGTTGCCAGTTATGGTGATGAGGGAATTAAAAGCTTGATAAGTTTTTATCTTCATATTTTAAATAGATGTTTAAATAATCCGGATCTCAGCTCGAAACTGATATCAACACCTTCGACTGAATGTGTTGATATTTATAACCGAATTAATAATACAGAAGAAAATTATGATTTTGACCTTGATATTGAGAGTCTGTTTAAAGATCAATTGAGAAAGTGGCCAAATAAGCAAGCGGTAATAGATAAAAATATAAGTTTCACATATGCAGAGCTGGATGTGATTGCCGAAAAAGTTAAAAATGGTTTGAAGATGCTTGATGTCTGTTTAGGTGACAGAATAATCATATTCGGTGATAAATCCGTACAATTTGTTGCTGCTATGTTGGGTGTTATTAAATGCTCGGCAACTTATATACCACAGGATTTGCTGCAGGTTAAAGATGCTTTGAAAGCGGTTGCACATAATAGTAATGCCAAAATTATAATAAACTTATCAAATAGCGTTCTTGATTATTTTGATAACCATTGTAAAGTCGTAGAATTTTCTGACTTAATCGCAACAGAACTAAAAGTAGATTTTGAAACGGCGATCACTCAGCCCGATGATTTGATTGCGAATATAATATTTACTTCTGGAACAACCAATGAACCTAAAGGAGTAATTATATCACATAGAGCCGTTGCATTGTTAGTCAAGGCTAAAGGGTTTTTAAAAATTGAATCCGAAGATGTAATTGTGAATTGCTCTAGTATTAGCTTTGATGCCTCAACTTATGATGTTTGGGGTACACTTTTGAACGGCGCAAGTTTGTATCTATGTGATAGATATGAAGTTATTGATTTAACAGCATTTAAACTTATATGTGAAATTTATAAGCCAACGCTTGGATTTTTATCAACCGGCTTATTTGATAAGCTGGTCAGTTTAGATGTTGATTTGTTCAGACATTTTTCTAGGCTTTTAGTGGGTGGTGAGGTTATGAGCCCCACCTCAATTAAGCAATTTTATAGTCATTTTTCTGAAAATTACCCGCGACTTTATAATATATATGGTCCAACAGAAGCAACTGTATTTACTAGTGCTTATGCTGTGACTGCAGATGATCTTAATCTTAACAGTATACCGATAGGCAAACCTATTCCGTTTACCAGATGTTACGTTCTGGATAATCAAAAGCGATTATGTCAAACCAATGTGAAAGGTGAGCTTTATATCGCTGGTGATCGTCTTGCTGAAGGATATTTAAGTGAGTCTCAGACTAATGCTAAATTTAGTGAAATAGAGATTTTAGGGGAAACGGAACGAGTTTATAGTACCGGTGATATAGTAATTCTCGATAAAAATGGTGATATTGTATTTGTTGGAAGAAATGATAGGCAAATTAAACGTAATGGTTTTAGAATTGAATTAGACTATATAGAAAAAACAATTCAGCTAATGCCAAACATAAATAAAGCTATCGTTATACCAGGGCAAAATAAGCACAAATTATATCTGTTTGTAACTGCACATACTGTTTCTGAAGATGATTTATTTATATATATTAAAGACAAATTACCTGAATTTATGTGGCCGTCTAAAATTTATATAATTGATGATTTTCCGTTAACTAAAAACGGTAAATTCGACACCAAGCTATTACAAGACAAATACCTTAGTCAGGGTGATGATGTTGATAAACACTTACCAATTACTTTTGATGAACCACAATTGTATTCCTTTGCAAAAGTCTGGCAAAAGATTCTGGGCGTTGAGCTTGGTAGTGTTGAGGACGATTATTTTCAGCTAGGTGGCGACTCTATAGGATGTTTATTAATCATTTCAAAAAGTCGTGATTTTGGCTTATTTTTAGAACCTATAGATTTTTATGAGGGTAGGAAGTTAGGTGTTATATTCGGCAAGGGAAAAGCCAAGACAAGATTAGTTAAAAATCACACTAATAAAGTTGAATTTGCTAACCTTGCACCAATTCAAGATTGGTTTGTAAAAACCTTTAATGGTGATATTAATCATTTTAATCAAACAAGAAGCTTAAAATTAAATAATCATATAGACTTGGCACTTTTGCAAAAGGCCGTTCAAAGCACGTTTAGTCAACATCAAGAATTTAAACTGCAATTTATAAAAAATGATAATAAATGGCAACAAAGAATTAATAATGTTAAGTCAAATTTTAAATTAAACTTGTTAGTTTTAAACAGCTTGCAAGACCTTGAGGCTGAAATTTCAGTATTACAAACCAGCCTTGATATACAGGCTGGTGATCTGCATAAAATTATTTTGGCTCAAGTACAATCGGTAAACTATTTGATCATAATAATTCATCATTTAATTGTTGACACCGTGTCCTGGAGAATATTGCTACAGGAGTTGGAAGACAGTTATGATGATCACCAAAAAGGCGAGGGGCTTTTATATAACGATGATTATTCATCCCCATACTTGAATTGGGCTGCAAAATTTACAAAATCTGATCCCGATAAACGAGTACCCGAGCTTGCAAATAATGTTAAGTTTCCTCCAAATGAAAATTGCATCCAACGTGAGATTTCATTTGACATTAAAGAGTTGTTAACAACGCTAGAAAAATATGTTGAATTCTCGATTTATGATGTGATTTTATCCGTTTTTATAAATGTATATTCTAATCTTATTAATAAAAATAGAGTTGAACTTATTTTAGAAACACATGGTAGAGATATTGTATCTTTTGCAGATGTAGATATTACAAATACTATCGGTTGGTTTACCTTTTTATTTGGTTCAAGTTTTGCTAAACAAGAATTAGTTGATGCACATTGTTTTGTAAAATTCAAAAATGAGTATGAATCAGCTAAAAATGCAGCTAAAGAAGAATTTCTTAAAAACTCGGTTTTTAAATTAGGGGATACAACAAAAAAAGTATGTTTTAATTTTCATGGAAGAAGTACGATTGACTATAAACTGTTTTCAGTGATGCCAAACTTTACGAAGACAGATTTAAATCAGCAACACCAGTTCATATACGAATTGGAGGTCAATAGTTCCATATTTGATAATTGCCTAGCATTAAATATTATTTCTTTACCTGACACAGGCTTTGATGTTGCAGAGTTTTCTATGTTGTTTAAAAGTTCTCTGTTATCTGTTCAGACTTTGTTAGAGAAGAGTGTCATCGAGAAAACTGCTGTACCGGACAGCTTTAAACTAACCCCATTACAACAAACATATTGGTTTGGTAAACTTGGTGTTTATGAGTATGGAAATACAGCTCCGCATTTACATTTAGCTTATAAGACACATTCATTTGATCTTAAAAAATTTGTTGTGGCTATTAATCAAACTTTATCTTTACATGGCATGCTGCGGGTGAAAATTCTAAATGAGGAATTGCAAGTAATACGTCCTAAATTGAGGTATGAAATTTCGACTGGCTACTATGATTATGATCCTAATAATTATCTAAATTCTGCTACGTTTGCAAATTTACGCGATGAAATATTTAATTGCTTTTCTAAAAACGAAGCTCAATATCTATTTTATATTCATGTGACACGATGTAACTCTGATGTTTGGTATATACATTTTGTTGTTGATTTAATGCTAACGGATATAATTGGTTTGGTTCAATGGTTTAAAGACATAGAAACGATTTATTTTGGCAAATCTGTTGCAAAATTAAATATTAATTTCAATGAATATTATAACGCAGTTAATAATAAAGCTCAGCATATATATCAACAAGATCGGGAGTATTGGGCCAACTTGTTAAGCGATTTACCTGAAACACCTAAGTTGCCGTTGGTAAAGCATAATGAGAATTACAGGCGCTTAAAAAGGTTTTCTAAAAAATTAGATATTACTACAACAAACAACCTTAATAAGCTAGCCAATAAATTGGGAGTAACGCTAACCTCGGTATTTGGTGCTGCATTTACTGACATTTTAAGAAAATGGTCAGAAAATGATAGATTTATAATTAATATCATGTACGTTAATCGTTTGATTGATGACAGTACTAATAACCATGTAATTGGACCATGTGCTTCAACATTTCCTTTTATCAGTGAAGTTATAGAGGGTGGCAATTTTAGTATCCGCGCTTTGAATTTTCAAAAACAAATTTGGACTTCGATCTCGCACAATTCTATTTCTGGTGTCGAATTGATCCGAGAGTTTATAAATAAGAAGCGTAATTCTGTTAACAGTGCTGCATTACCCATAACATTTTCTTCTGGTTTAGGTGCCATCAGTAACTCTGGGCATGATTTTAAAATTTTTGAGAATGAAGTTTATAGCGAATTACAAGCGCCATATTTAATGTTGGACGCACATGTTAGAGAAGATGCTAAAAGAAACGTATTAGTAGATTGGGATTGTCTGGTCGAGGAATTTAAACCAGGCGTGATCGAGGGTATGTTTACTAGTTACATTAACTATCTGATAAATTTGAGTCAAATGTCAGAAGATATTTTAATCCCTGAAATTGATTTACATTTGATTGCAAAAACAAATGATACAGAATGCGAGTATCCGGATTCTTTGCTACATCATGGTTTTATAGAGTCAGTGTATAAGTTTCCAAATAATATCGCCTTGATAAGTGATCAAGCCAAATTAACCTATAAACAACTATTTTTAATTGCCCAATATAATGTAAATCTTTTGCTTGAAGCAGGAGTTACGCCAGGCAGTATTGTTCCTATAATCATGGGGAAAAGCCTCGAGCAAATTGTAGCTGTGATGTCTATTTTATTGTTAGGCAGTGTTTTTGTACCGATCGATATTAATACACCTAAAATCAGATTAACTTATATTCTAAAGAAAACCAAATCTAAGCTATGTATAACTGATGATCTTGATATACTAGATATTTTAGAACCAGACCAGAAGATCCACAGCATCGTTATGCGAGAAGGTATAGAAGACCTTTCTAGCCATACTATCAATTTTGAAATTATTAGTCCATCATCATTAGCGTATATTATTTTTACTTCCGGTACTACAGGGGAGCCAAAAGGGGTAATGATCACTCATAAAGCGGCTAATAATACGGTTATGGATATTAATTCTAGATTTTCTGTCTCTGAGAAGGATGTATTATTTGGGATCTCGCAATTGAGTTTTGATCTATCCATATATGACATTTTTGGTACTTTTGCAGCTGGAGCTGCTCTAGTTTTACCATTAGAGCAGGATAAGCATAATCCTAAAGCTTGGCAGCGTCTGATTGATACTTATGCGGTTACGATTTGGAATTCTACGCCTGGCTTATACGAATTATACCTCGATTGGCTAAACAATTTACCTACTTTTAATAGTAATTTAAGACTTACCCTTTTGAGCGGCGATTGGATAAGTATCCAGTTACTTAGAACTTCCAAAACTGTAATGCCTGCAAATGAATTATGTAGTCTTGGTGGTGCTACCGAGGCATCTATTTGGTCTATATTTTATCCGATCGATAATGTTGAGAGCTTGACTGCTATAGTGCCTTACGGAAAGCCATTATCCAATCAATGTATTTATATTTTAGATAAAAGCTTGAAACTGTGTCCTTCCTGGGTTGTAGGCGAAATATATATTGGTGGAGTTGGTTTGGCTGCAGGGTATTTCGCGGAAGAGCAGTTAACTCGAAGCGCGTTTATTATTCACCCTCAAACTGGCGAGAGACTTTATAAAACTGGTGATCTTGGCAAGTTGCTGCCGGATGGCAATGTAGAAATTTTAGGCCGCATCGATTCGCAAGTTAAGGTTAGGGGTTTTAGGGTAGAAATTGAAGAAATTGAACATCGATTAAGCCAACATCCAGCGGTAAAGAGTAGTATTATAGTTTTTCGCGATAATATACTGGCTGCGTTTGTAGTCATGGATCCTAAGCAGAGTATATCTAAACAAGAACTAGAAGAATATTTGTATCAATGGTTACCTTCTTATATGATTCCGAATCAATTTCATTTTATAGATACAGTGCCATTTACTTCGAACGGAAAAGTAGATAGGAAGATGCTATCTAATACCATTGGTAAACATACTACAAACAATGAGGCCCAAGCCCAAGGCTCAACCCACAGGGGATTTACTGATCAACAATTAATGATTTCTCATATTTGGTCAGATGTTTTACAGATAGCCATAAATTCTCCGGATGAAAATTTCTTTGATCTAGGAGGGACGTCTTTATCTGCAGTAAAAATTTTAAACCAAATTCAGGCTAAATTTAGCATTAACAGCTCCTTGGCGAAACTTTTTTCATCGCCAACTATAGCAGGTATGACAGATGTAATTTTTCAAGCTAGTACAGCTAAGACAAACATCTTTCTATCTCTAAACCAATACGTGAAACATAGACCAACGATATTTTTAATTCACCCGATCGGCGGCCTGGCCTTTTGTTATAAAGACCTGGTTGCTCGCTTTGCAGATTATAATGTTATCGGAATCCAAAGTCCCGGTAACTATGAAGCAAAGGGCATTAACTCTCTCAGTGATCTAGCGGCTTTTTACGCTACTAAAATCTCAGCTTTCCTGCCTGTTGGTCAAGACATGAATATTGGCGGATGGTCCCTAGGTGCGGTATTAGCGATTGAACTTAGCAAAATTTTAGCTTCTACTCATAATATTAATTATATGCTGCTTATTGATCCGCCTAGATCAGCATATTTATCGGAAGAAGCTTATCCATATAAAGAAGAGTATTATTATGAGTTTGCCTTAGATTTATTAGATGGCAAAAAGGAACTGTTAAACAGATCGCTAAATAATTTAAATGATGTATTTGACTTATTAGCTGACTTTCAAAAGTATCGGGGGATGTTTACCCTGGAGGATTTAAGCTCCTTAACAGCAGTTTACAAGTCACACAGTCACTGGCTTTCTACGTATAAAATTAACAATTCTGTAAAATATGCGATCCAAAGGATAGATATTATGTTAGCACGCGAATCTATTGGTACCGCTAAGCATGATAATTTGCTAAAATTCTTCTGTAGTACAATTGGTGTGAATAGTAACCTAGAGATAATGCCAGTTAGCCATTACGAAATAGTTGTTCATATAGCAAACAATGAAGTCATATACGGATGATTAATGGTGAAGCAGTTTCGAGAAAATATTTATAATTACAAATTCTTGCTTTATTTTGCAATGATGTACATCACCTTAGATTTGGCTTCCAATATAGTTGCTTATAGGGAAGTGAACATAGGTATAGCATTGTTTCCAGGCGCAACTTTCATTTACCCTATAACGTATACCATTGCTGATATAATTACTGAAATTTACGGTTTTCCGACTATGCGCAAAGTCATATGGGCTGGTATCGTATGTGATTTTGCTTTTTCTCTAGCGATCCTCGGGGTTTTGCACTTACCTTATCCTGCCAACTGGGAATTACAACCAGCTTATGAGACTGTATTAAGTAATTTGCTGCGCTTAAATATTGGTTGTGCAGTTGCTTTATTAGTAGGCGCATTTGCAAATGCTTATTTAATATCAAAGTGGAAAATCTATGTGCGTGGTAAAATATTTTGGCTCAGAAGCCTAGTGTCAAGTGCTTTAGGCGAGGCTGTATATCTATTGATCGCAGGAGTAATATCATTTTACGGGGTTGTACCCTTCGATGATCTTATTAAACTCCTGGCTTGTAACTACTTATTCAAGCTCTCCTACAATTGTGTGGCTGTAATACCAGCCTCTATAATAGTGGTGTTGTTGAAGAAATACGAACACGCTTCAGAAGAAACAACACTCAATTTTAATCCGTTTAAATTATAAAACAAGCTGTTTTATTTCAAGATTCCTGCTGTGAAATACTATCTATTATTTTTTGTCTTTCGATATTTTCTTGATTACTATATTCGGTTGCTGCGGTGTAACCCGGCATATGTGCATCTTTTTGGTCTAAGTTTTTGATGAATTCGCTATCATTAAAAACTTCCGCTGCTGTTTTCATAATCAGTTTTTTCTTGCCCTTTTCTTTAATAGCAAAAACAAATTTACTGTTATTACCAGATTCTCCCCATAGTCTCTTAGCAAGTATTTTATACTTCGGGCTATTTATGCCCAGGTAGCCTAAATAAGTTAAAGCTCTAATATCACGTTGTGAAAAGGCATCGGTCATCTTATCACTTGCTAAAATTTCTTCGGGGTGCATATAGAATATTTGTCTAGTATTAACTATTTGTACTACCGCTTTCATACTCTCATCATCATCGTCTTGTTCAAAAGAAATAACACGGTACATAGGTTGCTCAATTTGAATACGAAAGGAGTTTATAAAGTCGAGGCTTTTATTAAAAAAGGTCTTAATCTTTTTATGCCAAGTACTATGTTTAGGGGTCAATATACACCTGCCTAGCCTCTAATAGTGTTGCAACAATTACATCTTTCTCAGTCATCAGCCGCATTTTAAATGAGTTTAAGTCGGGATTTAGTGGCTTAAGTATTCGGTGATCTGCATCCATTAAAAGCTGCCTAAAAATATAAATCCCGCTTTCCAATTGTACCAAAATATATCCACGATCAACAGGTGTTTGCTCAGGATCAAGGATAAGGGTACTACCGCGAGAAAAATACGGTTCCATTGAGTAATCATACATTATAGTTGCAAATGCACGGTCACTTGCATTGCCTAAATAGGGGAGTTTTTTATACTGACCGGTCTGTTCTATATGGAAATTTTTGAGTTCATCCCATGGGACTATCGATAAAAGTTGAATTTTTGGAGAGAGGAGCGTTTTTTGTTCGTGTAGGGAATCGGTATTTGGATTTGTTGGCAGCGCTTCCTCACCTAATAATTGATCTACAGAGATAGAAAAAAATTGTGCAATTGGCTCTAAGGATGATTTATAGGGGCGAGTCGATTTGCCGGTAATTAGCCTGTGGATCGTCGGAGGTGGTAGATTTACCTCTTTTGAAAGATCTGCAGGTTTCATATTCCGCTCAAACAATAGTCTCCTTAAAATGTTGCCCAATTGTGTATATTTCTTAGTCATCTAGAGCACATACAACCCTTCTGTAACTGTTTCTAACTACATGATAATAAATTACAGGATTTGTTTCATTACAAATTTTCTTAGCATCCGACCATAAATCAGATAACATATTGAAATATATAGACATTTTAATTTCAGCCTCTTTCAATAAATTTATTTTAATAATTTTTACGCCCTGTGATTCAAAACCTCTTGACATAATTACGCAGAACTTGTAATTTTATTACAGGTTTGCTTGTTTTATCTAAAACTTGTAATTTTTAAACAAGCCTTGTAACTAGTTAATAAACTATCGAGATTAAAAACAAATTTAAACGTTTATCAAAGGGGAGTACATATGTTATATGCAAATACGAGGGGTGACAAACCAGATCTAAATCGTCGTAGCATGGAATATAAAAATTTATTTTTCCTCACTGTTGCTAGAAAATATGGTCAATTGATATTCATAATTAAAACAACACTATGTTTCAGCATGCTTTCGTTAGCTGCATGGTTTGTCTTTATATTACCATTTCCTGCCTATATTGCCCCACAATTCATATTAGGAGCTTTATATGCCCATATGATCGAGTTACAACATGAATCGCTACATGGAGCAACGCAATGGAAATGGTTGAATAGGATATTAGGATTTTTATTTGGTATTCCTATGCTAATATCCTATTCTGACTACCAATATCATCATATGTTGCATCATGAACATGTTGGGACTGATAAAGATACAGAATATTTTAATTACAGTAGTCAAAAAACACTTTCATTATTTAAATTTATTAAAAGTATGTTTATGTTCGAGCATTATGCAAGAGTATACAAAAAATTGTTTAATGCAGTATTTTTAAATAAGTTGAATATTGTTCAGCCTAACATTAGAAAAAGAATAACTCAGGAATACAAGTTATTTTTATTAATAATAACAGGTGTAATTTGCTTAAGTATAACCCAGCAAAGCCTGTTAATATTTAAACTATGGATAATGCCATTGGTTTTATTTGCGGCGCCGATTCACTTCTTAATAGAGTTTCCTGAACATGTGTTTTGCGACAATACAAATACAAACATTTTTGCTAACACCAGGACTATTAAATCTAATTGGCTGATGAGTTGGTTTGTGAATGGTAATAATTTTCATGTCGCTCACCATTATGCCCCTAATTATCCAATCTCTATCTTGGCAGATATCAATAAGGAGATTGGTGGCAAAGCTTTATTTTATGAAAAATCTTATACCGAATTTTATAAACATGTATTTAAAAAATTTACGAAAAGTGTATCTGACAAATAGTAATGTGGACATCGCAAGCTTGGGTATTGGTTTGAGTTGTCATATTTAATAAATACCCAATAAATAGAGGAAAGTATTATGAAAGTTGGAATAATTGGTGCTGGCAATTTAGGTCGGAGCTTAATAAGTGGATTATTAAATAGTGGTTTGAATAAAAATCAAATATTAGCTTCAAATAAAACACAAATTAAAAGTGAAAAAATTAAAGCTGATTTTGGTATAGAAACAAGACTATCAAACACAGAACTTGTCAATGCATCTGATATTGTGATTTTGGGGGTCAAGCCACAAAATATTCAAGCTGTATGCAGAGAAATATCCTCTACGGTGCAAGACAGGAAACCGTTAATAATTTCTTTGGCTGCTGGTTTGCGTACGCACGATATTGAGAGATGGCTGGGCAACAATGTTGCTGTGGTTAGAACGATGTCAAATACGCCGGCCTTAATTCGTAAAGGCGCAACAGCGATGTTTGCAAATTCATATACTTCTCAAGCCTCTAAGTCAATAGCATGTAAATTGCTGCGTTCCGTTGGAGAAGTAGCCTGGGTTAAGAACGAAGATCATTTAGATACGATTACTCCCTTAATAAGCTGTGGGCCTGCGTACTTTTTTTTAATAATCGAAATATTACAAAAGAACGCCGAACAAATGGGCATAGAACCGCAGATTGCAGCTAAAATGGCCATGCAGACTGCGCTAGGTTCAATAATGATGGCAAGTCAGAGTGACATAAATGTGCAAGACTTGCGCAGGCAGGTAACAACGCCAAATGGAGTCACTGAACGGGCCATTAACCAGTTAACCAAAGGAAATGTTTCTGAATTGTTTTTTAACGCTATGGAGGCAGGTAAAGCTCGCTGTGTAGAATTCGGGCAGATGCTTGGGAAGGATGAAAAGCCTACAGAAGAGATTGTTAATAAAAATGGAGAAATTACAAGTTTTTTTACACCAAATTATAAGAACATTTCTGTGAATGGTTCCGTGACTAGTATCTCTCAAACAAATGAAGTTAAGGAACAAAGCAATAAATTAAAGAGCAAGATGTAAAGATATTTGTATGTTCACCATGGTGACGGCAAAAGAGCGTGTAAAATGTCAAAAAATTTTTTGCCGTCATATATTTACAGCAACCAGGAGAAAAATATGCGTATAGAACAGATTAATGAAATTAAAGCACAACAAGATTTCAATAAAAAAAATTATACTAGCTCAGAAAATTATGAAGAAAAAGCTCAGCAGTTAAAATTGGCTAGTTTTTACAAGCGTTTATTATCAGGGCCTATGCATTTCAAAAATGTGCCGGATAATCTTGATGAGTATGAAGAAATTAGAAAAATTGAGGACGCATGGAATGCAAAGGAAGAAGAAAAAATTAAACATATACCTCTTCCAGGTAAGAACACAGATTTTATTAGCTGGTATAACACAGTAAATACTAAACATAAATTTGAGGTTAAGCCGTTTTTCAATTTCCTGGCTAAAAGAGCCACATTAGAGGAACTTGGATTTTACATATGCATGGAAGAAAAAGTGGATGGTAGTTTTGATGATACAATCGCTCTAGCACAATTGGGTGTAACAGGCAGAGCTAAAATGGTTCTGGCAGAAAACTATTGGGACGAAATGGGTAATGGGCATGCTCATCTAGTACACACGAAAATGTTTACCGAATCGGCCGATTATATGAAAAAGATACTTAAACAAAAAGGAATAGATTTATCTGGTCTGTTGCCTGTCGAAGCATTAAAAAACGGCAATGTGCTTATGATGTACGGATTAAGGAGAAGATACATTCCTAGATTATTAGGTGTAATTGGCATTCTAGAAGATACAGCATCCGAGCGTTTTCAATCAACCGTCCTCGGGATGGAGCGATTCAATTTGCCCGATTTTGTTATAAAGTATCATCGAGCACACATTCAAATTGACAGCAAGCACGGTAAAGATTTGCTGGAACATGTACTTATACCAACCGTCAATACAGGCAGTGTAGATTACATACATGAAATATGTCGAGGAATTTTAATACGATTTAATATTGCGATAGATTATTATAAATCGATTGAAAATATTATGGAGCAATTCAAGACATCGGTTATAAATGGTTGATATTTATATATGGGGGATTATATGTTAAATTCTAAAATTAGCGTTATTTCTTTAACACTGATGACAATAGGTGCGGTTGATAACATAAGAAATCTGCCGTCTATAGCTGTATTTGGCAAGCAAATCCCTTTTTTTTATCTTGTTGCTTCCCTATTTTTCTTTATACCTTGTGCATTGGTCTCTGCACAACTTTCTTCAACGAAGGGAGTGCAAAATGGCGTCTATCATTGGGTAAAAAGAGCATTTGGTCCACGTTTTGGTCTTACTGCAGTTTGGTTGCAATGGGTCGAAAATCTTGTATGGTACCCAACATTGCTAGCTTTCATAGCAGGCACTCTGGGCTATTGGATTTCTCCCGAGCTTTCTCAACGTCATGATTATTTAATAATAACTTCTATTCTTTGTTTTCTATTGGTTTCTGTTATGAATTTATATGGATTAAAGCTTTCTGCAACATTTAGTAGTTTTTGCTCGATTTTAGGCCTTCTTGTACCAATGTTAGTGATTATATTGTTAGGAGCTCATTGGTATTTTTATGGTAAGCCTATATCCAACATTTTAACCGCGACACGGTTCATCCCAAAGATTTTTGATTTGAACACATGGACAGCGCTAACTAGCGTGGTAATGTCTCTTTGTGGTGTGGAAATTACCACAGCGCATGTTAACAGGGCTATAAATCCTCAAAAAAACTATCCTAAGGCACTATTAACAGCAACATTTGTGATCTTAACCACTTTAATTTTGGCCTCTCTTTCTATAGCTATAGTGGTGCCCAGTGCTGATCTCAGTTTTGTATCAGGGATTGCACAATCCTTAGAAATCTTTTTGAAAGAGCATGATTTATTAATGTTATTGAAATATTTTATTTTTTCTGCAGCAATTGGCAGTTTAGGTACGTTAAACAACTGGTTACTTGCACCTATACAAGGCTTGCATGAAGCCGCGAAAGATGGGTTATTGCCTAAGATCTTTAGTTCGACTAATCGACATGGGATTCCTGTAGCATTACATTTAGCGCAAACTATAGTGGTAATATTATTAATATGCTTATTTGCTTATTTTCCGACTATTAATAGCGCCTATTGGTTTATGACTGTGTTGGCATCTCAGTTGTACATGTTGATGTATATCATGATGTTCATATCTTTTATAAAATTAAGAAATCAACCTGATTTCATATTTAGAATTCCTGGTGGTAATAAAGTTGGCTTTATCGTGGCTGTACTGGGAATGATCGGCTGTTTTGTAACTATTTTAGTAGGATTTATTCCGTTCAATAACAACTGGCATATTGGCTCTTATGCAATTACCGTATTGTGTACTTTATTATTTGTAACGTTATTGCCTAATATATTTGGCATTAAGATCCGCAAGAAAATTATTACTGATTTTCAAGGGGTTTTTTATTAATCAGTCTTAACATAGAGGAGGTTTACTATGTATAGATGGCAATGTTTATTGTGTGGTTTTATTTATGATGAGGAAGCTGGACTACCGGATGAGGGTATAGCAGCTGGTACTAGATGGGAAGATATTCCAGATGATTGGTATTGTCCTGATTGTGGGGTTGCAAAGAATAAATTTATTATGATTAAATTAGTTGCATAACAATAAATGGAAGGTATTGTGATGTTGAATCTATCAGAATTGAAAATTTTTAAACGTTTTATAGATGATAATTACTTTGTTGCATGAACATTGCAGTTGCACGGACTAGCTTAATGACTTAGAATGTTTTCCATATTTATATCTTTCCGGAAGTACATTAATGCCTTACAAACTTCGCAATAACCGTCGCCACAAATTTAAAAAAACCATTTACAAAATTACTAACTGGCGTGAATATAACCAGGCTTTAATTAACCGAGGCTCTATTACGCTTTGGCTATCACCAGAAATTATTAAAGCATGGCGCCCAAAAAAGCGCAAGCAAAAATTACAAGGCGGGCAATTTAAATATTCCGACATTGCAATTGAAGCTGCAGCATATGTTAAAGCTGCGCTACACATGCCATACAGAG
>Ga0209174_10000951_pt1 | contig 21033 bp, 26 predicted proteins | sample JI91814BDNA_FD_187505 | JGI IMG/M metagenome (GOLD analysis project Ga0209174, IMG submission 187505) | Wastewater effluent complex algal communities from Wisconsin, to seasonally profile nutrient transformation and Carbon sequestration -... | ecosystem: Engineered > WWTP > Effluent > Algae...
GTGTGAGGTTCCTCATGTGAAAGTAGGACACTGCCAGGCATTTTATTTCTAGTAAATTAGTCAATTACTAATTTATTAATCTACTAAATATTAAACCCCTAACAATTTAACATTGTTAGGGGTTTTTTTATTATATCCCGAGCCTAAAGGGGTTACAAACGCTCGGTTATCCATGATAATGCGTTCCATAATTATTATATCTAAGTCACATGGGGCTTGTTGTACTAGTATCGCGCTTAAGTATAAATATTATATACACCTAAACTAAAGCCAATAATTTGTGCTTATTCTAAACCGTAGCTCGCATCTAAACCTGTTTCAGCGCATGCGGCAGGAAAATTAGGCAGGCTATTGCAGGAACCTAGAGTACAATCGCCACTAAGTGCCCCGCAATGTACATTAAAGGAATCATCATCTTCAGCAATTATTACGAGGAATAACCATCCAGACCCATAGTCAGAAGATAATTTGTAACCAAGCCAAGCTTTATTGTCTGCAAATTGATAACGAAAATTCGTTGCATCAGCAAAGAAACTATTGGAACTAGTAGTGCCGGCAGTGGAGCCATTAATAGCTGCTGGCCAAGCGTGGGTTGAAGAGTAAGCGTCAGTTAATTCTATTTTAAAAGTGCTTAACTTGTTGACCATTTTCGTAATATTTGTCCGACGCATGCTGCTTTTATAAATAGGAACAGATATAGCGGTGATTATGCCTATGATGCTAATTGCTATCATAAGCTCGATCATAGTGAATGCAATTTTGCTTTTTATATAGTTAAATACTTTGGTCATTGCTAAGTAAAATTCCTGCTAGTTAAGCTAATACTCTCCAGTATAATACGCAATACAGATTATTGCTGTTGGTAATATAGATGACTGTAATTAAGCGACAATATGTAGTAATAGGCAAGCAAGTTGCAGATAGTTTATCGCCTAGAATTCACCAAGCGTTTGCCAGACAATTTAATTTGCCAATCAACTATGGATATCTTGAAGTGCAAGCACAAGATTTTAATTCGCAATTACAAACATTTATCAAACAGGGTGGCAAAGGCGCAAATATAACTGCACCATTTAAGGCCTTGATATGTGCACAAATCGCAGAATTTTCGCTGTATGCACAACAAGCTAAAGCTGTTAATACTATAACTATCCGAGCTGATGGCACCTTATTTGGTGACAATACTGATGGAATAGGATTTTTACGCGACATTAGTTTACGGCATGCTATGCCAATTAAAAATCAGCGAGTTATAATCTTAGGCGCTGGTGGTGCCGTGCGTGGGATTATTCAAGCTATTTTTTCTTTAAGCCCACGTTCAGTCACTCTAGTTAATCGAGATTTAACTAAAGCACAGAAGCTGGTGAATGATTTAGCAGTAACACAGATGGTACAAATTATTCCCTATGCTGCACTAGCAAATCTCGAATTTGATATCATTATCAATGCTACTAGCGCATGGTGTGACAACAAATTACCAGAAATTAGTGATAATTTAAATTTAGTAGATAAATGTTGTTATGACTTAAATTATCAGCCTCAAGCACAAGCTTTTTTAAAGTTTGCGCAGCACAGGGGTGCAAAACAAGTTGCCAATGGTTTAGGAATGTTAGTAGAACAAGCCGCGGAAGCGTTTTATATATGGCATCGGTTGTTGCCGGACGCAGCGGCAGTATATGCGCAATTACAAGCATAAGCTGATCAAATTTCAGCCTTTTATGGCCTATAATAGCTTATAGACTGTAAAGAGGCGAAAATATTATGAACACACATAAACGCGACAGGGCAGAAAGGGCATTTGAGCATGGATTTAAAGCTGGAGTGCGCGGTCGTTCCGCAACGCAGTGCCCATATATATCCTTATTAAGTTTACGTGGTGTTTGGTTAGGTGGTTGGCTCCTAGGGCGAGAACAATACTTATATGGTACGGTTAACGTCATAAATGGTTGACACTAAGGCTGCTTTAATTAGCAGCATATTTAAGCCTGGATCGTATTGGTTTACGATCCAGGTGGTGTCTTGAGTTTTATAAGCATTTGATAGATTCAACTGGTATTAAAATATTACCTGCCTGATCTTTGCTTTGTTGTAATAACTTGTTTGCGCCCAATGCATAGCCATATATTGCTTCGATGGTTACAGTAAGCTCTGGTTTATCTAGCGCGTAATCAGCAGGAATATCGTATGCGCCGGTTTCTCGCAAATCACTAAATAACTCGTTGCTATCAGCATAATAAAATTTTATTAATTCTACATCTACCACTGGGTCTCTAAATTGTGTTTGTAATAAAGCGTCGCCATAATAGTGCATATCTAGCCATGGCGCTTCGACAGCTAATTCTTTTAAACTATCTGGGCCTAGCGTGGAAAAAAACAAGCTGCCGTCAGATTTTATTACCCTATGAATTTCTGTGCATAAATTAGTTAAATCACGAATATACATAAAACAGCAATTCGAGAATATTAGATCAAAAGTCTGATTAGCAAAAGGCAGTTGTTCGGCGTCAGCGCAATAGTAACAAATATCATCGTCTTTAAGTTTAGCAAATTTAACCATATTAAACGCCAGGTCAATTCCAGTAATATCAGCAGCAGGAAATAACTTTTGTAACTCGCGAGTAAAATAACCAGTACCACATCCCAAATCAAGAATGTGTTTAGGGGTTAATTTTACCAGCGATAATCGCTCGAGTAATCGTTGGCCTATTTCTTGTTCAATTGCTGCAGCGCGATCATATAACTTCGCGGCAGCAGAGAAAGCATCTGCAATAACTTTTTTTGTCATAGCTGACAATATAATATACGTATGAACTTAATGCTAGAAAAAATACGCAGGATTAGTCATTGGTTGTTACCCAGAGTTTGTGTAGGTTGTGGTTTTGATAGCTATGAATTAACGTTGGACTTGTGTGTAGACTGTAAAGTTAATTTGCCATGGTTGCCAAGCGGTTGTTATCAGTGTGGCTTGCAGCTGCATAAACCATCTGAATCCATAATTTGCAATAAATGCCAAGATAGCCCGCCACCATTTAATCGCTTGTGTGCTTTATTTAGTTATAAACCTCCATTGACTAAATTGATTGCTAGTTTCAAATTTGGTCGCCAGTTATATCCAGGGGCATTATTTAGTAAGTTATTAGCAGAGGCGGTTACAGAAGATTGGTATGCAAATAAAAGCTTACCACAAGTAATAATCCCGGTGCCGTTACACATGAGTCGTCAACGTCAACGTGGCTATAATCAAGCAGCAGAAATAAGTCGCCAGCTAGCTGCAGAATTAAATATTGAGCTAGACATTGATGCATGTCTAAGAGTTAAAAATACTAAAGCACAAGCGCGCTTAAATAAAAACAAGCGCACGCGCAATTTAGAAGCAGCGTTTATAGCAAATACAAAACCAAGTTATAAACACGTGGCATTAATTGATGACGTAGTTACTACTGGTAGTACCATCCGCGCAGTGAGTAAAGCATTAGTCAGCGCCGGCGTTGAGCAGATAGATGTCTGGTGCGTATGCCGAGCTTAATTTGCTAACGGCATATAAATGTCAAAACGATTAGCTTTGCCAACGTAGCTAGAATGTGGCTGCTGGTTGGCTAAGAAACCAGCAATTCTTGGGCGTTTTACTACTACTCTGCGCTTGGCTATGTTACGTGCTAAGGGCAATAAATTATCTGCATCTAAATCTTCACCGACGATATCTTTTATGGCACGCATTTCTTTTTTTACCAAAGCAGTCTTAGTGCGAATCGGAAACATTGGATCTAGATATACTACATCTGGATATGCGTCAATTGGCAGATTATTTAAGATTAACAATGCATCTCCAACCATTAATTCTAAATTATGCATGATCTCAGCAATAGCGGGTATTTGCGAGCCGCGTTGCAGCGCATCAGTTAGCAAGGCAGAGATATTTGGATTACGTTCGATCATGGTAACTTTGCAACCTAAACAAGCTAGCACAAAAGCATCTTGGCCTAAGCCAGCGGTAGCATCAATTACGGTTAGTGGCAAACCATATGTTTTCAAACCCACGGCTTTAGCGATCGGTTGACCGTTGCCGCCGCCGTGTAAACGGCGAAAAGTATTGCTCGGAGAAGCAAAATCTATATACAGGTCCAGCTTAGGCATTTTCTTCTACGGTAAACAAGCTGTCTACGAAATTTTCTGCATCAAATGGTTTGAGATCGTCAATACCCTCACCCACGCCAATATAGCGGATTGGTAATTTTAAGCTATTAGCGATAGCAAAAATAATGCCGCCTTTAGCGGTGCCATCTAATTTAGTAATAACCAAACTAGTAACGTTTAATGCAGCATTAAATTGCACTGCTTGCTGCAAAGAGTTTTGTCCACCAGAAGCATCTAAAATTAACATGGTTTCTTGTGGCGCTTGGCTATCTAGTTTTTGTAATACGCGTTTAACTTTCTTTAATTCTTCCATTAAATTATTTTGTGTGTGTAGGCGTCCGGCGGTGTCTGCTAGTAGTACATCGTAGTTGCGTGCTTGAGCAGCTTGTAGAGCATCAAAGATCACTGAGGCACTATCAGCTCCGGTTTGTTGGCTAATTACCGGCACATCATTACGTTCGCCCCAAGTTTTTAATTGCTCAACTGCCGCGGCACGGAAAGTATCGCCAGCAGCCAACATTACTTTTTTGCCTTGTGCTTGCAGCTGTTTGGCAATTTTGCCAATAGTGGTAGTTTTGCCTGCGCCGTTGACTCCAACCATTAGAATTACAAATGGCTTTTGTTCGGGGCTTAATGCAAGTGGCGCGACACATGGCTGTAATACTTGGATTAAATATGCTTTGAGTACATTTGCTAGCATCTCTGGATCAGATAAATGTTTGCGCTCTACCTGGTTAGTTAGGTGTATCATAATTTGTTTAGTAGTTTCTTGGCCAACATCAGCGGTTAATAGCAGGCTTTCAAGCTCAGCAAGTAGTTGCGGATCTATAACTTTTTTGCCGAGAAACAAATTTGCAAGTCGGCTGGTAAATTGTTTCCTAGTGCGCAATAATCCCGTTATAAATTTAAACATACTCAAGACCTTTTTTATGGGTGAGGAACTAAACTAATGGACGCTCAGTCTAGCATTAGAATTATTGGTGGTAAATGGCGCAGTCGAAAAGTTGGTTTTATCACTAAAGAATCGTTACGCCCAACTCCAGACCGGGTGCGAGAAACGTTATTCAATTGGCTCGCACCCCATATATTAGGCGCCAAGTGTTTAGACTTATATGCTGGCAGTGGGGTGTTGGGTTTCGAAGCATTATCACGTGGTGCAAAGTCAGTAGTAGCCATTGAGAAAGATCGTGAAAATTATCAGCAGATTTTACAACATAGCGCAACATTACAAGCTGATGGTCTAGAAGCTATAAATAAAGACGTATTAGACTGGTTGCGAGAAACTAAATTTGTTGCGGATTTAGTTTTTGTTGATCCACCATATAAACAGGATATATTGTTTACGACCTTAGATTTATTAGAAGCAAATACATGGGTTGGCATAAATAGTCTGATTTATTTTGAACAAGACAAGCCGTTAGAACAGGCATTATTACCTGCAAACTGGTCAGTGTGGCGCGAAAGTAAAGCAGGCAAAGTTTTTTATTATCTGGCGGTAAAAGAGCGTTAAAATGGAAATATATTCAGTTGGTGGTTGTGTACGCGATGAGCTGCTTGGATTGCCAGTGCAAGATCAAGATTGGGTATTAGTGGGCGCAACTCCAGAGCAGATGTTGGCATTGGGTTATCAACAAGTAGGCAAAGATTTTCCAGTGTTTTTACATCCAGAATCTAAACAAGAATATGCTTTAGCACGTACCGAACGTAAATCCGGGCAAGGTTATTATGGTTTTATCTGTAATACTAATCCGAATATTACTCTGGAAGAAGATCTCGCACGCCGCGATTTAACCATCAATGCCATTGCTAAAAATACTGCGGGACAGATTATTGATCCATACAATGGCCGGCAAGACCTTCAGCACAAAATTTTGCGACATGTTTCACCTGCCTTTGCCGAAGATCCAGTTAGAATTTTGCGTTTAGCTAGATTTGCTGCGCGCTTTGCGCCTTTAGGTTTCACCATTGCACCGGAAACTAAATTATTAATCTCTAGTATGGTGAGTGATGGTGAAGTAGATGAGTTAGTACCGGAGCGTGTGTGGCAAGAGATGTTAAAAGCGCTAAATGAACAGATGCCATCAGTATTTTTTACTACCTTGCGTGCTTGTGGGGCGTTAGCACGTATATTCCCTGCACTAAATAATTTGTGGGGAGTGCCACAAAAAAAAGAATATCATCCAGAAGTTGATACTGGAGTGCACGTGATGTTAGCGTTACAACAGGCAGTTATTTTCAGCAATAAACCTGAAGTACGTTTTGCAGTGCTATGCCATGATTTAGGTAAAAGCTTAACGCCAAAAGAAGAATGGCCTAGTCATAAAGGACATGAAGAGCGTGGTATCAAACCGATTCAGGAATGGTGTGCTGCATATCGGGTACCAACCGAATTTAAAGACCTAGCAATTAAGGTCGCCAAATGGCATTTACATGCGCATCGCGCCGCTGAGCTGCGTCCCGAAACCATGCTCAAATTATTAAAGGGGCTTGATGCGTTTAGAAACCCTAGTTATCTTGAAGACTATTTATTAGCTTGTAAATCAGATGCAACGGGACGCACTGGCATGCAACAAAATTCATTTCCGGCGGCGGCAATTATTCAACAAGCATTTACTGCAGCATTAGCTGTTGACGTACAAGATCTAATAAAACAGGGGCTTGCAGGCGAGCAATTAGGATTAGCAATTACCAAAGCCAGAGAACATGCTATCAAAATGGCGTTGCATAAATAAAATAAGCTGGTATTTGTGGGATATTGCCCATATAGCGAATGGCATTTTTCTCGCATAAAATCGATCATAAGTGGCTTGAAAGATATCTCATATATGGTCATCATAAGTACCATAGGTGGTCATTAATTTAAGGGATGCTAAAGTGGTGGATAAGGAAATATTGCGGTTGAAGTTAATTCCTAGATCTCAAGTCGAAGAAATGGCTGAAATGCTTGCAGTACAAAGTCGTAGGCTGCGCGAGCTAGAAGCTAAACTGCATAAAGAGAAACAAGAAAAAGCCAATCTGGAAATTGATTTTCAGCATTTGTTAGATCAAGTGCGTGCAATTTCGCATGGCAACATATTGGTCAAAGATCCAGCGGTGGTTTGCGGCTAGTTACAAACTATGTAACTTATCAAATTGTCTAAATCCAATTAAAGTTTTTGCGCTTATATAATCTTTAGTTAAAATCATAGCTTTAAATAACTCGCCCATTTCTGCCGGCGAGGTTAGTATATTAAGTTCTGTTGCTTGTATGAGAGTATCTTGTAATATTGCAGTTATTCCAGTATTAATTAAAAATCCAGACAAGTTAGTATAACCATCGATCTCTAGACCATTTGCTGCCGCCGCTTCTGCTATCGCCGTGAAATCAACATGCGCAGTAATATCTTGTAATCCTGGATACCAAAATGGATCGCTATTATTTTGTTGTTGGTAGTGACACATTAAAGTGCCAGTATTGCGTTGCGGATGATAATATTCTATGCGGCCAAAGCCATAATCAAACAGTAATATAGCCCCGCTGTTTAAACTGGCACTTAAGCTTTTAATCCAAGCTGGCAACCATAAGTTTATTTCAGATATATAGGGGATAGTTAAATTTTTTAAATATAACGCAAGCTTAGCCTGCTTGAAATAATTTTCTAACTCTGCGCTTGGTGTTTGTAAAATTAATTTGAACTTATGATCAACTTCAGTAACAAATAATTCTTCTAATTGCGAGTTATAAAATTGAAATTTATTTACTGGCATCGCATCTAAAACTTCGTTAGCTAGAATTACTCCGTTAATTGGGGAGTCGGGTAAAGCACTTAACCATTGTACTTTGTTGAATAAATCTGGGCATTGCTGGGAAATTTTTTGCTGCTGGCGTTGTTGTAACTCTACACTAAGCTCCAAGATCAGATATTTATTTAAATTAATATTTAACTTGGCTAATTCTAATAGTAAATCACAGGCTAATTGTCCGCTACCAGCGCCAAGTTCTAAAATTGTCGGACTAGCGCAGTTACTTAAAATTTGTGCACATTGTTTTGCCACACATTGAGCAAATAACGAACCTAATTCTGGGGCTGTCATGAAGTCGCCGCTTGCGCCAAATTTAGTCGTGCCAGCACTATAGTAACCTAAGCCAGGAGCATATAATGCTTGCTGCATAAATTCAGCAAAACTAATTTTATTGTTCTGTGCTTGTATCAGCGTAGAGATTTGACAACATAGTTGTTGACTCTGCGCTATGGATACGGTATCAGGTTCTTGCATTTCAAAGCGCCTATGGTATCTTGCAGCATGATGTTAATAAATATTTCGTTCATTTTAATTGCTTACTTAATCGGATCGTTATCTAGTGCCATAATTATCTGTAAGTTATGGGGCTTGCCGGATCCACGTAGTAAAGGTTCAAATAATCCAGGTGCAACTAACGTGTTGCGTATCGGCGGCAGAATACCCGCAATTTTAACTCTTCTTGGTGATGGTTGCAAAGGTTGGTTACCGACATTATTGGTTGCTAATTTAGCTGCACCTACTTGGGTGGTCGGCAGCGTAATGCTTGCGGCATTAGTTGGCCACATATGGCCAGTATTCTTTGATTTTAAAGGAGGCAAAGGCGTTGCTACCGCCATGGGCGCGTTCTTAGGTTTAGCATGGCCGGTGGGTGCAATCTTAATTAGTACTTGGGCGCTAGTGATCGCTATAACGCGATTTTCTTCATTGGGTGCAATAATAGCTACGCTGTTAGCGCCAGGACTTGGTTATCTATGGCTGCAAGATATTGCTTTGACTGCTGCAATCAGCGTAATGAGTATTCTGCTGCTCGTTAGACATAAAGATAATATTGTGCGCTTGTGTACTGGTAAAGAGGGGCGGATTTAATCCTGGGCAAATAGTGGCCAGCGTGGCTTAACGCTAATTTCCCAATTCGCATCCACAGCGCCGCGTTTAAAACGCTCGTAACCAGCATAGGCGATCATCGCACCGTTGTCTGTGCAGAATTCAAAGTTTGGATAGTACAATTTAATATTATTGGTAGTGGCAAATTCTTGCATACGCGAGCGTAAAGCTTTATTTGCACCAACGCCGCCAGCGATTACGATTGATTTTAGATTGGTTTGTTTAATGGCACGTGCAGTTTTTTTTATTAATGTATCGACGATTGCATCTTCAAATGCATAAGCTATATCGGCTTTATTCTGGGTGGTTAATTCTGTCTGTTGGATAATATTTAGTGCATGCGTCTTTAAGCCACTGAAACTAAAATCTAAACCCGGGCGATCGAGCATAGGACGTGGAAAATGAAATTTACCGGGGGTGCCTTGTTCGGCTAATTTAGCTAGTAATGGTCCACCTGGGTATGCTAAGCCTAGCAGTTTGGCGGTTTTATCAAACGCTTCACCGGCGGCATCATCCAGCGATTCCCCCAAGATCACATAGTTGCCTATTTCTGTTACTTGCATCAGTTGCGTATGTCCACCAGAAACTAGCAAAGCCAGAAACGGAAACTCAGGATGTTCGGTTTCTAGAAACGGTGCCAGTAAGTGGCCTTCCATATGGTGTACCCCGAGCGCGGGGATGTTCCAAGCATAAGCCAAAGACTTGGCGAATGCTGCGCCAACTAATAATGCACCAATTAATCCTGGGCCTTGAGTATAAGCTATCGCTGTAATAGATTGCGGTGCGGCTTTGGCTTGCGATAGAACTTGCTCGATTAAAGGCACTAAATGCCGGATATGATCGCGCGAGGCTAGCTCTGGGACCACGCCGCCGTATTGTGCATGCAGCTTGATTTGAGTATGTAGTGCGTGTGCTAATAGACCTTGCTGGCTATCGTAGATTGCAACCCCAGTTTCGTCACATGATGTTTCTATGCCTAATATACGCATTCTAAGTCTGGTTTAGTTATGGTTTGCCGCTATTCTAACACAAAACACTTGCAATATTGGTAAATTGTCTTACAATAAACAACCTGGCCGTAGGGGTCAGTTTTAAGTTAGTTTAAGAACCTTAAGGGGTGTAATTTCACATGCCAAGCGTAAGAGTAAGAGAAGGTGAGCCATTTGAATCTGCAATGCGTCGTTTTAAACGTGCGGTTGAAAAAGCAGGTATACCTAAAGAATTGCGTAGTCGCGCGTTCCACCAAAAAGGCTCGGTTCAGAAACAACGACGTGTAGCCGCCGCGAAAAAAAGATTGCTCAAGAAACTGTCACGTGAGAGACAGATGTTTGATGACAACTCTAAGGATCGCCGCCATTAATTCAGTAGCGATCAAACAAAAGCTAGATGAGGCTATGAAGGCCGCCATGCGCGCGCAAGAAAAGCAGCGTCTAGGTACTATTCGATTAATTCAAGCAGCATTTAAACAAAAAGAAGTAGATGAGCGTATCGTTATCACTGACGAGATTGCTCTGGCTATACTAGACAAAATGGTTAAGCAGCGACGTGAATCTATAAAGCAGTTCTCCGATGCTAAACGCGATGACCTGGTGGCCATCGAAGAATTTGAATTAACCATTCTGCAAGAATTTATGCCTACGGCGCTAACCGCGGAAGAAATTCAGCAGTTGGTAAGCGCTGCGGTTGCTGAAACTGCTGCTAAAACTCCAAAGGATATGGGCTTAGTAATGGGGATATTAAAACCTAAATTGCAGGGGAGAGCTGATATGAGTGAAGTTAGCAAAATTATAAAATCAATGTTGGTTGGTTGAATACGGGTCTAGCATGTGGTTGACACTTTAGGGCGGATCCCAGAAGATTTTATACAGTCGTTACTTGCACGTGTAGATATAGTCGAGGTAATTGGTGCGCATGTATCGTTACGCAAAGCCGGGGCTAACTATGTAGCGTGTTGCCCGTTTCATACTGAAAAAACCCCCTCGTTCTCGGTAAATCAACATAAACAGTTTTATCATTGTTTTGGTTGCGGCGTTAGCGGCGATGCGATTCAATTTTTGATCGAAAATAATGGCGTAACTTTTGTCGAGGCAGTAGAGATATTAGCCGCGCAAGTAGGTATGCAAATCCCCAGTGATAATAAACCTGCGCAATCTGCAGAGCATAATTTGATCTATAATATTTTGTCAGAGGCAACAAAGTATTTTGAACAACAGTTACGGCAGCATAAATTGGCAAATCAGGTAGTACAATACCTAAAAGATAGAGGTCTTACCGGGGTAGTAGCAAAAAGCTTTAAGCTTGGATTTGCTCCGCCTGGCTGGGACAATTTATTAACAAATATTGCGTCTAATACCGAACAAAAAGAAGCAGGCGTTAAAGCTGGTTTATTTGTTAATCGCGAAGCGAATAAATATTACGATCGTTTCAGAAACCGTGTCATGTTTCCAATCCGTAACCGGCGCGGTAAAGTTATAGGCTTTGGTGGCAGAATTATTGGTCAAGCCGAAGGTGAGCCAAAATATCTAAATTCTCCAGAGACCGTGTTATTTAGTAAAAGCCAAGAATTATATGGTTATTACGAAGCCAAACAAACTATACAGAAAACAGGCATAGTAATAGTCGTCGAAGGTTATATGGATGTGGTATCACTAGCGCAAGCTGGGATTACTAATGCGGTTGCTACGCTTGGTACGGCGTGCACGGAGCAGCATGTACAAAGCTTATTTAAAACCGCGACCGAAATTATATTTTGTTTTGATGGTGATGTTGCTGGCAAAAAAGCTGCATGGCGTGCTTTAGAATTATGTTTGCCCATATTAGATGATCTACATAGAATAAAATTTATTATTTTGAGTAACGCAGAAGATCCGGATTCTTTCGTACGTAAATTTGGCGCAGAGGCGTTTAGAGAGCAAATTAATGCAGCCGCGTCGTTACCAGACTTTCTATTTAATACTTTAGCTAAGCAAGCAGACTTAGAACATATCGATGGTCGGGTGCAACTAGCTAATCAAGTAAAACAACAGTTAATAAAATTACCGGATGGCATTTTTAAAGACATGATGTTTGCACGTTTAGCGCAGTTGATTGATGTCGATCCAGCCATGCTACGCAATAAAATTACGCAACCGCAATTTATAGCCAAACCCAAAGTTACCAAACCAGCGCGTGCTTTGGCTTTAGTCTCGCCGGCACTTAGAGCAGTTGCGATGTTATTATCGTTTCGTGAGTTAATAATTGATATGCCAGATTTAACTGGCCTAGACCTTGTTGATATAACAGGTAGTAGCTTGTTGTATGCAGTAGCAGAAATTTTACGCGCAGCGCCACAGGCTAGTGAAGAAGACATTAAAGAGCAATTGCCGGTAGATCTGGGTAAAAGTTTTGTCCCAGCTGAATTGCGAGGTATTACACATATAGTGCCTAAAGATGGTGTCAAACAAGAATTTTTAGGAATTATCCAGCTATTACGACGGCGCGAGAAAGAACTAGCGATGGATGGATTATTATTGAAAGCTAAGCAAAACGTTTTATCGACCAGTGAAAAGCAGTTATTGCATCAAATGTTGCAAGAAAAGGGGAAGTTATCAGAGTAATACTAGATTAAAGTAGGCGTACAGGGTAAAATCGACTCTCGGATTTACTGTGCTGTTATATAATTAACTAAAGAGATTGCATTGATATGAGTTACACCGATCGGGACCAGCAAGCGTCGCAGATAAAGTCTTTGATTGCCCGGGGTAAAGATAAGGGTTACTTAACATACACCGAAGTAAGTGATAACTTACCCGATGACTTAGTCGACTCTGGTCAGATAGACGATATCATTCAGATGTTCGATGATCTAGGCATCCAAGTTTTCGAGATGGAAAGCGAGGCTGAGCCTTTAATCGCCGAAAGTCCGGAATTAGAAGTTACCGATGAAGCTGTAGAAGAAGCGGCAGCTTTAGTCAGCTCTGGTGCCGATTTTGGGCGCACCACTGATCCAGTGCGCATGTACATGCGTGAAATGGGTACGGTTGATTTGCTTACGCGCAAAGGTGAAATTGCGATTGCAAAGCGCATTGAAGAAGGTGTGCGCGATGTTACCTTAACTTTTGCTCAATATCCTAGATTACTCAGTGTATTATTAGCCGATCTCGAACGGGTTAAAAATGGTGAATTACGTTTTAATGATATAATCAACGGTTTTGTGGATTATGATAATTATGACGCGCCAGTATCGCTGGAAGAAGATGATGATGACGAAACTGATATTGAGGCCGAATTAGCAACTATCATTGAGCCAATTGAAGAAGCGTTGGTTGATGATGAGGACAATGCAGCGACCAGTGTGCCGATTGAAGAAATATTGGCGCGCTTTAGCAGTTTACAACAGTTAATCGAAGATACTTTAGCTAAAGAACAAAAGCATGGGCGTGCGCATGACGTAGCGAAGAAAGCATTTAATGATCTGGGAGAGATGTTAACTCGTTTTAAATTAGTGCCTAGAATGTTTGATGCGCTAATTGAAAAAATGCGTTCGTTGTTAGATCTAGTGCGGGCGCAAGAACGCGAGATCATGAGTCTATGTGTAAAAATTGGTAAAATGCCGAAGCAGCATTTTATTACCACGTTTCCAGGTTATGAAACTGATTTGAACTGGATAAATCAGCATTTAGCTAAAAGTTCACCATATGCAGAGCGTATGGCTAAATGTAAAGATCAGGTTATAGCCGCACAAGAAAAATTACGGGTGTTGGAACAAGATGCTTGGCTAGAAATAGCAGAGATCAAAGAATTAAACCGCCGTATGTCAATTAGTGAAGCCAAAGCCAAGCGTGCCAAAAAAGAAATGGTGGAAGCAAATTTACGTTTGGTAATTTCGATTGCGAAGAAATACACTAATCGTGGTTTGCAATTCTTAGATTTAATTCAAGAAGGCAATATCGGCTTAATGAAAGCGGTAGATAAGTTTGAATATCGTCGTGGTTACAAATTTTCTACCTATGCTACCTGGTGGATTAGACAAGCAATTACTCGATCAATTGCTGATCAAGCGCGCACCATTCGTATTCCAGTACATATGATCGAAACAATTAACAAGCTTAATCGTGTAGCGCGGCAAATGTTACAAGAAATGGGACGTGAGCCGACACCAGAAGAATTAGCTAAAGAAATGGGCTTGCCGGAGGAGAAGATTCGCAAGACCATGAAGATTGCTAAAGAGCCGATTTCGATGGAAACTATCATCGGTGACGATGAAGATTCGCGTTTAGGTGACTTTATTGAAGATACTTCGGCGCTGTCGCCAGTTGAAGCTGCAACTACTGAAGGCCTGCGTGAATGCACGCGGTTAATCTTAGAGGGCTTAACCCCCAGAGAAGCTAAAGTGTTAAGAATGCGTTTTGGTATAGATATGAATACCGATCATACCCTGGAAGAAGTGGGTAAACAGTTTGATGTAACCCGTGAACGTATTCGACAAATCGAAGCCAAAGCTTTACGTAAGTTACGGCAACCAAGTCGTGCAGAACAGTTACGAAGTTTTCTGGAAGATGAAGAATAGTTTGTGGTATAATCCTCCCGAGTTTCGGGCCCATAGCTCAGTTGGTTAGAGCAGAGGACTCATAATCCTTTGGTCCTCCGTTCAAGTCGGAGTGGGCCCACCAAATTAAATTATATATATATATATATAAACATAAAAGCATAATAATTAAAGCCATAAATAAAGTAAGAGGCCATGAGTGAGAGCTGTACGTGTAATTGTCGAACATCAGGCTATGGTTGATGGCAAAGAGAATATAAAATTAATACTACTGGGCAAGTATGCAACGCTTAGAAGTATATATAATAATCCCGCTTGGTCGAGTATCAAAGAGAAACGTTTAGTAAGGGCTTTTTTTTATGGAGATAGCTCTCTTATCGTTACATGTGGCGAAAAATGTACTAAGCATAAAAATTATAAAATATTAACTGCTTATGTCTTAAAAGATATTCAACATACAGTTGAATTCAGAGAAATTAGAGCTCGGATAAGAAGTAGTGGGTATGCGCAGGTTAGCAGTCAGTCACCGATAGCGATGGTAGTACACGAGCAACAAAATCTACCGCTCCCAGAAGCTATTGCATTACCTAAGCCAATTGATCCTGAATAAGAGCTATTAATATTGTATAAAATTTATAAGCATGCCGAAATTATTTTGACAGAGCATGCGGTTCTTTGCATGTTATATACTCCATTAGGTTTAACTGCAAAAACTACACAATCATTCAATAAAATAGCTGATTTCATCTGCCAACAGTTGCAAACTTGCGGTTATAACTTTATACGCATGAGCGAATTAGAATACAAATCAGACAAACAATGTTTGTATGCAAAAATACAAGTAGCTGAAACTGGCAGCTTAGCTTTAATCAAAGAAAAACTAGCGCCGCAATTACAAGACAAAATTAAGCGCTCGCTACTTAAAAGCCCACCTAAATTAGTGTTACGTCAATAGATTTAGCTTTTGTATCACAATGGTTCACCATCTTCACACTGACAGCTTGGGCTCAATGTTCCATCGCAACATAGTTGACGCTTGCCACTGCAACCACATACCCCGTTATGGTGTGAGCAACAGCCTCGTCTGGCTAATATTTCCTCGGTGGATTGATTTTCGTTAGTCTCTTGTGCTGGGGTGGGTGTGGTTTCCTGGGTTTGGGTCACAGGGTGTGCTGAAATATTGCTTGATATTAAAAGGACGATGGAAATGGTGATAAAAAATTTCATTTGTTATATACCAATTAATATAGCTGCTAATATGATGATTATAGCTGAATATTCTATAGCATTAATTTAAATCATGATTGGGTGGCGTACATGCTTAGCTTTCAAGACACATTACTTATAACTGGTATCGTATCTGAATAAAAATGGAGAGGTCAATGGATAACAATCAAAAAAAAGACAGACTAGAGCAGTATCGTAGAATAGTTGAACTTCAAGATGGTAGAAGATGTGAAACTTGGTTTGCATGGGCAAACTTTATGGTGATTGTAAATGGTGGAGCATCAGCAGCCATATTAACAACACAAACAATAGCAAAATTTAAGATGGAATTTTTATTGTTTTTAATCGGGTTGGCAGCTATTCTCTTTGCAAAAACTATTGATCTTGTTAATCTACAAAAAATGATCACACAATATCAGCAAGGATATAAAAATATTAGTGATTCATCGGATGAAGATTCTGAAAAGGTGTTCCAAGAATCTTGGAATAAACCATTAAATGACTATAACAAAAATATTAAACCGGTGTATGTTTTAGCTTTTGTATCTTTTGCAGCATGCATTATAGGGATAGCAACCGGAACATTAAATTACTTTAAGATCTGCAGTTGCACAGTTATGATAATAGATGTGGTAATTTTTATGTCATTACTTGTTTACTATCTATATCTAAATTTTATAAGTAAGGACTCAGGCATCAAGCTTTAAGAACACATTTTTTCACTGCACATTACTTGCCGCAGGGCAGCTCACTGCCATGACCCCCATCCCCAACCCCTTGCCCCCAAATCAGAGATTTAGGGGCAGGGGCTTCTGAGTGACAAGAATAAATAAAATAGCGATGTTTCAAGGCATTAATTAATGCACCATATATTAACGTTTTTAAAACTAAGCTTTATCATGAACAATATTAAAACTAATGCTAGATTGTTAAGATTAAATCAAACTGCAGCTGAAACTATTTTATGGAACCAATTAAGAGGTAAACGATTTTTCGGATATAAATTTAGAAGACAGCATGTGTTTGGCTCATATATTGTTGATTTCGTTTGTATTAGCTTACGACTAATTATTGAAGTGGATGGACCAGATCATGCTGAGCGAAAAGAATATGATGCACTTAGAACACAATTTCTCAACTCTATTGGTTACAAAGTTTTACGTTTCACCAATTATGATGTCTTCAATAATATTGACAAAGTTCTGGAACAAATTCACCTAAATCATAAGCCCCTGCCCCTAAATCTCTGATTTGGGGGCAAGGGGTTGGGGATGGGGGTAATGAAAGTATCTGATTCGCTTAGTCCAGCTACAGTATCGTTACGTCAATAGCTTCTACGCGATCTAAATCCAGTACTTTTAATAAATAAATCTAGACTTATAAAGCTTACTTATGTATGATAAAAAACAGGGGGTATTATTATGGGTTGGATACATGATCACGCGCCGGAGTTCAATGCAATAGGCACTGTTTTTATGAACTGTGCAACATTTGCTATTATCTATTTCAACGTTAACCAACTTAGGTTAAATAGTCGCTCACTAAATGTTGATATCAATTTCAAAGTCTTTGATTTACGAAAAAAACTATACAAAGACATGCAATTATTTGTCAAAGGCCTAGGCTCTGATAAAGGACTACGTCAACACTTGATGGAACGTGAAGATGGCGAATATGATTGCTCTCCTGAATTCATTTCCTTAAAGGAAGCTGTAGATAACTATAAATATTTATTTTCCGAAAATTTTGCTGTAAAACTAGAGCTTTTTATTTTAAAGATTGAAAAGGGCATTGATATTGAACACAAGGTATCAAGATTGAAAAATAAGGACTCAAGTACCTGGACTACATCAGACCAAGAAGAAATACATAAATTAGGTGACAAAAGCAAGGAAATAATAAATTCTGTATCTAATTTTGAGCTGGAAGTATTTTTGCCGTATTTAAATCTTTCAAATTTTCATACTAATTTAATGGAAGATGATGCTACATTAAAGAATGCAACTAAATCTCGAACAATTATTAATTTTTTTAAAATGCTAAAGACCTTCGTTGTGAGTATTTTTGAAACATTATTTAAAAAAGAAGCATCTAACAAGCCTATGATTGGCTAGTTAAAATGGCGGAGTTGCCTCTTCTAGTTATAAACCCAGTACTCTTAACAAAGCCAAGCTTAGTTAATCTATACTTAACTAAGGTGCTTTAGAGAATAATAAGATCTGGGGATATACAATGAGAATTAAATCATTATTTCTATTTGTCGTTGGTAACGCCGCAGAAATTGTTACGGTAATGGCTCAATCTGGTTGTAAAACCGTAATTGACTTAGTGCCACTGTTAGATTCCTCAGGTAGTATTGGTGGCACCGCGTGGTCTAAGTCTGTTATACCTGCTACGCAAAGTTTAAGAGGGGCAATGGATATCTCTCAAGCCGGCGTCCATATGGGTTTAGTAGAATTTTCCGATGACGGACAAGTTGTAGTGGCGCTTGGTGATCCAGCATCATATGATGACAGCGCACTTCGTACGCGTATAGCTAAAATGCCGTTTCTTGGTTCTGGCACTGATGCTACAGCTGGCTTCGATGCGGTGCGGGGCATGTTGCCCAAGAGAAGATCAGGTGTACCATTAGTAGTTCCATATTTTTCTGACGGTAGGCCTAATGATAGGTCCACGGCGTTGAATAGTGCTGCATTACTTCGGTAAGATGGTGATGTCTACATCCTGTGTTTGGGGGTGGGAGCTTTTGATCAACAATTTATGAAAGATCTGTGTCGGGACAATAAGTATATATTTAGCATTGCAGATTATGACGAGATGGAAGATGCAATTCTAAAAATTGCTGATACAGCTTGTAACGTTGCTACCGACTCGCCAACGGAACCACCAGTAGAGCCACCAACAAAAGCGCCGACCAAGAAGCCTTCATCTAAAAGTCCGACTACTAAAAGCCCAACTACTGCAGTTCCAACTACTAAAAGCCCAGTATCAACATTGCAACCTACAGGCAGCAAAGCGCCAACTAGTAATGCTCCAACCAAGAGTCCAACTCCTAAGGATGATGGGGATTTACAATGGTTATGGTTATTATTGCTGTTACTGCTCTTGCTAGGTAGAACGTGTTGTAAAAAATTAGCATGTGCAGCATGTGAAAAGGATCCAGAAAGAAGTAAGACTCAATTACAGCGACGTGTGGAAAAATCACAATTAAATAGTGCGGCTGGTGCTACAGGTGCTATGTGGCTTAATACTGGTGGTTTGGCTACTTCGGCTGTACTTACAGCGGGAACAATTGGTAAAACTATAGTTGAAAACGACAAAGATAGGATAGCTGCAGCGCAACGAGAAGCGAAAGAAAAGATCGAGCGGATGCGTAACGCGGGTTACAGAGAAGGTGGCCACATGGTAGTGCCTGGTGCTGGCGCAACAACTGGCAATAGAACGCAAGCGCAGCAATATATGGATTATATAACAACATCAATTAACAATGGTTGTTGCTGTTGCTGCAATAGACGTATACGAACAAAAACTATTAGAAGTAATGTCACTGCACCTAAAGGCACAGGTCTTTCCGGTGCTATCGGTGCCTCTGCTGTACCTAATCCGGATAAAGATTATCAAAATACTAGAAACAAGCTTCAGGCAGCTAAGCCGGCCGCTGAGAAGCCTAAAGAGAAAGATTCAGCTGCGCATATCAAATCGGCTATAAATCATCTTAAGAAGTCAAAAGACTTCATAAAACCTCCTTCAAACAACAAGAGAAGTTAAGCCGTAGATGAGGCTCTAAAAAAATCTATATTTTATTGAATATTGTGTATGCACATAAATTCATTTACAATAAACTATGCGTTCACATTCTTACAGTATTGCCACCAAAAAATTTTATGCCGATAATGGCTTCCTGCATGCCTCAGCTCTAACTTTTTATAGTTTATTTGCAGTGGTACCAATTTTAGCTACCGCTTTTGGGATTGCTAAAGGTTTTGGCTTAGAAACGTTCTTTCATGCACAACTAGAAAAAGCCTTCCCTGGTCAAGAAACGGTGGTGCAATTTCTCTCGCAATATGCAGAAAATTTACTCGCGCAAAGCAGTGGTGGTCTAATTGCTGGGGTAGCGATCTTACTGCTGTTTTATAGCATCTATAACATGCTCAATCACATTGAACAAAGCATGAATCAGATTTGGCAAGTATCTAGTCAGCGTGGCATTAGTTTAAGAGTCAGCTATTATTTATCGCTGGTGTTAGTGGCGCCAATTATTCTAATTGTTACTGGTAGTTTGCAATTGTTTATTGCTAAACAAATCAATCAGTATAATTTTTTACTGTCTGTGGTTAGAAGTGTTACCTCTCTGTCGTTAATTGTGTTGCTATTTTCTTGGCTATATCAGTTTATGCCCAACATTAAAGTCAAAACTAAACCAGCACTTATTGCTGGTCTGCATGCTGGGTTAGCGTATCTTATTCTGCAATGGGTTTTAATTGAATCGCAATTAATCATGCTAAACTACAGCGCTGTATATGGTAGTTTGGCGGCGTTACCGATATTTTTAATCTGGGTACAAATAAGTTGGGTATTAGTAATATATGGAGCACAATTATGTTTTGCGCTGCAAAATGATGTGCAAAAAATATGGCAAATAGATATAGGCTCACTAGCGCCTGACAGCCGTAATGCTTTACTACTGCGACTCGCACATGCTTGTATACATAATTTTAGCCTTGATCAACAGCGGTTTACATTAGATGATCTAGCAATAGAATTACAACTGCCGGTTTGTTGTATCCGGCAGTTAATAGCCAAGTTAATTCAGGCTAATATTGTAATTGAAGTAATAACAACCAATAGTCAGGTCCACAGTTATCAACCAGCAAAAGACATTACTTTATTGTCAGATAGTTATATATTACAGGCTATAAATCAGATTGGGGCGGTGTATGAGTAATCAAGCATAACTTGGATGTTTGGATTAATTTAATGTTAACTATAACAAAGCATGTCAGTATTCCTCTAGCTGAAATAGAAATGTCGGCCATCCGTGCGCAAGGTGCTGGTGGACAAAACGTAAATAAAGTATCTACGGCGATACACTTGCGTTTTGATATCAATAAATCATCTTTACCTCTAGACTGTAACAGCTCAGGGTGGTGCCCAATTTTTGCACGGCCGTAACAGCCTCTTTGATTATGTGCATTAAAAATTTGCAAAATGAAGTGGAGTTGGCGTAGAGTTGGGATGGTGTAGTGATAAATGGTTGC
>Ga0209174_10000956_pt1 | contig 21005 bp, 29 predicted proteins | sample JI91814BDNA_FD_187505 | JGI IMG/M metagenome (GOLD analysis project Ga0209174, IMG submission 187505) | Wastewater effluent complex algal communities from Wisconsin, to seasonally profile nutrient transformation and Carbon sequestration -... | ecosystem: Engineered > WWTP > Effluent > Algae...
CGGGAGTCGATGGCCAACACCGTCGAGATCGCCCGCTCGTGCGACGTGACGATCAAGCAGGGCTCGGCCAAGCCGGTGTACCACCGCTATGTCGCGCCGGGCTTCGAGAGCGAAAGCTCTGGGGCCGACAAGGACATCGAGGTGCTGCGCGAGAAGGTCGAGGCCGGGTACGTCACCAAGCGCCTCGGCGAGCGGGACGCCGAGATGATCGTCCTGCGTGACCAACTGCGCTTCGCGAATCGCATGGAGGAAGCGAACAAGATCGAGACCTACCGCGAGCGCCTGGAGCGTGAGCTGGAGGTGATGATCTCGAAGGGGTTCGCCGGGTACTTTCTCGTGGTCGAGGATTATTGTGATGCAGCTCGCTCCGGCCGCACCTCGGCGAAGAAGAAGATCCTGATGGGTCCCGGCCGCGGGTCGGTCGTGGGGTCGCTCGTGGCCTTCCTCCTCGGCATCACCCAGGTCGACCCGATCGAGGCCGACCTGCTGTTCGAGCGCTTCATCACGGCCGGGCGCAACTCCCCTCCCGACATCGACCTCGACTTCCCGTCGAGCGAGCGTGAGGCGATCACCGACTACCTCACCGATCGCTGGGGCGCTGACCGCACCGTGCGCGTCGGCACTCACGGACGCCTCCAGAACAAGAGTGTCTTCCGCTCGCTGGAGAAGGTGTTCCGCAACACCCCCGAGCACGCCATGGAGTGGACCGACCTCGTCGAGATCACGAAGATCATCGACGCCGCCGAGGCGCACACGGCCGGGCTCGGTCTGAAGTGGGAGGAGCTGTGGGAGCAGGAGGGCGACCTGCTGGAGCCCTACCGCGTCAGGTACCCGCTGATCTTCGAGTACGCCGAGCGCATGGTGAAGCGGCTCAAGAGCTACGGCCGCCACCCGTCCGGCGTGGTGATCGACCCGGAGAACTCCATCGTCGATCGCCTTCCGCTGCGCACGGCCGGGGACAAGGACAACCGCCAGGTCGTCACCGAGTTCGACATGAACACCCTCGAACTCCTCGGCTACCTGAAGTTCGACATCCTCACGCTGCGCACGCTCGACACCATCCAGGTCTGCCTGGACATGATCCGGGACGACAAGGTCTTCGGTGGCAAGGTCGACGTCGACATCGACCGCTGGGTCGAGGAGTACAACGACCCCCAGGTGTGGGACATGCTCTGCGAGGGCGACACCCTCGGGGTGTTCCAGATCGAGACCAGCTCGGGCACCCGGATGGTGAAGCGGATGCAGCCTCGCTCGATCGCCGATCTGTCGGCCATCATCACGCTCGTGCGCCCCGGCCCGATGCGCTCCGGCCTGACCGACACCTACATCAAGCGCCGGTTCGGCCAGGAGCCGGTGATCGCGATCCACCCGTCCCTGGAGCCGGTGCTCGGTCGGACGTACCAGAGTATGATCTACCAGGAGGACATCATGTCGGTGTGCTCCACGCTCGCCGGGTACGACCTGGAGCAGGCGGACAAGGTGCGTGCGATCCTCGGCAAGAAGAAGGTCGAGGAGGCTGCTCGGGAGGGCGTGAAGTTCGTCGACCGTGCCGTCGAGCGTGGCGTCGAGCGTGCGCTGGCCGAGGCCGTGTGGGCGCAGATGCAGGAGTTCGCGAAGTACTGCGTCACTGGTGACACGAGGATCCGCCTCGCCGGGGCCGGGCAGTCGAGCGATGGCTGGCTGACCGTAGAGCAGGCGTACCGGCGTCTCCACACTCCGCTGCGTGATCCCGTTGTCGGCAGGACCAAGAGCGGTGAGGAGTTTGCCGGTCCGTGCGACGTGTGCGGTTCGTCGACCACCAGCAGTTCCTGGACGAGAGGCCGGTGCACGGCGTGCAACGAGTGGCGCAAGAAGTTCCACGACCCGAACCGTGGCGTGTTCGGGCTCGGGGTGCACACCGACGGCAGGATCAGGCCGTGCCGGATTCTCGACGTGGTCGAGTCGGGCGAGCAGGGCGTGTGGACGATCACGTTGGCGAACGGCATGATGATCACCTCGACCAGCGACCATCGACACCTCGACGCCAACGGCAAGCTCCGTTCCCTGGACGATGGGCTTGCCATCGGCGACTCTCTCACCGTGATGGGTTCCTACGAACCGGGGCGCATGGAGAACGAGCAGGTCGGTCCGGGTGGGTACACGAAGCTGATGCGCTGGACGGCAGGCGCTCCGTCCTACTGCGAGGAGTGCGGGCACGACGGCAGCGTGCATCGCCTCGAACGAGCCCATCTCGACGGCGATCGGACGAACAACGAGTCGGAGAACCTGCGGATGCTGTGCGTGTCGTGCCACAAGCGCCACGACTACCGGGCCAACGGTCGACGCCGCCGCGGCCAGAAGGGCTACCCGTCGGAGCAGTCCCAGATCGTCTCGATCCACTACGTCGGTGTCAGGCCAACTTTCGACGTGGTGATGGACGACCCTCACGTCTGGATCGCCAACGGCATCGCTACTACCAACACCTTCAACCGAGCCCACGCCTGGAGCTACGCCGTGCTCGCCTACTGGTGCGCCTGGCTCAAGTGCCACTTCCCGGCCCACTTCGCCGTGGCGGTGCTCTCCACGATCGACAAGAAGCGCATCCCCGAGTTCGTCGAGATGACCCGGCGCAACGGCTACGAGGTGCAGCCCCCGGATGTGAACGAGTCGACCCACGGCTTCGCCGTCTCGGAGAGTCGAGTCGGCATTCGCTACGGGTTCGGCTCGATCGCCTCGATCGGCACGGCGACGTCGGACGCCATCATCCAGGGGCAGCCCTACTCGTCCTGGGACGACTTCATCGAGCGCAAGGGCTCGAAGTGCAACTTCGGCCACGTCAAGACCCTGGCCTCGGTCGGCACCTTCGACCGGCTCATCCCCGAGGGGAAGACGCGCCCGGCGCTGGAGGCCGTGATCGAGCGCCTCGCCGCAGGGAAGGCGACGACCTGCCGCTGGAAGGTCGAGGGGTTCGACGGACCGAACTCGCTGCCGTGCACGTTCGACTGGACGACCGAGGTGACGATCGGGAAGTCTGGCAAGCCCCTGAAGGCGAAGCCGCTGCCGAAGGCGTGCACGAAGGCGTGCAGGCAGTACGACGAGCTGGAGGGCGGCATCCCGTGGCCGGATCTCCCGGGCATGACGAAGCGTCAGATCCGAGAGAGGGAGCGCGAGGTGCTCGGGGTGTTCCTCTCGTCGACTCCGTTCGATGCGTTCTCTCCTGACCAGATGGAGGGCGTGAAGTACGGGGCCGACGTCGAGGAGCTGCCACCTGGCAACCACTTCGTCTACGCACTGATCAACTCGGTGCGCCCCTTCATCGACAAGGCCGGGCAGACGATGGCCTTCATGAAGATCAACTCGATGGGCTACGAGGCCGACGTGACCGTCTTCTCGAAGACCTTCGCCAAGTACAAGCCCTACCTCGTCGCCGACAAGCTCTGCTTCCTGAGCATCGACGCGAACGACCGAGGGCTGACCCTGAACGCTCCATACCCGATCACCCAAGAAGGAGAGTGAGCCGCATGGCCACCAAGAAGATCACCGCCGCCGCCTCGGCATCCAACCGTGCCCTCGACGCCTTCCAGGCGAAGATGGACAAGGCGTTCGGTGCCGGTGTGTTCTCGATGTCGTCCGACATCGCCGCCTACGACGTGATCCCCACGGGGTCCATCGTGCTCGACTACTACCTCCAGGTCGGCGGGTACGTCACCGGCCGACTCCACGAGATCTGGGGTCCCGAGGGGGCGGGCAAGACGACCATGTCGCTCATCGCCGTCCGTGAGGCCCAGCGGAAGTTCCCCGACAAGCTCGCCGCCTGGATCGACGTCGAGCAGCGCCTGGACCGCTCGTGGGCGGTGCAGCACGGCGTGGACCTGTCCCGCATGGTGATCGTCACGCCGGGCTCGGCAGAGGACGTGGCCGACCAGCTCAAGGAGATCTGCCGCTCCGGCCTGTTCTCGATCGCGGTCGTCGACTCGGTCGGCGCGATGCTGCCGGAGAAGGCGAAGGACAAGGACGCCGACGAGTCGGTGATGGGCAAGGAGGCACAGGTGATCACGCGCATGGTGAAGCTCAACGCCGTCGAGGCGAAGAAGAGCAACACCACCGTGCTCCTGTTGAACCAGGTGCGCGCCAACTTCGGCTACGGGTGCGTCCATGGTGACACGCCAGTCCCGTTTGTCGATGGATCTTCCGCTCCCATCAGAGAGGTGGTCAAGGGGAAGATCGACCGAGAGGTGTGGGGGTGGGACGGCGACCGGTATGTGCCGAGGAGGATTGTTGGGTGGCACGAGAACGGCTCTGTTGATGACCGTGAGGGGTGGATCCACTTCACCACCGATGTGATCGAGGCGAGAGGCGGAAGGCACGGGTTCACCCTGACTCCGAACCATCGTGTTCTGACCGACAGTGGGTGGGTTCGAGCTGATGAACTTCTCGTTGGCTCGAAGATCGCCTCTCGGTATCGGTCGGTGGTGTCTTCGACACTCATGGACTTCCTTTCGGGGTGTCTTGTTGGGGATTCTCACATCACCCCGAAGGGTCAGTTGATGATGCAGGACTCCAACGATCCCGGGTACTTGGCCTGGAAGGTCTCGAAGCTGTCACCGGCCATCCCGTTCGCAGCTATGGATGTTGGAGGTAGAACGAAGTGGGTGACCGGATGGTCGCATGAGCTTCGTCGTTTGCGCTCTGAGTTCGATGGGAGGAACCCATCGGTGTTCGTGCGGGATCATCTGAGTGATCTCGGGATGGCCCTGTGGTACATGGACGATGGGTGGATCGAGTGGAACGGGTCAGATCCGATGGGTCGTGATGGATTTAGGTGTGGGATCTCTGCCCCACGGCCAGGGGGCGAAGATGCCGCCCGACTGCTGACCGAGGCTGGGTGGGATGCGACCTACACGGGCGGCTCGATCTATCTCTCGCGAGAGGTGTCCCGACGGTTCCTGGAGTCCGTCGCCCATCTGATCCCTCCGTGCATGGAGAGGAAGTTGCCAGTCCACCTTCGCGGTCAGTACCAGGACTTCCAGTTGGACTTCGAGGAGACGTTTCAGCAGGACTTCGTCGAAGTGGTAAGGGTTCAGCCAGGGAGGAATCGCGATGCGAGATACCCGGGGGATCTCGTGAAGTACGACATCACGGTAGATGGGGTGAGCAACTATCTCGTGGGGGGTCCGACCAATGGGGTCACGGTTCACAATTCCGACACGACCACCCCGGGCGGCTTCGCCCTGAAGCACTCCACGACGACCAAGCTCAACGTGAAGCGGGCGGGCGGTACCGACACGGCGTTCAAGATGAAGATCAACGGCGAGGACCGCATCGTCGGCCACATGCTCGCCGTCAACATCCAGCGCAACTCGGTGGCCCCGGCGTACCGCACGGCGCAGTTCCCGATGTTCTACATCCCGACCGATAAGTTCGGCCCGGTGGGCATCGACACGGCCGACGAGGCGGCGACGATCGGGATCCTCTCGGGGGTCATCCAGCTCGGTGGCTCGTGGTACACGATCAAGTACTCGGGCGAGCGTGTGCAGGGCCGAGAGGCGCTCGTGGCGGCTCTGCGCAACGATCCGGCCACGGTGTCCAAGATCCGCGAGCTGGCCCTCCTGGCGACCGCTCCGACGGAGGTCGACGAAGAGGGTGCGGACGTCGATGAGCAGATCGCCGAGGCCCACGGGCAGCAGTGGGGTCCGGACGAGGTCGTTCCGTTCCACGCCCCCGATTCGCCCGCGGCCAAGAACGGGAAGAAGGGCGTATGAGCCTGACGAAGAAGCTGGCCGACAAGCACGAGGACGACCTCCACGAGTGGTTCGGCGGACATCAGTCCAAGTCCTCGGGGAACCAGTGGAACGATCAGGGCGACGGCCGCCTCGGGCGGTACCAGAACCGGCTCGGCTGGTGCTGGGACGCCAAGTGCGCCATGCCCCAGACGAAGTCGATCTCGATCACTCGGGACATGGTCGACAAGATCATTCATCAGTCGCATGGCGACCGGCCGCTGCTCCCGCTGCGGTTCTACGCCACCGAGCGAGGGGCCATTGCGCACGACCTCGCCGTCATCAGGATCCCCGACCTCATCGAGGTCATCGAAGTAGCGGAGGGAAGGTTGTGAAGGGGTTCACCGAGAAGAGGTCGTTGCACGAGTGTCCGGCCTGCGTCACCGGGCTGAAGGGGCACGGCACCAAGGAGGGCGAGGTGATCGCGATCAAGGACGCCAATGCGTGCAACGGCACCGAGTGCTCCTGCCGCTGCCACGTCCTGTGGGACGACCTCCAGAGCCGACGGATCCCGATCGGGCAGAAGTGACCACGACGCACAGCCCACAGTTCCGTCGGGCGCTCAGCTCGATCGCTCGGGGAGACCGCCTGATCGCCCCGATCAAGTCGTACCTCTACAACCCGAACTTCCCCGAGTTCGAGGTGAAGGTCGGCGGCCTCGGGACGCGCACCCCCGACTACTTCTTCCACCCGTCGGAGCACCCGGGGTGGAACGAGCGATCCCTGTACCTCTGGATGACGGACCCGAGCCTGATCGCCCCCGAGCCCATGGACCCCACGGCCATCCTGTCGATGACGGCGGGCTCGATCTGGCACTCGATCATCGGCCACATCGTGATCGAGCTGGGTCTCGTGACGGGCATCGAGGTGCCGGTTCTCGACCTCGACCGGCGCACCCGCGGCAAGATGGATGGCGTCATGGTGGGTGGTGACGAGATCTTCGAGCTGAAGGGTCTCGCTGTCGATACCGTCCTGCCGACGCCGAGTGGGTGGACCACTATGCGCGACGTCGCTGTTGGGGACATGCTGATCGGGGCGGATGGGTCGCCATGCTCGGTCACCGAGATCTCCGACGTTTCCTGGAAGCGGTGTTATCGGATCACGTTCGATGATGCCACCAGCGTCATCGCCGATGAGGACCATCGGTGGGTCTCTCTGGTTGGCCAGTCGGGAAGGTGTCGCCCGAGCGTGGTGACGACGGCCGAGATGGAGCGAACCATCTCCTTCGGAAGAGGCCAGGCCAACCACAGGATCACCAATGCAAGACCTCTGAACCTGCCCGATGAAGATCTCCCCCTCGATCCGTACATCCTGGGGGCATGGCTGGGTGACGGGTCGAAGCACAACGGGGCGATCACGCAGCGGACCGAATCACCTCTCTGGGATGTAGTTAGGGAAAGCGGATTCGAGGTCGGGGAGGAGTGGGGCGGAGGCCGGGGAGCGAGCGGGACTAGGACTCTCTACGGACTTCGTCGCACCCTCTTGGACATGGGCCTTCTCAATGAGAGGAAGTCGATTCCCCCGATCTACTTGCGTGGCTCCATCGCCCAGCGAACTGCACTCCTCCAGGGGTTGATGGACACCGATGGGACGTGGTCGAAGAAGCGTCGCCAGGCCGTGTTCACCTCGGTTGACTCAAGTCTTGCCCATCAGGTTCGGGAACTCGTTCTTTCACTGGGGATGAGGTGTCGGATCCAGAAGGTGAAGGCTCGTGGGTTCGGGGTGTCCACGATCGCCTACCATGTCATCTTCACCCCCCTGTTCGATCCGTTCAGGGCTCGTGCGGGGATGTGCTCCGAGGCCATCTCGTCACCTCCGGTGCGAAGCTCTCGGCGCGCAGTGTCTTCGGTCGAGTTCGTCGGCGTGCTTCAGACGAAGTGTGTGATGGTCGACAGTCCAGACCACACCTACCTGTGCGGTGAGCAGATGGTCCCGACCCACAACACGATGAAGGAGGGTCGCCTGCGGATGATGGAGGACTCGGCTCGGTACGTCGAGCTGAACCCGAGCTACCACCTCCAGGCGAACGAGTACATGCGGATGAGCGGCATCCACCGGGAGCGGGTGCTGGTGATGTCGCTCACCTTCCCGTACGAGATGAAGGAGTTCGTCATCGAGTACGACCACCGCCTCGGGCAGCAGACGGCGGAGAAGTACGAGCGAGTGCTCCAGGCCGTGGCCGATGGTCGTCCGCCCATGTGCGACGGCTGCGGCAAGAAGGGGAGCTGCCCAGCTCGCTTCGTCTGCCAGGCCGAGATGGCAGTATGAGTCTCGACCACTACTTCACCCGACTCCTAGTGCTCGTCAACGACGTCGTTGACGACCCGGAGATCAGCACCGAGGGCGTCATCACGTTCCTCTCCTTCTACGACCACAAGCGCAAGGATCTGGACCGCGTCCAGGCCAACAACATGAAAGGACGGATCGTGGGGGACACGATGAAGCACTTCTCGACGATGGACGACGAGCCAGCTCGCCCGGAGCGAGAGGGTCGAGAGGGCGACACACAGCCGATGCCGAAGCCCGCCGATGGGCCGATCATGCACGAGCTGGTGATTGCCGATCTTCAGTCCAGACTGGACGTCGGCATCAAGCGCTACGGCCAGCCGCTGCGGGCCTTCAACGGCAGGGACCCACTTCAAGATCTGTACGAAGAGCTTCTTGATGCGTGTGTGTACCTCCGCCAGTTGATGGAGGAGTCCTCTTCGAGGCGAGGTACTCCCGATGCCTGAGGGCGTTCCCCTTCTTGCAGTACGAGCATCGGCATCCTCCGTCGTACATGGCCCTGGACCCATGGGAGTGCACCCTGATGGGCCTGAACCCAGAGATTGCAGCCAGCATCTCCTCGATCTTCGCGGACCTTCGCTCGCCCATGAACGGGAGGAGTGCCGTCAGGAGCGGGACGATGTCGGTGTAGCGGGAATGTCTCCACGTCCACACTTTCTTCTGTCCGACCCGATCGCGAGAGGTCACGGTCCCCATAGAGGCGACCTCGTGAGCCCTTCTGATGACATCCTCGTCCGTCATCGAGAGGATGATGCTCAGGGATGGGCGGGGCGTTCCATCGGCGTTTCTTCTCTGGGCCAGGTAGAAGCACCCCTCGCCCTCAAGGAGTCCTGCTAGCCATGCAAGTTCTACGTCAGTCACAACTTGAAAGGGTACACCATGCCTCGTGACCTGAAGCCCAAGCGGGAGTTCCCGCTCGACTGGTCGAGCATCTGGCAGACCGACACCGAGCGCATCCTGTGCTTCGACCAGAGCCTGCTGAACACGGGGTGGGCGCTGATGATGTTCTCGCCGAAGAAGGTGCCGCTGATCCTGCTCCACGGCACCATCCACAACCCGCCCATCCCCGGGATGTCCGGGCTGGAGGAGAGCTTCATCCGTGGCGAGATCCTCCTGAAGGAGATCTCGAACGTGCTCACCGTCGTGTGGGAGATGGGCTTCGACCGCATCGTCCACGAGACGCCCTCGCTGATGGGGTTCGGTGGCCAGTCCAAGATGGAGGCGGCCCCGATCGCCGCCATGGCACTGCGCGCAGCCGTTCGCCAGCACCAGGTCTTCAAGATCCGGCAGGCCATGGTCGACATGCTCCAGGCCGAGGTCGTGCAGGCGTGGATCGGTGGACGGCGTGGGGCGAAGAAGGACGAGATCCACGCGGAGATGTGGAAGATCATCCCCGAGTTCCGCACCAACGAGCACGTCCGGGACGCCATCGCCATCGGCCTCACCTACGTCGCTCGCCGTGACCTCGACGTCAAGGTCGATGCGTGGCGCGAGCGCACCGGGAGGGCGTCATGACCCCGCTGGCCGACTACCAGGCGTGGCTGAAGCACGGGGTGGACATGGGCTGGGTCGGCCCCGTGGTGTGCGCCAACCACGACGGCATCCCCACGGCGGAGGTGGAGGACGTGATGACCGAAGAGGGCGACGATCCGTGCCTGTGGATCATCCGCGTCTACGACTCGCCCGATCACCGCAAGGCCATCGAGGACAACCACTCACCGAGCATCTGGAGGCGATGATGGACACGCCAGATCCAACCGAGATTGCGCCGCTGCGGGTACCCAACCTTAAGTGCCCGAACTGCGGGGCCTCAGCATCATTGCCGCTGGGGATGACGTGCGCCGATCACCGACCTGCCGCCTTCTACGACAACGAGCCCCCCGTGGTGCTCCACGAGTCGGCGCGCTGCAAGGTGATCCACGGTCGCGCCGAGAGCGTGCTGGCCGAGATGACCACCGAGTCCGTCGATCTCGTGCTGACCGATCCGCCGTACGGCGTTGAGTGGCAATCCAACATGCGCACCGAACGGTTCGACGTGCTGACCGGAGACGGCAAGGACGACCGAGACGGCATCCGGGCGATCATCGCCGAGTGCGTACGCCTCGTCGGGCAGAAGCGACACCTGTACGTGTTCGGCCCCTCTGAGGTGCTGGACGGGCTGAAGGTGAGCGAGCCGACCGAGCTGATCTGGGACAAGGGCCGCACCGGCATGGGGGACCTGCGCGCGCCCTGGGGACCTGCTCACGAGCCGATCTCGTTCGTGGTGAGCCTCCACCGCCACGCCGGAAAGGCCGGAGCGGCTCTGCTTCCGGTGCGACTGCGCAAGGGGTCGGTGCTGAGGTTCGGTCCCCCCACCGGGAGAACGGTTCGCCACCCGAGCGAGAAGCCTGTCCCGCTCCTCCGTGAGCTGATCGAGTCGAGCACGCGCCAGGGCGAGGTCGTGCTCGATCCGTTCGCAGGCAGCGGATCGACCGGAGTGGCCGCCGTGCTTTCGGGTCGACGCGCGATCCTCGTCGAGTCGCACTACGAGTACGCCCTGCTCGCCCGTGACCGCGTGTTGCGTGCCGAGCAAGCGATGGAACTGGCGGTGAGGGCATGACCGAGAACGGCGCTTCCTTGCCTCTGGAGGCGATGATGCCCGAGTCGAGCGTTCCGAACGAGATTGCCCCGGCATCGTGGCCCGCAGACGACGATCCGCCCGGCGAGTGGCCCAACGCCCACCTCGACACTGACGGGCGAGAAGGTGACGATGATCGTGACGAAATAACTCCGCAACCCGCCGACGATGGCTGGCGTCGCATGTTCATCGAGGTGCGCCAGGTGTTCGAGGTGCACGTCGATGCCGAGGCGTACGGGGACACCGAGGACGCCAACGATGACACCGAGTTGCACGAATATCTGTGCGACCCGATGCGCCTGGTGGAAGGCGAGATTGTCGGCGTGGTCACCGATCCCCGGCTGGTCGCCACCTACGCCGAGACAGGTCCGTCATGGGTGGTGAGCGTGAAGTGGGATCGACCACGAGAACGCTCCACGTCCCTGGTGCTGCCGTGCCGGGATGATGAGTCGTGAGCGGAGCATCGTTGCGACTGCGGGCAGCCCGAGTGCGACATCTACTACTGCCAGGACTGCGGAGACGAGTTCTCCGAGCCGTGCCGACGACACGAAGGAGTCAACCATGAGTGAACCTGATTGGCGAGCGATGGGCGACCCGCTCAACGACCGCCTGCCACCACGCCCAACCCAGCACGAACCCGCGCCGACCTACGGCCCCCATGCCGCGTTCATCGGCTGGATGGTCTGCACCTACAACGCCGTTCTCGGCATCTGGGAGGACGACTGGGACGGAGTCATTCACGAGGAGCGCTTCACTGCGGACGCCGAACTTGCTTTGGCGAGGTCGAGCGGATTGAACGCTTGCCTCTTTGAACTTCGCCTGGCACGGCCTTTGAGCTGGTGCAGCTTCTTGACGACCGAGGTGCAGCCATGACGGCCGAGCACACCTCCGACAATCTGCCGACACCCGAGGAGCGGCTGCGGCTCGTGCTGGCCGACGCGCCAGCGGGAACGTGGGCCATCGGCGTCGCCATCGACCTGCTGATTGCCGCCGCTGACGACCTGGGGCGGCTGCGCCGAGAGCGTGCGGCGGCGTTGGAGTCGGTCGTCTGGCGGGCGAACTGGATGGCCAGGGCGACGGCTGCGATCAGCGCGCTCATGGACGAGCTGGACCCCGACACAGAAGACCCCTCTGGGCCGAGCTGGTCGAGCTCGAAGCCGAGGAATTCAACGACGGAGACGAGGAGGACGACGATGTCTGACCATTCCGAGCAATCCGTGCCGCCAACGTGGCCCGCACCTCGACAGGAAGACCGCATCTGGACGCCCTCCGGCATCTGCATCGACGCCTGGTGTGACCACGATGACTTCTGCCCAGGACCGGTGGTGCCTCGTGGGTGAGAAGCAGGGCGATGTCGTTTACACCCCCGACTGGTGCGCCAAAGACATGATCGAACACTTTGCCCCGATGGGCACCGTCCTTGACCCGTGTCGTGGTCGTGGTGCATTCCACGACCTGTTGCCGAGTGGGTCGCCGTGGTGCGAAATCACCGAAGGTCGGGACTTCTTCGACTGGAAGGCCCCGGTCGACTGGGTGATCGGCAACCCGCCCTACTCGATGACGCGACGGTGGTTCCGGCACAGCTACTCCGTCGCCGCCGACATCGTCTACCTCGTCCCTCTGCGAAACGTGTTCTCCGGTCACGGCTTCATCGAGGAGATCCATTTGTTCGGCGGCATCCGTGAGATCCGCTGCTACGGCACGGGAGGACGCCTCGGCTTCCCGATGGGCAACGCCGTGGGTGCATTCCATCTGTCCCGCCACTACGCCGGGCCGACGACGTTCTCCTCGTTCGACGGCTGGCGACGGGCGACAGCTACTTCCACGAGCGCGGTGCAGCCATGACGGCCGAGCACACCTCCGAGAAGCTTGCGCCGATCAAGGTGCCGTGCGAGGGGTCGAACCTCGTCGGGCACGCCTGGTTCGCCGAGACGATCGGCGAGTGTGTGCTCTGCCAGATGTGTGGCGGCACGTTCGGGGCCGTGGTCGGGCACCCCGACCAGGTGCCGCTCCACGACCGCATCGACATCATCGCCATGATCACCCGAGGCGACTTCGACAACGACATCGCCAACGCCCACCGCGAGTGCTGCTGCAGCGTCGAGGACGGCAAGGCGTACTGCGGCGACCCCGAGTGCGACATCTACTACTGCCAGGACTGCGGACCTGAGTTCGATGAGCCGTGCGCCCGTCACGAGGGGGTTGATCATGCCTGAGCCGACCTACGGACCTCATGCGGTCTTCATCGGCTGGATGGTGTGCACCTACAACGATGTCCTCGGCATCTGGGAGGACGACTGGGATGGAGTCATCCACGAGGAGCCTTTCACCGCCGACGCCGAGCTTGCCGCAGCGAGATCGAACGGGCTGAACGCTTGCCTATTTGAACTTCGCCGGGCACATCCCCAACTGGTGGTGGACGAATGAACATCACCGACCACCTGTTCATCCCGCAGAGCCGCATCTCCAACATGTGCGTCTGCGGTGAGGCAATGTCGGTCCACGGTGACCCGACCCCTGTCGTCACCTCGTTCCACATGGAAACGAGCCAGGGTGGTATCCCGATCACGATGTGCGCCTGTGGCCTGCTGATCTACCAACCGATGGCGACGACGCACATGAGGACGTGCGATGCCTACCGTCGGACGCTGCGCACGGAGACGGTGTCATGAAGGCGCTCTGCAAGATGCTCGGGCACCGTTGGGTGTTCACCCACATCACCCTGCCTCGCCGCACGTTCTGTAGCCGCTGCGGAAGGGGGTTGCGATGAGGGACGCCGTCGACATCCTCAACGAGCAGCTCACCGCAGGCCAACGCCTGAACATCGAGATCGGCCGACTCCGCCAACGGGAGTCGATGCTGGAAGCACAGATCGAGGTCCTGGAACTCACCATCGCCCGACTGCGCAACGTGTGCGACGCAGCGTTCACCGTCGTTCGGTGGGATGACGAGGAAGACAGCCTGTCCGCCTGGCAGGCGCTGGTCAGTGCCCTCGAAGACGCCAACTACGAGCCTGTGGATTACGGCCATGAGAAGTGATCGTTTCTTGCACGTATGTCAAGCTGTCTTGGAGTAGGATCGGACCATGGTTGCATCGAACAAGAAGCGAGCGCACGGCGAGACCGGCGCAGTCGAGGGGGCGAAGGAAGCCTCCGAGGGGATGACCCAGGAGATCGAGCAGCAGCTCCCCGAGGAGCGAGCCCGACACTGGCGTACCCCGGGGTTCTCTCGCATGAGGTACACCTGGGCGACCACCGAGGACGAGGTCGTCATCCACCGTGCGCAGGTCGAGGTCGAGCAGGTGATCCAGAACCTCTTCAGCGACGCCTTCATCATCGTCTCTCGGATCTTCGACATCGTGCGCGAGCCCGAGGTCGACCAGACCGGCGCACCCCGCACGGACGAGCACGGCCTGCCCGTGTGGAAGCGACTGCTCGACGGCGGCTACAGCGACGACTACTCGAAGCTGACGCGCAAGCAGCGCGAGGACTTCATGTTCCAGATCACGACGAACCTGTTCCTGTGGGAGCAGAGAGCGGCCTCGGTGTGGGGCGATGCCATGTTCTCCAAGGCCCAGTTCGAGGAGCGCTTCGCCGTGGCCTACGACGAGCCCGGCGAGATCCGGGGCCGGGACACGGTCGAGGGACGCACTGCTCGTGCGAACGCAGCGGCAGCCGAGGATCGCTACTACGCCATCTACCTCTCGATCCTGAGTCGCCGTGCCGACGCCGTGATGCGCAGCCTCGACCGGCTCGGGATGAGGATCAAGGATGCGATGATCAATGGCTGAGGAAGAAGTCCTTCTTGAGTGTCGTGCGTGCCTACAGCTCAAGCCCCTCAATTCCTTCACCAACGACTCCCGTCACCCGCGACGCCACGGGAAGCAGTCGTACTGCCGGGAGTGCATGGCTGAATACGCGAAGCAGCGGGTCACCCAGCCTGGTGTTCGCGATCAGATCAACCAGCGTCGCCGCGAGACCGGGAGCAATGCCGCCTACCAGAAGCAGGTGCGGCTCACCGATCCTGAGAGAAGCCGGGCACACACGCTCAAGTACAAGTACGGCGTGACCCTTGAGTGGTTCGAGCGCAAGCTCGAAGAGCAGGGAGGTCGGTGTGCCTGTTGCGGCACCGTCGATGCGGGTGGTCCGTCGGGCGTCTTCCACATCGACCATGACCACTCCTGCTGCCCGGGGAAGAGGTCCTGTGGGAAGTGTCTCCGAGGGCTCTTGTGCAATCGCTGCAACTGGCTGCTCGGCCACGCCAAGGATGATGTCGCCACACTCCGGGCCGCCATCGACTATCTGACCGGTCAGCGGATCAAGGACTCGTTGACGGCATGAGCGCCTCGGCTACCGTGATGGAGAGCGATCTCCCCGCCGTCGTGACGATCCTCGTGTTCGTCTGCTGGGGAGCCTTCGCCTGGCTCAGGAGGGTCTGCTGATGAAGGTTCCGAACCCGGGGTCACCGGATGCGAAGGCGCGGGGGTGCCGATGCAGCAGTTTCGACAACAACAACGGCCGGTTCCCGCCCATGGATGACGAGTGGCATGTCGCCGTCGACTGCCCCGTCCACGACAGCAATCCCGAACCCTCAACACGAGGTTGAGAGTTCTTCCACACCCTGTGGAAGAACCCGGGGCCGCGTGGTCTATCATGCTCACTGATGATGCCCACACTCCTCGAACGGAGGGTCGTCGGATTGGCACGAGAGAGGTCAGACAAGGCTGAGCCAGCGGCAGCACTGTCTGTCGACCTCCTTCGCTCCCTCTTCCGGTCCCTGATCATGTTCAGGGCCACCTTCGAGGACTGCGGGATCGACTCGGTCCGAGGCCCGGGTGGAGTGGTCTGGTCGCTCTGGGACATCGAGGCCCTCTACGAGGCGAGCCAAGAGGTGCTTCCCCCGAAGCAGGCCATGGCGATCCGACTCTTCCTCGTCGAGGGGCTCTTCGAGGCGGACGCTGCCGAACGAATGGGCGTCTCTCGGACGAACCCGATCGGGATGTACGCCACCGACGGCCTCAACCGGATCGTGGCGCTCGTGGACCAGCGGCGCATCAAGGGATACCAGAACGGAGGAGACTGATGGCTCGTCTCAGGTACGGCGTGGCGAAGGCTCTCGAAGAGGAGGCCAACGCGATCTTGGCCGACTCGCTGCGAACAGCCAGGGCTCCGGAGAAGATGGACATCCTGACTCCGTGGAAGGAGCAGCAGCGCCGACGCAGAGAGATCTTCGTGGCCTCAGGCGTCCCCGACCCGGCGACCCGCCTGGGCATGTTCCACCGCCGTACGAACCCGACCCGGCCGCACCTGAACTCCCGTGACGGCGTGACGCCTCCCCGCATGGGCGAGAGCCACCGTCCGGAGTCGAGCCTGTCGTCGTTCGTCCACGAGAACCTCTTCGGTGACTCATGACCGCCCAGTTCCCAGGGAGAGGCCCGGGTAGACCCAAGGGTCAGGTGGACAGCATCAAGACCCAGGGGTCGACCACCCGCGTGGGTGACAGCGCCCGGGTGACCCGCTCGGTGGCGACGTACGAGATCGCCGGGCGCAGCGTGGTGCTCGGCGGCAACCTGAGCCAGCGGTGCTCGGTGTGCAAGAACAAGTACATCTTCGAGATCCAGGAGCAGATCCTGCTCCAGCGGGGCTACCCCGTGATCCTCGCCTCTCTGCCGGAGGAGGTGCGGGACCCCGAGAGCCAGTGGCACCTCACCATCGACATGCTGAAGCACCATGTGAAGGCGGGCCACCTCCCGGCCCGCGACGTCGCGGTGCAGACGATCATGACCGACCGGATGCAGGCGCTGGGGAAGGCGATCGAGTCCTACCACGGCGTGATGACCGACCACGTCGTGCTCGGCAAGACGGTGATCAACCGCTACTTCGAGTTCCTCATCAAGAACCCGGACTTCGTGCCCGAGCCCGCACAGGTCACCGCCATGGTGAAGATGTTCGCCGACGTCGAGCAGCAGCAGGCGCAGTCCCTCGACGCCTCGGTGTACAACCAGGTGATCGGCGTGATGGTCGAGGTGGTCCGCACGGTCGCCCCTGACCGGTTCGACGAGATCATGCACCGGGTGAGCAGCAACCCGATCATCACTGCCATCATGGAGCAGCAGCGGCAGCAGGCGGCCCTCAACACCTGAGCGAAGATGAATCCATCTTTCTAGTTGACTAGCAAGCTCTCTTGGAGCAATACTGGCGCAGCACCCCAGATCCCTCACGAAGGATGGAACCATGTACCTCAGAGACATCGAGCCGCTCACCCTGACGCAGCTCAAGGACAAGCTCGACATCGGTGGCGAGACGGTGACCGTCTCCCCGGGCGAGGTGAAGCTCGACAGCACCCGCGGCGTGATCGAGGTCCTGCCCGATGGCGTGGCCCGGCGTCAGGCTCGCCAGATCCCCCTCACGGTCGAGTCCGTCGAGGCGATCGCCAACCACATCGGCGTGCCGACGGCGTTCCACAAGCGGCTGCCGACCGACCTGCGCGACACGCTCTTCAACGAGCTGTTCGTCCGGGAGCACAACCAGGCGCTGGTCCGGCTGACCGAGACCGAGATCCTCTACATGCGTGAGCCCAGCTCGAAGATCATCGACCCTCGCCGGTTCGTCGACGTGGCCGCGAAGGTCGTCTCGCCGGAGGGCCAGGTCATCGACTTCAAGAACGCGAAGGACTTCTTCGGCTTCGACGTCGTGGTCCCCGAGGGCTTCGACCGTGGCCAGGGCGGCGATCGCAAGGTCGGCGACATCACCCGCGGTGGTGTCCGGTTCGGCCAGGACACGAAGCAGGGTCTCGCTCCGTGGGTCCAGCGGTACATGTACCGGCTCGGGTGCACCAACGGCATGGAGGTGCCCGACACCACGCTGAAGATCGACGCCCGGGGTGAGTCGATCGAGGACGTCATCAACGAGTTGGAGCAGATGGCCCAGCTCGCCTTCGCCAAGGTGGAGGAGGATCTCGTGCACTTCTACGCCCTCCGCGAGCAGGTCGTCGATCAGCCCGAGCGGATGATGGCCCGTCTCGCCCGTGAGCGCAACCTCTCGGACCGGATCCGCCTCCAGCTCGTGGACGCCGTCCCGATGATCGTCCAGCCCGGCCAGCCGGTGACGATGTTCGATCTCGTCAACCTGGCCACGAACCAGGCGAACAACCCCGAGCACCGCCAGGCTGGCATCCGTCGGCAGTTGGAGCGCTTCGGTGGCAGCGTCAGTGACCACGTCGCTCAGCGGTGCATCACCTGCGCCAGCGCCCTGAACTGATGGCCTCGAAGTCGAGCGACCGCACCATGACCGTCCTGGGCAACCAGGAGGTCGTGGTGCGGCGCTCCGCCATCACACCTGCGGCCTACTCGACCGAGCTGGTCGACCCGATCGCCGCCACCTACCTGATGCACACCATCTACGAGGGCGGCACCCTGCTCGACCCGTTCGGCGGCACCGGCCACAAACTGGCCGACATCGCCGTCAAGCTGGAGATGCAGCCCGTGGCGATCGAGATCGAGCCCGGGTACATCCGGGCGGGCCAGGCCCACTCCTGCGTCCGCACGGGCGACTCGCGCCAGCTCCCGTTCGTCGACAGTTCGATCGAGGGGGCCGTCACCTCCCCGGCGTACCCGAACGGGATCAGTGACAGCTTCCGCTCGAACGAGAACAGCAAGCGCCACTGTCTCGCCCAAGACGAGCGCATCCTGACGCGAGATCTCCGGTGGGTGAGATGCGGTGATCTCGGAGAGGGCGATGAGATCATGGCCTTCGATGAGGATGGGCCAAGGCGGAAGTGGCGTCACGCTACGGTGACCGCCTCCGAAGAGATGGACGCCGAGTGCGTTCGAGTCCATCTGGAGGACGGTACATCGGTGGTTTGCACGGATGACCATCCCTGGCTTGCTCGTCGAGCGATCTCCTCTGGAGGAACCGAGTGGGTCAGGGCCGACGAGCTGGTCGGTGTTCGCCGCTGGTATGTCATCCGGGCGTTGACACCGTGGGTGAATGCCTCCACCTACGATGCTGGGTGGCTCGCTGGGATGCTGGACGGAGAGGGGTGCTTGACCCCAACAATGCACGGAACGGCCCAGCTCGTCCTGGTGCAGGCCAAGGGGGCGTTGATGGATCGGTGCCTGGATGTCGCTGACCGCCTCGGATTCACCACCAACTTGGTTGCCAAGCAGGCTCATCGAGACGGTTGCAAGGAGATGGCGAGTCTGTACTTCACCGGCCCCTGTCAGGTGCAGTCGCTCATGCCGGTCCTCGGATCCCTTCGTCCAACTCGGCTGCTGGAGCGATGGGAGTCATTGAACATCAGCCCGGGGATCCACGGGAACCCGATTGAGGTTGTTGCCGTGGAGCGTGTCGGCAAGCGTCCGATCCAGAGCATCACTACCTCATCTGGGACCTACGTCGGAGAGGGGTTCATGATGCATAACACCTACGTCCACCGGCTCCGCGAGTGGCTGGGAGACGACTACGAGCTTCAGGAGGGCAACGCTGGCGGTGCCAGCCCTCGGCGCAGCCCGAAGGCGTTGGAGGCGTTCTACGACATCCACCGTGCCGTGTGGGCCGAGGTGCACCGCGTGCTGCGCCCCGGGGGCATCTTCGTGGTCAACACCAAGGATCCTGTCCGAGTGCCGTTCCGTACCGACACCGAGGCCCAGCTCATCGAGGCGGGGTTCTGCGTTGTCGAGACGATCCAGGTGCAGGTCCGAGGGCTGAACCATGGGCGCAACGCCGAGAAGAAGCATTCGTTCGAGGACTTGACCGTGGTGCGCAAGCTGTGAGCGAACCAGTTTCTTCCGAGGCCGACACCACGGTCGACGCAGCGCTGGGCGACCTCGTCCGCTGCGCCTACCACGACCGCTGGCTGCGCGCGCGACTCCAGATCGTGGAGGACCACATTCGGGATCTGCGTTGCGAGAACGCGCAGCTGCGCGGGGACCTTGCCGCGGCCTACTGCCGCATGGATGACATGGAGGGATACAACGATGACTGACGAGAACCACGAACTGCCGGACATCCTCGGCGAGGACCTGGGCTACCTGCTCGGCTGGGTTGCGCTCGGCGAGACGCTGGGAGTCGTTGGTGCTGCCGCCAAACTGCACCGACTGGCCGAGGAGCAGCCCTCCTCGGCCCCCAGTCGGCGGTGCCCGTGGTGCGAGTGCTGGGAGCCAGACCACACGGGCTGCACCCCGAAGCCGAAGAAGAACCGCCCGAAGAGGAGGAGATAACCGTGCCGGATCCGTCAAGCAGTTTCGAGAATGTGACGGTTCGCGCCGACGCCTTGCAGTGGCTTCCGAGCCTGCCTGAACAGTGCGCTCGTGCCGTGATCTTCGATCCGCCGTACGCCGTCGGTACACCAGTGCGTGGCCGAGAGGACGGAGCGGCTGGGTCGGTGTTCGGGCCGTTCTCGTTCATGTCTGCGGCGATGGCCGAGGTGTACCGGGTGCTGATGCCTGGCGGCATCGCAGCCGTGTTTGCCGATTGGCGGCGGATGCCCGATCTGCTCTACATGGCGTCGACCAACGGCCTGCGCCCCACCACGCAGATCGCATGGGTTCGACGTCGGCCCGGCACGGGTGGCCTGCTCAGGGCCGCATGGGACCCGATCACGCTTGTCTCGCGTGGCGTTCCCGACGGCATCGACCGGGCCGCTATCCGAAACGTGATCGAAACCGACGACGTGGTGGTGGCCGACTACCCGTCGAAGCGACGCCACCCCTACGAGAAGCCCCCCGCCGTCTATGAGCACTTCCTCCGGCGGGTGTGCCGACCTGGCGACCTTGTGCTTGACCCGTTCGCCGGGTCTGGCAACTCGCGGCTCGCTGCCGAGGCCGTCGGGTGCCGGTGGATGGGGTGCGACATTGACGCCAACTACACCGAGGTCAAGCCGTGACTTACTTCCACGACGAACCCCAGGGTGGGACCTACTCCAGCGGGCGCACGACGAGATCGAACGACTGAACGACGAGAACGAGGCGCTGCGCATCGATCTCGCTGCGGCCTACTGCCGCATGGACGACATGGGAAGGACTGAACGATGACTGAGGACACCAACGAGCTGCTCTGGCAGCAAGACGACGTAGCGCCGTCCCATCCCGAGGACTTCGCCTACGAGCTGGGCTGGGTTGCGCTTGGCGAGACGCTGGGCGATGACGACGGCGAGGAGGCCGCCCGTGCGATGGGCGAAGCGATCGTCGGCTGCGAAGAGATGCAGGCGATCAAGGCCGCGCTGCGACACCTCGCCGCCCGCCAGGCGATGGAAGTCAATGCGCCGACAATCGACGTGCTGCGACTGCTCGGCTTGCCGGACGTCGCCATCGAGTGGGTGCTGTCGTGATGCTGAGCGCTACC
>Ga0209174_10000960_pt1 | contig 20890 bp, 14 predicted proteins | sample JI91814BDNA_FD_187505 | JGI IMG/M metagenome (GOLD analysis project Ga0209174, IMG submission 187505) | Wastewater effluent complex algal communities from Wisconsin, to seasonally profile nutrient transformation and Carbon sequestration -... | ecosystem: Engineered > WWTP > Effluent > Algae...
CCAGCATCACAGAAGACCATTCCGTCACGTCGTCACAGAGCCAGGATGGGGCTCCTCAGGAAGTCACTTCTGCGTCGGAAGGAGAAGTAGGTCTGGCTCCAGTAGCGCCGATGTCACGGTTGGCCGCTACAGAAGAATTGCATCACAGTCCTGCGGAACAGGTGGTGACACACCCAGAACCAAAGACCGAGCAGTCAGAAGTAAGTCCACAGTCGGTCGCCGTACTTCATCAACCGCTCTCTGTATCCCCGCCGATGTCGAAGAAGGACCGTGCCACGATGCGCGCATTTCGGACCCAGATAAAGCTGATGCTCTCTAGCCGCAACTTCCCCACAAAGTGAGGCATCAGCTTCGAAGCGCACAGGGTGACCCGAACAAGAGGACGTGCCTGGGGCACATTTGTGCGTATTTTACTGCTCGGTACCATCAGCAAGAGGTGCCAGCGGAACCGCAAGTAAAGCTGAACGCCGGTCAGCGCTCCCTCAAAAGGCTGATGCACGAGCTCCATCGACCTGGTCAAGCAGCGCACCCATGCTACTGCGACGTGACTTCCTACCTCATCAGTAGTGCCGATCGCTCGATTCTGTAGTGCGACAGAATCAGAACTTTGGGCTCACAGCGTCACGTTTTCTGTGCCTTGATCACCAACGAGAAACCGGGACTTTGTGGCGCTTGTGCGACTAGCGTGTGTCACCGAGTATTCGGCTTCGTAGTGCAACCACACTTTGCAAGGCAACCGCCAGGACTCTGAGCCGTTGGCGATACGCCACGCGACGTTTCCCTTTGGCCAGATTGCTTACCTGCCCCCCCATCCACTGCTCGCGGCAGATACTAGCCTTCCCCAATCAAGCGCTTTACGGGAACACGATCGGTACGTCACCAACGATACAACCCGTTCAGTCATCCGCCATCCTGCCCATCTTGATCGATGGATTCCTCAAATCCTAGCGCCGCTCACCATAACTCCTGTTGTCTATCAGAACGGAAGTCGAATCGTTCGCTGGTTCGGATTGCGTCGACTTTTGTTGTCCTTTGGCCCGGGCGGCGGAGGGGGCTTATCACCGCGGGGGAATGGGTCGCCGTCATCGGGCTGACACTCGCTGGGTTCCTTCCCGGGGACAGTCATGAGCACGAGGCAGACGCGGTCACCACTCACAAACTGAGGAACCTCTAGCCATGCATCCAACTCTGGAAAACGGAGTGGTTGGCCAGCCTCGCTTGCCGCGATGTCCACGGAACGAAGGATCTGGGCGATCCCGTTCTGCGGCGCGTGCAGCAAATAGATACGTCCGGACTTGCTGCTGCGCAGGTAGATGGCAAACCGATCCGAAGAGTGGATCTGCTCCTTGGGGGCCAGGGGTCGGGCGGTACCGGCAGTCTGCACTTCGACTTGAACGGTCAGGGGCATTGGCTCCCTGATCTTGTCCGATGTTTCGGGTCGAGTCGTGGGCAGGCAGCCAGTGAGTCCCACCGTCAGGAGACCAATACCGAGCCAGCTAAGTAGCGAGCCCATATGGTCAAGGCTTGTAGACGCAGCGGAAGCCAAGAGAGGACGAAACGTCCTGCTTCGCGAATCGCGAGCGACCCGCGATATGGCCGGTGTATGCGCTGGATGCCCAACTCCCTCCTCGGGTGGCCGCGTAGAGACTTGGTTGCCCGGATTCTGGGAGAATTGGGTCTTTGCAGTCGGCACAGTCAGGACGCTTCGCAACATATGACTCATAAGTCCATTCCTCCACATTGTCAGAGAGCCCAAATACACCTTGTCCGGTGACATCAAGGCGGGGGGTCTTTACCGCCACTGGCATCGCTCCGTAGTTGTGGCACGAACGGCCTGGATTGCGGTCGAACACGGCATCCGTGCAGGAGGGCAATGCATCCCCCCAAGTCCATGGTCCTCGAAAATCGCTGGCACTGCGTGCCGCGTATTCGTACTCAGCTTCGGTGGGCAGGCGAAATCCATTGCCCGCGCAGTACTCGGCTGCGCCAAACCATGAGACCTGGACGACCGGGAGATCCTCAAATCCTGGATAGACATAGAAGCTCTTAGATTTCGGTTCATAGCCAATACCCATTTGTGGATTATTGAATAAATCAAGCAATCGATTATCGCCATGCTTCACTTCTCGTTCGTGCTCAATATAAAATGACATACCCGAGTGATTGATCCAATTTACAAACTGCGTATTCGTGACCTCCGTTTCGTGAATAAAGAATGGTGACATTTTCGCCCATTGCAACGAGGACTCCCGCTCAAAAATCGATGGATCACATTCATTGCTAACCAAAAGACAGTGATAGCGACTCCTGAGTTGTTCTGCGGCAGTGCTTCCCATTTGAAAGGAGCCGCCAGGCATCAACACCATTCCTGGCGGTGCGTCTACGTGCGGCTTGCTTCGGATCGTTCGCCAGCCAACGATCCCAACGATCGACAACGCAATTCCACCCAGGAGCCATCGACTCACCAGAAGCAGGGTGGGTGCCGCGCCAGAACGTTTCGGGGAGCGGTCCTGCTGCTCGCCACGCGGCTCTGTACTGCCAGTCCGAGTGTGGTCATTCGTCGGACTGGCCGTTGACGATGCGATCTGCTCAAGCTTTTTCAGGACTTCTTGTGATGAGGGTCGTCCACTAGGGTCCGGTTCTAGCATCTGACGGATCAACGCGCTAAGCCGAGGATCACATCCAGGTCGGAGTTCAGTCACTGGCGTCGGCGATTGCAGATAATCGGCCTGTGGATAGGGCGACCTGCTCGTCAACGATTCATAGACCACTAGCCCAAGCGCAAAAATGTCGGTACGGTCGGAGACTTGGCCGTCGCCATCGCGCTGTTCTGGCGCAGCATAGGCTGGAGTCATCGGCGAAACTCCCGATTCCGTCAGCTGAGATGGGGCCGTTTGCTCGCGGGCGATGCCGAAGTCACATAACACCACACGCCGCTGAAACGGAGAAGATGGGTTGCGTGCAAGTAGGATATTGCTGGGCTTGATATCGCGATGAATGATCTTTTGACCATGAATGCAGACTAATGCCCGGGTGATTTCTGTGAATATATAGGACAATTCATCAATAGAAATGGCGCTCTTGCATCGCTCTTTGAGGTTGATTCCAACGATCCTCTCCAAGACCAGATATGGTTGACCATCTTCGGAGTGGTCGTAGTGACGGAACTTAATGATATTCGGGTGACTTAGCCTCGCCAGGATGCGAGCTTCGGTGGCCAGTCGGGCCTTCGCTTCATCCTGGTTCGGTCGGTCGGGTCGGACGACCTTTATGGCCACTTCGATGTCGAGCCGTTCATCAATCGCAGAGTAAACACAGCACATGCCGCCGTGTCCGATCAGGAACCCGGACCGGTACCTGCGCAGAGCGATCGGCAGCTCCGGCGGTGGGGGTACCGACTGAGAAATCGCAAACTGGGGGCTGCTGGTGACCATGAAATCGTCCCACCACCATCGGTGGCCAAAGCTCCTTGGCGCGCATCATAGAGCAGCCGACCTGGACTTCGGCAAGCCCAAAAAGGAGCCGTGCAGCTTGAGCTCGCCGACAATCCGCACAATACTCTGCACGCATGTCCGATACAGCGACAGTCCCAAAAAGGCGAGAGAGTCGACGTCCATTCGAACTCGTCCCTAAGCTGCGTCTGCTCTATACACCCGAGTCCGGCCTACTTTCCGGCTCTCGCCTGCATTCGCTGAGCTTGGGAGAAACGTCGATTGGCCGTGACCTAGGAAGAGGAAATGGAATTGCGGTGCAGGGTGACCGAGGGATGTCGCGGATTCATGCGCGCTTGGTCGTTGAAGACGACGGACTAGCGGTATCGATTTGCGACCAGCACAGTACGAATGGAACCTTCGTGAATCGAGAGAGAATCACGACCACGACCCGCTTGTCAGATGGGGACATCATCCAAACGGGGGACTCGTTCTGGCTGCTTCGCTACGAGCCTCTATTCCTTAAAGATGAATTGATTCCCTCGATCATCGGCATCTCCGCGCCGATGAAGGCGTGCCGGGTGCAGGTGGCGCGATACGCGAAGGCCGATTGTCCGTTGTTGATTCTTGGAGAGACCGGTACCGGCAAGGAAGTCGTGGCCAACGCGATCCACCAGCTCAGCAAACGGACAGGCCCGCTCAAACCAGTAAACTGTGCGGCGGTCCCTGAGACGCTGGCCGAGAGCGAGTTCTTCGGACACGTCGCCCACTCGTTCACCGGAGCCAAGAACAGCATCGGACATTACCTAGCGGCTGACCGCGGCACACTATTCCTTGATGAGATTGGCGATATGAAGAGCAGCTTGCAGCCGCTGCTGCTGCGCGCACTGGAGGAAGGACGAATCACTCCCATTGGGACAACGAAGTCGGTGGCTGCCGACGTGCGGATCGTTGCCGCGACCAATCGTAGCCTGACGCAAGACGTTGAGGCCGGTCGGTTTCGCCCAGATCTGCTGGCACGCTTGTCTGGGATTGAGATTCACCTTCCACGGCTGCGTGAGCGACGCGAAGACATCCTGCTGCTGCTCCACCACTTCCTCGCAAGTAGGACTGTGGACCTGTCATGTGAGCTCATCGAGGCGCTCTTGACCTATGACTGGCCCTTCAACGTTCGTGAGCTCAGCAAAGCAGCGGAGAGGCTGGTTCTCGATGGGCCAGAATCGGTCATCTCTGAGTACGAAAACTCGATCCAGGGAAAATCGCCGAAGACCACTACGCACGAAGCGGTGGGGCAGAAGTCGGCCCCGCGAAGCCGTCGGACGGACCCAGCGTCGGCTGAGATTATTGCAGCACTGACGGAGTGCGATGGCGTGGTGATTCAAGCTGCGGAACGGCTCCGCATTCCTCGTCCTCGTCTATACCAGCTCATGGACAGGTTGGGCATCGATAAGAACCTCTTTCGACCATCGAACCGAGAGTTGCCGCAATGACCTCTCCACAAAGCAGCCGACGGCGATTTCTTCAGAGAACGTTGATCTGCATACTCGGCTGCCTCACGCCGCGAAACACGGCAGCTGAGACGCCTGGATCGAGCGCCGCACAAAGTACTGGTCGATTGCCCTCCGTTCCAACGACCAATAAACCAAAGCTGGTCGTACTGTCCATCGGTGTTAGTGACTATCAAAAGCACTACTCGTCACTCCGATTTGCCGCCAAGGATGCCCAGGATCTAGCCCAAGTGCTATCGACCCAAAAGGGGTGGCTGTACGAAGAAGTCCAGACACGAATCCTGGTCAATGAAGGGGCCACCAGAGCGACCATTTTGGATGGGCTGGAATGGCTTGAAACCCAGATGAGCAAACAAGACGTCGCGATCCTCTACCTGGGGGGACATGGCATTCGAGCGCTGAGCTCAGGGGAGTACCTCTACTTGCCGCACGATGCCGATGTCGAGCACATTCGTAGCTCAACGGTACCCTCATCAGAGCTGCTCAAAACCGCCAAGCATACGCCTGGCAAGGTCGTGGTGTTTCTGGATACCTGCTATGCCGGCCAGATTCTCGGAAACGTCCAAATGAGAGGACCCAGTGTATTCTCGGATCTTATCGCGGAGCTTACGACGGCAGGAGAAGGCGTCGTGGTGTTCGCCTCCTCGTCTGGGTGGCAGCCATCGTTGGAATCACCAGAGTGGCAAAACGGTGCCTTCACGAAGGCGCTGGTCGAAGCCCTGCGGGGCTTTGGGACCGCGGACGCCAAGGGCAGAATCACCCTGACCGCGATCGATACCTACGTCGCCAAGCGTGTGAAAGTCCTCACGCAAGGACGTCAAACGCCAACGACTGCGAAGCTGGGAATGATGCCCGACTATCCATTGGTCATGAAACGGAGGGTGGACGATGTGGACGTACCCGCCTTCCACTAGACGATTCCCGTGGGGGCCAGCGCCGTTTGGCGCATTGTGGGTGGCGCTACTGTGGCTTACTTTCGCCCAACTGGCGCGCAGTGAATCATCGTCGCCCATCGAACCTTCGGCCTGGCAGCGTCGCCAGATTGCGACTGCGGTCAACCGGAGTGCACTGGATTTTCGCAAACAGAGCGAAGGAGCCGCCGCCGTAGGCAAAGCGGAGCGGGCAGCATATCTACTTGCCAGTTCCTATGTACTTACGCCATCCAACGACGCGCTGCTCGCGGTCGCGCGAAGCTGCAAGTCCGCTGGTCTGGATGCCGAAGCGCAAGCCATCGCCCAGCATATCAACGGGAAGGAACTCACCCAAGACGACGCAGAGCTGTGGCGTGCCTTGGCTTCAGAGCCACCATCCCCCGAACAAGAGGCCGCGCAAGCTGAGGCGCTGCGGAACCACATTCGGAACGCTACCCGAAGTTTCGATGCAGGGGCATTCCCGCTCGCTGCGCAGGAACTGTCGCTTGCGTTTGCCACCAAGCCACTCCCCAGGTTGCTCTTCAACGCCGCCCAGTCCTATCGTCGCACCCGCCAGCCCGAGCTGGCCTATGCCCTGCTTGAACGATACCTCACCGTCGAGCCAAGCGATGCGGATCAGAGCGGCATTTCACTGCACCGAGAAGCCCGAAATACGCAGCGGGAACTCTTGTCTATCGCCATGGTTGAGCCGGTCTACCGCAAGCCATGGCTGTGGGGCCTCATTTCATCTGGCATCGCTGCGATAGGAGTATCCGCAGGACTCGCCTCCTGGCTGTCGAGCGGCCTCAAGGCTGATCGCGGGCCCATCGACATTTCCTTCGGTTCAGTCCACGCACAGTGATACGCATCGGACAACTCCGTGGGCTTCGGAGCCAAGCGCGTTAGTGAACCAGCACAACATGCTCGCCCAAGACCAGAGCTTGTTGCCCTTTCCCATCCAAGTCCGCGACCTGAAAGATGATGGGCCGGACACTCCCAAGCTCCACATAGGAAACCTCAGTAAAGCTCCTTCCCAAACTGCGACTGACTGACAATTTGCCATTGGTGTTCCAAACAAGGTCCCCTAGGGTATCAGAGTTTAGGTCGATGACACAATTCGCGACCGTGCTGGAATTATCTATATCTGCGTTCTGAAATTTGAATACAATGCCTTGCCGGTTTCTTTCATTGAAGAAAACTCCTTTTGATTCATTTACCCATATGTCTGGAAGGCCGTTTCCATCAATGTCTCCAATTGCGATGTGAGCAGTGCTATTGCATGAGAATCCTCGCTCGAACTGATACTCTTGCACCTCAAATTCTCCTAGACCCTTGGCAAGTGCCGTAAATAACGATCCATTCCCTACTGCAACAAGGTCGACCTTACCATCTTGGTTGAGATGATGTGTTGCTATTGCGCACACTTGGAACGACTCCTTGAATGGCGAGGTTAGAGAATCTAACTTACCAGTGTTCCAATTGATGTTCTTCCTCTCGATCCTTCTGTCGAAAGCCAGTAGGATATATGCAATATTTCCTTCCGTATACAGTGCGGCATCATTAATTGTATCTGATTCTGTGATACTTTTGGAGCAAGCAGGCTGTGTCTCCATGGCTGTGCAGATCCAGATTGTCTTATTTTGTAGAATAACTCCGATGCTACCGGATGGCTGAATGTCGGAGACCAGTAGCTTCGCTTGAACTCCTACTTGAAGATCTGGAACCAAAACGGCATCGCCAATCTCCTCTAAATCAATTCCAAACGAAGCCATCTTTTTGTGGTCAAGTAAGAATCGACGCAGTTTCACAATATTCCCATCGGTATCCAGCATCAAAATGACAGGCTTGGTGATTGAGCGTAATTTGGCTACGGCGGCTCCGATGAGGACACCTCTGTCAGCTGTTCGCAGTGGATATATACTTGTATGCCGGCTAATCTCATTCGGCACGATTTGCAAGAAATTTTCATATATAGAAGGTTGGATTATAATTGGGTCAATCAGTTCGAGCCGGATAGTGCCTGGAACCCGTGAAAGGTTCGATGTGTCTATCGTCATTGTGAGTGGTGATTTAATGCTTGTCGCCTGTAACTTACCATTTGCGTACATCTGTATTCGTTCTGAGAAGCCCCAGCCAGCCAGTTCTAGCATAGATACCTCATCCAGAGAAATATCAATCGACTTCGTTTTATCGCGTAGAATCGGTTGCGGCTCGGATGGGCAAAGCGAAAACTCCTCCCTGGATGGAATCATCGACACAGGAATTGTCGAGCCATCTAATGCGTCCCGCGCACGAGTTGCGATCCCTATTGCTGAGATACAATTTCTGGAATCAAGGGCGGCCACTGCTACCATGAAGGGTTCCTCAGTTGGACCGACGCCTTGCGCTGTCTCATTCAGACGCAACAGCACGGTGAGTGATGCACGACCACTGAGGATACCAACTCGGGGAGCGAGTTGGTGAAGCGATCTACCGCGATGCCAAGGCTGAATCTCGACCTGCACAGCGTCGTTCGGAAGATCCAGGATTTCCACCACAAACTCGACCTGTGGTCCGCAACCGAAGAAACAAAAAGTCACCTGCAACAACAGTGCAACCTTCAGACTGAATTCGCGCGCGATGATAAACATTTGACGTCCTCAATGACGCTGGCAACTTACTTCGACAGACGGTGAGGTAGCAAGTACATCACTTGTGAACCTCGGATTCTGGCCGCGCAACGATGTGTAACGCATAGGAGACCGCAATGAGAACAAGCCAATCATGGATGAGCCTCTTCTCTCTGCTCGCATTGATATTCGTCGCCGCATGTGGCGGTGATAACGTTGGTCCACTGCCCGCAAGTGACGTACCGGTGAAGGGGCTTGAACTGACTGAGGTGCAGCCTAGCGTGGCGAGCACGGCTGGCGACGTACCACTCCTGCTTCAAGGAACTGGTTTTCTTCCGGGTGTCGAAGTCCGGATCGGTAGCGCTGACTTCATTTCCGCTGAATACCATTCCTCCACCGAGCTCCAGGTTCGTCTGCCGCCGAGTCTTGGTTCGATTGGCTCGACCGCCTTGCAGGTGAGAAACCCGGACGGAACCACGGTCGAACGCCGGGATCTGTTTCGGTATATGGCAACTGAGGTTGCCTTCGAGACCCCCATGTTTCTCGCTCTGGATGTTCCTCGGAACATTTACAGCGGCTTTTCAAGCATGCAAAGAGTGGATTTGAACGCCGACGGACTCCAAGACGTCTTGCTTATTGGTACCGTGGAGCCAACGGCAACCAAGGGTTGGTGTGAACTCCTCGCGTTTTTTGGCCAACGGGACGGGACATATGGTAGTGCGACGGTCCTCGCCAAGGATCTTCCCTATCGAGTCGAAGTCACAGCCAACGCCGCCGATCTTGATGGTGACCAAAAGACGGACATCGCGGTGGTCTTCGCAGACTTCGTCAGGATTTATTGGGGTGATAGCAAAGGTACGCCCAATGCTTCTTCCGAGTTCGCTCACTCGCTCATTTTCAGCAACTACGCCCAGGGTCAGTCTTTCAAGATCGTTAGGCCCTCTGTAGGGACAGAAGACCTGATCGTTCTCGGGGGGGATGTGCTGGCTAGATTTCGATGCGGTAAGTCGAGGGTGTGCGCATTTGACTGGTCATACAAATCGCCAACGCCCGTCCAGCGCTCAATCGTTAACGACATGGATGGAGACCGAGCCCCCGAGGTCCTACTATCAATCAGCACCTACTTTGACATCGATACCACGGCTATTCTCTTCACCTCCGATTTAAAGGGGGACTGGCTCCAGGTGGCGACACTCACTATGGGAAAGAATATTGAGCAGATGATTCGACTTCGGGGGACACCGACAGTAACGACCTTCCTGACCGTCGAAAGAGAAGGGTACACCGACCGCTTCCTTCAAGAATACACTCTTGATGGAACCTTCAAGCTGCTGCGAGGAAGGCGCAAGTCCTTACCTAAAGTACAATTTGATTCCGGATCGAACTTACTGGCTATCGAAAAGGATCGCCTGCTCGTGAGTCAACTTAGTTGGGGGCGGGTGTACGAAGTCGGGATGGACCTGTCCTTGCGCGAGATTCAGAGGATGTGGCTTCCCGACACCTATCAGACAGGAATCAATCTCCAACCGAGCTCTACCGAAGAGAATCTGTGGTTCTGGAACCAGACGCCTCTAGGAATCTTTGTTTACCCACGCAAGACTACCGAAGAGTACGTCTCACCTCTGGCAACGAAAAGCCCAGGAACGACCCTGGTCGAGCGAGATGTTTCTGGTGATGGGCTCCTTGACCTAATCAAATATCAGTATATTGGGGACAAACTCGGCCTAGTCCTCTTGAAACGAAATCTCAGTGCGAAGGATCTCTTTACGGAGGCCGGGGGGATCCCGCTTGAGGGTACACTTCGTGGGTGGCAGGTCTTCCCTGCCGATGCGGGTGCGCCGATGCGTCTGGCTGTTGTGTTGAGCACGGACTGCAAAGACGATGCGCATGCTGTTAAGATCCACCTCTTCAGCGTCAGCCCGGGCGGCACATTCATGAAGGAACAAGAGCTTGATACTGCACAAAGAAACTCCTGTTATTTGATGTTCAATGATCCACATTCCCTGGCGATTGGGGACTTCGATGGCGATGGGCGTCTAGACATCATTGACGCAGTGACGAACACCAGAACGCTGCTTTATCGCGGTGGAGAAACTGGTTTCGTCCCGAAACCAGTCGAGGTGTTGAGGCAAGTGAGCCCGGAGGAAATTGTTGCAGCCGATCTAAATCAGGACGGCGTTGCGGACCTTGTCATTCGCTCTAGTTTGTATGACACACCGGTACAGTTCGCACTTGGACCGATCAAACAAGTTGTCGGAACGGATCTCGACTTCACGACGTTGCTCTACCCCAAAGTGCCTGCTCGTAAAAAGGACTGGATACGCGTAGTCGATGTCAATCTAGACGGACGCCTCGATCTGATAACCGCAGAACAGTTTGATAGTAACAATTACAAGAGAAAACGGATTCAGGTTGGACTCTCCAGTAGTGCTGTTGGAACGCTGACTTGGTTGCCCCCAAGAGAGGTTAACGGCAGCCCCTTGTGGACCACTGATCTCGACGGAGATGGACTCACAGACCTCCTTGTTGGTGAACCAGGACAGATTCAGATGCTGAAAACCACACCGCTTGGATTACAGGAACTTGGTCGACTGCCAATCAATGCAAGTAGGGTACGAACGGGAGCATTGCTTGCCCCTGGTCGAGAGGATCTCCTCGTTGAGAGCGACTCCGCCCTGCTGATTTTCCCAAACCGCACCCACTGACCACTGAGATCATCCCGACCGGCAGACTGGCTCTATACACGATCTCGCGCGGTGTTAGTGCAGACCAGCCAACTCTAAGGGAAGCTTTCTGCAGGCGCTACTGTTGCCCGGAATTGTTCTGAACATGTCCAGCGCATGTTTCGAACACTGCTCGTCTTAGAAGACCTGGCCAACTCTCCGCATGTCCGTCTGCGGTCAATCCGTCTGACAGCCGATGCAAGGGGGTGTCAGATGATTGTTGGCACGCTCGATGCTTTCTCCATTGAGTGACCCAGGTGCCGATTCCTGCGACTCGGTCACTTGGCCGATGCTCACGGTGCAGCAACGCACGATGTGGCAGTCATTCCGGCCACAACCACTCAAAGGAGCCACGACCACCATGAAGACACTGAGCTCGCTAGTCCTGTCACTCTCTCTCCTGTCAGCCTGCGAGCGGGCGGAGACGCAGCCCGCTGTCGTTGAGCCAACGGTGGAACAGACTGGCTCTGCGTTGACAGCGAACACGACGGCTGATCGCGAAGCGCTCAACCGTTTGGGTGTTGGTTGGACACTGATCGCTCCGGGTTTGGCAGAAAAGCGAACCCAAAGCGGAACGATGCACGCCGCACTGAACGAACAAGGAAACGAGGCGCTGCGGGCGCGATTCCGTGATTCGCTTGCTGTTGCCGAGGCTGCCTTCGCCAAGCAACCGACCGCAGAGCGGAAAGCCCAAGTCCGCCAGCTGCGCGAGGCTGTTGCGCAGCCCACACCCACGCTTCCCAAGTCAGCGCCCACCGAGGGAACAACTGCAGAGCTCGGACTTGGGACCAACTTCACTGGATACGGAACTTGTACTGGAGGCGGCCCCACTGGCATCTTTCGAGTTACTTCCACCTCCGATTGGAGCGCCCCCTTTCCTGTCTTTGGAGAGGCCGCCGCCGTTTCTGGTGGCAAAGACAGCTGGTACGGCTACACCGCCAGCTCAGGCAGCGCTTCGACGACCGTGGAGTCCAGCGGTCCCTGCGGAACCCCGATCACCGGATGGCATGGTCACCGCGTGTCAGGGACCGATCCGGCCACTGGCTCTGCGGTCAAAGCGGAGGGAGCATTCTGGCTTATGAGCTGCACGCCAGACTGTGCCCGGCCTTCGATTTGTGGACCAGGGAAGGTGCTCTGCTCGGACTACTGCGGAGAAGAGTTCTGTCACCTCGGAACGTCCTGTCCGGCGAGAACTCCGAAGCCGTGGATCTGTCCCTAAGCCATCCATGAATACCAACCGCGACCATCAACCAACTAAAAGCCCAGTCGCCATTGCGCGGTATTGGGAGCGATGCCGCCAATTGATATCGACAACCATCGCTCCAAGGAGTCATTCATGCGGACAGTCTTGCGCTCAATCTTCCTGATATTGGCAATCTCTGGCTGCGACGCAGCAGACGACCAAATCGATCGGCAACAGAACCTAATCTGTACCGAGAATCCATACATCGGAGAGGGAGCCAATCCCTGCCCCCCTCGATGTGACCCTCGCCATGGTCGGCGCGGAACAACGGTGATCACGCAGGGCGGAATCGGACTCTATCAGTACCATTCCGTCTGGTGCAGTGTTGGCAGACCGACGCTGCCAGCGGGGTGCTACTTTGGTAACTATGTCCGATCCCAGTCTCTGGCATCCATGGTCTGTCGCAAACCCGTTGCAGGGAGCTGCACTGATCCGAATGCGGAATACGACGTGACCTGCAACGCAGTGGTGGACTGCATCTACGACTGCGATGGGGAGTGCAACCCTGTGAGCTGTTAGGAGTCCAGGCAATCCGAGCAACAAAGTGGACCGACGCTTCCTGTTGATCGAACCGAGCACTCTGTTGTTAGGGGGGAACAGAGTCCATCCAACGACCCGTTCCAGAGAGTAGGAGTTTGTCATGCGTCATTCGTTTGGTCTTCTGTTACTAGCCCTGTCGAGCTTTGGCTGCGGTGCCTCTGAACCCGCGCAGTGCATCAAGGGACAGTACAACCTGTGTCGCTGCGCCACGGGTCAAGCCGGAACTCAGCTCTGTGTCGATGGATTCTCTGTCTCCGACTGCGAGTGCTTGCCAAGCACGGCTTCGACTCCGGGCCCCACGCCGGATAGCCCGTCGAATCCCACCAAACCGCAACCCCCAGATCCCAACAAGCGCTGGGTGTTCGTGACGTCGGCGACGTATCTAGCAAACTTTGGGTGGAGTGGCGCATCTCGTCTTTGTGAGTTTTCAGCGAAGAGCGCCGGTCTGGATCGCGGCAATCGTTGGGCAGCTCTGGTCAGAGTTTCACCGTCCATTCCTGGACCTGTTCCACTGACGGATGTGCTAACAGGGAAAGGGCCTTGGTATCAGGTCTCATCAGACGGGAACTTCGGTGAACTGGTGTTCAAGGACAAGGCCGCCATCCTGTCTGGCGATGTGCAGGTAACGCCCGGTCGTGATGAGTTTGGTGCCAGGATCACCAACAACATGGCTGTGTGGGCTGACTCAGGTTGTACAGAAGGAGTAGGAGATCGTGCCTACTATTGGGGCAACAGGTCTGGAACAGATAGGGGGCCTGTGTTCAGAATAGGGGGTTACCCGCAGTTCCGAATCGATCTATATCAGCAACGCTGCGATGAGGAGGCTCACTTGCTCTGTCTGGAGCAGTGAGCGAAGAAGCGGGCTTCAGGTTGACCCTAGTTCTCGGCTGGTGGACGATCTGGCGGTTCGGCGTTCGTTCGGCTTGCAATGCGACGCAGGGTGTCGGCAACAAAATGGACTTCCTTTGCCAGTCCTTGGGGTAGGTCGGGCTTGCCGTCCAGCAGGCTGCGCAGCGCAAATCGCAGAGGTGAGCTCACCCCAGCCATCGGGAACTTATCTGGCATACAGCGATCCAACAGAGACAGAGCTGCGTTCGCTTGCTCATTCGCCCCGAAGAACATGAATAGTGCGAGTAGTCCGATTCCGAACTCTTGAAAAAATGTTGGACGTTCGCGGACAGCGCTCTCAATCATCGCTTCAGCAGCAAGCATTGCTTGTGGCCAGCGTCCGATTCGTCCTAGAAGGAGAGACTGATTCAAGAGCAATCGAGGATCGTTTGGCATCTCGAGCAGCGCAGTACGCACTTCAGCCTCAGCCTGTTCCACCTGGGAGGTGTGAAGATATATTCCACTCATTTGGAGCCAAATATTTTCTGTTGAACTCCAGTCTGGCTGGTGTTTTCTATTTCTGAACATGTCGATCATATGATAGTAGGTTGCCCGAATTAACATCCAACGTCCTGTCTCTGTTTGTGCATCGGTCGGCAGCGGGTGTGATATTGTGAATTGAATGGCACCACTCAAAGCATAAGCAAGAGGCTCGCTCGGATCAGCCTTGATCGCACGATTCGCAACTTCAAGTGCTGAATCATACTGATGTGACTCAAACAAAACACATGCATATCGTCGAAGGTACTCAGCATTTTCTGGATTGAGTTCGACGCATCGCTTGGAGGCATAGAATGCCAACTTGACATCGCTGACGGGCGGCCGAAGGGCTAGCAATGTCAATAAATTTAATGGTTCGACCATGCTTTCGTCGAGTTCGACTGCCAGACGAGCATGTTCTACCGCCGTATGCGCGTCCTCTGAGTTTGGAGTGTGAAGGTCCGCTAAGTCAAATACTTTGGCGAGAATCATATGGATATATGAAGAATCCTTCTGGGCGTAAGTTCCCATGGAGTGTAATTTCTCCGAGATGCGCACCGCGATCCTCTTGGCCTCTGCTGCCTGATCTGCGCAATAATGCAATGAAACAAGCAATAGCAATTCATCTAAGCTCGTCTGGTTATCAAAAGCGTGCCCTGATAGCTGTCCAATAATCCTTTCAAACTCAATGCTATCGAATGAAATTCTTTTTGCCTCAAACTCTGGAATGATGTCCTTCCAAGGCTTAGACAGGTCAAGCTCCATCTTTTGACGATTGGGGTTGGTTCGTTGTCGTTTTATTAAGTCTAAGGTAGACAATAGGAGTTCCGAGCGCTGTCGTGGATCATGTAACCGAGTCGCAATTCCGGCAATATAGTAGATATCCCGTACGCTCTCGTTCCAACTTTGGGTTCGCTGACTGGTCCCTTCATAGACTAACGCCCGCGCCAATCGGAACATATGAGATTGATCCGAAATCATTTCCAGTAATTGGAGGATTCCATCTAGCTCTCGTCTGCCGGCCCCGCCATTGCGCATCAACCAATAGACATTGTAAAGACGCTCGACCACGCGATAGCTGGGCTTTCGACCAGTCTCTACTCGCTCAACATAGCCTTCACTGATCAAGCGACTAAGCTGTGCGCTAACGGTATTCGGCTTTAAGCGAAGCTCCCTTCCCAGTGTCGCTGCGTCTACCGCGCTCCATCGTGATGCAAGCGCAGCAAAGACCCTCCTCTGCTGCGGAGCGAGTTGACTCGTACGACTCTGATACAGTGGGGTAATCTCATCCAATAGCCGTTCTAGCATGGAAAAGACGCCCACCCTTTCGTTTGCTGATTCGTTGAGTAGCCGATACATCAGAATCGCCGTGCGAATGTTCCCGCCGGTCAGAAGAAACAGTTGTTCCAGTCGCTCAGCACTCGCTTCGATAGTGTGCAAGACCCGTTGATTGTTGTGCAGTAATGCTAAATTGGTTAATAATGCTGAGAACTCTTCGCGGGATACCTCAGATAGATGGATGCTCAGGAAAAGAGGAGTGAGCTTTTTGCCGAGAATCTCATGATGATCTCGTTTGGGAGCAGCGGCAACAAACTGAATTCGCTGTTCTTTTTTTAGGATTGATGTCAAGTGATTCTGTGATTCAGACTCCATGGATGACAAAATCTGGTCGAAGTTATCAATTAAAATAAGAAGTCTCCTGCCCATGCTGCTTGAATAACGATTGAGGATCTCTAATACAAAATCAGCTGCTACCGTGTCGGTCGTCGATTTATCAAGGACAGTCTCTGCATCGGCTCGTGCCTTCAAGGTCTTCTCTGATTCAGGTAGCGCCCGAACAACGGATAAGAGCAAGTCCGTTAGATCGCCGATGTGATGCTGTTCTTCTACGAGGAGTACCGGAGTCCACAGCTGCTGTAGCGCTTGGTCGTCCTCGATCAAATAGGCGAGTCGCAACAGCAGGGTGGTCTTGCCGCTGCCGCGAGGGCCCAGCAGCAAGGCATGACGAGGCCCATTGGAACTTCTTGAGGGGTCAAGCAGTCCGGCAAGTTGGTCAAGTTGGTTCTGACGCGAGCGGACCAGAAAGCTCTCGATGAGCTCTGTGCGTGCCAGCTGCGCCGGATTGTACAGCGATAAGCCCAGTTCACCCTGCGCCATGTGATGCTCTCCCGTGCATTCTCTCAGTCCCTGCTCGATCGCTGGCAATCGCCAGCACCCACTTCGTCATCGAAAACGCACGTCGTGTCAACCACTGTCGAACAATCTATCCAGCCCTGGCGAGAGCGAAGCCTAGCCCTTTTTTTGAACTTGGGGGGAGGCGGATGGGCCTGACAGAGGAGGCGTTTCTGGCTTAGGTGTCGGCGTGTCGGTCTTGCTCGACGAAACGTCCTTCGTTTCGACAGGGGGAGTCTGCTGCTTCCCGAAACAATTGCAGTTGCAGTTCGTGGCATTGGTGGCTGCCTGACTCGGGATGCAACTTGGACACGATGCAGCTGGTTGCGGCGTGGCTCCCACCAAAGGTACAGGGATCGATCTTGGACAGCGGCAGCCAGGACTCTTTAATGCACCTTCGATACACTTGGAAATGTGCTGAAGCTTCTGTTCACTAGACGTAACGACGGTGCTGACATCAGAGATAGCCTTACCGTTACTTGCGACATTTGCTCGAATTTCCTTCTGTATACTATTCTGTGATTCTCTCCATTCAGCCGCCTGAGCCGCTGATTGATTCCCGGCATACGGCCATGCAATGCAGTCTCTCTTTGTTGCAAGAAGAAATATGAAAACAACAATACTCAAGGCTGCAATGTTTGAAACGAACATTGCGATCGCATGTGATGCCTTTGGTGCCATGACAGTGCTCTTTCCAACCCCAGGAATCTCAAGTATTGCATAAACAGCTTTCATGTCCTTAATGAGTGTTTGAATTGGTTCACCAAACTTTTTGAGCTCATTAAGCGCAGTTTGAGTATTACCTGCTTGTGAAGCAATCGGAATCGCCAGTGTGTCGAGCTTGTCATCCACGACGGATAGTTTGTTGGCGAGCGCCTTTTCCAGATCGTGATGGACAGATTCCAGCCGCTCCAGCCTTGCTGCCAGCGCGAGCGGTAGATCCTTGTCAAAACCGGTTCGCAGAGCTGCGCTCACGGAGCGCACTTCCGCTAGCACATCTGCGGTTCCCAGATCCTTGGGCAACGCCGCGATTTGGGCGCGGATCAAGTCCAGCCTCCGCAAGGAATCCGACAGCCCGCCACCCGCCAGTTTTTGTTCCGAAACCAGGATGCCTAGCTCGCGTGCGACCTTCTCATCAAAGCTCCTGAGATGAGTCCCAATGCCGCTAACCTGCCCGTGAAGATCTCCACCCACCGACTTCCGAAGTGACTCCTGTGTCTCTGCTAGTTTGCGATGACTCTGTAAAATGGTGGAGCGGAGCTGTGAGCGCTCATGGGTCGATTCTTTGTGAGAGGAGGAAAGCTCAGCGCGAATGCGAGACTCCATCTCACCAAGCTTCGACTTGATCTCATCTGAGAGACCATTGGTTCGCGAGGACAACTCCTGTAGCTGCTTCCCAACCGCTTCAACCTCCCGTAGCAGTCCCTCCTTGACGAGGCTGCCAAGCTCATCGACTCGCGAACGGGTAGAGCCCGCCAGATCGCGTTGTTCCTTCTGGCGCAGATTTTCCTCTTTCCCTAGCTCTTCCACTCGCCTCTGAACGCCTTCGACTTCCCCTCGCAACTCGTTTGCATGATGTTCGAGGCGCTGGAGCAGACTCTGGGCATCTACCAGGGCACGAGCGGTATCTCGTAGCGCGAGCTTTGCATCATCTGTCCCTTCTTTCGATCGATCGGCAAGGTCGACAATTGCGGCCAGAATCTGGGCGGATGACTTGTCGAGACTTGATAGCTGCTCTGTGAGTTCAGCATTTGCGTCCCGCAGATCCTTCAGCACCGGATCTAGGAGCAACCTCTGCTGCAAATAGCATTCCGAATCATCCCGATGAGTCGGAGATCGAGCGGTCAGCACCAGCGTGGCTTCGACCAGCTTATGCAGTGCTTCAAGTTGCGACCGTAGCGCCTGGTCCGTGCTTTGGACCTGCTGCGCAAGCTCCGGCCCCACAGACCTGAAGATCGCATCGACTTGAACCTTTAACGGTCCGCATGGGGGCTGTATCGGCGGCCGCCCATCTCCATGAAAGTCTTCGTCTCGCGGTGGAATCCCACCGGCTCCAACATTGTCCCCTTGCTGAGAGTTCGCATTGGCTCCCTCCGCTTCGGGTGAAGGTTCGCAATTCCTAGCTCCCTGCTCCGACAAGTCTGAGGAGGCGAGGCCGCCAGGTTGATCCTGAGGTTGTGGATCCTCAGCCAGCACCTTCGCTCCTGTGCTGGTAGTTCCCTGACTCGCCACTGATCCTTGAGGCAACGACTTTGCGACGAAAGGCTTGTTGTCTGACACGAATCTTCTCCTCTGACCTGCGCGATTTCTCTACGCTTCAGTCGAATTTCGTTGAGCACAGACATCATTGATCAACAGTTTTGTTGAGACAATTCATTTTTCTCAACGCATTGATAATGAGATGATTTTCGACGGTGAGGACTTGGCGTGGTTTGGAGTACCGTGCGTTGCACGGCGTGGAGGACTAAGTTCTGGCAGGCACGAAGAAGCGCCCGTAACCTGGTTCTCCATCCGGAAGGCACGCGCACGAAGATGAGGACTCTAGCCGTGGCTCGAATTGGCTCTGTGTCTGGACCAGCGAGCTTGCTGAGCAAAGAGGACGAGGCCAAATAGGTACGCTGTGCGCCCAACACTCTTCCGTGCGGTTTCTGTGATACAGCCCAGAGCAGAGAGGCAATCATGAACCCAAGCCTTGAGATCGCCTGGTCGGCTCCCGTTACTGACTTAGACGACGGCCGTGACACTGCCGACCCACTGGGTTTTCGCGGCTGGGCGAACCAGCTCGCCTGCGATCTGGTGCCAGGACTGACGCAGGTGACATGGCGGACGCGTGGGTATTCGCTGCTCTGCAACGGTCTACTGCTGGCACAGAAGTTTGAACAGAACAGGGATATCAACCCGGTCGAGGCCTTTCTGCGATTCGAGCGATTGTGGGTCGGCGCACAACGGGCCGTGCATGGCAAAGGCGCTCGCTGGGCCGGAGTTCGTATGGCGGACGTGCTGCTGGCCAATGACACTTACAGATTGGACAAACCGCTGACAAGCCAGCAGCTCTACAGCGGGATTTGGGGTGGCTATCGGCGCTCAGCGACCGCGCTGGGACTCATTCGGCCTAGTGGTCGTCGTAGCGGACCCTCTGGATACGAGTTGACGAAGCTGGGTAAAGACATGGCCAGCGCTGTCGCCAAGAATGGATTCTCTGCAAAAAGCCGTCTCGCGGAACATATTTTGAAGCCATCGCTGCCAGTGGACGTGCTGAGATCACTGATTCTCGAGCAGCCACCCGGCCAGGAGCCAAGCCTTCCCGAAGTGGATCTGCTATCCACTGCGATTCGGGCCACAGATCGGTTGCAGGACAACGCGCTTCAGTGCCTACGGTCCGCCTTTGATCGTTGCAAACGCCGCCCCTTGGAGTTGGTCACGCTGGCGAAGGAGAAGGAACTAAGTGACGTGCAGCGCCGAGCCGCAGTCGCTGCCAGTGAGCTCCTTTCACTCATGCTCGCCATCGAAGCCCCCTATCGCCTGTGGGTCACAGGGTCTTCCGTCAAGCCCATTCCTCAAACGATCTGGCGACACCCTGGCTGGGAGACCATTCGCCGCTGGCCAGTTCCTGAGCTTGTGTCCCTGCATGACACCATGTGCTCGCCACCGAAGGGAGCAACAGTGTTTGAGACGATTCACCAGCATCATGAACGACTGATGGAATCGCGCGGGGCGGAGCCATGGGAACGCGACATTGATACGCCGGCACGACGCGACTACCAAGCGCCAGACTTCTGTTTACAGTCTGCTTCGCTACTGTTTGCTGAGGGAGTTCTGCAAGGAGCGCACTTATGAGCCAACCATCACAACCCATCAAGATCGAGGCCAAGTCGATCTTGGAACTTTGTCGACCTCCCGATGGCTATACATTTGTACGCGGAGCCTGGGCCACTCACGATCTCGATCTGCTCACGGTGTCGGAGTACATCGCTCCGGCTCTGGTTGGCTCTGTCGCGACAGAGCGACGACAGCGGAGACTAGAGGGGCGCACGTTTCCCGAAGGAAAGACGCGAAAGCTGCTCATCTTCCCGAGCATCGAGCAGCAGAATCTGCGCGGAATCGTTCCTTGGTGTCACGTATACCCAATCGGTGGACGACGCCAGCATTCCAAGTTTGCGCTTCTCCAGTTCGAGAGTGAGCAAGGAGGGAAGACTCGGACTCGCCTGATGGTGATGTCTGCGAACCTCACGAATGGTGGAATCAGACGCAACCGCGAGATTCTCGCTTGGGAAGAGATTGGGAACCTTCAGAGCAAGGCCAGCATTGCCCCGGCTATTCTCCGAGAGTTCCGCACGCTGGGTCACGACTCCGGCTTTCTGCGCGACTGCAAGCCGATCTTCGAT
>Ga0209174_10000965_pt1 | contig 20839 bp, 8 predicted proteins | sample JI91814BDNA_FD_187505 | JGI IMG/M metagenome (GOLD analysis project Ga0209174, IMG submission 187505) | Wastewater effluent complex algal communities from Wisconsin, to seasonally profile nutrient transformation and Carbon sequestration -... | ecosystem: Engineered > WWTP > Effluent > Algae...
TCAAACACACCCCCGAAAGAAGTAGACACGCCACTCCAAATGCACTCAGTAGGGGTGCAGAGCCATACTTTCGGGTTATTCCAATGATGCCAATTGAAGTCATGAGGCCGGTTATGCGGGTTTTATCAAAGAATCGACCTGAATTAGGCCGAAGCTAGTGTCAAGCATTTCATGGTTGCGCCGTCGCCGTTCCAACGCCTCTGGTATGTGAGCTGGAGTTTGGACGACTGCGGGATTGTAGAAGGCAGTTCCGATTCGCGTCCAGATGAATCTCTGGTCGAGGATTTGGCGAAAGCTGCGTTGAAAAAGCTGCAATGAAATCTGCGAAATCCAAGTTCGAGCTGTGAGCGGGGCTGGTGGCAACACCAAACGGGAGCAGTCCGACAAAGATGGTTAATACTATTTTTTTGAGCCGCGGCGAGTTTGCAGCGCCAAACTATAGCGTTGCTCGCCATGTCATGAGGGGGAAAGCATGAGAATGCGATTTGCACTGGGAGTGCTGGCCGCGGTGGCTTCGGCCTATTCGGTCGGTTGTACGCCGGTCCGACACAATTTACCGCCAGCAGAACGATTGATGGAACCAGGCCCCGGCGTCGGTGGCCCTGGACCAGGCGTCTTGGCACCGGAAACAGTTCCGGTAGGCGCGCCCGGCATGGGAATGGGAGTTCCCTATCGCGTGCCGATGGCTCAACTTGAATTCCGTCAACCAGAATCGATGCAGGTTTTGTATGATGCCGTCGGTGATGGCACATTCACCAGCGAACCACTGGTTGTTCCTGCTCGCAAGGAATTCCAGCAAGGTGGTATCTATCGTCTGAAATTAACAAACATCCAAGGACGTGAAGGTGTTGAACTGTATCCAACAGTTGAAGTTGCACCTGCAACTCCTCGCACTGCAGCGTATCTTGAACACAGCTCGATTCCAATTCAGTTCACTGAAGAAGATTTCGAACAAGTATTGTCGGGCAACTTTGTTACCAAAGTGCTTTACTTGCCAGACCCTGAGTTCCAAGGTGATGCACTTGCTGGTGTAGACACCATCGTTAGCACACGTTTGGATCCAGGTGTTGACCCGATCATTGAAGCGGACCGTCGCGGTTCGATCTTGGCAGTCATTCGCTTGGGTAACAAAGACATTGAATTGTCGGGACCAAGCGGTGCGATTGCTGGTGGCATGATGGGTCCTGGCGGCATGATGATGGGCGCTTGCGGTCCTGACGGTATGCCGATGGGCGGAGTTCCATACAGCTTGCCTGGCATGGTGGCAGGTATGACTGCTCCTGAGTACGGTATGACCTACAGCGGAACACCGATTGGATTGCCTGGACCTCCACACATTCCATTGGGAACACCTGCTGGTCTGAAGTCTCATGTGATCAAGAACCACACCCCAATGCACATTCCTGATCCTGTAGAGAACATGAAGATCCATGTTCGTCAAACTCCAGGCTACAGCTATCCACAGCCAGCTAGCCGAGTTCGAATTCACGAACAGAATATCAATCCAGGTATGTCATACGGCCAACCATGGGCACGTCACACCAGCCAACAAGTTGGCAGCGGTGTCCCTGCTTCTGGTGCAGCTTACTGCCCTCCCGGTCAGTAATACCTAACGCAGCAATTAAGGACACGGGACGCAGTTAACAATCTCATGTTGACTGCTGTCCCGTTTCTCTTTCAGTGAAGAGGCTAGTAGTGAGGCTCAATGCAATGAAGAAGCTAATCCGCCAAGCCGCTCGATGCCGGATCGCCTCTGGTCTGTTGCGTTTCGCAATGGTCATGAGCATAGCTACAAACTTCTTATTCTGTGGTGCGAGTTCGGCTGAAGCCCAGTCAATCCCACCGAAATCGAATTACATATTGTCGAGTGATATGCCTCCAGGTGCTGTAGGTGCAGCTCAAGCGTACCGCCGCCCTCAAGTGCAAGGCTATTTCCAACCCGTACAAGTTTCCGGTCCAGATGGATTACATGTTGCCCTCGCGCAGGATGGACAGTTCTTGCCTTTGCTAGAAGCACCAGTACGTGCAGGCATGATGGTGGGACGCGTTTATCGCATCAAGGTCTCGGGCATTCCCGGCTTTGAGGGCGAAGAGTTATTTCCATCCATTGAAGTCATCGATCGACTGTACGCACCATCGGGTCGCGAACACCGATTCCCGATTCCTATTGTGCTCCAAGACGAAGATCTCCGAGCCGCGTTGCGTGGGGAGTTAGTAACGCGAGTGATCTATTTGGAGGATTCAGAAACAGCCGAACCTGTCTCTGACCTTCCCGGCGAACAACGCGTGACTGAAGTCGGAGGTTCAGAAGATCCATTGCAAACCGCCGATCAACTCGGACGCCCGGTAGCCATCTTGCGAATTGGTTCTAGGACTCCTGATGCGAATAGCGATTTGACGGACTTTTTATATGGTTCGCCAATGTGGGTTCCCATTAAACCCATTCCTGAACGTGAAAAATTGATCGAAAACGGGTTGTGGCCGGCAACACCTGCTCCAACCGTACCAGCGGCTGATCCATCCGCTCGCAAACCGAACACTGCTCCGCCAACTGGCAGCACATCTATTCAAGGCTAATGCAACTCACGGAGTAAGGCATGTACCATTCATCGAACTCGAAATGGAAGAGCCTATCGAAGATGTCTCGACGTCTATCGGTGATTGCTTTCTCTATGAGTTTATTGCCCTGGTTTTCAGGCTGCGCAGCAAACGCTTCGAAGGACCGCTGGGTAACGAACTTTGGTCAGCCTGAAGCGAATCCTACTCAATCGATTGCGAGTGGTCGACCAGCGACAACACGCTCGATCGGTGCTCCAACTGCTCCTTCCTCCGTGCAGACAGCGAGCTTCGCTGGGGCAAACCTCTCAGCTAATCAGGCTGTTCAAACGGCTCAGGCTGTTAACAGCAACCCTGGACAGAATGTGGTTCCAGCGGGATTCGGGCATAAAGCCATCTACGATCCTCAATGCCCACCAGTCCACAACTGCAACCCGGCCGCCATTGGCGTTATGGGCGGGTTGGGTTCATGCGGTTGTGGTCCAACCGGGGCCTGCAGTGAGCATGCGGGGTGCGGTCCAGCTTGGCCTGCGATGCCTCAACCTTGGGATCAGCAAGAATATATCTTCGATGGCGGTGATCGCGATCCGGCAGTTGTCGTCATTAGCGACGGCAGTGTCGCAGGGCTTCAGGTCGAAGACACGGTGATGCATTATGAAACCGAGGATGGGCGATTGTTGGTCGATCCGTCATGTCGCACCAAGATATATGCACCTCGATTCGCGGCTGTTCGAAAAGTGACCAACGTAGTCTCCAACGGCATGTCGGTTGGAGCCCTGCCCGCGATGCAACCCTCCGGGCCTGTTAGCATCAATGACAAAACACCTTCGCAAACCGTCATGCTTGGCCAGCAAATCAAACGCGAAGACGGTGTGAAGTTGATGGAAGAAGTCCGCGATCGAAATCGTGGCGTGCCAGCGGAAGGCATCATTCCTTTTGTGGCGATCAACGATTCTCTGCGAGCTATGGAAGATGTCGATTTCATCCACTCGGGAATTGTTAGAGAAGATCAATGGTGGAAGATTGCGAAGGGTGCAGAAGCAGCCTTGCAATGGAATGGAATCGACGGAGTCCATATCTTCATCGGAGAAGATGAAGCCCTTCAAGTTAAGGACACCGTTAAGCCAGAAGAGTTGTATGTTTACAAACTCAAAGATGCGCGAGTTCGAATCTGTAAAGTGGCATCGGACACCATTGCCAATCCAGGCGACGAAGTCACCTTTACCATTCGCTTCGATAACTCTGGGGAACAGCCAATCAAGAACATCGTGATTTTGGATAATCTCTCTCCGCGACTTGAATATGTCGAAGGGAGCCAAACATCGAGCGTGATCAACGTCAAGGATACCGCAGCTGACTTTACGGCGACGCCAAACGAAGTTGGTTCAGCCGTATTGCGATGGGAAATCAAGTCCGAGATGAAGCCTGGCGAAGGTGGTTGGATTCGCTTCCGCTGCAAGGTTCGCTAATTGCTAGCAAGCACTTTGTGTCCTTCTAGGTGGCAAAATCAATTAAGCATCGCCGCTGGGTTACATAACCCAGCGGCGATTTTTCATGGGACGGAAATCAGCGTTGCTTTCTTGGTAAATGTTGCGGCAACAATTCTTGGTGCGAAGTTCGTATGGATGCAGTCAGCCAAAACTACATCCATCCCTTCTGCTGGCTTATACAATTTTGTCCTCCCGGGGTGCTAGCAAAAGCGCGGCATGAGGTCCCACATGGTGCCACGCACCCTGTACGCCGCGTTCCGTTCAGCCAATACGCATCACACCCTCTGCTAGCAATTCGCAAATCAAATCTTCCGTCGCCAAACTGGGTGCCTGCCAAACTGGGTGCCTGGCACCATTTTTTTGGGTGCCGCCAAATGCTAACATTTTCGCAAAGCCCTCGACGACCGAAAAATAGTCAACCCAGGGAACACAGGCAAACAAAACAACGCCTCATCGGCCGGTTGTTGTTTGCATGCACTTTTTACGACCTATTCCCAAATGCTAGCAATGATTGGCTCCCCAGAGTCAAGATGGTGCCAGGCACCACATTCCGTGCGAGGCACCACATTCCGTGCGATTGCTGGGCAAGCTAGCAAAGCGGTACTATTAATAGGTTTGATCCAAGATCCGACTTAAAGAACTGGCTAGCAAAGTGCAAGGACGCCTCGATGGCGTGCCTGGCACCATTATTTATTTGCCTTGTCGTTTTGCTAGCATTTCAGTTTGGTTGCAAGTGATTAATCCTTCAACTTCCACTATCACCTGCCCACCGCTTCTGAAATCGAAATCGTAACTCAGGAATTTACATCTTCGGACGAATGTGTTTTTCGAGGCAGCTTCTCCATGAATCACTGGCTAGTTGAGCCCCTCCGATTGCGATCTGCTTGACTCACCATATTGCCAGGCGGCAGAATTCCATTCGGAGGGAATTCATCGACTACCGGCAAACTATCCGGAAATGAGCCTTTTTTTACCAATTGCTTGCCCCTTTTTCGCCGATGCCATTAACTATCAACTTCAAATTAAGGTTTGTTAATCACCCGACTATTGACCACCCCCGCTTCGTGAAATAAGCTTCCAGCATCCCCTCCTAAAAACTACCCACTACTTAGCCCTCAAACAGACCCCCACCAATAGGTACGCCGGGTAATTTCGGGAATTTACTAAATGATTAGCTCGATCGACCGAAGAAAATCCATTGAGGGAATGCTCTTCGGTATCGCCATAGGTGACGCCTTAGGGCTAGCCTATGAAGGACTTAACCGCCGACAAATTTTGCGACGTCTTCGACGCCGTCCGCCGCAATACGCCCTCGTTTCTAATCGGGGATTGGGAAGCGACGAAATTCAAATGGCTGGCATGACAGGCCAAGCAATTCTTCGTAGCGTTTGCAAATCAGAGAACTTTCTCGATTCGTTGGCGTGGAGCTTTCGCTGGTGGTTTGTAGGTCTCCCATTTGGAATAGGGCTCGGAACAGCCAAAGCGTGCATTAAATTATGGCTTGGTTTCAACCCAGAAAACTCCGGCAGCCGCTCGGCAGGTAACGGACCTGCGGTTCGAGCACTCGTTATCGGAGCCACACTAATCGGTACGGATGTCGAATCGAGAATCGAACGTTGGTGCCAACTCTCAGCACTTCTCACCCATAAAGCGCCACAAGCCACTGCTGGTGCGATCCTTCTCGGTCAAGCTGCCGCAATTGCCATCATGGACGAACTCGATCGTGACAACCGCCATGGAGTCCTCGATCAACTGATTGAACTTAGCCGTAACGATGAAATTACCGAACTGCTCCAAAAACTTAAGCCATGCCTCGAAGCCAACATGGCTCCAGCCCGGGTCGCCAAACGCTTAGGTTGGAAGAAAGGTGTATCGGGCTACATGCCACATACACTTACCATGGCAATCTATTGCTGGCTTCGCTATCACGATGATTTTGGTAAAGCCGTTTACAGCGCGGTGCGTCTAGGTGGTGATACCGATTCCGTGGCCGCCATCACCGGCGGTCTGGTCGGCCTTTCAGCCCAAGTCGATTCCATCCCCGATCATCTTATTGCTAAGTACGGGGACTGGCCCGCTGATCTTGCGTGGCACGAACAACTCGCCTCAAGACTGACAGAGTGGCCACATGGTGAAGAAGATATCCTCAGCGCTCCCGCAGAACCTTTTTTCTGGCCCGGCCAAATCATTCGCAATCTACTACTCATCCCCGTCGTGATAGCGCACGTCTTCTTCCGGTGGCTGAAACGCTGCGTCGGTTGCTAGATCTCATAACTCAACACGGGGCAATTTGAGAGCACACAAAGCCGAGGCTGCCACACCCTACCGTGGCAGCCTCTTAGCTCATCTCAAGCGTCGATATTTGTCCGCAACGACAAGCCAACCTGCTTCTAACCTATCGTTTGGGCGGTGCTAATTCCAAAATCAGCGCACCATGCTCAGGATGGATGACCAAAATCGAAAATCGTTGCGTCGAATCCAAATCATTGGTGCTCAACGAAGCGTAATCGAATTCCCCCCTCAAATCGGCATACCCATCCTTGTAAAACCGAACTTCTCCTGAATGATGTCGTGCATAAACCTTGATGTACGCACTCTCGAGTGGCTCGCGCCCACCGCGTTGGAAGACTTGCAGTCGTCCCAACGACTCACTGGGTAATACTTCTAGTGAATTGGCGTAAACCGTTTGACTACGCACGATGCCACCACCCACAACCTCTACCAACATATTGGCATTCTTTAACTTCTCTGGAATCGCGATGCTCAACACATCGGTTCGTCCCTTCAATTCCAAAGTCTCCGAATGATTGGGCTCGATGAGAGTCATCCTCGCTCCATCCTGCTGCACAAATGGATTGCGGCTAAACAACAACTCAATATCCATCAAGTAGTAGTTCACTTGAACCTTATCCTGATTGCGATGATTGAGTTTCAACTCGCCATCTTTCCATTGCAAGTCGAGAGCGGGCAATTTCATCGCCATCTCGCTTTGTTGTTGCTCGCGAGTATCGCCCAATACGCGTTGAGACTCATCCTTGGCAACCTCCCCTCCCCCGCCCTTCTCCTTGACGGATGTAGTACCTTGAGCCAACAGATCCTGCCGTTGCTTTACTTGCGATACGATTTGAGCAAACTGACCTTGCCATCGAGGCTCAGGGTACTCCAAATACCCCTTTGCAAGTTCTGCTGCTCGCTGATAATCACGCTTACACAACGACAAGTAAGCATCGAAATAATCGTACTGCAACTTCGTCACAACTTCTTCTTTGGAAATCGAATCAAACCAAGCAATCGCTTCGGCAGTCCGATTCTGCAAGATCATGTAATAAACAATCTCTAGCTTCTGCGTTCCGCTAACCGTAGGCTGCGTGGACACAATCCCCAACAACTCACGATACTGCTTCATCAACTCTGAGTTGAGTATCTCTCGCTTGCTACCCAATTGATGCACTCGAGCAACAATCAGTGGGCGGAAATCTAAATGCTCAAACCAAGATCGTTCGACCGGATCGAGTTGCACCAAGCCTTCTGGCAAACTTGGCCCAAGCCTTCGCATGAAATCTTCACGATGCTCCACATACTCGCGAATTCGTACATCGTCCACATGTTTCAACGAGTATGCCCAAAGTGAATCTTGATAGATTCCCGCATTGCTGAGCAAAGAAATGCACTTCTCATAAAACTCTTTCCCCTGCATGCGGAACGCGATTCGGTCCAATTCAATCTTGCGCAAGTTTGCTTCTTTCAAGAAGGCCAAGACATCATCGTCTGTCCCCCAATCAGCAACATATTGCCAAGTGGTCTTGTCAATGTCTTTAGGTTCCTTCAACACTTCGACCTTTTGCGAACTCGCCGCTGAAATGAATCCCTTCTCATCACTGATCTGTGCACCATAAAACTCAAACTCCCCAGCCTCTGGGAAATAAAAGTCAAAAGCAATCTGCTGACTGCTGTATGGCCCCAAGACCACCGGCCAATTTCGGCTCGTCTTACCCCCAGCAATTGGAATTGCACCTTGAGGAATCTGCGTCAAAACTTGAACACGGCGTTCTCGATTCGTCGGATTGGTCACCACAATTCGAGCTTGATAGTGAACTCCGCGTACCATCGATTGATTCGCAACCGGTTTTTCTTCTCCGCCTATGTTGATTCCTAGATAAACATCTTGGCCAACCAAAAGAGACGCATCGGTTTGCTTCGACTCAAGCAATTCGATCGCTTGTACAAACGCCAGGCTGTCGACTTCTGCTTTGGCTCGCAATCGACCACCTTCAACCGACAATTCCACCGGCTTCGCTTTGAATGGTAAATCGGTTACCGCCAGAGCGATAATCGCTTCGTGCAAAGTAGCCGTCGGTAAATCGATGTTATCCGACAAGAAAGCTCCATCCTCTTCCTTGTGCTTCAAATAATCCAGCCAAAACGCATTGCTTGGAATGGCACTCTCAGCCCCCGATTCTTTAGCACGTCGGAAGTATTGCGATTCAGCCCACTTCTTTGTCGCCTGTACGGACTGAAACAAACGCCCTAGCCCCAATGTTTTTTTGTCCGCTGCAACATCTCCCTTGGCAAAATAATCAGCCCCGCGTGATCGCCGCGACAGGCGTTTTTCACCAGCAGCCCCGCTTTCATCGGCTGCTTCTTTGGGCATATCTCTGGCTTCGCTTTCGGGAGCCGCCTCGGCAAATTCGTTACTCCTCCCTCCGGTTGCCCCAGGCATATTTCCGGTGGTCCCCAGCCCACCAGGCCCACCCATCGCACCGCCCAGGCCACCTCCCATCCCACCGAAGCCACCTCCACCGCTGAAGCGATCAACGGCAGCGAGAGGTTGCGATCTGAACAACTCTTCTTGCATCAGACCTTCCAAACCACCGCCGAGAACGCTGCTGAGCAAGCCACTCGCAAATCGATCACGACGCACTACGGGGTCAACTGGATTCGCTCCAACCCAATCCACCAAATATCGCTGGACAGCTTCACGCTTTACCTCAACAGCTCGACTGACCAACACTTTTTCTAACGCATTCAATCGATCAAACCGCCACGCCACACCATATTCGCTGACGTCTTCCCCCAACAGCCATTGATCCACAATTTGCTTATCCATCTTGTTAACCAAATAAGGCCGAACCACTTTGTCAAAGAATGGCCGATCTTTGTAATACAAAAACAGATGAAGCTCATGCGACGCTAACTCGTCATACGTCTTCGCTTTATCCGCTTCAGATAACTCACTCCACCGAGTCAATACGCGGAACTTCTCCCAATGCTCCGACTTTTCAGTCAATAACGTTCCGTAAAGAGTATACAAGTCGCTCAATTGACTATAGGTTTTAACTCGAGTCGTACGCGCATCACCTAAATCAACCCACTCGCCACTTTTCAATTTGCGAATCGATTGACGTTCCGCTCGATGCGTATCCGCCCCAAATGCCTCTCGCAAGCGTTGATCGGCCAACGTCCAATCACTACCTGAATCCTTCGACACTCGTGGCAAAAGCGCCTCGGCGGTCACAACGGCCGTTGGATGCACGACTACAATTTGCAACGATGTTCGACCATCTAACTTGCTAACATCTAACTCGACAATACCGCCCTGATCAGGCACAAGATTAGTTGCGAGCAACGCGCCGTGTCCCAAAAACTCGTACGACGTACTTTCAATCGCACCTGAGCCAACCAAGCCTGAAGCAGCATCCATCATACCTGGTGCTGGGGCAGCAGGAGCAGCTTTAGCCATCATCGGATCACCCGCATTTGCATCGCGACGATCATTCTCCGTAGCCGACAGATCCCATGGATTCAAGAGCACGGAAGGCTGCGACAACAAAACACCTGGATAATAAGGTTGCTTGCTGCGGCCCATCACATATTGATACTCTTCATCCAACCGTAGCGATTCCACGAATAGACTTGGTGTTCTCGAACGCGCTAGCACAAATGGCGTTGCATGGGATAATCGCATCGCTCCTGCCGTTGTAGCTCGACTATCAAACGCTGTCGCTACGACATGCACGCGAGTCCATTCATCGATTTCCCCCAACTCAACTCGAAGCTTACCTTTCTCAACTTTTGCTTGTCGCACAAACGCTGGGCGATATCGATGCGGCTCTAGGAATCTCCCCTCGCCTTGCAACACATCTTGCGACCTTTTACCTTCAGCAATCGCGATTGAAATCGTCTGCCCCGAAACATAGTCACTCAATACGTAATCACCGCGACGCAGCGGCTTAATGCGAATCGAGCCCTCTTTAAGCTCTAACGCCGAAGTATGGTCTTCGTAGGCTTGTCCGCTGCGATACTCCACCAACGAAACACGACCTGCGATAGACTTGCCACCAAACGGAACTTCCAGAGACTCTTCTGACAACTGATGTAAACGAGCTGGCCAATCATGTGTTACTGCCGCCAGCTGGAATCCACGTCGCTGCAAGAAATCACACTCCGCGTTTAGCGATGTGACATCCGTCAATGTTCCCAATTCGCATTCGCCCTTTTCATTGGTAGCAAGCGTTACGTCAACCGGTTTGGCGACTCCACGTACTTTGAACGATAATCGCAATGGTAAACGACTAAACGGCTCACCGTTGCGTCCCAAAGCGTGCAACACAAAACCACCCGCATGCTTTTGCAAATAGAAATCGCCCAATTGCGCGGTGCGATTCAATTGATTGGTGTGTGTTGCGTAGGTTGTCGTCAACTCTTGTTGCACATCGAGATTTCGATTGCGAACCTTTCCCTTCAATGTGAAGGTCAGATTGGAAAGTCTTTGTGGAACGAGAAATTCATGCACGAATTCTTCGGCATTCTCCAGCTTCTGGTTCTCGACAACCTGGGTAGTTGAAATTCCATCCAAATCCACCGCATCAATGGTCAGCGACACTTCTTCAAGCGCAGTTAACGGCACAGGCTGTTCATTGCACATCAATTGCGGACGAATCACCACCTTAGCCTTCGAACCACTCAACAAACTCTGTGGCTCCACCAAGAAAGCGCTCTCTAGTTTGTACGCTTCCGCAGGATGAACCATCAGTTCATAGTTGGCAAATTTCTCAGCCACCAAAAGCAACTGGGCCGTAATCGTCTTCTCACCGTAAGGAATGAAGATATTGCCTTCAGCGTCAGGTTGGTAAACTCTCTCACCAATCTCGGCATGAGCTTCTGGCACATGCTCACCCTTCTCGTTGATGATTCGCATGACAATACCTGCAGGCATGTACCGCTGAACCGATCGCAGTTGCCCTTTTTGCACCAACACGCGCGATCGTTGGCCACCACCTAAGAAATCGACAACCCAAATCCCTCGCCCTTCCAATTCGGGAAGATCGATGTTCTCTGTATGGCGTCGATCACTTGGCAATGAATAGGTCAACGTCTTCTGATCATTAGCAACCAATCCGTCCAGATCCACATCCGTTGAAATCACACCATTGTTTTGCTTGAGAATATTGCGAGAGTTGAGCCGGTATATCTTGATCGTTAGCTCAGAGACGTTTTTGAGCGCTACTTGCAATTGCACGGGTGAATCAGGATCGAAGTAAGGAGCATTGGTCTTTGCAAACTTAAGCTCGACACGTTCTTTGAGTTCTTTTTGCTGACCTGGATTCAAGCGAGCGTAATGAGGACGAGCGTCACCAAGGCCATACAAGATTTTGGTTTCTGCAAACACCGTTTCCAAATAGCCGAGTTCGACCCACTCCTTGAAACTATCGACATTGGCATCGCTTTGAAAGAAATGCTCTAAGTAATCGCGGATCAAGCCTCCATCGTCGCCGATGGGCGTCAGCTCCGGAGCCACATTGCGAAAATCTGCATCAAGATTGATAAGACCGCGACCATTTAGAGCCTGCAATTGAATTGGGCTATAGTACCAAACATTTCGAGGATACTGCAGATATTTGACGAATCGTTCCCGATTGAAGATGCCTTGCTGGCGATCGAATTCCAAGCGTCGATGCAGAATATTGGCTTTCAAATTACCAAGGCTTTCAGGCAACGTCAGTACAAAGTCTTCCAGACGCTGCAAATAGTCACGCATCACGTTGCGATCATCCAGCGAAACATCACCATCTGGCTTCAAACGCTGCAGATAAGTATTGACAAAGCGAAAATCACCATACAAGTTGGGCAACTCTTTTCCGAGTTCTTTGATTTGTTCCAACGTGAGCTGAGAATGAATAGGTGCCCAGCCGAATCCAGCAGAACCAGGAGAGCGAATCTCTTTGGCAATCAATCCAACCAAACCAGGAATGTCAACGCGATTGACTCGGCCAAGCCAAGCTCGCAAATCGTCGACGCCTCCGAGGTGAGGAATCACGTCCAACAATGCGTTATCTTCAACACCCGACAAACTTCGATTCTCTTCAATCGCTCGCTTCAGAACGGTGGCATACGCAACAGAGGCTGCATCCAGCTTTGTGCTTAAAGAAGCAGCACGATCTTTTTGTGGAGGTGTATGTGCAAGATTCGCGCCAAGCTGCGCAATTAAATACTGAATCGTTTGCTCTCGATTGGTGCTGTAAGTAAGCATCATCTGGCGAGCTTCCATGCGACGGGCCAAATCACTCCAACCAAGTTTGTCCACCCACTGATTCAGTAACGCCTGTGACTCGGCCACCTTGCCCACGGACTGATAGTAAAGGACATGGTAATAAAAGTAGTCTTCCGTATCGGGGATAAGCTGCGGAAGCACCTGTGCGCGATCTTTGGCTAAAGCAAAACTCTCGATGAAGCCAATTTCCTCCGCCTGCAGCGGAAGTTGGTTGATGCCCAAAGTTGCGGTGAGCAGAAGAGTGAAGTAGCGTTTTAGAAGGGAGCGACGCATAGGATTATTGTCTCACTGAAGAATGCAGCGGTTGCAAACCCGAAGAAAAGAGTCACGGATCATCAACTACAGTGCCACTAGTGGCTGGAAAACCGTAGCTTATCTGGTGTTCGGGTAGACGTCGGTTGTTGGAAAATGGTTCCTGGAAGTTGAAAATTCCGTGCCAAAGCCCACTTCTAGGCCCCAAAACCGCCCCAAACACCCCCAATTATGAGTACAAGCTCGAAGTAGGGTGGGGCGTTGTCACGCCCCCCTATGTAGCACGGGTCTTCGACCCGTGCGCTAGGAAAATACATGTAGTGCGGGTCGAAGACCCACCCTACATATTCTCTATTCATGGGAGCGGGACGAAGACCCACTCCATATTGCCCCACACTACAACTCGATCACTCGAGTGCCGTACTTGGGATGCACGATGAGAATTGCAAATTCTCTCAAGCCTTCTAAACCATCCGTCGTTTGTCGCAAGTAATCAAATTCGCCCCGCAAGTCGGTAAAGCCATCCTTGTAGAACTCAACTTTTCCTAACGCATCGCGACCAAACACTTTAATGTAAGTTGCATCAAGTGGTTCGCGTGTATCGCGATGCAATACTCGCAAGATGCCGTTCGCTTTATCGCAAACAACTTTCAGCTGGTTCGAATAAACCATGTGCGAAACCACGTTTTGCTTGCTGGTCACCTGCACCAGTACGTTGGTGTTGTGCAGTGATTTCGGAAACTCGATAAGCAACGGATCGTTGGCGGATTCCAAATCAAATTGGTGGGTTTCCTTAGGTTCGGTCCAAGCCAAACTCTTGCCAGCATGTTGTCCGAATGGCCGCCGACTAAAGAGAGCCTCCACGTCCATTTCAAAATACTGAACCGTCACTGTACCTACTCGGTTGTGGTACAAATACAAGTCGCTTCCTTCTTCAACCAGTTCGAGCGATTCATCGACATTCAGCGTGCGTTCACTTTTTCGCCCGGCCATCAAAGCTTCTCGATCTTCGAGCTGAGCAATTACTTCAGCGAACAAACCTCTCCACCGCGGCAGCGGATAGGCTTTATATTCCGTCGCGATCAATCGCGCTCGCGCATAATCCCTCTTACACATCGACAAGTAAGCATCGCAGTAATCATATTGCAACTTCACCGCCACAGAGTCGCGTGACACTTCGCTGAACCAGACTTGCGCTTCTTCAATTCGATTCTGCAACAACAGAAAAGAAACAAGCTGTAACTTGTCGAGCGGTTCAATTTTGTCCTTGTAACACAACAAACTAAGCAGTTTGTTGTAAGCAGTGCGAGCGTCGGTATTCTGAATTTCGTTTTTTCCACCGACAGCGAACCTTCGCATGGAAATGAGTGGAAAAAACTCATAATGCTCGAACGTCTGATTCTCGATGGGATCGATACTCAGAAGCTCGGACTCAAAATTAGGCCCAAGCTCAGCACAAAGTGAACCATTGTGCTGGAACCACTCGGCCATTCGCTTTTCGTTTCGATGTAGGAACGCAAACTCCCACACACCCGCCTTGAAGACTTGTTTGTCAGAGTAGATCTGCACTACCGCGTCGAAGAACTCGGGCTTGACGAGGCGTTGCAGCAACTCTTTCGGTTTAACATTTGCTAAAGTCGTCTCTCTCAAGAAATTTAAGACCTGCTCGTCACTGCCATAACGCATCAGTTGCTGCCGATCCATCTGCTGATTCGGCAAGCTATGCGGAGCGACCTCAAATTTTTTCAATGGAAGAGATGCAAGCACCCCTTCAGCATCGCTCACCTGCACTCCATATTGGGAAAACTCACCACTCTCTGGGAAATAGTATTCGAATTTAACTTGCAGATTTTCAAACGGTGGAACGATCATGAACCAGCTTGGTGTTTTCTCGCTCCCATTCAACGGAATGGCACCTTGAGGAATCTGTGCCAATACATCAACGTGAACTTCCTGGTCGGTCGGGTTCATGATCACCACGCGACTTTGATACGGAACGCCTTTCACGAATTGTGTTGCTATCGGCATTTGCTCTGAATCGGGATCTGAAAAGGGATCGGGCTGTTCTTCCATTTCGAGATCCATGTCTCCCTCATCATTGACATCCGAGTCCTGCTCCCGACTTCCGACCGAATCGCGATAAACAAATATCTGTTGCGCAAGCCCAAGCGGAATATTCTTACTTGACTCACTCACGACTTCATTTCGTTGCACAAAAGCAACGCAATCTCGCTCAGGCCGAAGGAATATTTTTCCATCCTCCGCTTTCCATTCGTATTTGTTGTCCCATGGCAAGTCCATTATGGCCAGCCCGATGAGCGCCGTCGAAAAATCCGAAGGGCCCCAATCAAAGTTCTTAGACAGAAACAAACCCTCATCGGAATGCTGAAGCCAATCCAGCCAAAAAGGGGAAAAGCGAATATTCGAACGCCAAGTCGGTCGATGATAATAGGTTTCCTTCCACAAGTGCGGTTGCGAATACTGCCACTTTTCAGCTGGATAGAATTGCTCCATTCGTTTGTAGGTATCGTTCTCTAGCGATTCCAACAAATGTTCTTCGCGAATCACATCACGATCGCTTTCAGGAACAATCTGCATAAAGGCTTCATCGACCCGGTCGACTTCTTCCATCGCGTCTGAGTTCTGCAGGACTTGCCAAGGCTTCGGCTCAGGATCTATCGTATAACTCTCGATCCCTCCACCCATGCCGCCCATCCCACCCATACCTCTCCCCAAGCCGCCGAGGCCCCCCAAGCCGCCTGTATCGAATTCATCAACAGTTGGCGACCAAATACTGTACTCGCTTCCTAGTTCATTCCAAATTTCGCCGGTCCCTACCACCATCGACAGATTACCTTCAAAAACGTCCTGTCTCCCAGCTAAAGCAATCGCAAAGAGATTGCGACGGAGGTTTCGAAAATCCTTTTCATCATCTAGCTTTTCTCGCATACGTTGTTCGATTTGCGTCTGCACCGCCGGTAGGCGTTGCTTTAACAGAACTAACTCAATCGGATTAAGTTGGGCTAACCGCCAGGGTTCTGAACACTTCGAAAGGTCATCACCGACTAGCCACTGATCCACGAATCGCTTTTCAAGTTTGTTGCGCAAATAGGGGAGCACAACGCGTTCGAAGAACTCTCGGTCCTTGTGAAAGAGGAACATATGCAACTCATGACAGGCCAATCTCTCATAGAGGCTACACTTTTCTTCGAAGCTGTATTCTGGCCAATGGACTATCGAGCGAAACAACTTCCAGTCTTCCTTCCGTCCTTGGCAAGTTTCGCAGTAAAAGGAATACAAATCCTCCACGTCGGAAATGACTCGAAATCGTGCGTTCTCTTCGGAGCCAATTTCGTTCCATTCGCCTCCCTTCAACCGTTCAATCACTCGTTTCTCACTGCGATGTTCCGTCTCCAGAAAATGGGATGCAAGGCGTTGGTCATTTCCGATCAATGGTGAAATGTCTACCTTATCGAGGTAAACCGAATGATACGTTACGCCCGTTGGGTGAGTGACTACAATTTGCAAATGCGATTTACGCGTTAATGCCGCAGCGTCCAATGCAATAGTTCCATTTTCATCTGCTCTCAAGTTGCTTTGACACCAAGAATTTTCAGTCAAGAACTCACACTTACTGCTTGCAAGCACCAGCTTTTGAGTTCGATCAAAATCCTCGTAGTTAGTAACAACCATTGAATCCTCAGGCGACAACTCGCGAGCAGGCAATTCATCCCCTTCGGACATATCGCGAGAGTAGCTTGCCGTTTCTTGGTTTTCCCAAGGGTTAAGTAGCCAACTCGGCAGAGGCAACATGTTTCCTGGGATGTAATCGCGTTGGGCACGATTCATAACATACTGTTGCTCTTCACCTAGCTTGCGATTGGATACATAAATGCTGGCAGGTGCGGCCAATCTCTGTATGGAAGGGAATTGGCCCCGCGTCGGCATCATCAACCCGTCCGAATTGAAACGATGAAACAGCCGACCAATCACATGCACTCTAGTCTTTTCGTCACAGTTCTGCAGGTTTACAAACACCTTTCCATCGCGCTGCTCGACCGATTCTACATAGCTCGGTTTGTAATCCTGCTTTTCGATGATCTGTGTTGGGCTCTGCCACCAATCACCGAAATCGTTCGCTTCAATAACACGAACCCAAGTTTCCATGCTGCGAAAATGATCGCGCAACAAATACTCACCTTTCGCTAAGCCCTCCAACAGAATTGCACCTGATTTCTCGCGAATATTTGATGACCTATTCGCGTACGGAACGCCTCCTCTGAATTCAATAAGTGAGTATCGATCGCTTTCCACCTTCGCAGCAGCCAGGAGTATCGATTTCCCGACCACCTCACAAATGGAACTCGGCCATTTCGATTCGACTGGAGTCACCACAATCTTCTGTTCACCCACCAAATCCGTCTTGGCCAAGATACTCTCTACTCGCGGAATTTCTCCTAGTTCAATACATCCAGCTGCGTCGGTAATTGCTGCATATACGATCGGATTTGCTAAGCCTCGTAACTTAAACCTCAGGTTCACCTTTTGATCTGCATACACCTCACCGTTGCGCCCGAGTACCAAAAGTGTGAAACCTCGGTTGGAAGCCTGAAGAAAGAAGCTTGCAATTCGTGCAGTATCCGCCCAGGGATTAAGGAGAATTTCATGCTTGACACTGACAGGAAATTTCCCAAAGGGTCCTTCGTATTCTCCCACGAGCTCGAAACAAATATTGGATAAACGTTCGGGTACTTTGAAGCGATACGACAATGAATCAATTTCAGACAACACAACCCGTTCGACATGTTCGCCCTTGACACCACTCATATCGCTCAATGTGACATTCAACTTTGGATTTCGAATCCGCTCCAGTGCGCATTTCCGGCCACCACAATACAAACTTGGACGAAGCAGCAAATTGGCTTCTTTTCCGGCGAGCAACGCTTCGGTATCCAAAACAAAATCTGCGAAGAACTCAGGTTCCGAAGGTGTAAAATCGATCGGTTCAGCAATGGCTAAATTCCGAGTGGCAACGACCATTTTGTCAACAGTTGGGTCGACTATCTGAGGAACGCGAATGATTCCATCAACGTCGGGAAAGTATTTTCGATTCTTAACTTCTACATAACTTTCCTTCTCGATCTCTCCTTTTTCGTTCACCACGCGAATCAATTGTCCTCCAGCGTCCTTTTGGACAAACGTCCGCAATTCCCCTTTCTGAATTAGAGCTCTTGCCTGCAATCCCCCTCCTAAAAAATCAACAACCCAAACACCTCTTCCCCGCAATTCAGGCAAGTCGATTTTTACTTGGTGCCTACGATCACTCGGTTCTTGATAGGACAGGAATCTCTGAAAACTCGCCTTGACTCCTTCCAATTCGATATCCGCAGAAATACTCCCCCGGTCACGAATCACGTTTGCCGCATCAAGGCGGTAGATTCGGATTTCAAGATTATCGATGTTCTTGAGCATCAGATCTACATCTACGTTTTGATCAGCCTCAAAATAGCTTTCGTTCTGAGGTGAGAAACGCAGTTCACTCCGATGCTTAATATCCGCTTGCGTTTTACCAGAGAGCATTTGGTAGAAACGTTTGGAATCCCCTATTCCATTAAGAATCTTGCTTTCAGCGAACGTCTTGTCCAAGTACTCGTCATCAATCCATTTACGAAACAGATCAGGGCTTTCTTCTGCGCGAAGAAAATAGAACAAGTAGTCGTTCACTAACTCGCTATCATCTCGAATCGGAGTCAGTTGTGTAACGTAACTGGCGGGGTTGTAGGTCAAACTCATACCCTGATTTTTTTGCCTATCTTCAGCGACTCCCAACTCATCCAACCCTCGAAAATAAGGCGTTTCTTTAGGGATCTCCAAATAACGCAAAAATCGCTCTCGGTCGTAGATTCCATCTTTTTGGTCTAGCGCAAGGCGATGAAAGAGGATGCATGCTCGCAATTCTGCGTACGATGAAGAAAGAGACAACACAAAGTCTTCCAGACGCTGCAGATAACTTCTTTGGCTCTCACGATCACGCACATCTGAATCCGCAGAAGGTTGAAGTCGCTTCAAATAGCAACGTACGAAATCATCATGCTGGAGGACCTTGGGATAAACCTCCGCTAGTTTATTCAACTGCTCCAAGGTCATCTGATGGTGAATTTTGGTTTTCCCAAACGGAAGAAACTGACTTTTCAGTTGCCTGGCAACGAGCTCTGGCAGATTGGGAATGTCGACTCGATCCACGACAGATAGCCACTCATCAAGATGGGTCTGGAGATCCATATTCGGAAGTATCTCCAAAAGGCTCGATGCTTCGAAACCGGATAGCCGACTCTCTCTGATTTCCTTTTTGAGCAATTCTTTCACATCAAGCAATGCTGGATTGGCAGCAGGCGAGACTGGTCGAGAGGTTTGGGAGATGGGCTTCTCCCGCAGTGCATTGATTCGCAAGTATTTCTCGAATACCTTCATCGATTCTTCCGGCTTACTTTTATATTCCAAAAGCGCCTGACGAATTAACATAGTGCGATGATCGCCGTACTCCGCAAAGTTGTCCTTACGTCCCCACTCGTCCAAAAAATCCCGGGCTTTTTCGATTTGTCCAGTCGTCTGATAATGAAGCGTGTGAAAAAAATAATAAGGTTGCGAGCCAGGAGTGAGTCCTCCAAGGAGTGCTTCTCGGTCACTGGCTAAAGCGTACTCCTCCAAGTACCTATTGGCGTCCAGCTGTGCAGTAAGCGGCCTCGCAGAAAAAACCACAAGATTCAACAATGCAACGTACTGCAACAATATCAAGCAATACTTCATAAATGGCTCGCAATCAGTTCTATATTTGAACAGACTTACCGACCACCTGTATTGCAATGCAACACCGAGACAAATCGTTTCGCTGAGTAGTCAGGTTGTAAGAGCCTGATTACGCAACTCGCGTGCCAATTGCCAGATATGGCTTAAACGGCGTTATCTTTTTCGAATCGCACTCCAGACCACCAAGAGTACAATACCGAGTCCGATCGTAACGCCTGCTGCAATGACTTCTGGTATTTTCGAGAAGGATCCCAACACGATTAGCGCGACCGTCGCTAGAACGTAGAGTGTTGCCGCGGTTTTAGCCCAAGGTGAGATCACTGCTTGGCCTTCCTTCGCAGGGATCCAAACGCATGCGACAGTAACAGCAGCACATAGCGACAAAGTCAGACCAAGATACGAAAGCATTTCCTGTAGCGATGCAAAGCAGAGAACCACGCTGGCCAAAATCGCTTGAACCAAAATGGCCAAACGGGGCTCACTCCCCTTCCCTACCAACCAATTCGGCATGACACCATCGATTGTCATCTGCGTGTAAACTCGCGGACCAGCAATCGCAATCGACCACACGGAAGTGAGGGTTGCCAAACAAACTGTGAACCGAACTAAAGCTGCTAGGCCATCGCCAGATAACTCTTTTGCGACGACAAGAGCGACTTCTGGAACAAACGCGATTTTCTCAGCGGGTGCACCATGTACGAAGATGTAATTGAGCGCGACATACAACACAGTCACCACCAAGGTCGCAACCAGCATCGAACGTGGCACCCACTTCTCTGCCCTCTTCGCTTCACCAGCTACATAAATCGCCGCGTTGAAACCGGTGTAACTAAGTGATACCCAAATCAGCGAACCGGCCATCGCCAAAACAACACCTCCCACAGACATCGCTATTTCCAAAGTGGTTTGAGGCCAGGGACTCAACGTCGCTTCATTGGCATAGTACTTTCCCGTCGGCGCAAACCAGGCAACAGCGATAAACACAACGAGCAATATCAACTTCACAAACACCATACTATTTTGCAGCCAAGCACCTGCAGACGAAGATATCATGTTGGCAATGGCCGCTAGGATAATGGCAGCCGCTGCAACATAAACAATGTTCCGATTCCCCTCTGCCCAACCGCTTACAAAATAAGTCGCAAAGGTCTTGGCAGCCGCAGCCATTGGGACCGTAAATCCT
>Ga0209174_10000968_pt1 | contig 20818 bp, 16 predicted proteins | sample JI91814BDNA_FD_187505 | JGI IMG/M metagenome (GOLD analysis project Ga0209174, IMG submission 187505) | Wastewater effluent complex algal communities from Wisconsin, to seasonally profile nutrient transformation and Carbon sequestration -... | ecosystem: Engineered > WWTP > Effluent > Algae...
TGTTCTCTATTCCGAAAAGAATGAAGATTTTATTTCCTTAACGGATATGGCAAGATATAGGGATTCTGAAAGAACCAACTACATTATCCAGAACTGGCTTAGAACTAGAAATGCAATTGAGTTTTGCGGTTTATGGGAGCAGATCAACAATCCTAATTTTAAAGGCATCGAATTCGATGCCTTTAGAAATGAATCAGGCTCTAACAGTTTTACCCTTACTCCACAAAAATGGATAGAAGCAACAAATGCAATTGGCATGACTTCTAAATCCGGTAGATATGGTGGAACGTTTGCTCATCGTGACATAGCCTTTGAATTTGCATCTTGGATTAGTCCACAATTTAAATTGTATCTAATAACAGAGTTTCAAAGACTAAAGAAGGATGAAAGCAATCGTCTACACTTAGATTGGAATCTCCAACGCACACTCGCAAAAGTAAACTATCACATCCACACAGATGCAATCAAAGAAAACCTGATTCCAAAAGAACTTACCAAGAAACAAATATCCTTCGTGTATGCAAGCGAAGCGGATATACTGAATATGGCTCTCTTTGGAAAAACAGCGAGTGATTGGAGAAAGGAAAATCCAAACTCGGAAGGGAATATTCGAGATTATGCGACACTAGAACAATTAGTAGTTCTTACAAACTTGGAAAGTCTAAATGCAGTGTTGATTTCGCAAAATCTCCCTTCGAGTGAAAGGCTTACCCAACTCAATAAAATTGCAATTCAACAATTAAAAGTATTAATCAATAACACATCAATTAAGAAACTAAAAGAAAGATAAACTATGAACGAAAACAACAACGAACAAGAACTCCCTCTCGGACTCTATTGGAAAGGCAAACGCACAACAGTAGACCGAATCGTGCTTCCCTTCCAAAGTCTAGAAGCAATTGAAACAATCAACGAAAGCCGTGCGACCCGCGAAAAAGAAAAGGACTCCATGTTCCGACAAGACCCGAACGCAATGGATGTAGGATGGCGTAACAAACTCATCTGGGGTGACAACAAATACGTAATGAGTGCGCTACTCGAACAGTATGCGGGTAAGATCGATTTGATTTACATCGATCCGCCGTTTGCCACTGGTGCCAACTTTAGCACAACAGTCACCATCGGAGACAATGAAGTAGAGCACACGAAAGAAGCCAGCGCAATGGAAGAGTTAGCCTACCGCGATACTTGGGGCAAAGGCTTGGATAGTTTCTTACAGATGATGTATGATCGATTGGTTTTGATGAGAGAGTTGTTGAGTGATAAGGGGAGTATTTACGTGCATTTGGATTGGAGAACAATATCTCATGTTCGTATTATTTTAGATGAAATATTTGGCGCTGATTTATTTCAAAGAGAAATTATTTGGTCATTTGATACGAAGTCTGGTTATAAGACAAAAGCAAATAACTGGATAAGATCACATGAAACAATTCTTTATTATAGCAAATCTTCCAAGCCCCTTTTTCAAAAACAATATACTCCTTATCCTGAAGAGTATATTGCAAGATTTAAAAAAGTAGATAAATTTGGTAGAAAATTTCGTGACGATAGGACAGAGGGAAGGATTCAATATTTGGATGAAAGTCCTGGTGTAATTGTATCAGATGTTTGGACTGATATAAATTCATTTCAACAAAACTCAACATCGTCTGAATACCTCAATTATCAAACCCAAAAACCAGAATCATTACTAACTCGCATCATCAAAGCCAGCTCCAACGAAGGCGACTTAGTCGCCGATTTCTTTTGTGGAAGTGGAACGACAGCCGCAGTGGCAGAAAAGTTAGGTAGACGTTGGATCACCAGTGACCTCGGACGTTATGCGATTCATACAACCCGCAAACGAATGCTAGAGATCGAGGGATGCAAACCATTCGAGATTTTAAACATCGGCAAATACGAACGCCAGTATTGGCAAACGATTTCCTTTGGAAACAAAACAGCCGAACAAACTCTTGCGGAGTATATTGCGTTTGTGCTAAAACTCTATAAGGCTGAAGCTCTGCCGGGTAGTCCTTACATTCACGGAAAAAAAGGAAACAAGCTCATTCATATCGGTGGAGTAGATGCGCCTGTTACTTTTGGTGATGTTCAAAACGCCTTAGAAGATGCACGCCGGATGAAACAAAAAGAATTGGTTGTCCTTGGTTGGGAATGGGAGATGGGCTTACACGATGTAGTCGAACAAGAAGCAAGTAAAGCAGGAATTAAATTGCACCTGCTGAACATTCCAAGAGAAGCCATGGACAAACGCGCAGTAGACTCTGGAGACATTCAATTCTTTGAACTCGCCTATCTCGAAACAGAAGTAAACCAATTAAAGACAGGCTATCAAATCAAACTAAAAGATTTCGTAATTCCAAACCTGGATTTGATTCCAGCCGATGTGAAGAAGCTCATCAAGAAATGGAGTGATTACATTGACTATTGGAGTGTAGACTGGGATTATAAAAACGACACATTCCACAACCAATGGCAAAGCTATCGCACCAAAAAAGATAGAAGCCTAGAACTCAAAACGGATACTCACGAATATCCCAAGAAAGGAGATTACAAAGTAATGGTAAAAGTAATCGACATCTTCGGAAACGACACAACGCATATAATGGAAATCAAGCACAGATGAAAAAAATTAAAGCAAAATCCAAAGAGAAGCAAAATGTTGTTATTCCCTTAGACCAAGCAATTCCTGATATTGAAGGACGTAAAGCTTGGGAAATTCCAAATGCTCATTTGGAAAAAGATGGGAAAGGTGGATATAAAATTGTTTCCAACCGCAGACCGAGCAAAACACTACTTGCAAATAATATTCGTGCAGAAGTAGATACCTGGCGGGAATCAGGATACAAATCTCCGAAAGGAATTTCTAAAACATCTTTGACTTTGTTACAGTTTTGGTTCTACCAAGATCATATTGTAAAAGGAGAACTCTTTCATTTTCGCTTTGCCCAAAGAGAAGCAATCGAGACTACGATTTACCTCTATGAAGTAAAAGGAATTAGGGATAATGCACTGTTAGCCGAGAAATACATGGATGCTTTTGCTTACAGCAATGATATGTTTACAAGTCGCCAAGAAGTAATCAATACTGCAAAGTCAAAGCGTGTATTGTCAAGGGTGGTCCCGGAAACGGGTCTATTGTCTAATCAGGATTTGCCACCGGAAGGATTGACGCGTTATTGTGCAAAGGCGGCAACCGGTTCCGGTAAAACGAATGTAATGGCGTTTTTAGCAGTGTGGTCTTACTTTCATAAGAAGTTCGAGAGCAATTCCGCGCTGAGTAAAACGATTTTAGTGATTGCGCCTAACGTAATTGTTTATGAAAGATTGAAGACTGATTTCGAAAATGGAAGAATCTTTTATTATTACCCGTTTGTTCCTGACGAATGGAAATATGATTGGAACATGAGTTTTATCATGCGGGAAGACCAAGTGAAATCTAGCAACGATGGAACTTTCTATTTAACAAATATTCATCAAATCTATGAGTCAAGGAATGAAGTAGAAGAAGATCTGGGACCAATTGGAAACTTGCTAGGACAAAAGCCGAAGAAAGACAGCCAAGCATCTTGGCTAGAAAGTTTATATGAAAGAATTCTCAAACATGACGATTTAATGGTTATCAATGATGAAGCCCATCACGTCCACGATGATGAATTGGCTTGGTATAGAAGTATTCTCTCCTTTCATGAAAACTTACTGAAACGAAAGAAGAATGGACTTTCTCTTTTGTTTGATTTGAGCGCGACACCTAAAGACCAGAATGGAACTTTCTTTCCATGGATTATTTCCGATTACCCGTTAGCACAGGCAATAGAGGATAAGATCGTAAAGACTCCTTTGATTGTTCACCAATCAGATAAAAAAAGTCCTGACAACAAACATATCTCAAATGCCTACAATGCCTACAATGAATGGATTCAAATCGCCCTGAACCGTTATAAGGAACATTGGGATTGTTACTTTAAGAACCTAAAACAAAAACCAGTTCTATTTATTATGGCTGAAGATACATCACAGGCAAATCAAATTGCAGAAGGAATTCAGGGATTAGCAGGATTTAACAAGAAAGATCAGGTGTTAGTCATTCATACAAAAAACAATGGAGAGCTTACTACTAACCAAAAAGAATTGGAAGAGCTTCGAGAGCAAGCAAGGCTAATTGATGATTCTAACAGTCCGGTAAAAGTGGTAGTATCCGTCCTGATGCTTCGAGAAGGTTGGGATGTAAAGAATGTAAGTATCATATTAGGATTACGACCATTTACCTCTAAGGCAAATATTCTTCCTGAACAGTCCATTGGTAGAGGACTTCGATTGATGAAGGATATCGGACCTGATTATACACAAGTTCTAGAAATTATTGGAACGGATAAGTTTGAAGAGTTTGTGAAAGAGTTAGAAGTGGAAGGTGTTGGTGTTGGTGTTACACAAAAAAATCCAAGCATTGGTATTTTTGTTACACCAATCAAGACAAGAGATCGCTTTAATTTTGAAATTCCTGTATTGTCTTCTTCTTTTACTCGAAAGATGGAGGGGATAACTACGTTTGACCCATCTAAGTTGAAAGCAATTGGAGAAATTGATGAGAAAGGAAATTTCAAGAAAATGGAAGTTTCCTTGATAACAGCAAACACAGATAAGAAGGTAGGCACGAAACAAGTTGTTATTGAGGATGATGAATTTCCTTCTATACAGGAATTGCTTTCAAATCTTACAAACAAAATAATCAAAGAAGGAAAATTCAGTTGTAAGTTTCATGAATTGTTACGAATTACGAAGCAATATGTTACTTTTACAGCTTTTGGAAAGGAAGTGGATACAGAATCTTTAGCGGTTAGGCGAACATTGGCAAATCCCAAAGTGGGAAATGATATTATGCTAGTGATTGGGCAAGCGTTAGGCGATCACATAAAAGTGGCAACAGAAGTGAAAGTTACCAACTACCCAATTAGTTTAATGGAGCTCGATGGTTTTTATTGGAAACGGGATCATGTTCAATTAAAGAAAACAGTTTTTAATTATACACCAGTGTATAATGAGCTAGAAAAAGGCTTTGCTAAATTCTTGGAGCAAGCTACCGACATATCAAAGTTTGCCGCATTAGCAGAAACATATACAAAGTTTAATATTCCTTATCTCAACAAAAAAGGAAGTCAGGGATTGTATTATCCAGACTTTGTTGCCGAGCAAGAATTAAAGAATGGAAAGACAATCCAGTGGATTATCGAGACCAAGGGATATGAAGATGACAATGTCCAGTATAAGGATGCTGAAACTGAAAATTGGTGCAGAGTAGCAACAGAGCACACTGGACAAGAGTGGAAGTTTCTTAAAGTTCCTGATAGATTCTTCAAGGGATTAAAAGAATTACCAAAAGAATTTAGTAAGCTTATTTTACTTTTGGATAAATACAACACACAGCCTTCTTCACCAGAAAAGCTTTTCGATCAAGCGGTTCTTGTGTAGTGATGCCTCATTGATTAAAGCGATTAGTGAGTAGAAAAATTCCAGTTGACTTTAGTTGACTATTGTTTTTTTATACAATGGAAGGGGCTCTGAATATGACAAATTCTGATAGAACACTAAATACTGATTATATTTCTAAAAAGATGCAAGAGAGTGCTTTAAATAATCAAACTATTGCAGAAACTTTAAAGATTAGTAAACAAGCAGTATCGGATTGGTTTAAAGGGAAAAAATTACCTAGTCCGAAGCATCTATTGGGTCTTGCCAAGATTCTAAATAGTTCCTTAGCCGAAATTATTTCTTTGAATGCTCCTGAGCCCATTGTTGCATTTCGTAAATCAGGAAATTCAATTAAAAAAGCTCATCATTTTGATTCAGCGCAAAATACTGGTAAGCTTCTTCGAAGATTGGTTCCGTTTCTTCCTGGAGTATTGACAAAACCTCCTGTTCTTTTAAATCCAGATACTCGAATTGAGGCAATTCGAGAGTATGCGAAAGCTATTAGAAATGAATTGAATGTGTCAACAAAAGAACCTGTTTCTGAAAAGCAAATGATTGAATTGTTTCATATTTATAAAGCAATTCTAATTCCTGTTCTATGGGGAAAGCAAAAAGATCATGATAATGCTCTTCATGTTTACTTACCCGATTCTATGACTACTTGGATTTTTTTGAATCTAGATACTCCTAAGAATGATTTCCTTTTTTGGATGGCTCATGAATTTGCTCATCTTTATTCTACTGAGTTGATTTCTAGGAATATAGATACAAGTGAAAAGTTTGCAGATCAATTTGCAACGGAACTGTTATTTCCTATCGAGGTTGCAAAGGATACATTCAATAAAATTCAGAGCATAAAAAATGAAGGACTTAAGGTTAATTTAATTAAGAAAATTGCAAAGGAAAGATGCATTTCACCCATAACTATAGACAAGCAATTAAAGGCATATGCTGTGGCAAATCATGTGAAACCAATCGAACTGAAAGCGATTTTTGGCGCTGCGAAGAAGTTGAATCAAGAATTTCCAAGTGTATCGGAGAGCCTGCATATTAAGCCAGAAATGAAACCTGAAAAGTTAATCGAAACATTAAGAAGTCATTTTAATACCCCCCTTTATGATGCACTTAAAACTTATTTGGAATCAGATGAATCTGTCAGTGATAGATTCATTTCTAGTATTTTGCAGACTAGTTTTTGGGATTCAAAATCTATTTATGAGTATTTAAAAAATGGCGCAGAGTAAAATCCTATTAGATACTTCCGCCTATTTACACTTAGCCGTTCCTTTTCATCCACTTATAGGAGAGGAGCGCGGATTATTCAAGTATACTTTTTATCTCACAGATAAACATGAAAACGAATTTAGGGAAAGTAATCTCCTTTCAATCAATCCCAAATTCTTTTGGTTTAAAGAAGAAAAGTATATTGTAAATCGAAAACGGATTTTGACATTATCTAAACAACAAGTAAAGGAAGCTGACTTATTGTTTAAAGAAATTGTGAAGGCATTGCCGTATTTGGGATTGGAAGAACTTTCTCCCTACGATATTTGGTATCTTGTTTACGCTAAAGTATTAAAGACTAAGTTTGTTACCGATGATTCAAAATTACGAGACTTGGCAGATGCACAGGACGTAACTAATTTTGATACTTTAGAGTTGCTGAAACATCTTTTGAAAGAGGTAGTTATTTCTCCGAATGAAATTAAAGCGGCTAAGAAATACTGGACTGATGTTCAAAATTTTCCATTAGGAAAATCCTTTTCAGCTAAATACAATCGACTTTTTAAAAAAATCTAACTCACCCTTCCCCAAACCATTTCGTATCCAACACCTTATCCACAGAAATATTTCCTGCGTGAATGCGGTTATAGTTGATTTTCCCCTTCTTGGCTAGAATGCCTTTGATGGTTGCGGGATGTAGGCTTAGTGTTTCGGAAATGCGCTCTATTTCTTTGTCGGATACGTAGATGTAATCTGCAATCATCGAGAGGATTTCTTCTGTCTTTAGAAGTCTTGCTGCTTCTTCGTCTGCTTCTTCTTCCCTTTTATTTGCTTGGTCGTTTTCCAGGTCGATAAATCCATTTTGTAGAAATTCTTGGTGGTGTAGAATATGACCGATTTCGTGGAGTAGGGTAAACCAAAAACTATCGAGTCGCGAATAACGAAGTGTAAGCGCAATGGCTGGATTATTTCCTTCTAAGAAGGCAGCTCCGTTTATATAAGTTTGTTTTAGATGTGGTAGGATAAATACGATTACCCCGTAGGCTTCTAGTCTTTCTAAAAATGCGTTGATTTGTGTTTCGTCTTTTAGGTAGATGTCTAGGTTTTCTAGGATAGTGCTGAATTCTACTTTGTTGTATGCTGGCACTGTGCGGATACTACTGATTTGTCTTGCTTTTTTAAACCATGTTGCCGTGTAATACTGATTAAATGCTTTCACGGTTGATCTACGAAAGGCAGGTTGTGATTCTAGCTTTAGAAAATCGAAATTGAGTGTATCTATATTCCAGAATTTTAATACTTCTCGCTCTAAGTCTTTGATTGTTTTTGTATTTCGAATCCAACCACGTTTTTGCATTTCTAGAATTGGCATATGTTCGTAGATATAAGTTTTGGTTCGAATTTCCCCTAAGTCTTTTTTATTGGAGGAAGCAATTCTATATTCTGTGTCTAGCTTAATCCAATAGTAGGCTTCTTTGTCGAAAATTTTCTCTAGCATTATGGCTAGATCGAACGAGATATTCTTTTTTCCGTTTAGAATTTCGTTTACATGCTTGAGGGATAGGTTTAATAAATTGGCTAGTTCTTGTTGTTGCCAGCCTTTTTGCTCCATCAATTCTTTGATTTCATCTCCCGGTTTCTTCGGGGATGGGCTAATATCTTTGTTTTGTTTCATGGTTTCCCCTATTTAACTAAAACGGCTATGCTTTTATACAAGTTCAACTTGCTCTATCTTTTTTCAAAAGCGTGTTTGGTCAGAGTCTAAAATACCACTTGCTAATTCAATCAGATTTTCGAATATTAGCTACTATAAATTATGTAATATGATTAATTAGGTAATGTTAAAAATATAGTGTTATTACTAAAAAAGTTATTTACGAAAAATTACTTTTGTTTTAGAGTGTTTTTAGATGCTAAGTGACATATGCAGGATATTCACTAAATTATAGTATCGGAGGCACACAATGCCAAAGTCGTATAACATTCGACAATTAAAAACTAAGGATTCAGAGGAGCCTACGTATTTTCTAGGCTCTCTGTCTACTGGAACAAGAGATTTCTCCGAGATCATTCGGAAAGTGGAAAACTTTATGCCTGAAGCCCAAAGAGGTATGGTTCATACCGTTATGGACAGCATGGTTAAAGTTATGAAAGAAGAGCTTCTCGAAGGATATAAGGTGGAAATGGGACCTTTTCAATTCGATATGGTCTTGAATGGAGTAGTCGAAAATGAGCAACGGGGCTTTGATCCTAATGTTCATGAAATCAAAGTCAAGTGCAGGGTTGAAGATGATTTCCTTTTCTATCTAAAGCAGCAGATAGTTGTAGAGAAAGTAAGTGTTGGTAACCATGATCCAATTCTGTCAAAATTTGCAAACACAACCGCTCCAACAGATAATTATCAAATCAGTGCAAATCATTTGGTTGAATTCATAGGTAAAAATTTGAAGTTCAATCCGACTAGCCCTGATGAAGGTCTTATATTGGTTCACTCTACTACACTTGCTGAGATAAAATTAGCCGAAGTTCCAGTCAATACTGCTTCAAAACTAGTAGCAAAGATTCCACCTGATCTTCCACCTGGAAGTTACAAAGTGGAACTTCGCACCAAGCAGAAAGAAAAACTGAGAATGAGCTCTTACTCTCATTCCCTCAATCTTTAGTTTTATTCCCGGCAGCCTGTGCAAAAACAGAATTTTTGTAACGTAGAATGATAAGAAACATCATTTTCTCTGCGTCTCATTGCCTCTGTGGCAATACTTTTACACAACCATTTGCCGGGAGTTTTATTCTGAACATCAAATGTATTCTTTAAAAACCTTGACGAAAATAGGTTTATCTTAATGTTCTAAAGAAGGATGAATGATTCGAAGTCTAAATCGATAGTGGAACTAGAAAAGCAAATTGAAGAATTAAAATTTCAATTATTACAGCAGAGTGTTGAGATCGATGACTTCTTTAATAATTCTCCCTGCGGATACATCAATCTAGATACAGATGGAAATATTTTGCAGGTCAATGTTACTTTCTTAGATTGGTTAGGATACTCCAAAAAGCAAATTCTAGCAAAAGAAAAATTTGTATCAGTATTAGAAGAGACAAGCGAGTTTTATTTTACACAAAAGTTTCGAACATTATTAGAGGGAAGTGATATTCTAAATCTAGAATTGTGTCTACTTACAAAGAAGGGAGAATCTCTATTCGTATCGCTTTCCGGTAAAATGATTTTTGTTCCAAAAGAACAAAGGTCTATTGTGAAGTTCTCAGCTTTTGATATTACAGAAAAGAAAAAGATTGAGCATGCATTAAAAGAAAAAACTAAAAAAGTTCTTCACCAAAATGAAATCATGAAGAATGATTTGAATTTAGCTGCAAAGATTCAATCCGCTTTTTTACCTAAAGAAAATTCAATTGAAAATATAGCTACTCTCTATTTGCCGCTAGATAAAGTAGGTGGAGACTTTTTTGATTTTATCCATTTTAGAGATAAGAATAAATTGGGAATATTTATAAGTGATGTTGCAGGTCACGGTATTCCTTCTGCCTTTATTACTGCTATTTTAAAAAGTGCGATACATCAGTCTTCTCCGGATCTAAAAGAAAACCCTGCCGAGTTTTTGTTTAATTTGAATGAATACCTTATTGATTTTGCAAATGGAAATTTTGTTACTGCAATGTATGCAGTTATAGACTTTAGCAAAAAAGAAATGCTTTATTCGCACGCAGGTCATCCGTATCCATTTTTATTTACTAAAAATTCTGTGAGTGAGTTGAGTATAAATCATAAAAGAAAGCCACTTGGAATACTAGATCGCGAAAGTTTGGAGCTGACCGGCAAATCATACGTAACCGAAAAAATTGACTTATCCGAATATTCAAAAATTTTATTTTTCACAGATGGGTTAATGGAGGCTATGCGTTATGAAAGCGAACAGGATGAGGTCTACTATGAAGAAAGACTTACATCACTCATTCATTTGCATAAAAACCAATCTAGTCAGGGCTTATTGGAATTAATCGTCTCTGATTTAAAAGAATTTATAAATGGCACATCTTTACAGGATGATATTTGTATCATTGCTGTGGATTTATTTAAACAATAAAATAGAATTTATATTCGTAGCAAAGTCCTTATGCAATGAGAAGACACTGTTTTTTTCAATTGACTATTCTTCTTAATCTAGCCCATTCTTAATTTATGAATAATTTACCCGGAACAACTTTTACTGAATCTGAATATTTGGAATTGGAGCGAAAAGCTGATTTCAAAAGTGAATATTTTAAAGGGGAAATTTTCGCAATGGCGGGAGCTACTGTGATACACAATAAGATCGTAGCTAACTTAATATCCATATTCAGTCAATTTTTGAAAGATAAACCCTGTGATGTCTATCCTTCCGATTTAAGACTTTGGGTAGAAAGCGAAGGTTTTTATACTTATCCAGATGTAACGATTGTCTGCGGCAAGGTAGAATTATTGGATAACAAATTTGACACTCTTAAAAATCCTACTATTCTAATAGAAGTATTATCCGATTCGACTGAGAAGTATGATCGTGGACAAAAGTTTTCCTTTTATAGGGAAATTCCATCTCTTAAGGAATATGTTTTGGTTTCTTCCAAAACAAAAAAAATAGAAAAATTCAAGCGTTTAGAAGATGGAAATTATTTATACATGGAATCGAATGAAAACCAACCTTTTCCTTTAGATTCTATCAATGCCAATTTGAATTTAGAAGATGTATACAATAAAATAGATTGGTCACTGGCTGAAAGCAAAAGTATAAGATAAAAATTCCACTGACTGTCCAAGTTAACTTATTTCTTTTCAATTTTGCTAAAACCGTTTGAAATTTTTGATACCAAAAAAAATAGTGTAGAATGATATACATGTTACCTAAGCATATTAAAAGTTACTCTTTGGGACTTTGAAAGGATTCTCTTTAGAATGAATATACAAGCTATTAAGATCACAATGCCACTTATCACGGTTGCTGCGGTTGCTTATTTGCTCTTTTCCCCATCTCGTTATGTGGGATACGCACCTGACCAACCACTCCCTTTTAACCACAAAATCCACGCCGGCGACAACAAGATTGATTGTCGTTATTGTCATACCAGCGTGGAAACCTCCGCTCATGCTAGCGTGCCACCCACTGCTACTTGTATGAATTGTCACTCCAATGTGGCAAACAAAACAAGTGATGTAAAATGGCTCACCAAGCAGTTCGAAGGTGAAAAATCGACAGGCAACTCTATCGAAGGAAAGGGTAAGCCTATTCAATGGATTAAAGTCCATGACCAACCCGATTTTGTATACTTCAACCACTCCCGCCACATTTCTCGTGGTGTAGATTGTTCTAAATGCCATGGCAATGTTGCCGAAATGGTCAAAGTAAAACAAGTTGAATCACTGAATATGGGATATTGTGTGAACTGTCATCGTGAGAACAACGCTCCAAATGACTGCTCCACCTGCCACCGATAATTTAAAGGAGTTATTAGTAAATGTCTAACAACAGCTTCCAAGAAGAAAGAAAATCACATTGGCAATCGTATGAGACCAAAGATAGAAACGATATAAAACAAGTCCAAAACCAAGAATTTTATACAAGCCCTGATCCTGTTATCGCAAGAATCAAAACAGGTGATTATGATAGAAGAACTTTCCTAAAACTTATGGGTGCTTCTTCTGCCATGCTCACTCTTAACTGTATCCAAAAGCCACAAGAAAAAATCGTTCCGTATGTAAAAGCTCCTGATTATGTAAAACCAGGTCAATCTACTTATTATGCTTCTACTTGCGGTGGATGCTCTGCTGGTTGTGGAATTTTAGTTAAAACCCGCGATGCTCGTCCTCTTAAATTAGAAGGAAATCCAGCAAACCCGATTTCTAAAGGCGCACTCTGCGCTTCTGGTCAATCTTCCATTTTAGATCTTTATGATCCTGACCGCTCTAAAGAGCCTGCCGAAATTAAAAACGGCGCAGAAGTAATGATTTCATGGTCTGATTTAGACACTGTAGTAAAAACTCAAATAGCGGCATTGAAAGGAAAAACTAGAATCGTAACTGGTCCTATTGACTCTCCTTCTACAAAAGCTGTTATCTCAGAATTCTTAACTGCAGTTGGTGGTGGTAAACACTACGAAATCGATGTTACTTCTGTTGAAGAAACTATCGCTCTTGCAGCTAATGAATCTTACGGAAAAGCAATCGTTCCAAATTATCATTTTGATAAAGCAAAAGTAATTCTCTCCATTGATGCTGACTTCCTCGGCACATGGATTTCTCCTGTTGAATACGGAAAGCAATTTGCATCTAGAAGAAAAATCAAAGATGCTACTTCCACAATCAACAAGTTTTATGCTGCTGAATCAGTTCCTTCTGTTACTGGCTCTAATGCTGATAAACGAATTGTTATCAAATCAGGTGATGGTAGAAGATTTGCAACTGCTGTTGCTGTTGCTCTTGGCAAATTGGGAGCAGGTGCTGCTTCTTCGGCTACTTCTGGTTATACCGTAGAAGGTCTTGCATCTGAGATTGGTGTTGATGCAAAACTCATCGAACAAATCGCAAAAGACTTATGGGCAGCCAAAGGCGAATCGTTAGTAGTCGCTGGTGGAACTTCTTCTCAAACTACAGACGCAGTTGATTTACAAATCGCAGTTAACTTACTTAACTCTGCACTCGATAACGACGGCAAGACTGTTGACCATGTAAACAATCGTGGTGAATCTGCTGGAAATTACTCTGCAAACTTAGCTAGCCTCCAAAAAGAATTAAACGCTGGTGAAGTAGGTGTTCTCTTAGTATACGGAACAAACCCTGCATACCAACTTCCTTCTTTAAATCTAAAGGATGCATTTGCAAAAGCTGGTCTTTATGTTTCTATGGCTGATAGACTTGATGAAACAGCAAGCTTCGCAAAATACATAGCACCCGTAACTCATTACCTCGAATCATGGGGCGATAGAGAAGCGGTTAAAGGTGTGTTATCCGTTACTCAACCAACCATTCGACCAATTTTCAATACACGTTCTTTTGAAGATTCTTTAATCGTATGGGCTGGCGGCAAATTAGGATCAGCTCCTTCTTATTATGAATTTATCAAAACTGCTTACTTAAAAAAACTAGGTAGCAAGTTTAATTGGGAAGATTTCCTAAGAAATGGAAGCATCTACAAAGAAGCTGAAATTAAATCAAACAAAGCTGGTAGAGCTTTCAAAGCTTCTGCGGTAACAAAACTTCCTGCAAAAGAATCCGGCAAGTCAGTAACTTTAGCTCTCTACACTACAGTTGCGTTAGGCGATGGAACTCATGCAAACAATGCTACTCTACAAGAACTTCCAGATCCAGTTACAAAAACTACCTGGGACAACTTTGTTGGTATTTCTCCAATTCATGCAGATGCGTTAGGTGTTAAATCAAACGATGTTGTAAAAGTAAAAGCGGGCTCTCGTGAAATTACACTTCCTGCACTTATCGTTCCTGGATTACACAACGAAACAATCAGCATTGCGCTTGGTTATGGTCGTGAGAAAGCAGGTAAGGTTGGAAATAAAGTAGGAAAGAACTCTTACGAATTAGCTAACACTATCAACGGTAAATTACAATTTGCCGGAATCGCTGTTACAATCGAAAAAACCGGAAAGGTTTCTAGAATTGCAACAACACAAGATCATCATATGATGAATCCAACTGCGACTCCTGGTAGAGCACCTAAAGGTGGACTATATAAGCCGTATGACAATGATAGACCTCTCATTCAATCAACAACCTTTGAAGACTTCGTAAAAAATCCAGAGTCAGGCAAAGCTCCTTCTGAAATTCCTAAACTAAACGAAAAGGAAATGTCTAAAGGACTCAATCCGGCTTTCGAATACAAAGGCTACCGTTGGGGAATGTCTATTGATTTAAGTCTTTGCACTGGATGCTCTGCTTGCGTAACTGCTTGCCAGGTTGAAAACAACATTCCAGTAGTAGGAAAGAATGAAGTTCTTGTTGGTCGTGAGATGCATTGGATTCGTATCGATCGTTATTATATTGGTGACCCGATGAAACCAGAATCTTTAGAAATCGCTCACCAACCAGTTATGTGCCAGCACTGTGAAAATGCTCCTTGTGAGACTGTTTGTCCGGTTGCAGCTACAACTCATAGCTCTGAAGGCTTAAACGATATGGTTTACAACCGTTGTGTTGGAACACGTTATTGCTCTAACAACTGTCCTTACAAAGTTCGTAGATTTAACTGGATGCAACATTGGAAAGATTCCGATTACCAAAGAGAACCAAGACATCTTGGTCTTAACCCTGAAGTTACCGTTCGTGGTAGAGGGGTTATGGAAAAGTGTACTTTCTGCTCTTCTAGAATTGCTGAGAAAAAAATCAAAGCTAAGAATGAAGGTAGAACACTTAAAGATGGCGAGCTGAAAACAGCATGTCAGGAAACTTGCCCGGCAGATGCAATTACATTTGGTAATACAAATGATGCAGAAGCACAAGTTACAAAAAATGGTAATGATAAGAGATCTTACAAAATATTAGAATTCTTAAATGTTCTTCCACAAGTTAATTACTTAACTCGTGTTAGAAACAAAGTGAATGTATAAGGCAAGGTAGAAGATAATATGTCGATGACAGTGGCAATCAAAGAAAAACTAGGAATTGTTCCTCTTGTAGAGGGTAATAAAAACTACAAGCAGGTAACAGAAGATATTTTAAAGCCTACAGAATCCTTTCCTACCAAGGTTTGGTGGTCAGCTTTTACATTAGCTCTGACCGTTACTCTTGTGGATTTAGGTATCATTGGATATTTAATGTATGAAGGTCTTTACATCCTCGGGATTAACAATCCTGTTGGTTGGGGGTTTTTCATCGTAAACTTCGTCTTCTGGATTGGTATTGGACACGCAGGAACTTTGATTTCTGCTGTGTTACACCTTTTCCGTCAAGAGTGGAGAACTGGTATTAACCGTGCGGCTGAGGCTATGACAATCTTTGCCGTGATGGTGGCAGCTTCTTCTCTTATCGTTCACGTTGGACGTCCGTGGCTTGGATTCTGGTTATTTCCGTATCCAAACGAAAGAGGACCACTCTGGGTTAACTTCCGCTCTCCTTTAATTTGGGATACTTTTGCGGTATCTACTTATTTTAGTATCTCTCTCGTATTCTGGTATATCGGTCTTATTCCTGATATAGCAACTGTAAGAGATAGAACTACAAACAAATTCAAATACATGATCTACGATGCACTTTCTTTTGGTTGGGTAGGCTCTAATAAAGCCTGGTCACATTTAGAAATGGTTTCTATGATCTTAGCAGCTCTTTCTACACCGTTAGTATTATCAGTGCATACAATCGTAAGTTTTGACTTCGCAGCTTCCTTACTTCCTGGATGGCATACTACAATTCTACCTCCTTATTTCGTTGCTGGAGCCATTTTCTCCGGGTTCGCAATGGTGGTAACTCTTATGGTAATTGCTCGTGAGATGTTTAACTTAAAAGAATATGTAACTATGAAACACTTGGAGAACATGAATAAAGTTATCATGGTAACCGGTCTTATGGTTGGATATGCTTATTCTACTGAGTTTTTTATCGCTTGGTATTCAGGAAATGAATATGAAGGATTTACTTTCGTTAACCGCGCACTCGGTCCTTATTGGTGGGCTTATTGGATTATGATTTCTTGTAATGTTCTTTCACCACAGGTGTTTTGGTTTCAAAAATTCAGAACAAGTATTCCTGTAATGTTTGTTGTATCCATCTTTGTAAACATAGGGATGTGGTTTGAGCGTTTTGTCATCGTAATGACTCTACACAGAGACTTTATGCCATCTAGTTGGGCTTTATATACACCGACTATATTTGACTATGCGATGCTTATTGGAACTTTTGGAATCTTCTTTACACTCTTTTTACTCTTCTGTAGAATCCTTCCTGTGATTGCAGCAGCTGAGGTTAAGAGCATTATGCCTACAAAGGGAGGTCATCATTAAAATGTATTTACCAAGAAAAGAACAATTTCATTTTTACGAAGAAACTTCTTCTGGAGTATTCGGGCTTTTTGATGAGCCCGAGCAAATCTTAGAAGCAGCAAGACAAACAAGAGACAAGAAATACTATGTTGGATTTGATTGCCTCACTCCATTTCCTGTTCATGGACTCGATGATGCAATGGGACTTCCCCGTTCTGGTATTCCTTGGATTACTTTTGTAATGGGTATTATTGGATGTAGTTTTGGGTTTGGTTACCAATACCTTACACATGTGGTAGACTGGCCGATTAACTTCTCCGGTAAGGCGTATAACGCATGGCCTGCTTTTATTCCTGTTACATTTGAAATGACAATTTTCATGGCAGGTATCAGCTCTGCATTAGCACTTTTTTTCTTCTCTCGAATTCCTATCGTTGGAAGAAAAATTTTACACAAAGATATTACCAGTCATAAATTTGCGCTTTGGATTCCTTCATCCGCTCCTGGATACAAAGAAGCGGATACGGTTAACTTTATTAAATCTCTAGGCGCGACTGACGTGACCGTTGTAAAAGGGTAAACATGAATCTCAAGAAATTACTTATTTTAACATTCCTTACTTTCGCGGTTAGTAACTGCGAATATAGCAAACCGGTGCATGAATTTTTTCCAGATATGTATGATTCTCCCGCAAGAGAGTCGCAAGAGTTGGATAATTTTCATAATCCTTATGGAAGAAGATTACCACCTGAAGGAACAATTCCTGTTGGATATTATCCATATGAATTTGCAGATATTGCAACTCCAGATGAAATGACCAAAGATCAGGGCTTAAAAAATCCATATCCTTCAAAGACAACTCTTGCAAATTACCAAAGAGGAGAAAGCAGATATCAAATATATTGCTCTCCCTGTCATGGAGTTGCTGGAGCTGGTAATGGTAACGTAGTAGGGCCGTATCCAAGATTTTCTGTAAGACCTCCAAGTCTTGTAGGTGCAAAAATCCAAGGGTGGACGGATGGACAAATTTATCATATCATCACAATGGGTCGTGGTTTAATGGCCAGTTATGCAGCACAAATTGAACCAGATGATAGATGGAAAATCATTTTATACATTAGAAAAATGCAAGAAGCTGAGCAAAAAGCAAAAGCTCCTGCAAATAAATAGGTAACATATGAAAGCAGAAATTCAAGACAACCTGATTACTTTTAAACTCAGTGGCGCGACTCGCAATACTCTTTTTCTTATGATTCTAATTGGAATTGTAAGCTTTGTAGGAGGCTTTTTCGGTTTACACTTTGAAGCAAGACATCCAGGAGCACATTCTAATCCTGCTTGGTCAGCGCTTCTAGTTGCGACCATGTTTATTTTAGGAATTTCCATTACCGGTGTATTTTTTACCGCAATTGGTCATATTACAGGGGCTCACTGGTTAGTCACAATTAGACGCATCACTGAAAACTTTGGAAAATTTCTTCCTGTAGGATTAGTATTACTAGCGGTTCTATTGATCTTTGGAACACATGATCTTTACGAATGGTCGCATACAGACAATCCTGAGATTTTGAAGGACAAGTTAATCCAGCACAAAAGTGCCTGGTTAAATACTCCTTTCTTCATCGGAAGACTTATTGCAATTGCAGGAATCTGGTCTTTATTCGGGTTCTTGTTTCATAAGAATTCTGTTGCGCAGGACAGCGATAAAGATGTTTCTCACACTAGCAAAAATGCAAAGTTAGCCGGCGGATTTTTATTATTCTTCGCTCTTTCGTTTTCAGTTGTAGCTTTTGATTTACTGATGTCTCTTACACCGCATTGGTTTTCTACTATGTGGGGAGTATACATATTTGCCGGTGCTTACCAGACTGGACTATCTGCTCTTGCAGTTACCATTTTTTATTTAAAAAAGAATGGATACTTTGGCGATGCAGTCAATGAAAACCATATCCATGACGTAGGTAAATTCATGTTATCCTTTTGTGTATTCTGGGCATACGTTGGTTTTAGCCAGTTCATGCTTATGTGGTATGCAAACTTACCAGAAGAAACGTTTTGGTTTGAGCAAAGATTAATGGGCGGATGGACTTTGATTTCTTACGCGATTCCGTTTATCAAATTTATTATACCATTTTTCCTATTGCTTAATCGTCCTAACAAAAGAGATATCAATTTCTTATCTAAAGTTGCTTTATGGATTTTATTTTCTCATATGGTTGAACTCTATTGGATTGTATTCCCAAGTAACTTTGAACATTTTAACGTTGCTGGCTTTGGTGTAACGCTTGGTGTTACTATTGGAATCGTTGGACTCTTTGGATTTGTAGTTTTTAAAAGTATGGAATCTTCAAAATTGATTCCAGTTGGCGATCCGAGATTAGAAAAATCTCTGGCTCATCATCAATAAATAAGAGGAATAGGCATGAAAAAATTAGTTTATCTTACATTCATTTTAGCTTTTATTTCTTGTGGAAAGAAAGCAGAGGTTACTTGGGATTCTGCGATCTACTCTGATGCTGAGCTTACACAAAAAATTACAGATGTAAAAAAAGGCACAGTAGGAGTAGCTACTGGATATAGAAATCACAAATGGGTTGCAAAACAATCCATTCATATTACTATAGATGGCAAAGAGGGATATATCTCTCCTAAGCATGTAGTAATTGGACAAAATCCAGCTAAATCAGTTTTTGTTTGGGGTTACTCTGACAAATACAAACACTTCTTTGATCCAAAAGACAAAAAGCATTACAAAGAAGGATATGAATTTCCTGACTTAGCAAAATTACCAAAAGAAAAACACTCTCTAGACTCTCTCGTAAAAGATAGCGTTTTAGAGTAGATTTTCATCTGCCACAGAGGCACGAAAACGCAGAGATAAAATTAGTATTCTCTGCGAACCTAGCGTCCTTTGTGGTTCAAAATTCTTTTTACAATACTCAATCATTCCTTCTCCAATTTATATTCGTCTAATATCATTCTTCCGCTGTTTTTAAATTTTTTTTTAATACATTTTGATGTTTACAAATTTGTCCTTTCTGAAAATTGATAAAATTGAATTTGATTTTCGAAGTAGAAACTATTATTAGAATCATTAATGATTTTTTCTGGAAAAGCAATGAATACAAAAAATAAAAAGAAAATCCTTCTTGTTGAAGATGAAATTTTAATAGCGATGCTAACAAAATCTCATTTAGAAAGTTATGGGTATATTGTTGAAAATGTTAGTTCTGGGGAAGAAGCAATTGATCTAATTCAAAGTAAAGAAAATATTGAATTGGTTCTAATGGACATTGATTTGGGTGATGGTATTCGAGGAACTGACGCTGCAAAGGAAATTCTGGCAAAGCATGATTTACCGCTTCTCTTCTTATCAAGCCATACTGAAAAGGAAATAGTTGAGACAACAGAAAAAATCACCTCTTATGGATACGTAGTAAAAAATTCGAGCGTCACTGTTTTAGATGCTTCAATTAAAATGGCATTTCGGCTTTTTGAAGAAAAAGAAAAGTCAAAAGCAATCGAGCAAAATTTAAGAAAGCATCAAATAGAATTGCAAATGCAAATTGAAGAATTTCGCGTACACCAGGAAGAATTAGAAACTCTTCGGAGAAAATACTTTGATATCTACCATCTTTCTCCCGTTGGACAATTAACTTTAAATAAAAAAGGATTAATTATAGAATCAAATCTAACTGCACGAAATATTCTAGGAGTTTTAGCAAATAAACTCATGGGACAAAGTTTCGATAAATTTATTTCTCCCAAAGATCAGGATATATATTATTTATATAAAAAGAAAATTATTGAATCAGCGGAAACTAAAAAATTGAATGAATCATTCAAAGAAAAAGATATTCCTGAATCTTGCTCGCTTGATTTATTGTATTCAGATGGAAATGTTATTCCAATTAACTTAACCATTAATCTTACTCCTCAAAATGGAAACGAATCGACTTATCATTTGGTTATTATGAAGTAACCGCAATCTCAATCTAAATATAAAATTTCAACCGTTGCGAAGTATGAAAAAAACGATTTATCTAGCACTCAATGACCATTTCTAATACTTTCCTCCTTTCTTTTTCCCATCAGCAATTCTAACCTTTAAATAGATATATATTAATATCTTTTTTAAAAAATA
>Ga0209174_10000969_pt1 | contig 20813 bp, 20 predicted proteins | sample JI91814BDNA_FD_187505 | JGI IMG/M metagenome (GOLD analysis project Ga0209174, IMG submission 187505) | Wastewater effluent complex algal communities from Wisconsin, to seasonally profile nutrient transformation and Carbon sequestration -... | ecosystem: Engineered > WWTP > Effluent > Algae...
TAAAGAAGAACTCCATGCATTTCTGCCTTCCTGGTCTGGAATAAAAGGTCTTGCCGGCTATTCGAAGTTTGCCCGTGTTGAAACGATTACTGCAAATCCTTTGGGAGATTCCAATCATGGAGTAATTGCTGAAATTGTAGAAAGATCTCGCAAGTTCTGGGAATTTCGCGCTGAAAAAGAATCATGGAAAAAAATTCAATCTTCCCGTTTGGGATTTCTTGAAAGTAAATTTGGGACACATTTAAAATATTGGTCAGCCGATGGCGGCAAATTCCCGTATGTCGGGATTGCCAAGTTTGAGTCGGAAGATTATCCTGGTGTGATAATCTATTCAACGATTGGGCTCAGTGCTCAGAATATGCCTACAGTTGATTTGTTTCATAAGGATTATCTTGATTATGCGCGCATTGAATTAGTAATTGCTGTTCGTAAATTACCCGGCGATAAATCGGAAACATGGGTTCCTCATTTTTTGGGAGAACTTGTAAAATTTCCATGGAATATGGTAAAATGGTTAGGAGTAGGGCATACTATTTCTATGAATCGAAGAGATCCAGATTCTTTGTATTTAAACTTTACCTCTGCCATTCTAATAAAAGACCTAACGCCTGTGAATCATCCTGATATTGTTTTGTCAAAGACTCCTGAATTAAGTGGCTTAATTACTGAGTCAAATCAGCCGGTTAATTTTTTATTCATTCAACCAATCAATGATGAGGAAGCTTATTATATGAGGGCAGAAGGATCTAAGGCTCTATTGAATTTATTTGCAGAAAAAGGTATTGGCTGGGTTCATAACTCTGAAAGAGAAGGATTGTTGTAATTTTGGCGAATTTGGTATGATAATAAACTTTCAAAGAAAAGAAAAAATGCTTGCGTTTTCTATGCTAGAAATAGAATCTCCTTCACTTCTTTTAAGAAAGTAGGTTTTATTAGAATTTTCTAATAGGTTATAAGGATTATTTAAATTATGAAGAAATATATTTTAAAAGAACAAAAGACATTGTCCACCATCTTAAGTAAACTTATCAGCAAAGCTGTTAATTCAATACATGAAGATAAGCGATATATCATAACAAAAGTAACTGCAGAGAAAGATTTAAATAATTCAGTAAACATTATCCTAGAGCCAATGGATGGCGAGGAAATGGGAAAGCCTGACCTTCTTGTGGCTATCATGAAAGAAAATAAAGTAGAGATTCGAATTAAGCAAGAAAACCCATATCGAAATGATTTATACCATGTTATCGAAGTAATTATTGAGCCTCTAGAGCGTTCTGCTGCTCGAGCAACAATTAAAAATATTAAATTGCTTAACTTGCATTATTCTCCTCAATTAGATTTAACATCTGTTCTTTCGCTTTATGGAAAGACTTCTATGATTACACAAACGATTCAAAAGTTTCAAGTAATGCTTGAGACATCTCTGAATCAGTTCGGATATTTCATAACAAAAGTTCGTGTAGGATTTTACTATGCAGCGGATACTCCTTTGTTAAACGCTTTAGCAGATACTAAGAATTCTTATTTTTTAAGAGATGCATATAAAAAGCAATTCTATACCGAGAGAGCATTTTTTAATCCTGTAACAAAGTTCAAGCCCCAAAACATTGATGCAATTGTTCAAAACCATTTACTCGATAACGTTAAATCAGTATTAATCGTTCCATTCTTTGGAGCGGGTAATGCATTGTTAGGTTATGTAGAGTTACTTAGTAGTCTTCCAAATCTTGGAAATGAATATTTACAAAATGATATAGAGTCTCCTCTTGGTATTGGTCAATTAGTAAATTTTATCGCTTCTAGATGTGAGGACTTTACTTTTGAATTAGAATTATCTTATGTTAAAGAATGGAAATTATTCTCTCCTAAGGAAGATGCAATCGATATTAGCCAGGATGGACGCGGCTTAGGACTTTTTCTTTCTACGATAAAAGATTACTCTTTCCTGGAATCTGGATGTAAAGTAGCCTTTTCTATTCCAATTAATAAAAAGCATTACCTTTTTTACGCTGGAGTTAAGAACGTTAAGAAGTCGAAGGGCGATGTTCCCGGAACAAGTATGGGGGTAAGAATCTATAGTTGTGATCAACCGGAAGGCATTGGTCTTATGGCATCTTATGCAACTCAATTGATTACCAAGAATATAAATTAGATACAGTCTAGTTTATAGTTTTCAGCTTACCTTGATTAAGGTAAGCTGAATAGTCTTTTTATTTTATCCACCAAATAATTTTTCCTTTTTTATCCAGGTAACCCCAATTACCCCCGAACACCTGTGCGGCACCTAGTCCATTTCGAAATGGTAAAGTGTAAAGGTAGAGTGGTTGCGTTAGTTCTTTTCCTGTTTCATCTAAAAGAGCCTGGTATATTATATGCTCATTATTTTTTTTACGGTAACGAAGGCTTACCCATGTAACCCCATCCGATAATAGTCCTTTCTCAAAAGATTGCGGTGGATAAATTATATTACCCGTAAGATCAGAAAATCCCCAGAATTCTCTCTCATAGCCATCGAAGGGATCTTTTTTTCTTTCCGTAAACCATAAAATATTTTCTTCTTTTTCCCTGAAAAACTTATTTCCATTTAGCTCGTATACATATTTTTTCTTAGTCTCTACTTTCGGGATAATACCGCTTAGACTCTTATAGGTAGGTTCTAAATACCATTTGCCAGATTTATCTATTTGTCCCCATAAAGCAGTATGGGAAGTTCTAGCATACGCTACTCCATCAATGAATGGTTTTATTTGATGAAATCTTAAATCAGAAATTTCCTTTCCATCGCTCGAAAGAACTTTGATTAGCACTCTTTTTTCTTCTTTGTCATAGTAAGAAGCAGACCAAATTACTTCTTTATCGCTGTTTTCGATAAGAGATTCAATGGATCGAAAGCTTGGTTCTAAAATAATTTTCCCGGATATATGAATCAATCCATAAAAAATTCCTTTCCCGTTGTTGATTGAAAAAGGAGCTATTTCATTTTGAAAAAAATCTATTTTATGATATTTTGTAGGGATTATCTCCTTCCCTTCTTTATTAACAATTCCATATTTGCGAATACGGTTAAAGGGATCAGAGCTTTCTATGTAAACTCTTGCATATCCATCCTTCTGAAAATATGCTCTATCTCTATGTATTTCGCCTGACGGTTTACCAAATAGTCTGGGAATATATTCAGCCTCTTCTGATAAAACTCCATCATACTTTGGTTCAATTAATACTTCACCTTTTGTATTGATTAATCCCCATTTGCCTCTTTCACATTCTCCTGCTATCCAATAGGTGCAATTTTGAATAACCCATGCAAGTTCATTTTCAAATTCTCTCACATCCTGAAAGTCTGGCTTTAATATAAACTTTCCTGTTTTATTAATAACTCCCCATTTTTTATTTGATTGAGCAAGTGCAACTCCATTGGTAAATTCTCCAAGTCCTTCAAATTTAGGAGGAATAATTATTTTTCCAGTTTCATTCATTATACCCCAATGGTAAGTTCTGCCATTGACTAGTTTATTTATACGAAATAAAACTTCTTCCTCGGCGGTTAGCACGAAACTCGAAATCAGGAAATATAAAATAAAGAAAGATTTCATTGAATTAGTTTTTAATAAACAAGAGTTATACGGAATGAAAGTCTGTGTGCGATGTTTAATCTCTCTTCCTTCTTACTCTGAGTCTTTATGGTGTATGTTATTTAAACATCCATTGAAAAATGATGACCTACAATCTTCATCCCTTTTTCTAAATAAAACTTATGTGCTCCAAATCTTTGAACTCCACTATCAAGCACAACCTGGCTGCAATTATTTTCATTTGCGTATTTCTTTAGCCAATCAAATAATAGACTTCCGTATCCTTTTGAGCGATCTTCTGGTTTAGTTACCAAGTCGTCGACATACAAGAATTTGCCGCGACCGAGATTGTTTAATATTCTAAATCCACCAACTGCTTTTACTTTGTCCCTGGCTGCAAGCATTACAATTTTAAATCCTTCTTTTTGTTGGAGACGTAAAGAGTTAATATAATTTTTCCGTTTTAAATTTTCTCTTAGACTTTTCATAACTGAATATGTGGATAATATCTCTTTGTCTGATTCAACAACTTTTATTCTATAGCTAGTAACGTCGTTATTCTCTATCATGTTCAACTCCAATAAATGTGATATCATCCTGCCTTGAAGAATTTTCTAGGAATGAATTTAAGTTATCCATTAAAATGGGAAATAATTCTTTTAATTCAGAGTCACTGTATGCCTTAATAATACTAACTACTTGTTTTTCTCCGAATTCTTCTTTGTTAGTATTGAACTCCTCAAAGAGACCATCCGTAAATAAAAATAGCTTATCGCCCTTTTCAAATGAAATCTCGACTTCTTCAAATTCTACATCTTTCATCAATCCCATAATTTTTCCAGTTCTAGACAGGTTAAAAATATCCCAATTTTTCCTCTGTATAATTTGGTCAGGGTGCCCTGCTGAAGCGTAAACGATTTTATTTTTTTCTGGATAAATGTCTACTAAGATACAGGAAAAAAAGCTATGAATGGCTCCAAATTTTTGAACAAAATCATTATTCAAATTCTTAAGAAGTTTCTTTGGGCTTGATGTGCTATTTTTAAAACTCTCGTATTCACTTTTAATTGCCATAGTAATGAGTGCAGCTTGAACTCCGTGACCGGTTGCGTCTGCAAGAAAAATCCGAGTGTATTTATGATTGATTTCTGAGATATCATAAATATCGCCTCCAACTTCATCAAGAGGTATATAGCTTACAGCAAACGTTAAGTGCTTTATATGAGAAAAATTCTTTTGCATCAGACTACCCTGAATTTTCTTTGCAACTGCAATATCTTTTTTAAGGTCGTCTAACGTTAGGTTGATTTCTCTTGTCTTTTTATCAATCATTTTGGATTTTAGAAAATCACTCAATTTATAATGGAAGAAAATTAAATTTAGGCAGTATGCAAAGAAGACTGCAATAATTGAATTGATACTATTTGAAAATAATAGTGTAGAGTTGTCTTGAATTTTATAAAGACCAAGTAAAAAGAAAATTAAGTTAAAAGTATAGAGAATTGTCGCATAACGTTTAAATGTTACAAAAAGTGCAGCCATGAATACTGCGCCTGTTGTAAAAAAAGAAATGTTTCCAGAAAATAATTGAGATGCAAGTGAAGAAAATGCAAAGATTGATAAAAAAAGTTGAATGGAAAAGAAAATAAAAAGATCAGCAAGTCCTTTTTTCCAATTGATTGGATTTGCAAATTTATAAATTAAAAGGTAAGCAATTGAATAAATAACTCCAGTATAGTGTGCACCAAAAAGAGTTTCACAATAATAATGAAAAGAGCTACAATACTTATTTTGAATAATTTCATAATGAGCAAATTCCATAAATGGAATCAACAATAAGATGAAAATTGACATGAGTCGAAGTCTGCTCAGGTTATCGATACGGAGTTTTTCTGCAAATTCCCTTCGATTTTTAGTAGGAGCATTAACGTAAATCGTCTTATATAGTGATAGAAATTTATTTATCATTTGTATTGTTTTTTAAAATAATATTGTCTTATAATGAATTCTAGCGGATGTCAAATAGTGTGTAAACAAGTTTATTCCATAGGTAAGTTTATAATGTTGTAACAAAATGATTTCTAAATAGAAGAAAGGAATTGACTCTCACATTAAAAAAATCATCATTGCTCAATAGTTTTGACTCATTTTTCTAAGAATAAAGTATATGAATGTAGATGAAAATGTAAAAGTAGAAATAGATTTCTCGAATTTAGAAGAGATTTATGTAGATAACGAGAAAGAGTTTATTCTAATTTTGCAAAAAATTCAACAGGAATATGTTAAATACCTAGCACTATTAGAAGAAGAAATTCGAAATGAAAATATGGAAGAATTTAGAAAGACCCGTCACAAAATTTCAGCAACATTATTACTTTTGAAATTAGAGCCTTTCCATAATTATCTTAGCTTTTTGAAAGAACACTTTGCAAATGGGTTTCAAGACAAAGAAGAGGCAATTGCAGTATTAAGAAAATGCTTTGCAAGAACACAGGAAAATTTAGCTGAAAAGCTCGCACAATTCAATATACAATAACCAAAATATTTTTAAATTCGTAGGATGGATTGCATAGCATAGTATGAAGTTAAAAAGAATTATACTTTTCCTTTTTCTATTACAAATAGTGTTTACTTTTGGAATGAAAATTCTCTCCTATTATGGAGACGATTCTCTCGAATTACAATCTCGCACATTACAGTATTTTACCCCGGAAGATATTAAGATTGGAATCGAGTATGGTCGAAGAGGTTTTTTTGCTAGAATTGCTTCTCAGATTATTGATTTTATTATTTTGGGATTGTTTGCCTTTAGCCCCCTAGCTTTACGTTTAGAAGAATATTTAATCACAAAGACTAAAGGTCGTTATTATCTATTGGTTTTTCTATTTTTTATTTCCTTTAGCATTTTTGAATTTATAATATCTCTTCCTCTACAGTATTATTTTGGATTTGTCCTGGAGCATCAATTCGGCTTTTCTAAAATGACATTCGGAGAATGGATTTTATTTATCGCCAAATCTGCATTAGTCGGTCTTGTAATTGGAACAGTCTTAGCACTTGGTGTTGCATTTATTTTGAAAACATTTGAAAAAACATGGAAGTATTTAATTCCAATTGGCTCTCTTATTTTAGGATTAATTTTTTCGGTTTTGTATCCAATTGTAATTACTCCAATATTTTATGATTACAAACCAATCGAAGAGGGTAGTCTTAAAACAAAAATTGTAAATCTATGCGATCATGCTAAGATCAAAGTAGAAAATGTTTATGTAATTAATGAAAGTAAGTATTCAGGTCATACAAATGCTTATTTTACAGGCTGGGGAGGCAATCGAAAGATATTCTTATATGACACTCTAATAAAAAATCACACAGAGGAAGAAGTTATTAGCGTGCTCGGTCACGAGATTGGACATTGGACGCATAATCATGAGTTGACGTTTCTAATTGGAAATACTATTGAAATGTTTTTACTTTGTTTGCTAGTCGCGTTAATTTTTCAAATTGCCAAAAGTGGAAATGAGTTTGTCTTAAAAGAAATCTATTCGCCTTCCTCTTGGCCATTGTTGTTTTTGATTGTTTCTATTGCTGGCGCTATTACAAATCCATTTTGGAATACATTTAGTCGTTACCAGGAAGCACAGGCTGATATGGAAGCGTTAGTTCTCACAAACGATAAAAAATCTTTTATTAGCACAGAAATTAAAATGGCAAAAGACAATAAGTCCAGATTGAATCCGCATCCCTGGGTGGTTTTTTATTCTTACTCTCACCCGAAGACAATTGATAGAATTAAAATGGCAGAAGAATTTAAATGATAAATCGAAAGAAATTTCTATTTTAAATTTTTAAAGGGAATTACTTTGCTGTAAGTTTTTTACTATTCCTTTTAAAATTACTGGAACTATAATTTTATGAAAAGGCATCACTGGAATAAAATATAATTTTCCCATCCAATTGTTAAATTTTACATGTGTTGATATTGTTATGGTATTCATACTTCTGTCTAGAAATAAGGATACCCTAAAATCTAGATGTATATCATTTTCGCCAAATAGGACTTCGTTTGGATTTTTACCGAAGACTTTAAATAATGCTATTTGTTCTCCAATTTCACATTTAAAATTTGCGATTAATCTTTGTTTGTCGCTCGCATCACGTCCAGTTTTCAGTCCGAGGAATCCTACCAATTTGTCGCGTAAAAGCAGTAATGCGGTAATCCAACTAGGACCTGATAAAAAGAATAGTTTTCCAACTTTTTCAATTTCTAAATCCTTTGTTTTTACTTCTGCAATGTAGCAGTCTAGATAATCAAACGGAACATTTTTGAGAAAGGAAGTTTCAGGAAGCTTTGTCTTGGTAATTTTCATATCTAATGTAATATTTTTTTATAAGAAACAGAATGTTCAAGATAAATATTCATTTTAAAAACTTTCTTTCTCTTGAAATGCTTCAATAATACAAGGAAATTTAAAATTGAATAAATAATTCAAAGCTTAGAATAAGTTCGAAAAGCTTAATTATAAATCCTTTTTCGCAAAAAAACGATACCCAATATAAAAAGGAATTCCAGTCCATACAACCAACAGACTGAGGCAAAGTAAAATTCCATTTGTATTGCCTAAATACTTTTGAAAAAACGCAGAGGTAAATCCAAGTAAGACTGCATTGTCCATCTGTAAAATCGTGATTATCCGCACTAGGTCAAGAGGATTAATGCAAGTAAGCAGAAGAATTGGAACTTCAAGTGGATATTCCCCAAAGTTTATACTGATTCCTAGCATAAGAAGATCATAAAGTAAATAGAGATAAAACCATAAAGCAAGTGATACCGATAAAACTGCTTCTCGTTTTAAAAACAATACAGCGATTAACAGGGATAAAGCGATAAAAATTAAATTTAATAAAAATCCATACGCGAGTAATTGTATTGATAAAAATAATAATTTGGATTCTGGATTGGTAAATAATAAAACTGGAATTCCAACTCCGAGCAGATAACCAAGATTTAACACAAGTGAGAGTCCCAAAAATTTTCCTGAGTAATAATGATATCTAGAAATCGGACGTGTAAAAATTACTTCCATAAAAGAAAGGGAATCTAGGAAATTTGTGCTTCCAAATAAAAGCGCAAAGAGGGGAACTAAAAGTAGAATTATACTCAAGAGACTTGCTATGATCTTTGCACTTTCATTTCCGCCAAAATAAATAAGTAAACTGGAAATCAAAAAGAAAGAGATTGCATAGGCAAATATCCATTTGTTTCGTATATTTTCTTTGAATTCAAATTTTGCTACTTGGAATAGATTACGCATGTTTACCTTCCTTCATCCAAAAAGAGCGAAGAGCTTCTTCCATGTTGGAAGCTTTACTCTTGGCTAAAATTTCTTTTGGTGTCTCATGCAAAATCAATTTACCTTCTACCAGAACAATCACTCGATCAGCAATTTCATCTACCTCTGACATGATATGCGATGTGAATAAAATGGAGCTACCCATTGTTTTGCGCTCTTTGAGTAAATTCTTTAAGTAAAAAGAAATATGCGGGTCAAGGCTTGCTGTAGGTTCATCAATGATGTAAAATTTCTTTTCAGAGCTAAAACACTGGAGGATATTCACTTTTTGTTTCATTCCGCCTGATAATTCCCCAAAGTATTTGTTTTCAAACTTTTTAATTTCGAGTTCTTCGATTATTTTTTCTTTGAATACAGGTTCTTTCTTTTCTAGTGTTTCTAGAATTTCTAAAATTTCTTTTACCTTTAAGTTCAATGGAAATAAAGGAGTTTGCGGCATGTATCCAATTTCTTGAATTTCTTCTTGTTTTAAATATTCTACACCCGCGAGTAATAGTTTTGATTCTTTACTTGGAAAGGTAAGCCCTAATATACATTTTAGTAAAGTAGTTTTACCGGATCCATTTGGACCCACAAGGGCTGTTATAACTCCTTCTTGAATGTCTAAATTCAAGTTGCGGATAACGGTATTTTTCTTATATGTCTTTGTTAAGTTTTGTATTTGTATCATAAAGCAAATTTCTTCATCTGAGGATACTTGTCCTTTAACTCTACTGGAGTCATTACGGGAAAAGCTCTTTCGGCTATTTCTAAAAATTCGATTATAGGAGATTGAAATAATACCATTAAAAAAGGATATATATTGACCCAGTAGCTAAAAAATCTTACTGGCAAATAAGGTTTATCCCCGGTTCCATCTCTATCCAAATCAAAACCCTTGTAAGCATCCCAAAAATTTTTTTCGTAAGTGTTTAGATTCTCTCTAGTATTTGTAGAAAGATCAAAAACATTTCCAATAAAATTATTTTCCCTAACTTCATTTAATTCACAATTTCCCATGATATTAAAAGCCCAACCATTTCGCAAAATCTGGTTCGCGATGAATTTATTTCGAGTTGCATTGTCAGCTGTAATGCCTATCGTATTATCTTGAATAGTATTATTTATAAATTCACTATCGGTAATATCTTTCACTAAAAGTCCATACGAGCTTCCATATCTACTTCTCTCAAATAGATTGTCTTTTACTTGTATGTTTTTAGAAAACATCACTGCAACCCCAGTAGAGTTATCGTAAAAATGGTTTTTAAAAAATTTATTATTACTTGCAAACATAAAATGCATTCCATAACGAATACTATTAAAACTTTCATTTTCCTCAATTAAAAGCTCTGTAGAAAACTCAAAATAGATTCCGTCTCTATGTTTACTGATTTTGTTTTTTCTGATTTTAAAATGATTGCTAGACCAAAGATGAATTCCATTTCCACCAGATATTTCATCTTTTGCATTACCAATGGAACTATTATTCTCAAGGATACAATCTGTTACTTTTGCAAAATAAAATCCATAGGTGTTGTTTTCCAAAGTATTATTTCTTAACTCACAACCTTTTGCATTCTCTACATGAATACCGGCAAACTCTCGTATGTCGCTTACTCCACTGTTAATAATTGTAAATCCATCTACAATGACATTATCCGATACAATGTCTACAACATGCTCTTTATTTTCACCATCTAAAGTAGGACTTTCAATTCCTTTAAGTTTGATTGATTTTGTAATTAGAATTGGACTTTCTTTATAAATTCCTTTATTTACTTCTACCGTATCATTTGTATTAGCCGCAGTGATTGCGGATTGGATAGTTTTATAATTACAAGTTTCGCAAACTGTGAGGGTGTTCGCGTTTAGATTAAGTGCTGAAAGAAAAGTTAAAGTTATTGCGAATTTGAAAAAATTGTCATGGTGAGGCACTCGAATCCATGACCTTATAGAATAAGGTCGCCCTTCGAGAGCCTCAGGGTGACAATCAATAGCTTTATTATTACCATTCCGATTTTCGCATTTGTCATTCCTCATTTTCCCGACAATTCCTTTTCCCAATTCGTCTTAACATATTCCATAACTTGTTCTTGTGTCATTAGAACTCCGCCGTATAACACACGATTATCCTCTGCTTCTTTTTCTGATTTATAGGAGGAAAGGTTAGCCGCCATAGGAGAAGGTAGTTTATCCGCTTTTAGAAATTTAGCATTTTGAATTTCGATCCAATCTTTTGGATGCAAATAATCTTTGACCCAAACTTTATCAACTTTGTCTAGGTTGCTATTCCAAAAAGAAAACATACACTCAATCGAATCAAAGTGATAACGTCTTCCTTTTTTAGTTAAAACTTGAGAGTGGTAATTTTGACTTACCACTCCCATCTTACAAAATTCGCATTTGTGTTCACCTGGGGATATTTCTTCTGGAAGTTTGCTTGAACAATTGATGAGAAAGAAGAAAAGAAATAGACTGATTATGACAGAGTCAAGGTGAGCAAGCCTGCACTGAGCCTGTCGAACGTGTCGAATCCATGACTTTATTGAATAGAGTCTCCCTTCGACAAGCTCAGGGTGACAATTTAGTAAAAAGCCCATTCTTCTTTTCATTTCCTTAACCTAGAATTTTTTTTATTTCTTCCATACATTCTTTGCAGCTTTCTGCACAGTTCATACAAACTTTATGCTTTGGGTGTTTACGACATTCGTCTTCACATTTTTTGCAAACGTCTAGACAAAGTGTTGCATGTTTTTTCGTGAACTCGGAATTGCTTGTAGCTAACTTAACAAGGGTTTCACACATTGCAAGCATGTCTCGAACAGTCTTAGAACAAGGTCCCATAGTTTTATCGCCGCCAGCCATCATATCAACACAGTGGCTAATACAGAGTTCGCCCTTCTTGATACAATCACTTGCACTATCAATCAGTGCTCCATACTTGCCACCTGTTTTTGTAGAGGAAGTTGGTTTTGTTTCTTGTGCTGCTATTTTTGCGGAATATAGAATGGGTGCTACAACTGCCGCTGCTTGGATAAACTTTTTTCTGTTCATATTAATCTCCTTTATTTTCTAGGTAGATTTTTCTCTCTGCCCAAATTATGTAAACTAAGATTGTCACAGCGACAAATAGAATGATTGCACCCGCACTCGGCAAACTACATGCATTGATATTTAACATCTGCTGACACCCAAGTAGTGGTGGTTGGTATGACATTCCTGGTACTATGATCGCTGCTTCTGGGTTTAATTCGTGACCGTAGTTGTATTCCCATCTCCAAAAGTCAGCAAGTCCAGCGATTGCAACAAGTGTAAGATTTACAATTCCAAGTCCAATCATATAAAGTCGCGGCAAAAAGAAAGTAACCACTGCACCAAAGATCATATAGAGTAAAACATAGGGCATAAACAAAAGCTCAGGAATCGAACTAGATACAATCTCTTTCATTCCCACATAGTGATTTAGCAAATTGATATTTTGTAAATCATACTGAGTTCCACCGGAAACTTTATTGATCCAGATATACATGCTTAAACCCTCTGGATATTGAGGAGCTTCAAGCGATATATACCACATCGGCATAAAGTAAACAGTTACCATAAGAACGGCGGCTAGAAGAACTAGCCACCTATTTAGATTTGTTAATTTTTTAGTCCACATAGTAGTAACCTACGGGCTAACTCGTATATACTGTTGCATCTCTTGGTGAAGAGCAGAACAGAAGTCAGTGCAATAGAATGGATAAACTCCCACTTCTTTTGCTTCCCACTTTTGTGTTTTTGTTTGTCCTGGCATGATGAGTAGGTTTGGTTGAGTAGAACCATTCACAGCAAATCCGTGTGGAACATCATAATCTTGTTCAAGATTTGTTACATGAAAATATACTGTGTCTCCCTTTTTCACTTCTACTTTATCCGGTTTGAAGTGAGAACGAATAGAAGTCATGTAAACATGAACTTGGTTTCCATTTTTTACAACCTTAGCTTCTTTTTCAGACTTAATTCCGTAAGGGTGTTTGTTTTCTTCAAGCGGATAAATTCTTTTGGTTTTGTCTTTCAACATACTGGCAGGAATCATCTGCGCATAATGTGGTTCACCCACTGTTGGGAAGTCAGATAAAAGTTCAGCATTGCTTCCTGAAATATCATAGAGTTGTGCACTTTGAGCCAATTCCATTCCAACAGGTAAGTATCTATCTTTCGTAATTTTGTTTAAGGCTACTAGGTATTTGCCGTAAGGTTTTTTATTGTCCCCACCAACTACACTTAAATGTCCAATGCTATAATAAGCTGGCATGTGTTGTACGACTTCTCTTGTTTTTACATCCCATTTTACAACTTCGGAACTCACAAAACAAGAAGTATAAGCAAATCCATTATTGTCAAATTCTGTGTGAAGTGGACCTAAACAAGGTTTCTTAACTTCTCCAGCTAATGTGGATTCATATTTCATAATAGGAATTCCCATAACTTCGCCTGTAAAATTTGCTTTATCTTCAATCGCTTTTACTAATTTTGAATAAGAGTGAACTGCAATCACAGAAGCTAGTTTTCCACCAGCGGCAACATACTCACCACTTGGATCTACGTCTGCTCCGTGTGGACTTTTAGGAGTTGGTAAAAAGTAAGCTACACCTGGACAATCTTTTGGATCTAGTAATTTTACACCGGACATTCTTTCTGCAACAGCAGGTGCATTTTCTGGCATATAATTGTGATAATACACACCGGAAAAATCTTTTGCTTTTCCAGCATCCTTACAAGCCTTTGCTTTCACCCAGTTAAATGCCATCACATAGTCTTTGTCATTTTTAGAAGCACCCACTTCTATCATCTGGAATGCTTGTTCCGTATTGTATGTACTAAAGAAACACCAATCATGAGAAGGACCTTTTCCACATCTACTTAAATCATAACTAAATGCAGGGGCTAACATCTGTAATTCTACACTCATCTTTCCATCTTTAGGATCAATTTTAATCATGGAAACAGAGCCGTTAAACTTACCTTTTCCCATTTCTTCAATTGCAATATCTCTTTGTGGAATTGGAATCGAAAAACGTGTAGCCGACATCGCATACTCTGTATTTTCCGTCAAGAATGGAGAAGCGTGATTACCCGCAGTATTTGGAATTTCAATAATTTCTTTTGTTTCAAAAGTAGTTAAATCAATTCTTGCAATACGCGGAGTATTATTTCCATTGATAAATAACCATCTACCATCATGGTTTCCGTTTGTAAGAGAAAGTTCCGGGTGATGCGAATCATCCCATGTAACATATCCCTTAGAAGTCAAAAGCATATCTTTCGTTTCTTCATCCGATCCATAACTGTTCTCTTGGAAAAGGGAGAATACGGGGATAATCTTAAATAGTCTCGCAGAAGGAATTCCGTATACACCAATCTGACCATTAAATCCGCCGGACATAAACGCATACACTTCATCTTTCTCACCTGGGGCAACATATACTTTTTGTGCGGCGTTAGACGCTAACACTGCTTGTCCTTGTTTCTTTCCGCAGCTTGCGATAATTGCTACGAGAGAAACTAAGAATATAATTTTTACTAATTTATTCATATAAATCTCCTCTTATTTTTTTTTGCTATCCATTTGTCTAAAGTATTCCAATATCTCTCTTGTTTCATCCTGACTTACATTTTGAAATGTCATCTGCACAAGATATGTCGCATACAGCTCCATAGCCGCTGGGTCTTTTTGTGTCATCTCTACAGGATTTAGGATCATATTCATAATCCACTCTGGGCTTCGTCTTTCAGTTATTCCGGCAAGTGGTGGACCTACAACTTTCTCTTCGAATTTATGACAGGCACTGCACTTAGTATCAAAGTGTTGTTTGCCTTTAGTCGCTTTCGCTTGGTCAATATCACCTAAGTCTACTTTGGTAACAGGTCCAATTCCTTTACTATCAGCAGAAGGACTACTATTTTCTGACTTTGATGTTTCCTCTTCCTTCTTACATGCAGTAAATGGTAAAAGAATTATTAAAGCCAATATTACAAATGATTTAATGAATTTCATTACTTCGCTCCTTATTTTCCTCAACACTAGCAATGTTTTAAAAAGATGTAATTGATGTATATCAAATACAGTTAATAAGGAACTGTTCTCATTATGATAATTGTCATAGTGAGAAGAATGGAATTCGAAAAGTAGATTAAAAACTAAGTGTCAGTTCGAGCGATAGTCGAGAACTGTTAGAAAAATAAAGCCATTATGAATTTGTAGTTCTCGACTATCGCTCGAACTGACTTTTAATTTCGCAACAAATATATTTTTAATTTTTCATCAAGTCTGTTAATTGGAATTGGAGAAATCTTCCTTCAATTTTGCATCCCCACCTTTATAATAAAATATGATTTGTTGCACACACTCGAGCACAAAACTATTTTCTGATTTGTATATGGTAAGATTGCTTTCGTGCGGAAAAATTTCTGGCTTATGTAAATTCTTTTTTATTTCATTTACTAAATCTTTCCGCGGCTTATAAAAACCGCTATTTTTCGAGAAAGGGGTATTCCCAATTCCCAAAAGCAGAGTATTCGATTTTTATTCGGAATTTACTTTTGGGAATTGGTATAGCGAAATCATGATAATCATTCGAATCACATAAATCATAGTTCAGACAGCTTCACTTAAAAATCACCTTTCCAATCTTAGCGACCCAAAGTATCAAGGCAATTATATACAAAATGGCTGCAAAGGCTAGATGAGAGGTTGTTAATGCAGGAAAAATAAAAACAAATCCTCTTGTAATTGCGGCAATGAAGATAAGTCCCATTATCCAGTAAAAAATATTTGAATTTTTCTCTATCATCATATCACCTCCGCCATGAGACAAAGTCACCCTAGTCATTATACTTAAGATTAATAATGATAATCCCCCAATTAAATAAAGATGAGCAAGGTGAGCAGAATATATTAATCCAAAAGAGTAGCCAGCAAGTCCAAGAATGAATATATAACAAGAAGATAAAATTGTGCGAGCTAGCTTTCCTTTAAAATCGGAAAACGCAAATATATGAAAAAATTGTATAATCCATACTGTGTAGATAATAAAGCGTATCCCCTTTAGGATTATTGGAATGTATGGAATTGAAAGAGAAGCTAAAATAATTTCGAATAAGAAGGATGAGATGAGTAATATATTAAAGGGCTTGGCTAATTTTTGTTCTTCTGCTTTTTTCATCCATTCCATTTTGGCTGTTGGATTTTCTGTATTGACAATCATGGGAATCATTCTAGTGCCCGTGCCAAATATAATACAGGGAATCATTCCATAAAAAATAAAATCTTTTCCATACTGAAACAGAAAAGAACTCTGTAGAATTATACTTGAAAGTTGAAGTAGTGAACCGAGCAGTCCCAAAAAAAATCCACCGGATAAAAAATAAAAGTAAGAAGAAAACTTTACTTTTGAAATTTTAAACCGGTGGATTAGAAACAAAAATAGGATTCCAAAATCTAAAGATTGGAAGCTATAAAATAAAAAGGAGTCTTCATAAAAAAATACAAATGTTAAAATCAAAAATTGTAATAAAGAAAGTAGAGTTAACTCTTTATTAGTCACAAAGTTAGTTCCCGTAAATCTAGGAATTGCGGTAAAGATAAATCCCTTTGCAACAGGAAGTAAAAAAAGTGCAGTCATTAAATTAATATGATGTGTTACAGGGTAGGGGTTAACTACAAATTGAATCCATTGTTTTTGTAACAACCAGGCAAAAATCCAAACACTGACACCTACCATTGCACCCAAAATGGAAATGGGAAAAAAAATCCGATAGGGATCGATTGTTTTTTTGTCCAATGACTTCATTTTTCCTCTCCTCTTTATTTTAAAAATTGATTGTATACTAAACATTCCATTCAAAAGCATCAAAAAGTATATTAGATAATTCTAATAAAATCATTAGTCTGCCTATGAACAAATACTTCCTAAAGATATTTTTAATCGCGCTTACCTGTATACCTTAATATAATTTACTTGTATCATATCTATCTGTCGATTGAATTGACCTAAGTCAAAGGAACTTAAAAATTGAGTGCAAATTTCTGGATTCAAATACCGGATAATATAAAAGTTGAGCTTGAGAAGATTGCTCAAACTAAAAAATTTCAAAAAGGGGAAATCGTTTTTTGTGAAAATGATCCATTCAAGGGATTTGTCGTCATTAAACAGGGCAAATTTAAAATATATAATTTAAACCCAAATGGAAAAGAAGCTATTCTTCGTGTAATGTCAGAAGGGGAAATGGCTGCTGGTCCACTTATTTTTTCAGGAGCACCGAATTATCCTGCCACTCTTGAATCTATTGAAAATGGATCTGTTTATTTTTTTGAAACAAACCAATTTAAACAATTTTTAAAATCTCATCCGGATTTCCAAAATCAATTTACAACTCAGATGATGCAGTTTATGCATTATTTAAAAAATAAAACTTCTTCTCTTATGTTATTAAATTTAAAAGAGCGGCTAATGGAATACTTAAAAGAAAATGGAGCCGAGCACAATTTTATTCAATTGAATATTAACAAAAACCAACTTGCACTTTTGCTAAATGCAACTCCTGAGTCTATCAGCAGGACATTCAAAGCGCTCGAAGAAGAAAATTTAATCGAAGTGAAAGGTGAAAGTTATAAACTTAAATCCAGTTAATTATTTTGAAGACAGGTCTTTTACAAATTGAAGTGCTTCTTTTCTATTTTGGTAAATGGAATTTCTATTAAATACAAGTCTCGCAGTTGATTCTAAAATTACTTCTTTTTCTTCTAATCCATTTGCCTTTAAAGTAGCACCTGTAGAAACTAAATCAACAATGCAATCTGAAAGTCCGCAAAGTGGGGCTAACTCTATACTGCCGTAAAGTTTTATTATCTCGCAATTGAGACCCTTAGAAAAAAAGAATTCTTTTGTAAGATGGGGATACTTGGTTGCTACTCTAATTTTTCTGGAATAATTTTTTAAATCGAAATCAACTCCAGCGGCTAAGGATAATCGACATTTGCCTATTTTTAAATCAACGGGAGAGAGTAGGTCATATCTTCCTTCTCTAAGTGTGTCCCAACCGATAATTCCCGCATCCGCAGCACATTCTTCAACATAGGTTGCTACATCTTGCGCTTTTACTAATAGTATTTTTACTTTTGCAAGTGAGTCTGTGAATGTAAGTTCACGTGAAGACTCATCTGGTTTATTTGAAAGCCATTTTTTTTTGATGAGTAGTTCAACGCTTTCATCGGCAAGCCGCCCTTTGGGAAGAGCAAGGGTTAACATAGATTAACCCTTATTGGCTTTGATGAGTAGATAGGTTGCTAGTTTTTTAATTTCAGCCATATCAGATGCTTCGGAATCAATATCTAGCACTTTGTTTAAGTCTTTGATTGCAGCTTCTTTTTCACCGTTGGCTAATCTTAATCTGCCTGATTGATAATAAGTCCAAGCAGAAAGTGTATGTGTCTCTCTATTGTTTGTTAAAAGATTAGCTGCTTTAGAATAATTTTCTAGTGCAAGTTTATTATCTTTTGTTTTTTCTCTGTGAGACGCTGCCACATAATAGTAATATGCCTTAATTTCTTTTGAGTCAGAAACTAGGTCAGCAGTTTTTTCCAGGTAATCTGCTGCTTTTGCAAAATCAAATGCTTCTACATACAAATCAGAAATTCTTTTAAAGATTCTAAGTTTAGCTTCTTTGGATGAATACTTTTCTAAGAGAGCTTCATAGTCTTTGATTTTCTGAGCTGTGTCAGTAGAAAAATTCTTAGCATGTTTCTTTTCTACCTTTTCAATTTGAATCGTTGCTTGGTTTGTTCTGTAATCCAAATACTCACCCACAGCGACTATCGTAACGATAGCCGCAATGAAGATTCCGATGCCAATGAAAAACTGAGATCTATTTCTGGCAAAAAACCTAGAAAATTTTAGAAACAATAACTCTGTTTTAGAGCCTTCAAAATTTTCTAACGGGTCGTTGTATTCGACCTGTGATTTTTTGAACTGCTCTTCTCTGAATTTTTTACGATCAAATTTTGCCATGTTGAGTTACGACTTATTGATGAAACTTCCAAAACTTTCACTAGAAGGAGTATCTGTTTTAATGTATTTAGATATTTCTTCTTTTTCCATCGCCTTATCAAAGTCCTTAACAGAAAGAGAAATCTTTTTATTATCTGGATCAATTTTTAGAATCACAGCTTTGATAATGTCTCCTACTTTGTACAACTCTTCTAGTTTCTGAGTTTTACTTTCAGGGATTTGGGAAACGTGAATCAGACCTTCGTAACCAGGTTCGATCTCAAGGAATACACCAAAGGTAACAATACTCTTCACCTTTCCTTCCACGATCACACCTGTCGGATACTTCTTCTTTAGCGCTTCGTATGGATTTTCTTGGAGTTGTTTTAAACCACATGAAATACGATTTGTATCGAGGTTAATATCGAGTATCTGGTATTTTACAACTTGACCTTTTTTGAGAAGTGCTGTAGGATCTTTTACTTTTTCATCCCAGGTAATATCGCCAACGTGAATAAGACCTTCGATTCCATTTTCCACTTCTACGAATGCACCGTATTTAGTAATTCCAGTAATTTTTCCTTCGAGAGTATTTCCCACTCTAACTTCCGATGTAAGATTGTCCCAAGGATTTGGAAGGAGTTGTTTTAGACCAAGAGAAAGTCTTTTTTTAGAAAGATCAATATCTAAGATCATAGAATCTACTTCTTGTCCTTTCTTTAAAACTTCTTTTGGATGAGGAGGTTTTTTTGCCCAAGTTAACTCAGAGCAGTGAATCAAACCTTCAAGACCTTCTTTGAGTTCTACGAAAGCTCCAAAGTTAGTAAGAGAAGTTACAATACCACGAACTACCATGTCTTTTTCTAATTCACGACCAGCCCAAACCCATGGATCTTCATAGAGTTGCTTGATACCAAGACTAAGACGATTGTTTGTAGGGTCGATTTCAAGAACTAAAAGTTCTATGGATTGACCTATTTGAAAGTATTGCTTGAAAGGTGCATATTTTTTGTAGGAAATGTCATTTTGGCGGAGAAGTCCTTCGATCCCATGGACATTACAGAAAACGCCAAAGCTCGCAACTTTCGTTACGGTTCCGTTAACTTTATCGCCGACTTTAACAATTTTGACTAATTCGTCCCATTTTTCTTTGTTAATTTCTTCGATGAGTTTTTTTCTAGAAAGAACTCCCGTTCTTCCCTTTTCATTCAATTTAATAACTTTAAAGTCGAGAGGTTTTGCCTTTAATTCTTCGAGGCTGGACTTCATGCCAAGTTGAGAAGAAGGAAGAAATAGTTGGACACCTTCTACATAAACATTGTATCCAATGTTCTTAACTTCTGAATCGACGCGACCCTGAACCTGCAAGTTCTTGCTGAATGCCTCTTTGACGGTTTCCCATCCTTTGCGTGCATCAGCCTCGAGCTTGGAGGCTATGTAAATCTCGGAGTCATTTTCTTTCGACTTTATGACTACGGCTACTGTGCTGCCAATCTCAGGAGTTTCTAAAAACTCGCTTCTTGCCACACGGCAATCTGACTTAAGACCTAAATCTACGTATACTTCTTGATCGTATACATCTACGATGCGGCCTTCGATAATAGCTCCCTTTTTAAATGGGCGCTCTGTTGTACCTCTGTTTAATGTTGAGGTATTGGATTTAGTGTTACTAGGGTTCGTTTGTGAATTCAATTTTAACCAGGAATCTGTATAAATTTGACCGGCAAAGTTACAATTTGAGTTGGACTCAAGATTGTAAAATCTTGGACAGGATCATATTAATAACAACATTTTTCGATAGTTGAGTAGTGTCAATTAGGATTGCATCATCTGCCATTCGTAAAGGGGCGATTTTTCTCATCATATCAGAT
>Ga0209174_10000971_pt1 | contig 20782 bp, 17 predicted proteins | sample JI91814BDNA_FD_187505 | JGI IMG/M metagenome (GOLD analysis project Ga0209174, IMG submission 187505) | Wastewater effluent complex algal communities from Wisconsin, to seasonally profile nutrient transformation and Carbon sequestration -... | ecosystem: Engineered > WWTP > Effluent > Algae...
CAATCACCACGGCGCCCGCCAGGGAGATGAAGGGCGTGCCCGACTTCTCGGCCAGCGGCACCATCGACATGGTGGAACCGGTGGTGGTGCCGCCGATCAGGATGTCCACCTTGTCGTCGTCCAGCAGGCGCTTGGCGAAGCCGTTGGCCTTGTTGGCGTCGCTGCCGTCGTCGTAATGGACGAGCTGCAGCTGACGGCCGAGCACGCCGCCCTTCTTGTTGATGTCCTCCACGTACAGCTGGAGGGTCTTCAGTTCCGGGTCGCCCAGGAAGGCAGCGGGGCCGGTCACCGACAGCACCGATCCGACCTTGATCGGATCGGCAGCCATCGCGGTCAGGCTGCCCAGCGCCAGTACGGCGCCGGCAAGAAAGGTCTTCAGCGTTTTTTTCATTGGGTTGTCTCCTCTACGGGTGGTGTGTGTCAAACGCGTTCGATGATGATGGCAATGCCCTGGCCGACGCCGATGCACATGGTGCACAGCGCATAGCGGCCGCCCCGCCGGGCCAGTTCGTAACTCGCGGTGGTCACCAGGCGGGCACCGCTCATGCCCAGCGGGTGGCCGATGGCGATGGCGCCGCCATTGGGGTTCACGCGCGCTTCGTCGTCGGCCAGGCCGAGCTCGCGCAGCACCGCAAGGCCCTGGGCGGCGAAGGCTTCGTTGAGCTCGATGACGTCCATCTGATCAAGCCTGAGGCCGGCCTTGGCAAGCACCTTGCGCACGGCCGGCGCCGGGCCGAAACCCATGATCCGCGGCGCGACGCCGGCGGTGGCCATCGCCACCACGCGGGCCTTCGGGGTCAAACCGTGGCGGGACGCGGCAGCACCGGAAGCCAGCAGCAGCGCACAGGCGCCGTCATTGACGCCGGAGGCGTTGCCGGCGGTAACCGACAGTTCGGGGCCATTGACGCCCTTCAGCCTGGCCAGCATGTCCAGCGTGGTTTCGGGGCGCGGATGCTCGTCGGTGGTGAAGACAAGCGGCTCGCCCTTCTTGCGCGGGATTTCCACCGGCACCAGCTCGTCGGCAAAACGCCCGGCGGCGTTGGCGGCGGCCCAACGCTGCTGGGAGCGCAGCGCAAAGGCGTCCTGGTCGGCGCGGGAGATGCCGAAGTCGGCGGCGACGTTGTCGGCCGTCTGGGGCATCGAGTGGGTTTCGTAGAGCTTCTTCATCACCGGGTTGATGAAGCGCCAGCCGATGGTGGTGTCGAAAATTGCCGCGTTGCGGGAGAAGGCGGATTCGGCCTTGCCCATCACGAAGGGCGCGCGGGACATGCTCTCGACGCCGCCGGCGATCATCAGCTCGGTTTCACCCGACTTGATGGAGCGCGCGGCCAGCCCGATGGCGTCCATGCCGGAACCGCACAGGCGGTTCACCGTGGTGCCCGGCACCTCGATGGGCAGGCCCGACAACAGGCCGGACATGCGCGCCACGTTGCGGTTGTCTTCGCCTGCCTGGTTGGCACAGCCGTAGATGATGTCCTCGACAGCCGCCCAGTCGACTTGCGGGTTGCGGGCCATCAGGGCCTTGAGGGGCACCGCGCCCAGGTCGTCCGGACGCACGCTGGCGAGGGTGCCGCCATAGCGGCCGATGGGCGTGCGGATGGCGTCGCAGATAAAGGCTTCAATCATGGTGTCGTCCTCAGATTTGTTTGGGGCGCTGGTCAAGAACGCGGCGGGCCTTGCCGGTCTGGGTGCGCGGGATGGACTCGAAGTCCATGACGTTCACCTTGGTCGAGATGCCGATGATGGTCTTGATGTGCTGCTGCAGCGCGCGGGCGATCTCTTCGATGCTGCCGCGGCCGAGCTTGCCTGAAAGCTCCCGCTGCACTTCGCAACGCACTTCCACGTTGTCCATGTGGCCATCGCGGGTCAGCACGATCTGGTAGTTGCCGGTCAGGCGCACGTCGCGCAGGATCTGCTCCTCGATCTGGGTCGGGAAGACATTCACGCCGCGCACGATCAGCATGTCGTCGGAACGGCCGGTGATCTTGTCCATGCGCCGGAACGCGCGCGAGGTGGGCTTGAGCAGGCGGGTCAGGTCGCGGGTGCGGTAGCGGATGACCGGGAAGGCTTCTTTGGTCAGCGAGGTGAACACCAGCTCGCCCTCTTCGCCGTCGGGCAGCACCTCGCCGGTTTCCGGGTCGATGATCTCGGGGTAGAAATGGTCTTCCCAGATCACCGGACCGTCCTTCGATTCGATGCATTCACAGGCCACGCCGGGGCCCATGACTTCGGTCAGGCCGTAGATGTCGATGGCGTCGATGCCGAGCTTCCGCTCGATCTCGGCGCGCATGCCCTGCCCCCACGGCTCGGCGCCAAAGATGCCGACCTTCAGCGAGATTTCGTCGGGCTTGATGCCCAGGCGCTCGAACTCCTCGGCGATCACCAGTGAGTAGGACGGGGTGACCATGATGATTTCGGGCTTGAAATCCATGATCTGCTGGACCTGCTTTTCGGTCTGGCCGCCGGACATCGGCACCGCACAGCAGCCGGCGCGCTCGACGCCGTAGTGGGCACCGAGACCGCCGGTGAACATGCCGTAGCCGTAGGCGACGTGCACCATGTCGCCGGCCCGGCCGCCTGCAGCGCGGATCGAACGGGCAACCACACTGGCCCAGTTGTCGATGTCGTTCCGGGTGTAGCCGACAACCACCGACTTGCCGGTGGTGCCGCTGGAGGCATGCAGACGCGCCAGCTTGTTGCGGGGCACGGCGAAGAGGCCGAACGGGTAGTTGTCGCGCAGGTCCGTCTTGGTCATGAACGGAAACTTGGCGAGGTCGGCCAGCGTTTTCAGGTCGTCCGGGTGAATGCCTTTTTCAACGCAGCGCGCGCGGTAGGGCGCGACGTTGTCGTAGCTGTGGCGCAGCGACCACTTCAGGCGCTCGAGTTGCAGGGCCGAGATTTCGTCGCGGCTGGCGGTTTCGATGGGCTCGAGATCGCCGGGCTGGGGGATTTTTGCGGTCATGGGGTGTCTCTCTCCTCTCCGTGTTATTCGATACAAGGCCGCTCAGGACTTCTCGGCAGCCAGTCCGGCAATGACTTCGCCGGAAATACGGTAGCTCTTGCCCCGGAACAGGGCGATGGTCTTGCCCGCGCTGTCCCGCACCGTCACGTCATAAACGCCGGTGCGGCCAGCCAGGGATTGTTCGACGGCTTCGGCATCCAGCGTGTCACCTTCCCGGCCGGGAGCCAGGAAGTCGATGGTGCAGGCGGAGGCCACCGTATTCTTGTTGTAGCTGTTGCAGGCGTAGGCAAAGGCGCTGTCGGCCAGGGTGAAGATCAGGCCACCGTGGCAGATGTGATGGCTATTCACCATGTCGCCGCGCACCGTCATGGAGATCCGCGCATAGCCCGGCCTCACCGCCTCGATCTTCATGCCGAGGGCGTTGGTGGCGCGGTCGCGGGCCCACATGGTTTCGGCGACGGACTCGGCCAGGGCCTGGGCTTCGGCCTTGTTGGGGTGCTTATCGCTCATGGATGGTCTTTCCGGCGGAAACCTGCTGCTGAATAAGGGGCGAGATGCGGTAGCGGTCTTCACCGTAAAACTGGCCGAGGTTGGCGAGCACCCGGCAGATGGCCGGCAGGCCCGCCAGGTCGGCCCAGGCCAGCGGCCCGCGGGGGTAATTGACCCCCAGGCACATGGCCGAATCGGCCCCCGCCGCATCGCAGACGCCCTGGTTCACCGCATCGGCGGCCTCGTTGGCGAGCATCGCCACGGTGCGCATCACGGCCAGGCCGGGCACATCGGCCAGGCGCGACACCGAAAAACCGGCGGCCTGCAGCACACCGATCGCGGCGCCAACGGCCGGGGCAAAACAGCCTTGGGCGGCACTCATCGCCAGCCGGCTGGCCTGGGTGTAGTCGAGGGCCAGATCGATCAGCACCGTGTTGGTGATGCCGCTGTCGGCAGCCCGGCGGGTTGCCGTGCGGCCGTCGGTAAGGTAGATCACCGCGTCACCGGCTTCGGCGATACGCTCGTCGTCGGCCTCGCCCCAGGTGTAGGCGACCTCCCGCTCGTGCAGCCGGTCGGCCAGCGCCAGCGCGGCAGCAGACTGGCCGTGCAGCACGATCTGGCCCGGCACGCCCTGGGCGACCGCGTTCTTCGCCTGCGGGCGCTCGGCGCCTTCCCGGTAATCGTAGAAACCACGGCCGCTCTTGCGACCGTAGAAGCCGGCATCCACCAGCTCCTGCTGGATCAGCGACGGCAGAAAGCGCTGATCGTTGAAGAAGGCGTTCCACACCGAGCGGGTCACGGCGAAATTCACGTCGTGGCCGATCATGTCCATCAGCTCGAAGGGCCCCATGCGAAAGCCGCCCGCCTCGCGCATCACCGCGTCGAGGGTGGCGCAGTCGGCGCCGCCTTCGTTGAGGATGCGCAGGGATTCGGCGTAGTACGGCCGGGCCACGCGGTTGACGATGAAACCGGGCGTCGAGCGGGCGTGCACCGGCGTCTTGCCCCAGGCCGCCGCGGTGGCAAACAGGGTGTCGGCAACACCCTTGGCGGTGGCGAGGCCGGAGACGATCTCCACCAGCGCCATCAGCGGCGCCGGGTTGAAGAAGTGCAGGCCGGCCAGGCGTTCGGGGCGCTGCAACGCGGCGCCGATGGCAGTTACCGAAATCGACGAGGTGTTGGTGCCGAAAATGCAGTCGGCGCCGACGATGGCTTCGAGATCGCGGTAGAGCGTTTGCTTGGCTTCCAGGCTTTCGACGATGGCTTCGACCACCAGCGCGGCGTCTGCCAGATCGGCCAGTTGCTCGACCGGCAGCAGGCGCGCGCCGGCGGCTTGTGCCGCATCAACCGTGAGCTTGCCTTTTTCGGCCAGGCGGGCGAACTGGGCACGGATGCCGGCCACCGCCTTGGCCGCGGCCTCGGGGCGGTTGTCGAGCAGCTTGACCACATGGCCGGCGGCCGCCGCCACCTGGGCGATGCCGGCACCCATGGCGCCGGTGCCGACCACGGCGATGACGGAAGAAGATTTGAGCGCCTCGGTCACGTTCATTCCCCGGTGAACTTCGGTGCGCGCTTTTCCATGAAGGCGGCGACGCCTTCGGCGTAATCCGGGCTCCAGCCCAGTTCGCGCATGAAGCTGCCTTCAAAGGAAAGTTGCTGTTCGAGCGTGTGGCCGGGCGCCGCGTGCAGGGCCTGGCGGGTGCGCACCAGGGCCTTGGTGGGCGCGCTGGAAAGCTGCGTGGCCAGGCGATCGACGCTGGCGACGAACTCGGCATCCTCCACGGCGGCCCAGATCAGGCCCCATTCGGCAGCCTTTTCGGCGGGCAGCTTTTCGGCCAGCAGGGCCAGGCCCATGGCGCGGGCCATGCCGACGCGCTGGGGCAGGAACCACGTTGCGCCGGTGTCAGGCACCAGGCCGATCTTGCTGAAGGCCTGCAGGAAGGACGCCGACTTGCTGGCGACAACCAGGTCACAGGCCAGCGCCACGCTGGCGCCGGCGCCGGCAGCGATGCCGTTCACCGCGGCGATGGTGGGCACGCGCAGGTTTTGCAGGCGCAGCACCAGCGGCTTGTAGTTCTTTTCGACCACGTTGCCGATGTCCGGCATGGGCTGGCCTGGGGCGATGGCCATTTCGGGGTCGGCCAGATCCTGGCCGGCGCAGAACGCCCGGCCGGCGCCCGTGAGCACCAGCACGCGGATGGTCTTGTCGGACTGGATGGTGTCGAGCGCGTCACGCAGCTCGGCGTGCATCGCGCCGGTGAAGCTGTTGAGCTTGTCCGGGCGGTTCAGCGTAAGGCGAGCGATGCCCGCCTCTACCGTGAAGAGGATGTTCTGGTAGTCCATGACGATTCCTCAGGCGTGGTAGCGACGCTGAACGACGCGGAAGCGGTTGGCGACAAAGGCCGAATCCGAGTAGGACGCGTTGGCCGCCGGGTTGCCGCCGGTGCCGTGGTAGTCGGAGTAGGCCGCCGACTGGTTCACGAAGACGCCGCTGGTGAGGTTGATGGACAGGGCGACCTTGCTGCGCCAGGTGGCTTCGGTCATGGCGTCGATCACGTCCTGCCGGGTGGAATACACGCCGGCGGTCAGCGCACCGTGGGTGCTGACGACGCGCTCGGACAGGGCGATGGCGGCGGCGCTGTCGGCCACCTTGACGATGAAGCTGATCGGGCCGAAGCGCTCTTCCATGTAGAGCTTTTCGTCGGCGGCATCGCAGGCCAGCAGCACCGGGGTGCGCACGGTGGCGGCCGGAAAATCCGGGTTGTCGAGCTTGGCGGAGGCCAGCACGATCCTGCCCAGCGCGCCGCTGTTGGCCAGTTCGATGCGCTCCGCGGTGTCGGCGGACTGGATTGCACCCAGCACCGCATGGGCGACTTCGGGCTTGGACAAGAAGCGCTCGACCGATCTGGCCAGGTCGGCACAGAACTCGTCGTAGGACTTGTGGCCGTCATCGGTTTCGATGCCACCGGCCGGCACGAACAGCGCCTGGGAGGTGGTGCACATCTGGCCCGAGTACAGGGACAGGGTGAAGGCCAGGTTGCCCAGCATCGCCTTGTAGGCGTTGGTGGAGTCGATGACGATGTTGTTCACGCCGGCCAGCTCGGCATACACCTGGGCCTGGCGGGAATTGTCGATGAGCCACTGGCCAAAAACATTGCCGCCGGTGAAATCCACCGACTTGACCGCCGGATGGGTGGCCAGGGCCTGGGTGGTGGTGCGCTTGTCGGTGACGCACAGGCTGACCAGGTTGGGGTCGATGCCGTTTTCGGCCAGCACGGCGCGCACCGTGCGCACGGTGATGGCGGCCGGCAGGATGGCGTTGCTGTGCGGCTTGACGATCACCGCGTTGCCGGTGGACAGCGCCGCGAAGAGGCCTGGGTAGGTGTTCCAGGTTGGGAAGGTGCCGCAGCCGATCACCAGCCCGATGCCGCGGCCAACGATCTGGAAGTGCTTCTTCATGACCAGCGCCGGGTTCTTGCCCTGGGGCTTTTCCCATACAGCCTCGGCAGGCACGAAGCTCTGTTCGCGCCAGGCGTAGGCCACGGCTTCGAGGCCGCGGTCCTGGGCGTGGGGGGCGCCGGCCTGGAAGGCCATCATCCAGCCCTGGCCGGTGGTCATCATCACCGCGTGGGCCAGCTCGAAGCTCTGCTTGTTGAGGCGCTCGAGGATTTCGAGGCAGATGCCGGTGCGGCCATCGGCGCCCACGGCCTGCCAGCCCTTCATGGCGTCGAGGCCGGCGGCGATCAGCGCATCCGGGTCGCACACCGGGTAGCGCACATCCAGCGCCACGCCGTAGGGCGAGGACTCACCGCCCAGCCAGCCGTTCTGGCCCGGCTGACCCAGTTCGAACTGCTGGCCCAGGTGCGCCTCGAAAGCGCGCTTGCCGTCGTCGGGTGCGGTTTCGCCATACACCTTGGGGCTGGGCATCTCCGGGTAGGCCGACCAGTAAGCGCGGGTGGCGATGGCGCCGAGGGCAGCTTCGAGGGTGGTGCGATGCTTTTCGAACAGGGGATGAGTCATTCGTCGGTCTCCGTTTGGGTTTGGTCTTCTGGAGCAAACGTTACAAACCTAGATGATCTATGTCAATGCTAGGTATCGCATTTTTCTGGCAGGAAGATCAAAAATTCTACCCATAGGAACTCATTCTACATTTTAAAACATGATTATTTTCAGTTAGTTACTTACACAAATTTCAAAAAAATCCCTGATTTTTGCGCAGAAAAAAAGATTTTTGTTTTTTCTTCGGCGCGGAAACAAGATACGTTTTTACTATAAGATAATTTTATTTTGTATCGTTTAACTGCCACCGAGCAGAGTGGTTTTACAGGTCAAAGGCGAACATGAAACGCATCCTCATGCATCCTTCGGGCAAGTCGGTGGAGTGCGCCGACGGCGACACCGTACTGATGGCCCTCGAGAAGGCCGGCTACGCGCTGCCCAACAACTGCCGGGCCGGCGCTTGCGGCGAGTGCAAGGTCAAGGTCAGCTCGGGGCAGTTCGATCAGGGCATGGTTCTCGACATGGCCCTGTCCCGCGACGAGCGTCGCCAGGGCTACGGCCTGATGTGCATGGCCAAGCCGATTTCCGAGACACTGGGTATTGAATGGGGCACTGCCGACGCCCGGCCCAAGCTCTTTCCACCGTGTGACGCTGCCCACTTTGTGCTGACCGACAAGCACCGGCTTACCGACAGGGTGGTCGAACTGCGTCTGCGCCCGATTGGCGAGCCGATCCGCTACTGGCCCGGCCAGTACGTGACGCTCGGCAATCCGGATGGCGGCATTCCGGCCCGCGCTTATTCCATCGCCAACACCCCGCGCCCGGATGGCGAACTGGTGCTGCAGGTGGCCCGCACCGAGGGCGGCATCACCAGCAACTGGGTCCACGATCACCTGCAGCCCGGCGCCAGGCTTACGCTGGCGGGCGCCTACGGCAGCTTCATCGGCGATCCATCGATGGATACGCCGGTGCTGTGCCTGGCGGCGGGCACCGGGCTGGCGCCCATCCTGGCGCTGACCGAGGCGGCCCTGCGGCGCGGCTTTCGCCAACCGGTAAGCGTGGTTTTTTCGGCACGCACCCGGGCCGACATTTACGGCCAGGGCCTGATGGCCTGGTGGCGCGCCCGGCACCCCGGCTTCGACTACCGGATCACCCTCACCCGCGAAAGACAGCACGGCTACCTCGCCGGGCGCATCCGGGCGGTGCTGCCCGGGCTGTTTTCCGACCTGTCGAAGCACACCGTCTTTGCGGCCGGCAGCCCCGATTTCGTGGCGAGTTGCGTGACCGCGGTAAAGGCACTGGGGGCCCGGCCCGAGCTCATCCACACCGAAGCCTTCGTCGCCCGGCAGTTGCCGGTCGTGCCCGATGCAGACCCTCGGCGGGCCCTATGAGCGCCCCAGGGCCGGGCCAAGCCCCGCCCGCCCCGGCGGGGGACAACATCAGCTGAGCCACCCCTGCGTTGTCTCGAAAGGCGCAGCGGATCTGGCCCGCGCTACCCAGAACCAGGGCGAGCCGCTAGACTGTTTCGCTTTTCTGCCTCACTCCCTCGGCAAATCCAGTGCTGCCCCCGATCCAGAAACGTCTCGACGACTTCCGTCGACAAGGCCGCGTCCAGGCCGGCTCCCTCATCATTTCAGTGTTTGGCGACGCGGTCTTGCCGCGGGGCAGCCGCATCTGGCTGGGCAGCCTGATTCGCCTGCTGGAGCCGCTGGAACTCAACGAGCGCCTGGTCCGCACCTCGGTCTTCCGGCTCGCCAAAGAGGAATGGCTGCGCACCGAACCCTCGGGCCGACGCGCCGATTACCTGCTCACGCCGTCTGGCCAGCGCCGCTTCGAAGAAGCTTCGCGGCACATCTATGCATCCAGCGCCCCCCGCTGGGACCGCCGCTGGCGCCTCATCATCACGGTGGGCGAGCTGCCGCCCAAGCGCCGCGAAGCCCTGCGCCGCGCACTGTTCTGGCAAGGCTTCGGGATTCTCGGTGGCGATTGCTTCGTGCATCCGAGCGCCGACCTGTCGGCCGCCTTCGACGCGCTGATCGCCGAAGGCCTGTCGGACGTACTCGGCAAGCTCAAGCCGCTGCTCGCCGCCGATGCCCAGTTCGGCAACGCCGCCAACGATGTTGACATGGTGCACGGCGCGTGGAACCTGGAAAGGCTGGCTGGCGTTTACGCCGAGTTCGTCGAGTGCTACCAGCCCGTGCTCGAACAGCTACGCGCCGAGGGGCAGGCGGAAATCGACGGCGAAAGCGCCTTCCTGCTGCGCACCCTGCTGATCCACGACTACCGCCGCCTGCTCCTGCGCGACCCGGAACTGCCCGACGTGCTGCTCCCGCCCGAGTGGCCGGGGCAGAAGGCCCGGCTGCTGTGCAAGGAACTCTACCGCCGCCTGCTCACCCCCTCCGAGCGCCACCTGGACGCCCACTTCCAGCTTGCCGACGGGCAAACCCCAGAAGCCACACCCGCACTTCACAAGCGCTTCCGGGAAGACGACCCGCTGGGCATGCCGGCGTGATTCAGCGGCAAACGGGGCGACTGAAGTCGCCCCCACTCCCCTTAGTCTTCCTTCTTGCGCAAGGCCACCAGCGGCACCACGTCCGGCATGTGGATGCGCTTGCGATCGGCTTCGACGGCGCTCAGCGGCGCGGTTTCCACCATCGTCGCCAGGCTGCGCCGGGTCAGATCCTGGTAAGTCGCCGTGCCCTCCCCTTTCCAGCGGATCTCCTCGTCGCTCAGTTCGCGGATCACCTTGGCCGGCATGCCGGCCACCAGCACCCGCGGCGGAATCTCGGCGCCGGCCTTCACAAAGGCGCTGGCCGCCACGATGGACGATTCGCCGATGATGGCCTTGTCCATGATCACCGCGTTCATCCCCACCAGCGCATTCCGGCGGATGCGGCAGCCGTGCAGCACCGCTCCGTGGCCGATGTGGCCGTTCTCCTCGACCACCGTGTCGGTGCCCGGAAACCCGTGCATCACGCAGGTGTCCTGCAGGTTGGCCCCGCGCTCGAGGATGAGCCGCCCGAAATCCCCGCGCAGGCTGGCACACGGCCCCACGTAGCACTCGGGGCCGACGATCACGTCGCCGATCAGCACGGCGGACGGGTGCACATAGGCGCTCGGGTCCACCACCGGAACGATGCCGTCGATGGCATACACGCGCAGTGTTGTCGTCATGAATTGATCTCCTCGCTTGACAGATGGTTTCTTTTAATAAAATCTATTCTTCAATGCGTAACATAACCGAGAATTCAGGATCATGAGTGAAGAACTGGAAGGAAAGCACGGCGTACAGTCCCTGGAAGTGGGGATGGGCATCCTCAAGGCCATGGTCGGGGGCAAGCGCTCGATGATGCTCAAGGACATCGCCGCTTCCGCCAAAATGCCGCCCTCCAAGGCCCACCGCTACCTGGTCAGCCTGATCCGTGTCGGGCTGGTCGAGCAGGATCCGCTCACCTCCCGCTACAACATCGGCCCCTTCGCCCTCAAGATCGGCCTGGTCGCCATCGACCGCCTCGACCGGGTGCGCCTGGGCATGGTGGCCATCGCCGAGCTGCGCGACACCATCAACGAAACCACCGCCCTCGCCGTGTGGGGCGACCACGGCCCGGTGATCGTCCGCTGGGAACGTCCCAACCGCCCGATCATCGTCAACGTTGTCACCGGCACCCACCTCAAACTGCTCAGCTCGGCAGCCGGCCGCGTCTTTGCCGCGTGGCTGCCGCGCGAGCAGGTGGAAGAGCAGATCCTCAAGGAACTGGCCGGCGGCAGCGCCCCGGCCGGCATCCACACCCTCGACGACGCCTACGCCCTGCTCGCTGACGTAGAGCGCGAAGGCGTCGCCGCCATCTCCGGCAACTACACGATAAAAGGCGTCGAAGCGGTGGCGGCACCGGTCTTCAATTTCAAGAACGAACTCACCATGGCCCTTGTCATTGTCAGCGTCGAAGGCTCCACCGACATGCGCGCCGAAAGCCCGACGATCCGTGATTTGAAGCACGCTGCGCACACCCTTTCAGTCCGCCTGGGCTCGACGCGCTACGCCGAAGAGGCGCCGTAACACAGACCTCGCCCCAGCGCTTCCGTACCCCTTCAAATCCCGGCCACGCGCCGGGATTTGCGCTTCTGGCCGGGCGCACCGCAGGACGTTACTGAGGCCCTTTCCACGCTCATCCAGATTGCGATACAAATTTTTTTCTTGACTAGTATTTTTGTATCATTTCTAATCCGCAGAACTGATTACAAAATACAGAACACAGAATCTGCCCGACCACGGCGCAGGTCACCCGTCCAACACCCGACACGACAGGAGACAAAAATGAACCATCAACGTGACACCAACCCATCAGGAAGGGGTGCGTAATGCTTGCCCAATTCCTCCAGTTCCTCTTCTCGGGCGCCACCGTCGGCGCCACCTACGCCCTTGCGGCCCTCGGCTTCACGCTCATTTACAACGCCAGCAACGTGATCAACTTCGCCCAGGGCGAGTTCATCATGCTGGGCGGCATGCTGGCAGTGTTCTTCGCCCAGTCCGGCCTGCCCCTGCCGGCAGCCCTGGTGCTGGCCATCCTGATTCCGGCCATCGTCGGCATCGTGGTTGAAAAGCTGGCCATCGAGCCGGTGAAGGGTGCCGAAACCGTCACCCTGATCATCATCACCATCGGCGCTTCGCTGGTCATTCGCGGCCTCACCGCCGTCTTTCTGGGCAAGGGCACGCACAGCCTGGCGGCCTTCTCCGGCGACACCCCGATCGAAATCCTCGGCGCCACCCTGATGCCCCAGAGTCTGTGGGTGCTTGGCGTGACCGCCGTGGTGGTGGTCGTGCTGTGGTACTTCTTCAACCGCACCCTGACCGGCAAGGCCATGCTGGCCACGTCGTACAACAGCCTCGCGGCGGAGCTGGTCGGCATCAACACCAGCAAGGTGCTGTTCATGAGCTTCGCCATGTCGGCGGCGCTGGGTGCCGTGGGCGGCATCCTGGTCACCCCGATCACCCTCACCTCCTACGACGTGGGCATCATGCTCGGCCTCAAGGGCTTCGTCGCGGCGGTGGTCGGCGGGCTCGGCAACGGCCTTGGCGCCGTCGTCGGCGGCCTGCTGGTGGGCATTCTCGAATCCTTCGGCGCGGGCTACCTGTCGTCGGCCTACAAGGATGCGATTCCCTTCGTGCTGATCCTCCTCATCCTTTTCTTCATGCCCCGCGGCCTGTTCGGCGCCCGGGTCACCGACCGAGTGTAAACATGCAGAAACGTGCCTACTTCGGGCTCTACATCGTCATCGCGGTGCTCGCCGTGCTGCCGCTGGTGGTGCCCAACAGCTTCTATCTCGACCTGGCCATCCGCATGGCCATCAACGCGGTGATCGTCCTCGGCCTCAACCTGCTGATCGGCTTTGCCGGCCAGATCAGCCTCGGTCATGCCGGCTTCCTCGGCATCGGGGCCTATGCCTCGGCGGTGCTGCCCACCCACTTCGGGTGGCATCCGCTGCTGGCGATGGGCGCCGGCGCTGCCATCACCGGCCTGCTGGCAGCGGTGCTGGCGCGCCCGATTTTCAAGCTCAAGGGCCAATACCTGGCCATGGCCACCCTGGGCCTGGGCATCATCATCAACATCGCCATCCGCAACGAGGCCGCCTGGACCGGCGGCCCCGACGGCATGCCGGTGCCGGCGATGGGCCTCATGGGCTTCGAACTCACCAGCGACAAGCACTGGTACTGGGTCGTCGCGCTGATGTTGTCGGTGAGCGTGTGGGCCTCCATCAACCTCATCGACTCACCCTTCGGCCGCGCCCTGCGCGCCTTGCACGGTTCGGAAGTCGCCTCGCAGGTGGTGGGCGTGGACGTGGTGCGCTACAAGGTCGCCATCTTTGTGATGTCGGCGGTGTTTGCCAGCCTGATGGGCAGCATCACCGCCCATTACGTCGGCTTCGTCACCCCTAACCTGGCCGACTTCTTCCACTCCATCGAGCTGGTGACCATGGTGGTGATCGGCGGCATGGCCTCGGTGTATGGCTCCCTGATCGGCGCCGTGCTGCTCACCGCCCTGCCCCAGGCCCTGGCCACCTTCGAAGGCTGGGAGACCGTGGCCTTCGGCGCAATCCTCATGGTGTGCATGATCTTCATGCCCAAGGGCCTGGTTCCGACTCTGGCCGCCAAGTTTGGCAAAGGAGATTGAGCATGGCGCTCCTCGACGTAAACAAACTCTCCATCCACTTCGGCGGCGTCAAGGCCGTGCAGGAAGTGAGCTTCAGCATCGACGCCGGCATTGTGTACGCGGTGATCGGCCCCAACGGCGCCGGCAAGACCACCCTGTTCAACCTGATCACCGGGGTTTACAAGCCGACCAGCGGGGAAATCCGCCTCGATGGCGAATCCATCGGCGGCAAGTCACCCAACGAACTGGCGACCCGCGGCGTGGCGCGCACTTTCCAGAACCTGCAGATCTGCATGAACATGAGCGCCATCGAGAACGTGATGGTGGGCGCCCACCTGCGGCTCGACCGCAACCTGCTCAAAGCCGCCCTGCGCCTGCCCACGCTGACCCGCCGCGACGCCGAAATGCGCGTCGAGGCGGCCGAACTGATGCGCTTCGTCGGCCTCGAAAAATACATCGAGGCCCGCGCCGACGCCATGCCCTACGGCGCCCTCAAGCGCCTGGAAATCGCCCGCGCGCTGGCCATGAAGCCGCGCCTGATCTTCCTCGACGAGCCGGCCGCCGGCCTCAACCCGAAGGAAACCATCGAGGTGGATGAGCTCATCCGCAAGGTGGCCGATTCGGGCATCACGGTGGTGCTCGTCGAGCACGACATGAAGATGGTGATGAACCTCTCCGACCGCATCCTGGTGCTCGACTACGGCAAGAAGCTGGCCGAAGGCACCGGCGAGGAAGTTCGCAGGAATCCCGACGTGATCGCCGCCTATCTGGGCGCCCACGCCTGAAGCCCGAGGATATAAAGATGGAAGCACTTCGCATCATCAAGGACGAGCACCGCAACCTGTGGCGCCTGGCCATCACCCTCGACCAGGTCATCGGCGAGATGGAACGGGATCAGAAGGCCGAGCCGGCCTTCATCGGCTCCGTGCTCGATTACTTCGAGCACTTCATGGACGGCTGCCACCACAAGAAGGAAGACGAGTACCTGTTCCGCATCCTGCGCCAGCGCAGCGACAAGGCCGGGCCGCTCCTCGACCGCCTGCAGGCCGAGCACCGCAACGGGCCGCAGAACCTCGAAGCCCTGCGCCGGCAACTGGCCGATACCGCCGCCGGCCGCAGCAGCGTGAACGAACTGGCTGAAGCCCTGCGTCTCTACCTCAACGACCAGAAGGCGCACATCCGCAGCGAAGAGAAGGATATCTACCCGCTCGCCAGCGAAATGCTCACCGCCGCCGACTGGGCCGAGATCGACCAGGCCTTCCTCGACAACGACGATCCGGTGTTTGGCAGCGCGGCGCGGGCCGAATTCCGCGAACTGTTCCACAAGGTCGCCAGCCTGGCGCCGGTGTCGGTCGGTCTTGGCGGCCAGAGCGCCGGCGAACTGCAAGCGGCCAGCGGCAAGGCCGAAGTGCTGCTCAGCGTCAGCGGCCTGGAAAGCTGCTACGGGCGCATCAAGGCCCTGAAGGGCATCTCGCTGGAAGTGCGACGTGGCGAAACCGTAGCCCTGGTGGGCGCCAACGGCGCCGGCAAGACCACCTTCCTGCGCACCCTGTCGGGGGTGCAGCCGATGTCGGCGGGCAAAATTGTTTTCGATGGCGAGGACATCTCGAAGCTGCGCTCCGACATGCGCATGCGCCGCGGCATCTGCCAGTCGCCGGAAGGTCGCCAGGTCTTCGGGCCGCTGTCGATCGAGGACAACCTGCGCCTCGGGGCCTACACCCAGCCCAAGCAGCAGGTGGAAGGCGATCTGGAAAAAATCTACGCCATGTTCCCGATCCTGAAAGAGAAGCGCCGGCTTCCCGCCGGCACCCTGTCCGGCGGCCAGCAGCAGATGCTCGCCATCGGCCGCGCGCTGATGGGCCGCCCCAAATTGCTGCTCCTCGACGAGCCGTCGATGGGCCTCGCCCCGCTGCTGGTGGAAGAAGTCTTCAACGTGGTGAAAACCTTGAAGGCCCAGGGCATGACCATCCTGCTGGTCGAACAGAACGCCTTCTCGGCCCTCGCCATCGCCGACCGTGGCTATGTTCTGGAAACCGGCAACATCACCCTCACCGGCAGCGGCCGGGAGCTGATCGAAGACGAACAGGTCCGCGCCGCCTACCTCGGCATGTAAGAGCGACTCGGCAGCCCGCCAGGCGTGAGCGTGGCGGGTATTTTTACGCTCGAAGAGCCGCGGCCCAGGTTAATCCTGCGCCGTGCCAATCATTGACCGGCCCGGCGGCATTGCGGCGGATGCGGTGATGCTGGTCATGAGCAGGCCACAATCCACTCAGCAGCAATGTCGATTCCATATGGGTATCTCCGGAAGCCCTGAGTGCCCCATCAAGCTTTCATCAACCCGCGTCGGGAGGCAGTTCCAAATGTCGCCAGGGCGTCAAGTCATGGTGTCGCTTGACGGTCTCTGCGCGCCCAGGGTTAGAACAAACACGGCGTGCTACCGGAAGAAGGAGCTGGCTCCTGATCCGCGGGGCTCAGCGCACAAGCCAATAAGCAGAGATCTGCTTATCACTCGAGACGCAATTGGGTGGGTGGCTGCGACCACGCCAGCCGCACCCGGGAGCCGATCACCACGGGAGGTGGATCACGTACGTCCCGACAGCCAGATATAGCGATTGCAGCGCGCCAGGGCCCGGCTCATTCACGAGCCTGTCTGCGTGCTGTGTGGACGCAAAAAAGCCACTTCGAAAAGTGGCTTTTTTGCGGAATGAGTGGTCGGGGAAAGAGGATTCGAACCTCCGGCCCCTGCGTCCCGAACGCAGTGCTCTACCAGGCTGAGCTATTCCCCGACGATTCTTCACAGAAGAAGAATTTAAAGCAACAAACCGATGACTCCGGTTTGTCTTGCAGATTGATGGTCGGGGAAAGAGGATTCGAACCTCCGGCCCCTGCGTCCCGAACGCAGTGCTCTACCAGGCTGAGCTATTCCCCGACGTCTTACTGCACAACAACAAACTGTTGCTGCCAAAGCAAAGCAGCCACACCAAACATTGAACTTCGACTTTTGTACAGCTGCCGAACATCAATATTTTCGTGCGACTGCGAACTGAGACAATTGTATCAAGGAGTCCTTAAAAACGGAAGAGGGCAACGCATTTAGTGCGTTCAAAGCCAGTTCAGCCTCCGCTTCTGCCGCTTTTTGGGTCGCTTCAATGGCCCCACTGGCACGAATGGCTTCCAGAACAGCCGGAAAATCGTCGCGACCACCGTTTTCGATGGCACTGCGCACACAAGCGGCATGCTCGGCGCTACCGTGCTTCATCACATGGATGAGCGGCAGGGTCGGCTTGCCTTCGGCGAGGTCGTCGCCGATGTGCTTGCCGGTATCCGCCTCTTCACCGGAGTAATCGAGAACATCATCGACCAGCTGGAAAGCCGTGCCGATGTGCATGCCAAAAGCGGCCAGGCCGTCTTCGACTTCAGGGCTTGCGCCGGCCAGGATGCCGCCGAGGCGCGACGCGGCCTCAAAGAGCTTGGCTGTCTTGTAGCGAATCACCCGCAGGTAATCGTCGACCTCCACGTCGGCATTGTGGCAGTTGAGCAACTGCAGCACTTCACCTTCGGCGATCACGTTGGTGGCGTCGGCAAGCACCTCCATCACCCGCATGCTCTTTACGCCGACCATCATCTGGAAGGCCCGCGTGTAGAGGAAATCCCCCACCAGCACCGAAGCAGCGTTGCCGAACATGGCATTGGCGGTCTTGTTGCCACGACGCAGGTCGGATTCGTCGACCACATCGTCGTGCAACAGCGTAGCGGTGTGGATGAACTCCACGACCGCGGCAAGCTCCAGGTGCTGGTTGCCCTGATAGCCGGCCGCACCGGCGGTAAACAACACCATCGCGGGGCGCATTCGCTTGCCTCCGCTACCGATGATGTATTCGGCTACCTGACGTATAAGGAGGACATCGGAATGGAGACGATCCCGGATGACGGCATCGAGCGCCTTCATGTCTTCGGCGATGGGCGCGTAAAGCTGCGAGAGAGACAAGGGACTGCCCAGAATAGTGAAAATGTGATGTTAGGTGCCGCCCGCAATCCCGTCAAGCCGGCTGGATCAAGGCGGAATTCTTAAATCAGGGTACGGAGCAGTCAGGCAGCAGGAGCTCGGGACGGTCGGAAAAAACACCGCTCACACCCCACCCGGCCAAACGCCGCGCCTCTTCCGGAGAATTGACGGTGTATACCAGGGTACGCAAACCGGCATCGCGCACTGCCGCCACATGAGCCGCCTGCAAGTCGCACCTGCCAAGATTCAGCGACACACAGGCGAGACGGCGAGCCGTCGCGAGGGCCTGGGCATCGAAACGCGTAGCCAGGAAGGCCCTCGGCAGCGCTTCCACTTCAAGGGCCGCGGCTTCCAGGGCCTGGGCCGAAAACGACGACAACAACAAAGGCGGAAGCCCGGCTGAATGGGCCGCGGCCAGAAAAGATCCGACAACCCTGCCCGTTTCGACCTCGAAACCCGCAGCCGGCTTGATCTCCAGATTGGCGGAGAGGCCGAGCTGCCGACAGCGCAGCAGTGCGGCCTCCAGGCCCGGAATGGTCTCGCCGCTGAAGGCGGGGTGAAAGCAGCGGCCGACATCGGTCGCCAGCAGTTCATCTGCGGCGAGGCGGAAAACCTGGCCGGGACGGCCGGCGACGCGATCGAGGGTTTCGTCGTGAATCAGCACCGGCACACCGTCGCCGGACAACATCACGTCGAACTCGACCGCAACACAACCCAGCCGGGCGGCGATACCCAGCCCGGCCAGGGTGTTCTCCGGGGCCAGCGCTCCGCCGCAGCGGTGCACAACCAGCCTGGGCCAGCCCCAGCGGGACATGACGTGCGCCTATTCGGCGGTACGCGAACGAGCCACCGCGGTATCCAGCGCCAGCTTGGAGGGCTTCTTGTCGTCCCAGACGGACTGGAGTTCCTCTTCGACGATGCGACGTACGACAGCACGCTGCGGGTAGGCACTGGCCTTGGACACCGACGTCACCGGCTTGTGGGTCAGCTGCTGCACCCCGATGCGGATGTTGGCGAGATCGGAGGACAACAGGCGGCTCTCGGAGGCCAGCAGGCCGGCCCGGTTGAGCGGCAGGTAACCGGCATTACGCTGCCATTCGACCTGGCTTTCACCGGTCAGCCAAAAATCGACGAAGCGGGCGACGGCCTTGTACTCGGCCGGCTTCTTGCCAGCGGCAATCCACATGGCGGGGCCATCGGCGAGGGTGTTTTGCGGTGCGCCGTAGTAGTCCTCGTGGTAGGGCAGCGTGGCGACGCCAATGTTGAAACCGGCCTGGCGCTGCAGCGTCGGCCAGGCGCCGGAAGCCGCGGTGAGAACCGCGCACTCGCCCTTCGTGAAGTGCTCGATCGCCTCTTCGTCGCGACCGAACAGGTGCAGGTAGCGCGCCTTGTACCAGGAAGAGAGCATGGCCACGTGCTTGACCGGGAGCATTCCGTTGATGGCGAGGGAGGCCCTCTTGCCTTCGGCGACAACCGGTTCGTTGTGCCAGGCGCTCATGTTCTCGACAAGAATCCAGGCCGGCTGGGTGGTGGTGTAGGGGCAGGACTGGCCGGCGGCAACGAGCTTGCCGAGCGCAGCCTGGAGCTCCTGCCAGGTTTTCGGCGCCTTTTCGGCATCGACGCCGGCTTCCTTGAAGGCATCCTTGTTGTAGAACATGACCGGGGTCGAGAGGGCAACCGGCAGCGCGACGAGACGGTTTGCACTGTCGAGCGGGGTCGGCGTCATCATCGACGGTGCGCGCAGGGTTTCCACCTTCACGCCGGCGTCCTTCATCACCTGGTACAGCGGGCGGTAGCGCTGGGGACCGGAGAGGAAGCCGCCCAGGTCACGTTCGCCGAGGATCATCAGATGGGGCATGGCTCCGTCGTTCCAGGCCCGCTCGCGGACGATGATCTTCGGGCCGGTGGTACCGGCATTGAAACGGTCGACCATCTTTTGCAACTGGGCGCCCTTGTCGGCGCCGAGACCATGAACCAGTTCGATCTCGGTGACGGAAGCATCCGCTACCTGGCGCGCCTCGACCTTGGCGGCCGGCTTCTTGGGAACGGCAAAAGCGGAAGTGACGCACAGGCCGGTAACGGCAAGGCCCAAGGCAGTACGGCACAGTACGGAACCACGGAATTTCAGCATGGGGATTTCTTCTATCAATGGGGTAAGAACAGCTTAATCAGCAATTATAAAGTCTGGCAGGGCGAGTGCGACGACGAGATGCAAGCAGACGTTCAAGTCCTCACGGCAGGCGCCGTTGACCTTGCAAAGCTCAACACACCCTCAGCCATGACCAGACATCCTCTTCGCGTCACCCTTGGCCTTGCCATCATCGCCGCGCTGCTCGGAGGCTGCGAGCAGCTCGGCATCCCCGACCCGGCCAAAACCGCAGTCCAGGCCGAAGCGGATGGTAAGGCGGTCGGAAGCGCCTGCCGTCATGCCGGACGGGCGATCGAGGATTGCTTCACGCTCAACCCCTCCGCCCCCCGTGCCGCCGTTTTTGCGGGCTGGAAGGACATGAACGACTACATGGCCGAGAAGGAAATCACCGAAGTCGTTCCTCAACTGCCTCCACCGTCGCCACCTGGTACCAAGCCGGCGGCCAAAGCCAAGCACGGCAAGGCCGATAGCGACACGGACGCAGCGGCAGCCGATAAAAGTGAAGCGGCTGCCGACAGTCACGCCACCCCCGCCGAGACCGCGCCCACCGAAGAACGACCGCGCAAGCGTCGCCGCAGCGCTACCGCAGAGTAAGCCGCGCAGGCCGCCAATCGGATCGCCGTTCAGAACGCTCCGCAGGCTTTGTATTACGCCTGCCCCGACACCATCCCGACAGCCTGTTCTGACGCCCTGCACCAGGCGATGAACTTATCCACGGGCATCGCCGGCGCATAGAAATATCCCTGGGCGCAGTTGCAGCCCATTTCAATCAGCACCGCCTCGGTGGCTGCAGTTTCAACGCCCTCGGCCACCACTTCAAGGCCAAAGGTATGGGCGATGCGCACCATCAGCTCGACGATGGCGCGGTCGTTGTCTGTGCCGGTAATGCGCTCCACGAAGGATTTGTCGATCTTGAGCTCATCCACCGGCAGGCGGCGCAGGTAATCCATCGACGAATAGCCGGTGCCGAAATCATCCAGCGCCAAGCGCCCGCCCCCTTCCCGCAAGGCTTCAAGGGTGCGCACCGAAAT
>Ga0209174_10000975_pt1 | contig 20753 bp, 25 predicted proteins | sample JI91814BDNA_FD_187505 | JGI IMG/M metagenome (GOLD analysis project Ga0209174, IMG submission 187505) | Wastewater effluent complex algal communities from Wisconsin, to seasonally profile nutrient transformation and Carbon sequestration -... | ecosystem: Engineered > WWTP > Effluent > Algae...
GAAGCTCGTATTGGCTGCGTTGTTCTTAATAAAAAGACAGTCCTCGGTATGCCGAGATCCGTCAAAATCAAAGTGGCTGCTTAAATCGGAGAGATCCGATCGCATTAATTGTTCGTGCAACAAGGTGCCAGCAACAGCAAATAATTGAAAATTTTAGCCTCGAATTATTGAATTCTAGCACTCTGGTGGCCAGCGAGCGGGCTGAAAATGCAAAACTACGGGCTAAAAACGCAGAGTTGGAAACCAGATTAGAGGAAAAAACTCTAGCTCAGCTTGAGCAAGCAAAGTGCAATGCAGTCGCGCAAGATACCTTGAAGTGCGCCTTTGATGCATCAGTGTTGTTATTATCTGAGCAGCTCCGTGCCATTAATGCCCAGGCTATTACTAAGGTACAGGAAGTAGGGCAACATTTTGATGAGCAGGCAATGTTACTAAAATTAGAGTTGCACAGTCTTAAAGAACAGCTATCACAAAAAGATAAAGAGCTTAAAAAATTAACTGCGCAATTGAGCACAGCGAGTGTTGAGAGTAAATATGGTGTATGAAATACAACTTGTGCCCTATGATCCGAATTGGCCCCTGCAATTTGCAACTGAAGCTGCAAGTATATCAAGCGCTTTAGGGGATAATTGCATGAGAGTGCATCATGTAGGCTCAACTGCAGTACCTGGTTTAGCTGCAAAACCTCGGGTAGATATACTAGTGGTAGCTCACCAAAGGTTAACAACAATTGCAAGCTTAGCTACCATTGGTTATGAATATAGGGGTGAGTTTAATATTCCTTTGCATTATGGCTTTAGAAAACGCGGGCTAATTGAGTTTAATCTGCACGTTTATGAGCCTGATCATCCAGATCTTGAATTACTTCTTAGTTTTAGAGATTATTTGCGTTCGCACCCTGCGGTTCGTGATGAATATGCCGCCCTTAAGCAAAAACTTTTAGAAGAAGATACTTCCTTTGAAAAAAATAACTCCATATATACTGGTTATACCTTAGGTAAAAATGATTTTATCTGTAAAATATTAGAAAAAGCTGGCTTTAAGCGGCTACGTTTTATGAAATGCACGCACCATGCGGAATGGGAAGCGGCCAAAAAGTTTAGGCAAAAATATTTCTTTGATAAGGTGCAAGTTGTGGATCCCTATACTTGGACCTTTAATCATGAGCAGCATGTACATTTTATTTTATATATTGGGACCAAAATTATTGGTTATGCGCATATTCAGTTATGGTCTAAAAGTAGGGCTGCTATACGCATAATTGTAATTGATGAAGTACACAGAACCCATGGTTTTGGCGCTAAATTTTTGCACTTGCTAGAGAAATGGTTAAAAGAACAAGGCTATAACAGTATTCATACTCAATCCTCTCATGAAGCGCTGTTGTTTTATCAAGAACAAGGTTATGTTGCTATGCCATTTAATGATCCGGAAGATCATGCAAGCGATCCACTTGATGTATCAATGGGAAAAATGCTATGAAAATAGAGGTAAGATTAGCAACTTCAGATGATGATGAAGAAATATCTAAACTAAGTGTTATTGTTTGGCAACAGGCATATACAGATATATTTAGCGAAGAATTCTTAGTAAATTTAAAATGGCAACCTCGTGTCAAAGGTAGAAAAAAGTTTTTTGAAGATACAACCAAAACTAGTTTTGTCGCAATTTTAGATCAAAAAATTGTTGGCTTTTGCGACTTTGGCTCAGCAAGGATTGAAGAGACAATAACTGATCTAGATTTATCATCCGGTGAGATTTACGCCATATATGTATTGCCAAAGTATCAAAACCATGGCGTTGGAACATCTTTGTACATAGCAGCAATTGAGCAGTTGCAAAAACTTAAATTTAAATCCTTAATTATATGGACGTTAGCAGCCAATAAACCAGCAATTGCATTTTATCTAAAGCGTGGCTGCAATATGACAAGCTGGCATAAAAGCTTTAAGGCTGAGGGCCAAGAATATACTGAGATAGCCCTTAGCTGTAATTTAGCAGAGGTTAGCAAATGATGGAAATAACTTTAAAAGCAGAGGATATAGTTGCTAATATTAGCACAATTATTACAAATATAGCCCCCATTGACATGCTTGAAAGAAGCCATATTCAAGATACACTTGCATGGCTTAAAAGTGGTGCGCCTATTTTTCGTATTACAAAACCCAACATACCAGATAAACATCTAGTTTGTTATTTTGTGTTGTTTGATGAGCAAGCACAAAAAATATTGTTAGTTGATCATATCAATGCAGGGCTGTGGTTACCGGCAGGTGGGCATGTTGAAATAAATGAAGATCCTATTGATACAGTTAGGCGTGAATGTGTTGAAGAATTAGGGATGGCTGCGGAATTTTTATATGAAAACCCGATTTTTCTAACCTCGACCATGACCGTTGGCATTACAGCAGGTCATACTGATGTTAGTTTATGGTATGTTTTAAAAGGTGACAGTAATCAAGAATATAACTTTAATAAAGAAGAATTTAAAGCGGTCAAATGGTTTTCTCTAGATGAAATTCCCTATATGAAAACAGATCCACATATGCAACGTTTTATTAATAAAATGGTGCAAAAATGAAAAATCAAACAGCTAAAAGGCCACCTTTGCACAGAACTCTAGCTTCATCGACGTTTCAAAGCTTTTACTATGAAAAAAAAGAGTTAGTGGATTTTTGCTTGCAAAATAATCTCCCGACACAAGGTGGTAAATTAGAATTATCTAAACGCATAGCGCATTTTTTAGATACAGGTGAAATCCAGGATTTTGTAAAAATTAAAAGAGCTGGTGCTTGGGATAGCGAGCAAACAATTAGCCCCTCTACTAAAGTTGTCAATTATAAAAATGATGCTCAAACCAAGGCATTTTTTGTTTCCCAGCTGGGCTCAAAATTTAAATTTAATGATTATTTGCGCCAATTTGCCAAAAAGTCAGATATGGACGGCAGCTTAACTTATGCCGATTTAGTTAACGGTTGGTTGCGAAGCCAAGCTGATAAAAAAACTAATGCACAAAAGACACCGATTGCTAAACAGTTTCAGTTTAATCAATTTCAGCGCGATTTTTATGCGGCAGAAAAAGCTAAAACACGACAACAATTTTTAGATGCTTGGCGCTTAGTGCGTTCAGTTGCAGGCCCTGTCACCTATGCACATTATTTAACTCTGTTAAAACCTAACGTAAATGTTAATGAAAAATTAGAGCTCTATAAGTTGAGCGTTGAAAAAAATAACGAGGCTAGCATATGAGCAAAAATGCCACACATATATTATCGCGCGCAGTTATAATTGACCAAGGACACATCTTGTTATGTAAGACGCTGGATATGCAAAATAATTTTTATTTTTTACCAGGTGGACATGTGGAGCAGAGTGAGAGTGCATCCGATGCCTTGATACGTGAATTAATTGAAGAGTCAGGCTTTAGGGTTGTAATCCATAGATTTTTAGGGTGCTTAGAAAATGGGTTTGAAAGCAGCGAAAGTTGTAAATGCCATAATCATGAATATAGCTTTATCTTTGAAGCATCTTCAACTGGTTTAAGCTTACACAGCACCATACCTCAACTAGAGGCACATATTGTAATGCAATGGATGCCGCTAGATAAAATCGCCGAACTTCCATTTAAAGCAGAGGCACTTAAGCAATTAATCCCGCAATGGTTAGCCTTAAATATGCATAACGCCTTTCAGAGCACCATGAAATGAGTATAAATATTATTGAAACAACTAGATTGTATTTGCGAGATTTTATGGAGACAGACTTCGCTGCTGTGCATGCATATGGGAGTATGGTTAATTTTGCACAGTACGAGTTATGGGAGCCAAATATTAAACAATACAGCCTGCAATTTATACAAAAAGCTATATCTGATGCAAGTTGTATGCCGAGAAATAGCCATGATATGGCGATAATTTTAAAAATTACAGAAACTCTTATAGGGCATGCCCATATAGCCCGAGATTTGGAAAGTAATAAAATTGGCAATGTGGGATATAGCATAAACCCTAAATTTCAAAATCAGTGTTTTGCCACGGAAATATGTACTGCACTAATTGACTATGGTATTAATCAATTATACTTAACTAAGCTTTATGCTACTTGTGATACAAGGAATATTGCATCAGTTCGTGTTTTAGAGAAATCTGGGATGCAAAGAGTTGCTCACATGATTGGTGATAGACAGATAGGCGATAAAATCTATGATAGTTATAGATATGAAATAGATGCTCAGCAGTGGAGTCAACTATGATAATAGAGCATCGTTTGATAAGACTCGATTTGCAGCAATTATTAGATATCAATGAATATATTGAGACTGATGCTTTAATTGATGCAAAATCAGATCTACAGGCGGTGCAGCAATGGTTAGAAAGGTTTAAAAACGAAAATACTATTCGAGTTTATAGTCGTGATGCAATGCGATTCTTGATGTGGCTTATTTTCGTAAGTGGCAAACATTTAAACCAAATGTTTTTGAGTGATATACAAGATTTTATTGCTTTTGTGCAAAACCCAGCCCCTGAATGGTGCATGAATAAGAAGAAACTAAAACGCTATGATGCTAGATGGAGGCCATTTTCAAAACCCTTATCAAAGCCTTCAGTTCAAGCCGCTATATCTGTATTGCACTCTTTATTCTCTTTCCTGGAGCTATCTGGATATATTAGCAAGAATCCAGTTAAACTTTTGAAGACTCAGAATATTTTGGGTGGTATAAAATCGCAAAAATACATGGTATTTGCCAGAATGTTAGAGGCCGATGAATGGGCAGCAGTGCAACAAACGCTACAAGAATTGCCAGCTGATACTACAGATGAAAGAGCATATAAAGCGCGCACTAATTTAGTGTTTTGCTTGCTTTATTTATTAGGGTTACGAATTGAGGAAACCAGCACTATAGTTTGGTCTAACTTTCGTAGAATAGATGGTAGGTGGTGGTGCTTTATTCAAGGTAAGGGAGATAAGCTAGGGCATATACCAGTTAATGAAACCATGTTGCAAGCTTTATACAATTATCGCTCCATTTATCTATTAAATAATGATATTGAACAGGATGACAATTTTGTGTTTTTAAACGATAAAGGTGACAATTTAACATCTAGGACGCTGTATAATTGTGTGAAAGATATAGGAACACGCGCATCTTGTAAGTTTATAGATAAAATAAAACGAGCAAAACTTAGGGCGCTAAGTCCGCATTGGCTAAGGCATTTATCAGCCTCACACCAGGATAAGCGCGGTGTGCCATTGACTATGATCCGTGATAATCACCGGCACGCATCAATTAATACCACACAAATTTATATGCATAGTGAAGATATTGCTAGACATGACATGATGCAAGAGCAGACTATAGAAGTTGATTCGGTGGCAATAACTCAAGAGTCTCAACACTATATCTCAATTAAATTAACTAAAGGACCTTTAGATAAAGAAGGTGCAGTCAATTTAATTCGTAAATCCATAGAGACTAGTATTTTACCATCCGCGCAATATATAGATACAGAAAATCTAATGCTTAAATATAGGCTTAGTGGGCCTGTGGCAGATGTTAATATAAATAACATTGCAATGTTATGTAGAGTTTGGATGTTTGAGCCGATAATAGAGCAGGGAGCTTTATGTCAGAATTAAAAAGTATTCTTAAAGCATTGATGCTTTCAAATAATGGTCAAATGCTCAGCATAGATGATTTTACTAGGGCAATCCCTAATCAGGATAAATCTAGCATCTTAACAGCCTTAAAGGAATTACAGGTAGCAGATAGTGATACCTATGATATCGTAGAGGTACAGGGAAATTACTATACAAGAACTAAGCATGAATTTGTAGAATATATTCAGCGACTCAAAGGTATTCAAGCAGAGCCAAAGCAGCGCCGTGCATTAATTGAAACCTTGGCGGTAATTGCCATGCGACAACCAATTAGTAGAAATGAGATTGAAGAGCTGCGGGCTGTGCAATTAAATATTACTATATTACATGATTTGCAAGATTATGGTTGGGTTAAAGTGGTAAAAGTAACAAGCAATGATGCCCATTTATATGGCACCACTTTGAAATTTTTGCAGGATTTTGGGTTGTCGAGCATTACAGAATGTGAAAAATTAATGTGCGAGCTGGATAAGTTATAGATATTATGAGGGCAACAATTACATGAAAAGATATATTTTAACCGGCACTCCAGGATGTGGTAAAACCTCAATTATCCAAACTTTAAGCGCCCTTGGATATCCTACAGTTTCTGAAGCCGCAACTGATGTTATAGCGTCTGATCAATCTCATGGTATTTTAGAACCATGGACAAAGCCTGCCTTTATTGATCAAATTATACAATTGCAAAAACAAAGGCAGGTGATACCAATTGAAGATAGATTTGCATTACAATTTTATGATAGATCGCCAGTTTGCACCTATGCTTTAAGTCAATACTTAGGCTTTAAGCCTACAGATATTCTTTTAGATGAAATAGAGCGTATAGAGCATGAACAAGTATATCAATATAAAGTGTTTTTTATCGAAAATTTAGGTTTTTGCACGCCCACAGATGCCAGACAAATTAGTTTTGAAGAGTCATTGGTTTTTGAAAAAATTCATATGGATACTTATGCTAAATTTGGTTATACATGCATAAAAATAGCCCCTCAAACAGTACAGAAGCGAGTAGATACAATCCTAGCTTTGTTAAGTTAAACAGCATGGGGATATCTAAAATTCAGGAGTATGCGTAACATGTTGGCATGTGGCTTAGAGTTTAAGGCTTCGCTCTATCACTTATTAACTTGGTGAGGCAATGGTTTTAATGGGTATATTGTTAAATGGTTATTTACACTGAAATTTAGCTTTGTTTTAAAGATTTTTAGACATTTGCCGATTATATAATGTATAAAAAATATTATATTTCAAGGGCGCATACACATGTTTCTTAATAGAACGCAGATTCAACAACTTTTGCATACAGAGGGTCCCGCTACTGAAAATCAAGATATGGAACTTAGCCCTTTGGCGCCTCATCATAACATAAAAATTAAATGTATCATTCTAAACAATAAAAGAATTGATGGAAATAATGAACAAGCAACAATAAACCCACAGCAAGTAGCTTGCATTATAACAGAAAGAGTCTATTTAGATAAAAGTAATATTGGTTTTTTATATCAAAAACAAAAAAACTATAGAGAAGGCTTATGGATTATAGAGCCAGATGTTATACATCCTGGTTATATTGGGCACCTAAGAGTACATATTGTTAATATGAGCAAAATTGAGAGGCATTTGTTTGTGGGTGATGATGTTTTAGAAATGTTTGCATATAAAAATTCTAGTGAATTTACGTCATTTCCGGGTAAAGAAGTTTGTTATGATGATTATGTTAAAAAATGTATGAAAGAAGAATCGATGTATGCTGATACATTTATGAATTTAGACGGGCATGCTGAAAGAATAGCAAAAATTATGTTCCCTTGGTGGATGAAATTAATTGCAGGTTTAATCGGAGTTTTTTTGCTTGTGCCAGGCGTCCTCAGTATTTATTCTTATTTTAGCATTCATACTGTCGTTGGAGATGTTTTATCTGTGGAAAAAGTTGATGTGGCAACAGAGCTGCAAAGTATAAAAAAGCAATTAAATGAATTAAAAAGATCAAATAAGTAACAGTGATTATTCGTGGGGTCAATGGTATTATTTCTATATATAAATTAAAAATATAAGTACTTGTTTTACAGAGTTGAAAGACCTACTTTATATGCTATAGTTATAACTGATATTGCTTAGAGGTGAAATAATGCCCAACTCCCTGCCTGCATTTATTTGGTTTTTCTTAAAAAAACATAAAATTGCGCAAAGCCTAATTTTAGCCATAACAATAATTGCATCTCTAGAAATCTCCTTTGCTCCGTATATTCTAAAATTAATTATAGATACAGCAAATACAACTTTTGATACTAAGGATCAATTATTACAAGCTATATTACCATTTGCAATAATTTATGCTCTACTAACTGTTGTTCACAATGTTGCAATGCGTGGGGTTGAGAAAGTCTATATTAATTTTTTCCCTAAAATTAGAACTGAAATTTATGTTGCCATGTTCGACCATTTGTCTAACCATTCATTAGCTTTTTTTCAACAAAACTTTTCTGGTGATTTGGCTAATAAAATATCCAGCATGGCGGAGGGGGTTGAAACAGTAATTAAAATTAGCATCCCTTCTATCTTGGGTAATTTCTTTACTATTGTTATAGCAATTGTTCTTTTGTGTACTGTGCACGTAGTATTTGCCATAATTTTATTAATTTGGATTGTTATTTATGTGGCATGTGGATATAAACTATCAGTTAATACTACGGCACACGCTAACAATTTAGCTGCAATTAATAACCTTACGTTAGGCAAAATGGTGGATAGGATTTCAAATATTGTCAGCATGAAGGTTTTTTCCAATATTTCTTATGAAAGTAAAATTGTTGAAAATGAGATCAATGCAGTAGGAGCAAAAGATATTTCGCTGCAGAAACAAATAATGAAAACACATGCCTTTTTAAATCTTATATACACAGCTTTAATTGTTTTATTGTTGACGGTATTAATTCATGGTAGAATGCAAGGCTGGGTTACAGTTGGTGATTTTGCCTTTATTCTAAGCTTGTCGATTACAATTGCTGGGATGGTAAATGCATTGAATCAGGCCTTTCCAACATTATCTAGGGAAATCGGTAAGTGTCAACAAGCATTGAATTCTATTGTTGTTCTATATGAAATTCAAGATCAATCTGATGCAAAGGAATTAAAATTAAGCAAAGGTATGATTCAATTTAAAGAAATTAACTTCTCTTATAGTAAAAGAAAAAAGCTGTTTAATAATTTAAATGTGACTATTGTTTCTCAAACAAAGGTCGGATTGGTTGGGTATTCTGGTGGTGGAAAAACAACTTTTATAAATTTGATATTAAGACTGTATGACATTCAATCCGGCAGTATTTGCATTGATAGTCAAAATATAAAATTAATAAGAAGTGATAGCTTAATGAAAAACATTGCGCTTATTCCGCAGCAATCCGAATTATTCAATAGAACAATTATGGATAATATTCGTTATGGAAAGATTGAGGCAACGGACGAAGAGGTTTACGCTGCCTCGAAAAAAGCTAATTGCCACTCTTTTATAGAACAGTTACCGGATGGCTACTCTTCATTAGTAGGCGAGAGAGGTGTCAACTTGTCTGGAGGGCAAAGGCAACGTATAGCCATAGCGCGTGCAATATTAAAACAAGCCCCAATTTTAATTTTAGATGAGGCAACATCTGCATTGGATTCAGTCACAGAGCAAGAAATCCAGGACTCAATGGAGGAGATTATGCAAAATAAGACAGTGCTTGTCATCGCCCATCGTTTAGCTACAGTGTTAAAAATGGATAGGATTCTATTCTTTAAAGATGGGGCAATTGTTGAAGATGGTACATTTAACGAATTACTAGCAAATAAAAATAGTGATTTTTATAAATTTTGGAGTATGCAAATGGGTGGTGTCACGCCATGATCAATTTGACAATTTCTTTAATACATTCCGCTGCTAATGCTAATTTGGTAAGAGAAAAAATAAACGGCATAGATGATAGCACTTTGGTAATCTGGGACGTGGATGGAGTTCTATTAATTGGGCGCGATAGGATATTCCATAGTGAAAACATACATTCTGGGTTAAATGATGAGTATGTTTCTTATATACAAAATAAATATGGTTTGACTCCTGAACAAAGAGATAGATTTACTAGCCAGTTACTTATCCAGCGCCCCATAGAATTGGTTGATAAAGCTCTAGCAATTATTATAGATGATTTGAAAACTAGACAGATAAAAACTATAGCTTTAACCCAATTTGCTGTAGGACCATTCGGTGATATTAAAAGCATTGCTGATTGGAGACTTCAAGAGTTAAATGATTTAGGAATAAAGTTTGACCCATTGATTAATGGTTTAGAAAAAATTGAATTAGATAGACTTAGTAAATTTTATGATCATCATCCGCTGTATAAACATGGTGTCATATTTTGTAACCGCCATACTAAAGGTGATGTTCTTGGTGCCTTCTTAGATGCCATAAAATGGCAGCCTAAAAATATAATATTTATAGATGACAAAGTTGAGTCATTAGAATCTGTGCAGGCAGAGCTTAAACAAAGGCACATAAATTTTGTTGGGGTGCATTATACGGCAGCGTTAGATATTCCATATGACGTGGATGATAGAATCGTTAAATTACAATATGAGCATGTAATGCAAAATGGCATATGGCTAAACGATCAAGTAGCTGTAGAAAAATATAAATAAATAAGATCTATTTAGGTTTTTGCTCTCGCACACCAAGGTGTTCAAAAAATCTCAAAAGGTAGCCATCTGGGTCTTGCACCAGAAATTCTCGTTGCCCGATAAATACATCATCTCTACGATACCAACTTTCCCAAGGATCTTTCATTAATGGGTATCCATCCTTAGAAAGGATATCAAGCATGACACTAATACTGTTAACTTGAATTTGAAAATTGATTCCGCGACCATAAGGATATTCAAGCACTCCAGTTTCCCAATTACCATTTCTTTCTTGCAGCATGATTTGAGAGCCTTGTAGCGACAAAAAAATAAATTTTGACTCTTCACGCCTATATGCAATACTGCTTCCAAGAAGATCAACGTAGAAATGTAGGCTTTTTTCAAGATTTGATACGTCTAATTCAGGTATAAGTTTATTAAATTGCATTGTTATTCCTCGCCAATTAAATCTCTATCAACTTAATATGTTGTGAAGTAGCAGATACAGTTATTTCACACGTACCGCCCACAGGAAAAGTGATCATTGGATTTGTGTGGCCAAAATCAACATTAGCGACAATAGGCAAACCTTGTAATTCTGGTTTTGCTGCGATAACCATTTTCAGTTTTTCTAACGTCATACCAAATTTAGTTTCAAAACGCCCGAAAACTATCGCTTTTACTTTGTCAAAATGCGGCTGGTATATAATGGATTGCAAAGCGCGGTCAAATTCAACCACGCAATGCCCTTCTGTAATAGAATCAGCTTCCAAAAATGCAATGGTATTTTCTAAAGAAGGTATGTACGGCGTGCCTTGTAACAGTTGAAAGGTGCTTAAATTGCCACCAACAATGGTGCCTGTTGCCTTGCCAGTGTTAATTACCCAATACCCTTCACTTTTGTTAAAAATCCTGTTGTTTTGGCTATTCTTCCAATCATCCTCTGACCAATCTGTAGAGGGAGATAATTCAACTGGAGCACCATCAAATAAAATTTGTTTAAAATAATCTAATGTGTAATCAAAGCCATTGATCATAGCAAAGGAACTAAACTGTGGACCGGAGTATGTTACTAAGCCAGTCATTTTAAAAAATGCATTTTGTAAAACAGTAATATCTGAGTAGCCGCAGAATATTTTTGGGTTGTTCTTAATTAAATCATAGTTTATATATTTTAGCAGTTGATTTGCATTAGAACCGCCTCTTACAGCCAAAACAGCTTTTACGTTGTTGTCTTGGAATGCGTCATGTAGATCATCAATTCGTGATTGAACAGATGATGAACCAAATATATCTTTTTCATTAGTATGTTTGCCAAACGTTACTTTTAAGCCTAGTGACTCCAATTTGCGTGTGGCTAAATCAATATTTTCTTGTGATAATGTTGATAAACTCTGAGAGGGGGCAACAATCCTAACTTGATCGCCATGTTTAAGTTTATTGGGAAAGGTTTTCATCTTTATTGGTCCATTTTATGTGCAAAGAAGTTGGTAAGAAACTCTCGATTTATTTTATATAAACCAGAACTACTATTATCCCAAGTCCCGCGCTTAACAGTAAATCCAATAGTGGCTATTGCTCTATTCAGACGCAAGAAAGGCATTATGGCCGTATAGTTAGGAACAGGACGAATACTAGCATAACCGATCAGAAAGGATTTATTCATAGTAATATTAGTTGACCACTCGCCAATTTCCCAAGGACAAAAATCATCTTCGGCAAAACCGGCACGTCCCGATGCCCAATCAATTATGCCTTGTAGTTTACCGTCATTAACCATTATATTCCCAGGTCTAAAATCACGATGAATAATACACGGACCATCTACTGCTAATAATAAATCTACATGCGCATCATAGTATTGCCGGCATTGCTGTAAAAGATCTTTTGGCAGATTGCTTTGACATTCAAGTAACCCTTCTTCAAATTTTAATGTGAAGTTTACTCTTGGATCCAAATTTAAATTATGCGGCTCGGTTAGATCACCATAAGCAGACGTACGATTAAGGTGGATCTGCGCAAGTGTTGCCCCTATTTTATACGCCAATTCTTCGGTTAGCTTCGATGCTTGTAATAATGCACCAGGAAAGCACTGCATTAAAATTGCACCATGAATCTCTGCGCTAGGTTCAATTACATTAATAATGCGTGCTACCGGTAAGGTGTCACTAAAATGTTTTAAAAAATATAGCTCTCTAAGATAATCTTGCTGACGATCACAAATTTTTAAAATAAGAGGCGCTGTATTTGGTTGCGTGACTTTATACACAACTGCAACTAAGGCGTCAATGTGATCAATGCAAGTACACTCTGCGTCTTTTGGTAGGCTTAGGAGATCTTTATACTTGGTGATTGGGTAATTCATATGCAACCTTTAAACGCTCGCCCTTCTTGCTAATTTTGCGAATACTAAACACTCCAATTTCAGTAGTATTCTTGATATGTGTGCCACCACAAGGGATTGGCATAAAATTGCCAATCTGTAGAATCCTAAATGCCTTATGCGTCGGCACTGGGTATGGCAGTGTATAATATTTGTTAGCAAATTCATCCGGTAATAGTTCAAATGTTATAGTATTTAAACTATGGGTAATTGCTGTATCCATATTAAAGGCTACTTCACTCGTTTCCGGTATGCATTCGCCAATAAATTCCACATAAGCTTCGCCAGGAAACGAATGCCCCTTAACGGCTTTAAGTGCTGGGTACATGTTTTCTACTACATTGCTTAATAAATGCGCTGCGGTATGATAGCGTGCGTTAAGTAAACGTCTCGATTGATCTATGTTACATGTAATTTTGGTATCAATAATGCTTGGTAGTTTACTGGCGTCAGAGACATAATGCCTAATTTCTTGGTCAAGCTGCCGTACAAAAGATATGTTCAACTCGCCACTATCAGTTTTAATAGTTCCTTGATCAGAAGGTTGTCCTCCACCCTGCGGGTAGAAAACTGTTTCATTTAATAATAAATAAGCACCTTTATCATCAATGCCATGGCTGGTGATGAATCCGGAGCATTCTGGTAAATAAGTATCTTTCAGGTATAGGGGTGTCGCCATGAATCACCTGCTTAGCTGTGTTTAATGTGCTAATGATACCATAATTATTTCTGATATAATGAGTTACAATGGCATCTTAAATATGTAAGATCGCTGACAAATAAATGTAAGTATAGGCGGCATATTTGGTGCGTAAAGTTTTCTGGGATGATCCATATCAATGTTCTTTGCCGACGACAGTCGCCTCGGTAGTTGGCAATGAAGTTTTATTTGATGCAACCATTGCCTTTTCATTTTCTGGAGGGCAAGAGAGTGATCAGGCAACAGTAAATGGCTTATATATTCTAAATTCACGTATACACGACCAGGATATTATTTATATGCTGCCTGATAATCATGGCCTAGTGGCTGGTGATCAAGTTGAGATGAAAATTGATTGGTCGCGTAGAAATAGATTAATGCGCTTACATTTTGCCTGTGAGTTAATACTAGTGCTAATTAACAGATTGTTTACTAATAAAAAATCTAATGAAGAATTACAGCCAGAAGAGATAGACAATGTAGGTATTGCTAAAACAGGTGCACATATTGCTGAAAATGGTGCGCGCATCGATTTTAGATTAGATGAGAATATTACAAAATATTTCGAGCCTATATTGGCTGAGTACAATAAAATAATTCAAGCCGATTTGCCCATAGAAAAAGGTTATATTAACGAGATTGATCAAATACGTTATTGGCGTATTCAAAATATTGCTAAAGTACCATGTGGAGGTACGCACGTTAATTCCACAGCTGAAGTAGGCTTAGTTAAACTAAAGCGCGATAATGCTGGCAAAGGAATCGAGAGGATTAAAATTACTCTTGTAGATCCATCAGTTAAATTTAAATAAGGGAAATTATTGTGCATGAAAATATTTTGGACAAAGATTTCGCCGTTAAGTTACAACTATCTAATCTTTGCAAACTCTATAATCTTGGTAAACCTATTAGCATACCACGCAGAGTGCATGGCGGATTGCTACATATTATGTGGCATGTAAATACAGACAAAGGTCCTTACGCCATTAAGCAATTATCCGATAAAGTTGATTTGAGCAATACAGTTGTCATACAAAACTATGAATTAAGCGAAAATATTGCAAACAATTTTATTGCCCAAGGAATTCCAGCTGTATGTGCTTTAAAAAATGATGATGGTGAATACCTTAGCATTATTGATAAAATTGGTTTCTTAGTTTATCCATGGGTAGAAGCTAGAGCTATTCCTGAAGGTAAAATATCCGAGCATCATGCTTCACAGATTGCAGCTATACTTGCAAAAATGCATCTCATGCGTCTGGAGATGCCTAACATGCCAGAATTTAAATTTGACGTTTTTACTTCGCCAGAGCTTGTGGAATTAATAAGTACTTCTGCTAAAGATAACTGTTCTTTTGTCAAAGATTTACAAAAAGCCAGCAGCGATCTTATTGCGATAAATGACGCATATATAGATGCAATCTCAGTTTTAAAAAGCGATGTAATTGTTAGCCATGGCGATCTAGATCCAAAGAATGTTTTATGGAATAATTCAGGCAATCCGGTGCTTATTGATTGGGAGTCGGCACGTAAATTAAACCCTACTTACGAAATCATTAATGCGAGTTTGGATTGGTCGGGAATCACCAAAGAATTTAATAAGAGGTTGTTTTCTGAAATGCTTGTAGCATATAAGCAAGCAGGCGGTATAGTTGAGCCATCTTCGATTGAGGCAGCCTTTTATGGCGCATTAGGGAATTGGATTAACTGGATGGTTTATAATATTGAACGATCTTGTAAGGCCAAAGATTTAGAGCAAAAAACTATCGGAGCAGAACAAGTAGTATTGGTATTACCTACCATATTACATCTTAAATGCTTGATGCCTGAACTTATAAGGGTATGTAAATTATGATTACTATTGATCTTTTAAAAAACCATCCGGAAAGCATAGCAAGACTTGCAGCTATTTGGCATGAGGTACTTGGAAAAATCTGGGCTCCGGATGTTATGATACAAAGTGTTATGCAAAAGTACACAAATCATCTGAATGAAAATATATTACCAATCACATTTGTAGCATTAGATGGTGTGACACCAGTTGGTATGTGTTCGTTACGTGAGAATGATGGCATTATGCCGAATATAACTCCGTGGCTTGGATCGCTAGTCGTTGATCCAGCATATCAGAAACAAGGCATAGGTAATATGCTGATTGATGCAACCAAAAATAAAGCAAAAACATTAGGATTTGAGAAGCTGTATCTTTTTGCTTTTGACCCAACTATCCCTGATTATTATGCCAAGCATGGTTGGTGTACAATTGGCATGGATGAGTTTAAAGGGCATAAAGTTACGGTGATGGAAATTCAGCAACTATAGTTATACAAGTAATTTTTACATCTAGAGGTAACATTAAATGCAAAAAGTGACAATCAAATTATCAGAAATCAAACTTGTGGGTCTTACGGTACGAACCAGTAATTCCTTAGAAATGGATCCTGCTACTGCTAAAATCGGTGCAGCAGTGCAAAATTATTTTCAAGCTATGTTTGCTGAAAAAATTATGCTGCGAAAAACACCTTGGACTACATATTCAGTTTATACGAATTATGAAAGTGACTTTACCGGAGAATACACCTATTTTATAGGTGAAGAGGTCTTTGCTTTTGAAGATCAACCAGATGAACTTCAGCAACTAATCATTCCGCAACAAAAGTATACAAAATTTACCACTGCTCCTGGTGCCATGCCAGATGTATGTTTAAGCGCGTGGCAAGAAATTTGGCAAATGACTACGGAAGACTTGGGTGGTAAGCGAGCATATAAAGCTGATTTTGAAATTTATGATCAAAGAGCTAGTGATCCTACCAATTCAGTGCTAGATATATACGTTGGGATTATGTAAATAAGGTTAAAATAAATAGTTAATTTTAAATTATTGCCAAATGATTTTATGTATAACTTAAAATTACAGTCTCTTGCCCTTCGTTTTCTGCGAAGCGCCAGCTGTACCCGTAAGCCTTCTTTCGATACCCATAGGTGCATGCTCGACGTAGACAAACAGCGTTTATAGATGAAACACAATTAGTGTTTTTTGCTTTACCTTCTTGGACTAGCCACCTTGCGGCTGCATGTGCGCTTGGAAAATTTCGTAGAACACTTCCTGATTCTAAATCTAACATAGAGACAGCCTTGCTGTTTTTTGCTGCTGCGGCTTTTGCTCTTTTTTCAGCATTATTTCGAGCTTTTATCGGGTTATTTATATTAAAATCACTTAGAGATTCCTTACGCTTTTTATTAGCTGTTTGGCTGGTTCTTGAGGTTGCTAGTTTTTCTTGCCAAACATTATATGCCTCTGGATTTTGTGTTTTCCACTTATTTAAACTTGTCTGTCGTTTTACTTGGACCTCTGGAGTTTTTATCTTTTCACTACTTTTTCTTCTAGCTTCCGCATATTCAACAGGGTTTTCCTTTTTCCATTTTGTCATTCGTTCACGTGACATCTCACGGTACTTTTCTGAGCCCATCGTTACTTTGATACTTTTGTTTCGAGCGCGTAATTCCGGCGTATTGCCTGATTGAAATGCTTTCTTTGAGGAAATAAGCATAGGCAAGAACTGTTCTGGGTTGTTTTTCATGTGCTGTCGCTTTCTTTCGCTAGTCTCAGCAATACTGCGATGGTTGGATATTCCACCGCCTCCAGCAACTAGATTAAGGCATTGCTCATCAGATAACAGGTCTCTATTTACTATCGACGCTTCAAGTTCTTGCGTTTCCTCTGCAGTTTTGCATGCTGCTATAAAATATCTCACAAAAGCACTCATATTTTTGTTAAATTTATTTGTAAATTTTAATCCAGACCCATGATATCGTTTTAATTCAGACCATTTTGGGCGATTTGCTTTACCTATATAATATTCACCATTATCCATGTTTATCTGAATGTAAATAACCCTATAGTAACCGTCGCTTTTGTTTCGCTTCCGAACAAGTTCACTAGAATGAATAATGTCAAACCAGCGATCTTTTATTGAAATGCGTTTTATCTCAAGACCAAACTTTGCTGATAATTTATTGAAATACACAGGACTTATTCCACTTTGCTCTAATGACAGTTCTAGTGGGTTAAATTCCTGCCATATACTGATATTATCGTTAATCTTTATAATCATTTAATACTCGGGTACTATGCGCATTATTTTTCTTTTGGTTTAGGTGTAGTAAAAGTAGCATGTAATTCTCTAAATTTAATCTGATCTGCAAGCTATCTTTCATTATCTACGTTATGTATTTAGTAACTTTATATTTATTCAAAAATTTTAAAATGTTCGATTTCGGTTGTTTTTCTAACCTGAGAAACAAGTCAAAATCAGGATCTGTATCTATATGAGATAAAACAATATTTTTCATATGTAACCACAACTGAAAAGTTGCCATTACGTCATTTAATGCACGATGCGCCCTGTGATCTGCGCTAACTTCTAATTTCAAGCAAGCGGTTAATGTAGACAATTTATAGCTTGGTACATTATGGATTAATCTTCTAGCTAATTTTAATGTGCATAAAAAAGTAGAATTTATAACTCTACCTGCATTTGCCACCTCTGCCTCTAAAAACTTTTGATCAAATGATGCATTATGAGCAAGTATAGGCCTATTACCTATAAACTTTATTAGCGTTGGCATAAATTTTTCGGGGGATGGCATCCCTTTGATCATTTGATTTGTAATGCCAGTAATTTCGGTAATAAAATATGGAATGTTATGTCCTGGGTGCATCAACTGAGATAGAGTGTCAACCACTTTGCCTTGTTTAATTAGCACAGCTCCCACTTCTATTATCCTAGCATATTCCGGAGAAAGCCCTGTGGTTTCAAAGTCTAATATCACAAATTCTTCTGCTACCTGTTTGACTGCTGACACCTTTTAGTTATCCTATTACTCAATTTTATGAAGCCTAAGTCTAACATACTTTTCAGTTGTAGCTGACGCGCTGATCTTAGGAGCCTGGCTTTTTTAGAAAATATTTTTCTTCTTGTTTTTATCCAATATTTAGCTTTGTGCTAATAGATTTAGATACAACCAAAATTTCTTCGCTCTCTTCTTCGCTATCTGATAATGTGCAATACCCAGAACGTTCTGGATATGATTCATACACATTGCCTGAGTAAACTAATTCGTGAGTTGTACTTTCTGCAACAGATTCTTCTTGTACTTTAAATTCTCCTAAAAAGAATAAGCCTCTGCGTGGATTATAAACAAAATCTAACCCTTCCTCATTCTGCGCTTGTAACGTACTGTGGCAAGTGAAGCATGGGCGTTTTTTGCCATAAATAACTGGACCACCATTTGAGTCGTCGGCATCGAAGTAAAAACACTCTAGTACTTTTAATAAATGCATTTCGGCGTGGGCCGCTATTTTAGAATTAGTAACAAAGTAAATAGAGCCAGGAATAAATTTCAATTCTTTAAGCTTATTCATGTCTATTTCTAATTTATTTACATTCTGCAATAAACTTTTAATAATCTTATCTCTTTTGCTTGCAAAAATATATTCTCCGTAGATTCTGTTTTGTAGCTTTGCAGCGAATCTTGCTGATATTTCTGTCTCAATGCCTTTATGCTTCTTGAAGGTGGTTGTCAAAATATTTTTCATATTATTGGTATTGATGTTGCCATGGAGGAACCGCGTAACAGATTCATTATTTGTTGCTATTACTAAACTACCACCTAAGTACATAATTTGTACTTCTGTAGGGTTATGGTCGTTAGCTTTACAAAAATTATATAGTTGAGTAGCCATGTGTCGTAAAATTTGCTCTGAGCGCTCAGATTTATAGTTACGCGGGTGTCTTGTTATGATTGTGGATTTTCTTGGAAAATATCCAGTACGAGTCTGATTAGCCACACGCTGTGTGGTGGCGCTAGATGCTAAGCTCTCCCTAACTTTTTTTTGAGATAAATCATGAGAATAGTTTTCAAATTCTGGATCTAGTAGCTGCTTCTTGCTTATTAAGCCCTTAGTAAACAGCGGAGATAAAACTTCCTTCTCTTCACCGTCTAAACCCCCAGGTATGTATGGTTCATCATCATATTCTTCAGCTATAGCACCAAAAATTAATTGCACCGCTTCAGTTTCTTGCTCTGATGCTGCACCGTAGCGTTCGATTGACTCAATCCTACAAACGGTCTTCTCTGAATTGTTATTGTCTAGTGTTGTTACCTCAAAAATTTGAATAGAGATAATTTGTCTATTACCATCTTTGGCATGGTATCCTAGAAAGTCATTAGTAATTTCTATTGGCATATTTTGCTACCTTCGTTATTTGCGATTTTTACACCCATGGCCCTATGTCTTTGTTTGATTAAATATAAGGCCCTTTGCTCTTTGGGGAATTTTTCGATTGCATATCTGAGCATGGTTCTAGGCATTTTTTTGGCATGTTTTTCAAGAAAATCTATCAATTTATGTTGGTCTTTTTTGCCAGCCTCGCGTAACATCCAACCAACCGCCTTGTGTATTAAATCGTGTTTATCATCAACAAGTATTTTAGAGATTTTGAATGTCCACGACAAATTATTTTTGCGAATAAAATACCATGTTGCAACGATAGCAATACGGCGTTCCCATAAAATTTGCGATTTGGCTAATATTAACAATAAATTTTTGTTTCTTTTATGCAGGTGTGCCCCAACAATTAAATGCGCCGAAGAATCAACCAGGTTCCAATTATTTACGTATTGAATATTGTCCATATAAAATTGGTATAATTCTTCACAAATATCTTCCTCTGACTGTTGATACTGTTTAACTAGGATAATTAGAGCAAGTAGTCGTTCTTCATTAATTTTAGACTTGATAAGTACTTGTATATCTTTAAAGCTTAAATCAGCATATTCTTTAGCAATTTTACGCAGTGTTGGCACACTAACGCCAATAAATTTATCATGCTCAGCATAATCGCCCAAGCCAGTTTTAAAGAAAATTGTATTCTGATTTTCTAAGTTAGACGACCCTTTTAGTTTGATTTTAATCTTTTTTAGGTTACTCATATTTATCCTAGTCTATTGAGCCTCATTCCACAGCTCTAACCATTTTTGTGTGTATTGCTTTACCACCTTTGTGTTATCAGAGATAATTAAAACGTTTTCTGCATTATTATTTTCGGCGGCCTGGCTATAATTAAAGCTACCGGTTTGTAAAATTTTACCGTCGACAATCATAAACTTGTTATGCATTATTGCATACTTAGAATTAATTCGTATCGGGATCCCTAAGTTTTTAACCTCTAAAAAGGCGCTATACTTGGCGGTACGTTGGCTTTTGTCTAAAACAATTTTCACATCAATACCATTTTGATATGCTTCAACAAGCGCGTCAGCAATTGGTTTGGAGGTGAAGGAATATGCAGCAAC
>Ga0209174_10000977_pt1 | contig 20749 bp, 16 predicted proteins | sample JI91814BDNA_FD_187505 | JGI IMG/M metagenome (GOLD analysis project Ga0209174, IMG submission 187505) | Wastewater effluent complex algal communities from Wisconsin, to seasonally profile nutrient transformation and Carbon sequestration -... | ecosystem: Engineered > WWTP > Effluent > Algae...
TGACGGCGGCCCACCTCCTCGACGAGGCCGTCATCGATCAGGCGCGCGAGGATTTTGGAGACGGCCTGGGGTGTCAGGCCGGTGCCGGCGGCGAGTTCGGCCCGCTCGGCCTGGTCCACGATCGCCAACGTCATCGGCGTCCCGGCGATGACCTGGCTGGGTCAGGCGCAGGGGTGGCGCGCGGCATACCTGCTGGCCGGAGGCATCTTCGTCCTCGCCCTGGCGTTGGCGGCCCGGAGCCTGCCGAGTCTGGTTGGCGACCCCAGCGCCAACGCACGCCGCGAACTCGCGGCGTTCGCCAACCGTCAGGTGTGGCTGGTCATGGGCGTTGGCGCGATCGGTTTCGGCGGGTTCTTTGCGGTGTACGCCTACCTCGCCGACGTCACCACCCACGTCACCGGGCTCGCTGCCACCGCCGTCCCGGCGGTGCTTGCCGTCACGGGCCTCGGGATGACCGTCGGCAACCTCCTCGGCGGGCGCGCCGCTGACCGTAACGGCGTGCGGGCGATGCTGGGCGGATTGACGGCGCTGGCCCTGGCCATGCTGGCCTTCGCCGGCCTGAGCGGCAACGCTGTCGGGCTCTTCTCGGCCGCCTTCGCGGTGGGTTTCGCGGCGATGTATGTCGGACCGGCCATCCAAGCTCGCCTGATCGACGCCTCCGGCGACGCCCCGCTGCTCGGCGCGTCGATGAACCACTCGGCTTTCAACGTCGGCAACACGCTGGGCGCGGTCCTCGGCGGGCAGGTCATCGCGGCGGGGTTCGGCTACCGCGCGCCGGCGCTCGTGGGCGTCGTACTCGCGCTCGGCGGCCTTGCCCTGGCCCTGATCAGCGTCCAACTCGAGCGGCGCCAGGTGGTGGAGTCGCGTGCCGTGGTCCCGGACGTCCGCTGCCCGCAACCCGCGCCCTGCTGAAGGGTCCCCGGCAACCAACAACCAAGAAGCGTCTCCCGGAACGCAACAACAAGTCGACGGGCAGAGACACGCCGTATGCCGAGTGGGCACGCGGCGTGTCTCTGCCCGTCGACTGTGGGTCAGTACGCGGGTCGGGACGCGCGAATCGGAGAGGACCCGGCAATCAGGACCCGCCGGTCGGGAGCTGGCGATCAGGACGCGCCCGTCAGGAGCAGCCGGTCAGGACCCGGCGATCAGAACGCGGACTCGGGGACGTCCATGAGGTCGTTGTCCATGGCCTCGGCGATGGCGCGCTCGGCAGCGAGCTTCGGCAGGACGTTGCGGGCGTAGAACTGGGCGGCGGCGACCTTGCCCGTGTAGAAGTCACGGTCCGAGCCCGTGGCTCCCGCGTCCAGCGCGTCCTGAGCGACGGCCGCCTGGCGCAGCAGCAGCCACCCGACGACGAGGTCACCGGCAGCCAGCAGCAGGCGGGTGGTGTTCTGTCCGACCTTGTAGAGGTTGGTGACCTGGCCGCCCGTGCGCGGATCGGAGGCCATTAGCGGGCCGACCATCGCGGCCAGGATGCCCTGGACATCCTCGGCGCCCTTGGCCAACAACTCGCGGTCGCGGTCGAGAACGCCCTTCTGGGCGCCCGTGTCCTTGGCGAACTCCTGAATCTGCATCGACAGGCTCGTCAGCGACGCGGCCTTGTCGCGGATGATCTTGCGGAAGAAGAAGTCGAGGCCCTGGATCGCAGTGGTGCCCTCATACAGGGTGTCGATCTTGGCGTCGCGGACGTACTGCTCGATCGGGTACTCCTGAAGGAATCCCGACCCGCCAAGGGTCTGGAGGGACTCGGTGCCCAGCAGCACCCATGCCCGCTCTGAGCCGAGGCCCTTAACGATGGGGAGCAGGAGGTCGTTGATCCGGCTCGCCTGGTCGGCCGCGCTGCCGGGCTCGTGCTGCTCCGAACCGGACTCCAGATAGGCCTGCTCCACGGTGTCTTGGAAGGACGCGGTGAACAGGACGAGGGCGCGCAGGCCCTCGGCATACGCCTTCTGCAGCATGAGCGAGCGACGCACGTCGGGGTGGTGGGTGATCGTGACGCGCGGGGCATTCTTGTCGAGCATCTCGGTGAGGTCCGCGCCTTGGACGCGCTGCTTGGCGTAGTCGAGCGCGTTGAGGTAGCCCGTGGAGAGCGTGGCGATGGCCTTGGTGCCGACCAGCATCCGGGCGTGCTCGATCACGCGGAACATCTGCGCGATGCCGTCGTGGACGTCGCCGAACAGGGTGCCGACCGCGGGCTCCTTGTCACCGAAGGTGACCTCGCACGTCGTCGACGTCTTCAGGCCCATCTTGTGCTCAAGGTTGGTGACATAGGCGCCATTGCGCTCGCCGAGTTCGCCGGTCTCCAGATCGACGTGGAACTTCGGAACGATGAACAGCGACAGGCCCTTCGTGCCGGGACCAGCCCCCTCCGGCCGCGCCAGGACAAAGTGGATGACGTTGTCGACCATGTCGGATTCGGCCGAGGTAATGAAGCGCTTCACGCCGGTGACATTCCAGGTGCCGTCGTCGTTCTGGGCGGCCTTCGCGCGCCCGGCGCCGACGTCGGACCCGGCGTCCGGCTCGGTCAGCACCATGGTGCAGTGCCAGTTCTTCTCGACGATCCAGCGGGCGAGCTTCTTCTGGTCGTCGTTGCCGAGGATGTAAAGCAGCTTGGCGAAGGAGTATGACGCGGCGAACATCGCGATCGCCGGGTTGGCCCCAAGGACCATCTCGTTCATCGCCCACTTGAGCGAGGGCGGCGCGACAGTGCCGTCGAGCTCGGCGGGGACGTCGATATTCCAGAACCCGGAGTCGATATAGGCCTGGTAGCTCCGGGCGAAGGACGGGGGCATCGTGACCGAGTTGGTCGCGGGGTCGAAGACCGGCGGGTTGCGGTCGGCATCGGCGAACGAGTCGGCGAGTTCGTTCTCGGCCAGCCGTGCGACCTCCTTGAGCATCTCGCGGGCGGTGTCTGTGTCGACGTCGGCGAATGGGCCGTGTCCGAGCACGTCCTGGCGACCCAGGACCTCGAAGAGGTTGAATTCGATGTCGCGCAGGTTGGCCTTGTAGTGACCCATGGTGGTTCCTCCGAGCGGCGTTGCTTGACCGGGTGCTGAGTGTGTGCGCGGGCTGAGGGGCGAGACCCGCGCTGACTAAGCGCTTGCTTACTTCGACGATAGTCTGCATTCGTGGCCCCTGGGGCGCAAGCAATTCGGCGAAATGGTGGCTCGGTCGTGACGATCGCCACGTTGGGTCTTCGGGTGCTCGGGTTCTCGAGAGCCTCAGATCCACCGCGTTCGGGTACGTCGATACGTGAGCTCCGGCAGGCTCAGGGTGCTTCCTGCTGAGCTGTCGTCACCGGGCGGTCGGTCCGCGGGACGCAGGTGCGTCGCCGTCATCCCACGAACCGTTGTGGGGGTTGCGCGCGTCGCGCTTCCGGAACTCGATCCAGTTGTTGTTGACGCGTGCGCCGAGCGGTGGCTGAAAGGCCGAAGCTCGACTCGTGCCGTCGGGCGTTGCGGAGCCGGCGGCGGTAGCGGCCCTCGGTGGTCTGGTCGGACTCGGTGGCGTGGCGCGGATGAGTAAGCCGTGCCGGTTATGGAAGGCGAAAGGCACGATGGGGTTATCGGTGCCGGTGATTCTGAACTCGCCGGCGTGATGGGCGTCGTGATGGTGCGGGCATAGCGAGATGAGGTTGTCGTAGTCGGTGCCGCCTCCCTCTGCCCAGTGCCGCACATGGTGGATCTCGACGAACCGGGTGGCAGGGCAGCCGGGGAAGGCGCACCCGCGGTCGCGGTCTTCGACCAGGCGCCGTAGCCGCTCGGGCGTTGCGCGCTGGCTGCGGCCCACCGAGATGGGTAACCCCTGGGTATGCCACAGGGCCGCGGCGTCAGCCGTGCAGGCGAGGCGGCTCGCCAAGTGAAACGCCAGGGTGCCGCGGGCGTTGACCCAAGCGCCTTCGGTGTCCATATGCACGTAGACGCGATAGTGGCTTGCCCGCGCCGGTGACTCGACGGCCCCGAGGCTGCGCGAGGCGATCTCCACCAGCGCGTCTGCGATGGTCGCGTCTGGGTTGCTGGCGGTGAACAGCGCGTCTTTGGCTTCGCGCAGGGCCATTTCCAGCAGCGCGCCGTCGGCGGCGTCGAGATCGGCCCGCAGGACGTAGCGACCCTCATCCCACACCGCGGTAACGCGCGACGGCTGGCAGGCGCGGCCAGGCTCATCGGGCAGAGTGGTTCGCAACCCAGGATCGCCGGGCGCAAAGGCACTTCCCGAGCCTGCGCATGCGGATTCCGAGTTGGTGGGATCCGTGTTGGCGAGATCGGTGTTGGCGGGTCCCGAGTTGACGGGGCCAGAATCGGTAGTCCCCGATGCGTCCGCGCCTGTTTGTGCTGTGCCTGCCGTGCCAGCGCCCGTATCTGTTGTGGCCGCCTCCGCCACCGCCGATGCGTTGATGTTGTTATCGGCGGTGTCCTCACCACCGCAAGCCGCGTCGGTGGCGCCGGCCGGAGTGGCGGGCTCGTCGGGGTCGAACGGGTATCGGCTGACGACGCGGCGCAATTGAGTGACCGTCATGAGCGGGGCGAGCTCGCAGACGGACTCCGCAAAGGCGGCCGGCACCCGCGCCGCGACGGTCGCGGACTGGTCAAGCGAGAGACGCCCGGCGTCGACCAACGCGGACAACGCCGGCAGTCGGGTCCGCGCCCGCGCCACCGTGGTCAACTGCGTGGCCGTCGACGGTGACAAGCCCGCCCGAAGCGCGAGCCAATGCTCCGGTGACCGGATCCCGTCCCCACCCCAGGCGTCGGTGTCGATCAACTGAACCGTCAGGTCAACGAGGCGAGCATGCAGGAGGTTGACCTGACCCGCGACCTCCGTGACCTGATCCCACAACTCGTCACGATCAAGGGGCGTAGGTGGATCAGGAAAGGCCAACACACTCATCGTGACACCCCGGTATCGCTATCCACGCGCGCCGTCACTAGCCCACGTCCGTCCCCGTCGGCTCATCCCCAACCGACGGTTATATAGTACATCAGTTCGCGAACGAACGCAAGCCTCATCGAGGCGTTCGCCGCCACTTGCCGTTGGTTACGATCGCCAGTTGCCGTTGGTTACGATCCCCGCGTGACGACGGAGGGGGAGGGCGCGGCATACGACAGCGTGGATCCCGCCGATCTCGAGACGACCCTGCGAGTCCTGGGGATGCTTCACGAACTCGCGCCCGACGACCCGGACATCCAGACGATCAAACGCGCGGCTGGAGTCATGACCAGCCGCATACGCAAGGCTCGCCGACGGGAGGCGCGCGAGGCAGCGGCGGCGCCTGGGCGCGCCCATGACCAGCGTGTCCTGGAGTCCACGGCCACCGGCTCGCCGGACCGGATCGATGACGAGACCCGCGGCATACTCCTTGCGGCACAATCGGATTCACCGTATGCCGGGGAACTCACCACCGCGCGTGGCTGCTACATCTGCCACGACAAGTACACCCTGGTGGATGCCTTCTATCACTGGCTCTGCCCGCAGTGCGCCGCGTTCAGCCACGGCAAACGCGACCAGCACGCCGACCTACGCGGCAAGCGGGCGCTGCTCACGGGCGGGCGGGCGAAGATCGGGATGTACATCGCGTTGATGCTTCTGCGCGACGGCGCGGACCTCACGATCACGACCCGCTTCCCGCGCGACGCCGCGCGGCGCTTCGCCGAACTGGCCGATTCCGCCGAGTGGCTCGACCGGCTGACGATCGTCGGCATCGACCTGCGGGATGCGACCCAGGTCGTCGCGCTCGCGGACGAGGTCGCCGCGGGCGGGCCCCTCGACATCCTCATCAACAACGCCTGCCAGACCGTGCGGCGCACTCCGGGCGCCTATTCACATCTCGTCGCCGGCGAATCCGAACCCCTTCCTGCCGGTATGCCGCTGCCTCGCCTGATCACCTTCGACCGGATCTCGGAGGCCCACCCAGCCGCCCTCGTCGGAGTTTTGACAAATCACGCGCAGACACATGCCGACGGCGCCAGCGTCGCGGCGCCATCCCCGTCGTCGCTGACGTCCCTTGCGCTGCAGGCAGGTTCGGCAAGTCTGGAGCGGCATCTCGCCGGGACCGCGATCGATGCGGGCGGGCTGCTGCCCGACGACGTCCTCGTGAACTCGTGGACGCAGAAGGTCGAGGACGTCGACCCGCTGGAGCTGTTGGAGGTGCAACTCTGCAATTCGGTCGCGCCCTTCCTTCTCGTCTCCCGGCTGCGGCCGTCAATGCGGGCGGCGGTCAAGGCCGGCGCCCGGCGGGCGTACGTCGTGAACGTCTCGGCAATGGAGGGCCAGTTTTCGCGGCGCTACAAGGGGCCGGGGCATCCGCATACGAATATGGCGAAGGCGGCGCTCAATATGCTCACCCGGACCTCAGCCAAGGAAATGTTTGAGGCCGATCGCATCCTGATGACCGCCGTCGACACGGGCTGGATCACCGACGAACGGCCGCACCGCGAGAAGCTTCGCATCGCGGCCGAGGGGTGGCACGCCCCGCTCGACCTGGTCGACGGCGCGGCCCGCGTCTACGACCCGATCGTGCGTGGCGAGGCCGGCGAGGATCTGTATGGGTGCTTCCTGAAGGACTTCGCTCCCCACCCCTGGTGATCCACAAGGGGCAGTGTTGCATTGATATCATTGAGGCATGACGGCGATCACGATCCGCAAGTTGCCGGAGGACGCGAAGCGTCGCCTCCGGATGCGGGCCGCAGCCCGCGGCACGTCGATGGAGGCGGAGGCGCGGGCCATCTTGTTGGCCGGTCTGGAAGCGCCGGTCCACGTGGACCTCAGCTGGATCGAGCAGTTGATTGAGATCGGGCACGAGTTCGGTGGTGTCGATCTCCCCGTCATCGCCGATGAGCCCGCGCCGGCTGCGCGGTTCGATTCGTGATCATCCTCGACACGAATGTCATCTCCGAGGCGATGCGGGGGCCCGCCGCGAATCCGCGGGTGATCGCATGGCTCCGATCTCTGCCGCAATCGCCCGTCACTACGACAATCAACCGGTCTGAGATTCTGGCGGGAATAGCGTTACTGCCGGACGGCCGCCGCTCCGGACTGCTCCGGCAGCGTGCCGATGCTGTCTTCCTCGGCCTCGGAGTTTGCTTGCCCCTCACGGATGCCTGCGCGAGTCACTACGCAGACATCGTGGCCAACCGCTCCCGGATGGGGCGACCAATCGGTGGCTTTGACGCCCTCATCGCCGCAATTGCCAGAGTCAGCCGGGCCCAATTGGCGACGCGCGACATCAGCGGATTCGAGGGCACCGGGGTCGAGCTCATTGATCCGTGGGCCATTGATCCGTGGGTGACCCCGGCCTAGCCGAAGTAGGCCGCGATAGCGGCCTTCTCGATGGCGACGGTGTCGGCGGCGACGAACTGCCCGGCCGATGATGTCAGGACGGAGGCGGCTCGCTCGAGGCGCTGCGCGGCATACCCACTGGTGAACAGGTCCTCCCGAAGTCGTTGCGTTGCAGCGGTTTTCAGTTGGGCCAGTGCGGGTGTGGCCTCGAAACGGCGGGACAGGACGTTGCCGCTCTGGTTACCCCGGTTCGCCCCACCTCCACCCATGCCCTCGCCGGCCCCGGGGCGACCCCCGCCACCCTGCCCGCCTAGACCCTGCCCGCCGCCGGGCCTGTTCGAGACGCCGAAGGTCAGGTTGTGGTCCCAGCCGACCACGGTCATCCGCTTCGTCGACGACGCCCGCCACAGGTAGGAGTTGTTGCCGGGGCCATCCATAGCGTCGTAGTTGCCGATCAGATCCTCCAGCGCGAGATAGGTCGCGAAGGCGTCCACCTCCACCTGCTCGGCCAGCCCGCTGGCGAACCCAGTGTCGTCAACCTCGTTGACCCACTTCAGGAATGCGATCAACGGCGCCAGATCGTCCTCGCCGGCCTCGACGTCAAACCGATCGTCGTATGCCGCGGGGTCGTCACCGAGGTAGTCGTAGTTTCCCTGTGCCTCGGCCTTGTAGAGGATGCCGTCCGCAGCAAAAGTGCGCTCCACCCACGGCTTCGACGGCTGCTCCAGGATGAGGCGCAGCACGGGGGCGGCGCCCGCGACGGCCACCGCGGCATACGACCAGGGTTCTGAGGCAAGGCCGGCCTTTGCCAGCAGGTCGAGGGAGAGGGCCTCGTTGAGGGCGGTGGTGGTGTTGTTGAGGCGGACGACGATCTCGGTGACACCCTCGTGGGCTTGGCCGTCGACGAACTTGTCTAGTCGCACGAGCCAGGGGTACTCGGAGGCGGTAGCTCCTGTCGGAACCCGCCAGATGGTGGAGTTGCCCTTCAATCTCACCCCACACCGGTCGTATGCCGTGCCATCGATCGTGACTGTCGCCTCCACCCAGTCCTTGGTTCGGTCCGCCTGATAGGCGGTCATGATCGACTGAAAATCATTGTCGGACATCGCAATGTCAAGAGTGTGCAGGCGGGTGGCGTCGAAGACGCCGGCGCCCGTCCGCTGCGCGACCTGCCCCCCGGAGGCGGCGCCGCCGGCGGCCGGGGTCGAGGAATCCGTGGCTTGGGAGCAGGCGGCGAGGGCGCCAACGGCAGCCGCCCCCGCGCCCCAGCGCAGCATCGATCGCCGGTCGAGTTTCATCGTCATGTCCCCATAGCACCGGGACCGCCTGCGGCTGCACTCTGCGTGGGCTGTGGGTGCCCTGTGATCGCCACCGTGGCGCTAAAAGGGCACGTTAGGGCACGAAATCGCGGTTGTGCCCCGCTAATGGACGCCGCGGTGCGGCGGGGAAAGGCCTTCTGGCCTGCGCAAATACAGTGAGAGCCGGTGACGGGAATCGAACCCGCGTGTCCAGCTTGGGAAGCTGGCGCTCTACCATTGAGCTACACCGGCGTGTCTGGTCAGGCGTATGTCGCTTTGTGATTGCCCTACGTGCCACGTAATTAGATTTAGCCCGCGAAGTCTAACCCAGGCGAGTGGCTCGCTTTGCCACCCCGATGCCTAGCCTCACGGCAGGGCGAGGGCCATCCGGCCGGTCCACGAGCGCAGGGTGTCGAGCATGGCTGGGGAGGCCTCCTCGATGGTGAAGTGCGCATCGAGTTTGCCCAGCGCGACTAGGACCCACGCGGCGTCGCGCGCGGTCAGGTGCACTTCGCAGGTCGTCTCGTCCAGGGCCGAAATGGTGGCCCAGCGCCCGATCCGGGCCTCGGCCTCCGCGACTGGCAACGCCACCCGGGCGCGCACGCGGTCCTCCTCGCGTCCCGCCTGCCGCAACCCCGATCGGACGTATGCCGCGGGGTCGCCACCGGGGATCTCTCGCGGCCGGAATCGAGCCCGCGTCCCGCGGGGGTCGGCGAGGCGGTCGAGCCGGAATGAGCGCCAGGCGCCTCGGTCGAGGTCGTAGCCCACGAGGTACCAGCGACGCCCGACCGTCACAAGTTTCACCGGCTCGGCATGCCGCTCGACCCGTGCGTCCGCGCCGGCGCCGCTACGGGCGGTGTAGCTGAACACCACGCGCTCGGTATCCCGAATCGCCTGTGCCAGAACGGCAAGCACCGACGCCTCGATCTCGGGCGCCTGGCCCCAAGGGGAGTCGACGGTCGCCGCGCGCAGCGCTTCGGCGCGACGACGCAGGGGAGCCGGGAGCACCTGCACCACCTTGGCCAGCGACGACAAGGTCGCCTCGCCCAGTCCGCCCACGGCGGTGTTCGCCGCGGCCCCCAACGCCACCACCATCGCGATCGCCTCGTCCTCGTCCACCACCAGCGGCGGCAGGGAGCCGCCGCTGCCCAACTGGTAGCCGCCCTCGATGCCGCGGGTGGAGCTGACCGGATAGCCGAGATCGCGGAGGCGGTCGACATCCCGGCGCAGCGTTCGCTCCGACACCTCAAGGCGATCGGCGAGCTCGGGACCCGGCCAGAAGCGGTGGGTCTGCAACAACGTCAGGAGACGCAGCGTGCGGGAGGAGGTGTTCGCCATACGTCCGAGTATGAATCGGAATCAGGTCAGAAAGTGGCCGGAAGGGTGCCTAGCGTCGGTGGTGCACCTCCACTTCGGGACGACACGAAAGGCAGGACCGCATGTCCACCACCCTCGCTCCACCCACCGTCACACCTCCGACGATCCCCGCAACCCACGAGCCACCAGCGCTCGTGACCGGTCGCGAACGCACTCTTGCTCTCGTCAGCCTGCTGCTCTCCGTCACGATGGAGTTGCTCGACATCACCATCGTCAACGTCGCGCTGCCGACCATCGAGTCGGCCCTCGGCGCGAGCGCCTCCCTCCTGCAGTGGGTGGTCGCGGCTTACCCCCTCGCCTTCGGGATCGCCCTGATCACCGGCGCGCGGCTCGGCGACCGCTTCGGACGCAAACGGCTCTTCGTTCTCGGCCTGATCGGGTTCACCCTCGCGTCGGCCGCCTGCGGGTTCGCACCCAGCGTCGGGGCCCTCGTCGCCTTCCGCGTGCTCCAGGGCCTGGCCGCGGCCGCGATGGTGCCGCAAGTGCTCACGAGCATCCAGGTCATGTATGCGCCGCGCGAGCGCGGTCTCGCCATGGGCCTGTTCTCCGGTCTGGCCGGCATCGCCGCGGTCCTGGGCCCGATCATCGGTGCGGTGCTGACCGAAGGCCCCGGGTGGCGCGCGGTCTTCCTCGTCAACGTTCCGGTTGGTCTCATCGCCGTCGCCGCCGCTGTGCGGTTCATCCCCGAATCCCGAGCCGAGACCCCCGCGCGGATCGACCTGCGCGGCGTCGTTGTGCTGTCCGGCGGCCTCTTTGCCATCCTCTACCCGCTCACGATGGGTCACGAACTCGGCTGGCCCCTCTGGTCGTATGCCGCGATGCTCGCCGGCGCGGTCGTCATCGCTGGGTTCGTTGTCGCCCAGCGCCGCCACGAGCGGACCGGGGACGAACCGCTCCTGGCGACGTCCCTGTATGGCAGTCGCGCGTTCACCGGCGGGTCGCTGGTCGCCGCGTCGATGTTCGTCACGACCGCGGGCTATTTCCTCGCCTCGACCCTCTATTTCCAGCTCGGTCTCGGCTGGTCGGTCCTCAAGGCGGGCTTGGTGAACCTGCCGTTCGCGGTTGTTTGCACGGTCACGGCGGGCCTAGGCGCGACGGTGCTGCTGGCACGGCTGGGCCGGGGCGTTCTGATCCTCGGCGCGAGCGTGATGGCGCTCGGGTTCGCCCTCCTTGCTGTGGCCGTGCACGGTGCCGATGTCACTACGTCCGTATGGCCGTTCCTCCCCGGCCTGAGCGTCGTCGGCGCCGGCTTCGGCTTCGTCGTCTCCTCGGCGGCGCCGGTGGCCCTCGCCCGCGTGCCGCTGGCACGGGCGGGTGCGGCCTCGGGTCAGTTCAACACCACGGTCCAACTGGCGAACGCGGTCGGGGCGGCGGCGCTGGGCACGTTGTTCTTCGAGATCGTGACGCGTCACGTGGCCGACGGTCCGAGTGAGGCGTTTGCGGACGGCTTCTTGGCGATCCTGCTGCTGGCCATCGCGTTGATGGGCGTCGTGATCGGCGCGGCGCGCATCGTGCCGGCCGACATTCAGGACGGCTTGCAGCCGGGAGCGCACTGAGGTCCTCAGGTCCCAGTGGCAACCGAGAGGTGCCGTGACGCACCGCGCACGCCCCTCCGCAGCCGAGCCCGCCGATCCGGCAACCTGCCGGAGCGGCGGGCTCGGCGGCGTCGCCCGCAGATCGGTAGGTTTGCCCCGTGCTGCTCTCCGACCGTGACATCCGCGCCGAGATCGACAACGGGCGGGTCGTGCTGGACCCCTGGGAGCCGGCGATGATCCAGCCGAGCAGCGTGGACGTGCGGCTCGACAAGTTCTTCCGGTTGTTCGACAACCACAAGTACCCGGTGATCGACCCGGCCCAAGACCAGCCCGAGCTGACGCGACTGGTCGAGGTGGATCCGGACGAGGGCTTCGTGCTCCACCCCGGCGAGTTCGTGCTGGGGTCAACCCTGGAGGCCGTGACGCTGCCCGACGATCTCGCCGCTCGTGTGGAGGGCAAGTCCTCCCTAGGCCGACTTGGGCTGCTGACGCACGCCACGGCCGGCTTCGTCGACCCGGGGTTCAGCGGGCACGTGACACTGGAACTTTCCAACGTCGCGACCCTGCCCATCATGCTCTGGCCCGGCATGAAGATCGGCCAGCTCTGCTTCATCCGCCTCTCCAGCCCGGCCGAGAATCCGTATGGCAGCGCGGCATACGGCTCGCACTATCAAGGACAGCGCGGCCCAACGGCGTCACGCAGCTTCAAGAACTTCCACCGCACCGACGTCTAAGCATCGAGGTCTTCTAGGCGACGCCAACCCTCAGGCATCACCGCCTTCCGGTTGATTAGGCCGCGTGCCGGCCAGGCCGAACCAACTGACGATGCCGCCACCGGCGAGGAGCACCGCGCAGGCGAGCATCGCAGGACGGTAGCCGGCGGTGAAGGCGGCGGGATCGGCATACGCATCGCCGGTGAGGCCGACGAGCGGCGGCAGGGCGGCCACCGCGAGCAGCGAGCCGGACCGCGCGACCGCATTGTTGATGCCCGAGGCCGTCCCGGCGAGCCGATCGGGCGCGGCGGCGAGCACGGAGGCGGTCAGCGGCGAGACGAGCGCCGCCAGCCCGAGCGCGAAGAGCACCATGCCGGGGAACACCCCGGTCCAGTACCTGGTGCCACCCCCGACGCCACTCATCAACGCCACACCGGCCGCACACACCAGCGGCCCGACCGTCATCGGCAGACGGGGCCCAATCCGCTGCCCGAGCGCGGAGGCCCGGGATGACAGCGTGAACAGGGCGACCGTCACCGGCAAACTCGCGAGCCCGGACGCCATTGGGCTGAAGCCGGCCGAGACCTGCAACTGGATGACGAGGAAGAACATCACCGCCCCGAGCGCGCCGTAGACCAGGAACGTCATCCCATTGGCAGCGGAGAACACCCGCGATCCGAACAGGCCCATGGGCACCAACGGGCGCGTCGCCCGGCGTTCGTATGCCGTGAATCCTCCAAGCAGGACCAAGCCGCCGACAGTTCGCAGCAACGTCACTGGAGGATCGGCCTCACCTGCCCCGATCAGGCCCCAGGTCAACAACCCGAGGCCACCGACCGTGAGCGCGGCCCCAACCGCATCGAGCCCACCGCTCGCCTCGGGATTTCGGCTCTCCGGCACGAAGCGCCAGACCAAGAACAGGACGGCCGCCGCGATCGGCAGGTTGATGGCGAAGATCCACCGCCAGCCGCCGTGATCGAGCAGGACGCCCCCGACGAAGGGTCCAAGAGCCGTCGCAATGCCGGATGTGCCCGCCCAGGTGCCGATGGCTGATGCCCGGTCCTCGGGCGCGAAGCTCGCCTGGATGACGGCCAAGGCCCCCGGGGTCAGCAACGTCCCACCGACACCCTGCGCCACCCGGGCAGCGATCAGCTGCGCTGGATCCGCGGCAAGCGCACACGCCAGCGAGGCGATGGCAAAGAGGGCGATGCCGACCGAATAGACCCGTCGCCGACCGACCCGGTCGCCGAGCGCCCCACTGACCAGAATGAGCGCCGCCATCGACAGCAAGTAGCCATTGACCACCCATTGCACCTGAGCCAACGACGCGTCGAGTTCTCGGCCGATCGTCGGCACGGCGAGGTTGACGACGGTGCCGTCGAGCAGGGCCATCCCGGATCCGAGCGTGACGGCGGCCAGCGCGCCGCGCCCGGCCGTGGTGTTGCGCCGCAGTGCCATCCTCACCTCCTTCTCGCTCGTTCCCGGACTGTATGCCGCGCCGCCGACAACCCCCGCCCTCGCCTCCCTCCGCCGACCACCCGCCCGGTCCCACCGCACTCTTGCGGGCACCGTTGTCGGTGCCCTGAGTTAGCGTGAGATCCCGACCCGGGGGAGGCCCTGATGATTCGATTCGAATCCGTGAGCAAGACGTATGCCGATGGCACCACCGCCGTCGACAACCTCTCGCTCACCGCGCCCACCGGGCAGATCACGGTATTGGTCGGCCCGTCCGGCTGCGGCAAGACCACCTCCCTGCGCATGGTCAATCGGATGATCACCCCGACAAGTGGGCGGATCACCATCGACGGCACCGACACCGGGTCGCTCGACCCGGCACAGCTGCGGCGCGGCATCGGCTATGTCATTCAGCAAGGCGGGCTGTTCCCGCACCACACGGTCGAGCGCAATATCGCGACGGTGCCGCTGCTGCTCGGGTGGGACAAGCGACGCGCCTACGCCCGGGCGCGCGAGCTCCTCGAGACGGTGGGCCTCGACGCTGCGCTGGCGTCGCGCTATCCGGCTGCCCTCAGCGGGGGTCAGCAGCAGCGCGTCGGGGTCGCGCGGGCGTTGGCGGCCGACCCGCCGGTGATGCTGATGGACGAGCCCTTCTCGGCCGTCGATCCGGTTGTGCGCGATCAGCTTCAAGACGAGTTCCGCCGCCTGCAGGCCCAACTCGGCAAGACGATTCTGTTCGTCACGCACGACATCGACGAGGCGATCAAGCTCGGCGATCAAGTGGCCGTCCTGCGCGTCGGGGGTCGCCTCGCCCAGGTCGCGCCGCCGGCCGAGTTGCTGGCCACACCCATTGATGACTTCGTCGCCGGGTTCGTCGGGCGGGACCGCGGATACCGGGCTCTGGGCTTCGTCGCGGCAGACCTGCCGGTGCATTCCGAAGCCACCGTCGAGGTGGGCACACCCATCGTCGCGGCGGACGGCTGGGTGCTCGTCGTCGATCCGGAGCGACGCCCGTTGGGATGGATCGACGGCGCGCGTCACCCCGGTCCGGTCACAACAGAGTTGTTAACCGGCGGGACATTGGCGCCGGCGGGTGGCTCGCTGCGCGCCGCCCTCGATGCCTCCCTCTCCAGCCCGTCCGGGCGCGGGGTCGTGATCGACGACGAGGGCCGCCTCGCCGGGACCGTGACCGCAGAGGAAGTGCTGCGCGCGCTGGCCCACGAGCGCGCCAACGCCGCGAACGCAGCGGCATCCGCGATTGCCGCCGCGTCACCGAGCGGCGTCACGTCACCGAGCGCCGCCGCGCCATGACCTGGGCCCTCGACCACGCGGGGCAGATCGCCGACCTCGCCTGGCGCCACGTGCTTTTGGCCGGCATCCCGCTGTTGCTGGGCCTCGTGCTCGCCATACCACTTGGCTGGTTGGCACATCGGGTCCCCGTTCTCGCCCCCGTGATGGTCGTCGGCACCGGCCTGCTCTACACGATCCCGTCGCTGGCGCTGTTCATCCTGATGCCCTTGATGCTGGGCACGCGGATCCTTGATCCGGTCAACGTCGTGGTGGCGATGACGATTTACACGGTGGCACTGCTGGTCCGCACGGTCGTCGACGGACTGCGCTCCGTGCCGGGGGATGTCGACGCGGCGGCCACCGCGATGGGCTTGGGGGCGCTGAGGCGGCTCTGGCAGGTGCAACTCCCGTTGGCAGTCCCGGTCATCGCCGCCGGGATGCGGGTCGCCGCCGTCAGCAATGTCAGCATCGTCAGCATCGCCTCCCTGATCGGGGTCGCCCAACTCGGCGACCTGCTCACCGACGGCTACAACCGCAATATTCCGGCCGAACTGATCACCGGCATCCTCGCCACCTTGCTTCTCGCGCTCGTATTCGACCGTGCCGTCGTCGGCGTTGAACGGCTCTTGACCCCGTGGCGGGCCTCGTGATCGCCAACGTATGGCGCTGGCTCGCCGACCCCGCCAACTGGTCCGGGGCGACCGGCATCGCCGCCCGGTTGGTCGAGCATGTGCGTTACAGCGCGATCGTTCTGCTGATTGCGGCGCTGATCGCGATCCCCCTGGGGTTGTGGGCCGGGCACACCGGACGCGGGCGGTGGTTGATCGCGACGGCCAATGCCGCCCGTGCCATTCCGACCATCGGCCTGCTGTTTGCCATTTCCTTGTGGCTGGGACCCCACCTGCGCGGTGACCTGGCCTTCAGCCTGCCGAGCATCATCGTCCTGGTGCTGTTGGCGGTTCCGCCGATCCTGGCGGGCACCTATGCGGGGGTCGAAGCCGTGGACCCGGCGGTCCGCGATGCCGCCAAAGGAGTTGGGTTGACCAGCAGCGAGGTCTTGCGCCAGGTCGAGGGCCCCATCGCCTTGCCGCTGATCCTTTCCGGCCTGCGCTCGGCGGTGCTCCAAGTCGTCGCCACGGCGACGATCGCCGCCTATGTCGGTCTCGGCGGTCTCGGCCGCTATCTCATCGACGGGCTCGCCTCCGGTCTGTATGCCGTGATGGCCGGCGGAGCTCTCCTGGTCGCCGGGCTGGCACTACTGGCCGACCTCGCCATGGCGGCGATCCAGCGCCTCGTCGTCAGTCCGGGCCTTCGCCGACCGCCAACGTCCCCTCGCTCGACCTTCCGCCGCGCCGCGCGCTCAGCGCGTGGCGGAGGGAAGCAAACCGGCCCGGATGTCGTTGACCCCTCCGGCCGCCACCCGACCACCTCGGCGACGGCGCCCGCCGACCGCTGACGCGGCATACGACCTAGGAGTTTTGATGTCCTCGATCCCCCTCCGGCTGACCACCGTGGTGCTGGCGACGGGCTTGCTCGCCGCCTGCGGCGGGTCCGGCGACCCGCTCGCGACCGGCTCCACGTCCTCGACTGCCTCCTCGTCCGGCGCCGCTAGCGGCAGCATCGTCGTCGGTTCCGCCGACTTCTCCGAGAGCCAACTTCTCGCCTACATCTATGCCGGTGCTTTGCAGGCAAAGGGCATCAACGCCACGACCAAGCTCAACATCGGCGCGCGCGAGATCTACCTCAAGGCGCTGGCCGACGGCTCGATCGACGTCGTCCCCGAATACACCGGCGCGCTCGGTTTCTTCTATGACAAGGCGTTCAGCGAGACCGACCCCGACAAGGTCTACGCAGCCGTTCAGGGCCTCATCCCCGACACCCTGCAGGTGCTCGCCAAGTCCGCCGCGGAGGACAACGACTCGATCAATGTCACCAAGGCCACGGCAGACAAGTACAAACTTTCGAGCATCGCCGACCTGGCTTCCGTCTCGGGCAACCTCAGCCTGGGTGCGCCCCCGGAGTTCCAGACCCGGCCGCAAGGAGTCGAGGGCCTGACCAAGACCTACGGCGTCACCTTCAAGACCTTCCGCGCGTTGAAGGGTCAGCAACTCGTCCAGGCACTGGCCAACGGTCAGGTGGATGCCGCCAACATCTTCTCGACCGATCCGGCGATTGCGGCTAACGGTTTCGTCACGCTGACCGACGACAAGCGGCTCTTCGGATCGCAGAATGTCGTGCCGCTGGCCGTCAAGGCCAAGGTGACACCGCAGGTCAGCGCCGCTCTCGACGCGGTCAGCGCCAAGCTGACCACTGCGGCATTGGCCGACATGCTCAAGAAGACCGACATCGACAAGACCGATCCCGAGGTTGTCGCCAAGGAGTTCCTGGCCGCCAACGGCCTCGGTTGATGCCTCGATAACGACCGGAGAATGCCGGAGAGGCGGTTCGGCCCCCCGACCGAACCGCCTCCAGGGCGTGCAATCCCTCCCCCTAACAGGAGTGACACCGGCATCGACCAAGACATCCGGCGAAGCCTGTCCCTCCAAGGCTTCGCCAGGTAGCTCCGGTGCTGGGAACCGGATCATCCCTGTCGATGCCTCTAATGTGCCCGGGGCCAGGTCCAGTCCGCATCGGTAATTTCACTCATATCCGCGCTCAAGTAGCCTGAGTAGATGCTGCCTCCCTGCCTCGGTCGCCGGGAGGTGCTGGCCCAGGTCCGCTCGGACCTGGTCACGCACCGCGTCGCCGCCCTGGTTGGGTCCCCGGGGGTCGGCAAGACTCTCATCGCCCGCCATGCCGTATGGGGAGCCGGAACCTCCGTGTGGGTGCCCGTCACTCCCGCCGGGGTCACCCAGATCGTCGCCGACGCCATCGCGATCCTTGCCCCCGACACGGCGCCCGGTGACTCCGAGTTGATGACGCTCAAGCGGGCGCTCGATGAGGGGGAGGGAGTGCTGGTGCTCGACGGAATGGACGAGACCAGCCCGCTGGAGATCGCGGAGTTCGTCGACGAACTCCACGCCATGACGACCACCGCCCGCATTCTCGTGACGTCGACCCTGCCGATGGCCTCGCGGGTCGCCTCGACGCTGCGCGTCGACCCCCTACCGCTACCCGGGCCGGACGCACCCCTCGACGGTCCGGCGGTGGACCTGTTCGTCGGCAAGCTCATCGGAGCTGGCGGCGACCTCGACCTGCAGCGGCACGATGCGGGGGTGCGGCGGCTGCTGCAGGCAAGTGCCGGGGTGCCGTTGCTCATCGAACAGTTCGCGGTCCAAGCCGCCCTCGCCGGCATCGACTCGGTGACGCCCGCGGACTCGCTCAGCGGGGCGGTGGCCGCGTCATACGCCCTCGTCGACGAGACCTCCCAACGGGCCCTGCGACGAATGGCCGTCCTGGATGTCGCGGTCGGTGTCGATGTCGTCGCCCACATGATCGGCCAGCCCCGCGCTGTGGCGATCGGAGTCATCGCGCGACTGGAGCGCCACGGCCTGGTCACCCTCCACGAGGACGAGCGCGTGAGCATGCTGGCCACCGTGCGGAGCTTCGCCCGAGAGCAAGCACGAGAGCAAGCCCGCGAGCAGGCGCCGGACGGGGGCGACGCCGAGGCCAGCGCCGTGGCCCTGATTCGCTGGGCGGACGAAACGCTGCCGGCTGGAGACTCGGATGGCAGCAGCGACGAGCCCTGGCTCGGGCAACTGGAGGTCATTCACGCGGCCGTCGCCGCGGCCTGTGCTCGACCGGACTCCCTCGACCTCGGCTATCACCTCGCCAATCGAGCGTTCAGCGCGCTCTATGTCGCGATGCGCCCCGAGGACGCGCTGGCGCTGTTCGAACTTCCCCTCGGGGCGGGGCCCGGCCCGGTGACGACGTGGTGCCAGGTCGCCCGCCGCGCCGGCATCTGCGCATCGGAAGTTCGCGGCACCTTCGAAGGCCTGCGCTTCTTGGACCTTGCCGAGGAACCCGCACGGCGCGCGGACGACGGTGGCGTCCAACTGGCGCGCACGCTGTCGATCCGCGCCGAGATTCACCTCGACGGCGGGCAGTTGGACAAGGCCCGGGAGCAAGCGACGTCCATCCTCAACTCCGATGTCGCCGACAGCTACGTCCGCCGGCAAGCGGCCCGCACGCTGATGGATGTCGCGGTCAGCCAGGGCTGCCTCGCCGAGGGGGAGTCGATCGCCCCGCGGATCATCGAAGGCCCGCCGCCCGAGGAGCGCTGGCTGGCCATCGCCGCCCGGATCCTGATCGGCTATCTCGCCTGGGAGCAAGGCCGCGAACTCGAAGCCATCGCCATCGCTCGGGGCGCCGGCGCCGAGGCGCTGGCGCTCGCGGAGGACCGGATCGCGTTGCTCGCCGACATCCTGCATCGCCGTCTGACCGGTGAGGCTGCGGCGCTGACCCCCGAGCCGGAGTCGCTGCCCTGGGCCATTCGGCTCGGCTACCAGCTACAGGGGGCGCGCGAGATGCTCGCCGCCGGCGATCCCGTGCGCGCGGCTGGCCTCGCGGCGGATGTCGTCATGCTGGCCGACAGCGCGCGCCTTGAGCGCGACGGCGTCGAGGCGCGGATCGTGCTCGGCGACGCCCTCCTTGGCGCCGGGGATGAGGCGCAGGCCCGCAGTTCGTATGCCGCGGCCGTCCGCCGCGCCGCCGCCTGCCCCATGCCGCTGCGCGTCGCCGATGCCCTGGACGGCCTGGCGGTGACTCTCGCCGAGTCGGCTCGGCCGCGCGCGGAACGCTTCGCCGGCGCCGCGGTGGCGCTACGGGGGCACGCGGGTGCGGCGCGTCGCCCCCGACCCGGCTTCGACGAGACACGGATTCCGGCGCCGCGGTCGCCGGGCGATTGGGTCGCCTCGGGCGTCATGACCGCCAAGGGGGTCTCGGAGGCTGGCCGGTTGGAGGACGGCAGCCTGGGCGAGGACGGGCCGGCGGGCTTGGCGGCCACCCTCACCAAGGCGCAATTCGCCGTGGCCGAGTTGGTCGCTAAGGGCTTGAGCAGCAAAGAGATCGCCGAGCGGCTCTACCTCTCGCCGCGAACCGTGGACAACCACCTGGCCCAGATCTTCCGTCGACTCGACGTGTCCTCGCGCGCCAAGCTCGCGGCGCTGATGGCCGACCATGCCTGAGCCGACCACCCCTGAGCCGGCCCTGCCCGAGCCGACCACGCCCGATCCGGCCCTGCCTGAGCCGACCACGCCTGAGCCGGCCCTGCCCGACTCGACCACGCCCGAGCCGAACGGCCACGCGGCCGATGCCCCACTGCTCACCTCGGTCGTCGACGGCGTCGGTCACGTCGTCCTGAACCGTCCGCGGGCGCTGAACTGCTTGACCCAGTCGATGGTCGACGCCCTCCTCGCGACCATCGCCGCCTGGGAGCAAGACCCGCGCGTGAGGCTGGTCCACGTCACCGGAGCCGGTGACCGGGCGCTCTGCGCCGGCGGCGATGTCGTCGCCGCCCGGGCCGCGATCGTCGACGGACGGCCCGACGACGCGAGCGCGTTCTGGGCGCAGGAGTATGCCGCGATCGCGGCCCTCGCCGCCTTCGCCCGGCCCGTGATTGCCCTCCAGCACGGCTACGTCATGGGCGGCGGCGTCGGCCTGAGCGCCCATGCGCGGCACCGCTGGGCAACCCAGGATGCGCGCTTCGCCATGCCCGAGACCGCGATCGGCTTCTTCCCCGATCTCGCCATGACCCCAATGCTGGCCCGCGCGCCGGGGGAACTCGGCGCCTGGCTGGCCATGACGGGGGAGACCATCGGCGCGGTCGATGCTCAGTACGTTGGGTTGACCGACGTCGTGCTGCCCACCG
>Ga0209174_10000979_pt1 | contig 20744 bp, 20 predicted proteins | sample JI91814BDNA_FD_187505 | JGI IMG/M metagenome (GOLD analysis project Ga0209174, IMG submission 187505) | Wastewater effluent complex algal communities from Wisconsin, to seasonally profile nutrient transformation and Carbon sequestration -... | ecosystem: Engineered > WWTP > Effluent > Algae...
AATAGAAAAGTAAAACCACGCTAACGCGTACGGCTAATGAGACCATGCGTTGCAGCCGGTTGGTCCAATACGGCGACCCGTGTTGCAGACATCATGCGCAACGGGGACCGTGTACCGATAGAAAAGTAAAACCGACGCTAACGCGTGCGGCTAATGGGACCATGCGAACCTACTTTTCACCAAACGTCGTCAGAAACAACCACGGCTCCACTTCGCCATCTTTCATTTTCTGCTCCCACTCGCGACACAGATCGAGCGAGGTATCCGTCGCTTTTTCACTCGCCTTGGCGACTTGCTTTAAGGATGCTTCGGAATCGCCGACACGATATTGGGCCAACGCATAGATGAGTTCCGTATGCCAACTCGGCTTAGCTTCGAGTTGCCAGGCAACTTCGGCTTCCTTCAATGCTTTGATCGCATCGGCTTCTGCTCGCTTTCCTTTAACATCCAGCGAGCGATTGAAATAGAGCAAGGCCAAACGTTTTCGCGCTGGAAGTTCGAAGTCGCGATTTTTCATAAAGCCTTTTAACAGAGGTTCGGCCAAAGCAAATTGCTTCTGATCGAGCAGCAACTCAGCGCGAATCCACCGGACGTAAGCATTCTCCGCATCTATACGCAAGGCTGCCTGAAGAGCAGCCTTGGCTTTCTTCTCTTCTCCTTGCACGGTGAGTATTTCAGCTTTAATCGCCGTAGCTACGATGGTGAGTGGAGTCTCTTGTTCAATGACCTCATCAACAAGGCCTAACGCCTCATCAGCTAGCCCAATTCGACACTTCAAGCGAGCAGTTGCAAGCTTGGCCGCCAAATTCTCTTGATTGGCCAGGTTTAATTCCTTTAAGGTTTCCTGAATTCGATTGAGCGACCAACTTCTTTCAAAATCGGTATAGGGCCAATACCGATCCATGAACTTGGGCCAGTCAGCCACCCACTGTACCAACTCTCCCTCCAGTTGGTTCGCGCGGCGAAAGTTATCTAAGCGGGCCCGAACCACTGCTTGGCTGGTCGCATCCAACTGATTGAGTTCGGATTCACGCAAAGCAAATTGAAACTCAGCCCCAGTCTTTCCGACGGCCAACGCGCGTTGTGTCATCACTTTCATATCAATACGCTGCGTTGCCAATTGACTCGTAGGTCGAGGGCCGCCCGGATTGTCTTGGCCATCAGCACGTCGACGCGACTCGTTGAGCATCGCGTCCATCTTCATCGATTGCAGTCTTGCTTGGAATGCTGCCATTTGCTGTCGTATGGCTTCGTTGCCAATCCGTTGTAAATCTTGTTCCGATTCTCGCAAGCTTTTCTGAACCTGAGCATAGCTATCCACAATGCGCGTGCGCTTATTGAGGAAGTCGGCGTAGTCTCGATCGATTTGCCGCAATGCTTGCACGGAAACCTGTGAGCTATCTTCACCCGTGGACGAACTAACTTCTTGCCCAAGCAAATGGCCCAGATGGAGATTTACGACGCTTGCGGTGGCAAACGTAACCAGAAACACATGTCTTATTAGTTCCACCCCTCCGCGAGTAACTCTGCTTTTATCCATATAAACCACACGAAAGAAAAGAGTGTGTATGACATCGCGGCATTACCTCGAGCGGCAATAAGACGCGATATTGCATGTACTTCGGCGGCGTTCCCCGAGCGATTGTAGCGACCTAATTTAGCGGAAATCCAACCAGCAAGCAACAAAACCATCCGCCCCCCTCGAAAGACCTGCACATCGAAAGTTCGCATACGCGCGGCGATTAAGCAGCTTGACGCAACGCTCTGCCTAATCAATGGCTTGATGGATCATCACAGAATAATTTTTATTCGTTGGACTATTTCTAATTTCGTTTTGATAGCCAATTCGATATATTTCAGTTGGTTCAACACGGCGGCCATTCTCTTCGAAAACATTCGTTCTCATCGTTTCTTTTCGTCGTCCGTTGTTGTCCTGTGGAGAAGAGCTATGAAGGCGCTGTTTCGTTTGTCGTTAGGGCTAACCCTACTTACTCCAATATCCGGAATTTGTAACGGCGGTGAAAATACCGACGGCAAATCCACCACAGTTTCGAGCCAACTTGCAAACACCTTGAAAATTGAGGCCGAGGGAAAAGGTGTTGACCGTTCGCAATTACTGCGCGCAGAGATAGAGAACACCTCCGGCAACGATTTAGCGAATAAGGCATTGCACTGGCAAGCAGGTGAAATCGAAATCAACGGCGAGTGGAAACGACTCTCCGACCTTGATTCGACCCAGCTCTCCAAGGAAATGCAACAGTACCTTGCAGAACGCGGGGAAGCCGCACTGGACATTGACGGACATCGCCGCATGGCCAAATGGTGCCAATCCCATCAACTTCCCGATCAGCAAAACGCTCATTGGCTCGGTGTTCTCGAACTCGATCCAAATGACCTGGAAGCTCGACAAGCTCTCAAATTCACACAAATTGACGGACGCTGGTTTAGCCCCGATGAAATCGCTCTCACCCAAAGCAATGTGAAAGAACAGATCAAGTCGCTGAAAGTTTGGCTACCTAAAGTCCGCGACATGGTTGCTGCCATGGAAAGTGATGACTCAGCCAAGCGTCTCAAGGCTATTCAGCAACTCAAGGGATTCAAAGACCCCCGAGCGATTACCTCGCTGCAATTCGTGGCAGAGCGGACTGAAGCTCATACTGCCTTGCATCTTGTAAATGCGATCCAGCGTTTCCGGACTAAAGAGGCCTGTTTGGCTTTGGCATCCTTGGCGGTTACGAATCCAACAACCGAACTGGGACAAGAAGCGGCTGCGTCGCTTCGAAAATACCCCAAGGAAATGTACGTCCCTGACTTGCTCGATTTCATGTCGACGGAAAAAGATCTGCGGCGACAATTGGTAACACAAGCCAATGGAGCCTTGGTCCTTCAATTGCTGCAAGTTCGAGAATTGAGGACCCATGTCCATACCGCACAGCTCGATAACGTCCTAACTGCGAATAATGCTGGGGCACTAGCCTTTGGCTCCGTAGCGCGATTCGTAGGGCGAACAGGCGGAATCAATTCCGATTTTGTAGTAGGCGCAAAAGAAAATCAAACAGCAGCCAATGTTACCCGAAATCAAGCTCAACGCGACGCAGAGAGTCAGCAAGCCGAAATCAATCGCGAAAACGAAATGACTCGCCAAACCCAACGCAATGTTTGCACCGTTTTGCGAACTGCTACCGGAGAGAAATTTGATGATTCACCCACGCAATGGTGGAGCTGGTGGGACTTAGAGCAAGAAATCCTAACGGTTGGAAACAAAGAAATCCTGCAAAACTACGACCGCGATTTCCAATCGCTTGTTTATTCTGTTGACCCCACTGCATCACGTGTGTTCCGCGCCACGGGCTCCACAGAAAACGCTTCAGCCATTCAAGCAACCGGACCTACTGGTACGGTTGGACCACGAAGACTAATCCGACCAAGAATGGCACGTGTCAATCCAGGCTATCGTGTCGATTGCTTAACCGCCGGGTCATTAGTTCAAACCGAGACGGGGCTTCGCCCTATCGAATCGGTTCAGGTAGGTGACAATGTGGTTTCGCAGCATATCGAGACCGGAGAGATTTCACTCCAGCCGGTCGTTCGAACTTCGCAGCGTCCCATTTCAATCACTTGTTCGATTGTCTTTGTCAATGACGAGAAAGTCCAATCTACTCTAGGACATAACTGGTGGGTAACGGGCAAAGGTTGGATAAAAACTAAGGACCTTCAATCAGCTATGCAAATTCGCACTGCATCGGGCTCGCTTGAGATTGCCAAACTAGAAGATGCCCCTGAAGCCGTGACGTACAACATTGCCGTTGCCAACAATCATTCGTACTTCGTCGGTAAGGATCGATTGCTTTCTTACGACGCCCGCGAACTGATACCAACGCTGCAAGTTGTACCTGGAGTTCCCGCTAGTCCATTGTTCCAGGAATAGCATTCGAGCACTAAGATCATTTAAGAAGGCCCAATTCAACACCCGGTTGGATTGGGCTTTTTTTGTGAGTGTTTTACAAACGGTAACCATAAATTCCGCTGAGTGCACTACAGCGCTGGCCACTGATAGGCGCGGCGCAATGTCTCGCGAATCGTCTCGGTGAATTGCTTCAGCGGAAATGGCTTGGCCATCACTTCTACAGTTGGAATCGAACGAGCTGTGGTAACGATTTGATCGTCTAACTTGGCGGACATCAAAATGCAGGGGAGAGAATCAAACCACTGGCGGACCAATAAGATCGTATCGAGCCCGCTCAGGCGTGGCATGTGCATATCAAGAACCATCAAATGGAACGTTTGTGCACGCACCAACTCGACAGCCTGGTCGCCATCAGATGCCAAGGTGACAGAAAAACCTTTTCGCTCCAACGCTTCGCCCAGCGTTTCGCGAAAAGCTTGATCATCATCGGTTATCAATAATTGCGGCTCGATACCCATCGCACCACACTCCACCCATCCCCAAGCCTTAGAAAACTAGCGCTAAAAGAAACTAGTCCGAAAAACGGCCCACAAAACTCCCCTTTATGGCAGCCTACCACTTGTATCTAGTGCAGGGCCGCAAACTCCATTCCGAATACTATTATCCTTGCAAATTTTTCTGAAAAAATCAAATATTCCTAAAAAGAGGCCCACTCCACACCCAAAAACCACCCCTTTGGTGATACCTTGCGATTTTCGGACTGCCACAATTTCCCAATTTGCGGCACAATTCGCCAGTTTCGCAAGATAGTTAATTGAGTAGGTCCGCTCGCGAGCCAATTAAGTCTTGCAGGGTTGGCTGCCGATCATTAAACTCTTGCGTTTTCCGAAGAAATCGCTGCGACGTCTCGCGGCGCGAATGGGTTTAGGAGTATTAGCTGTGATCGTCGGTCATAAAACAACCACCATGGCCAAGCCAGGTCAGGTTGAGCAAAAGTGGTACGTTGTGGACGCGAACAACAAGGTTCTAGGTCGTTTGGCAACCGAAATTGCCACCATCTTGATGGGCAAGCACCGAGCCGAGTACACGCCACACGTTGATACCGGCGAATTCGTGGTCGTGATCAACGCGGACAAGGTCGTGATGACCGGTCGCAAGTTTGAAAAACGCCACCTGACTTGGTTCACCGGCTACACCCGCCAACGCCTCGAAAGCTACGGCGATCGCCTCGAACGCAAGCCAACCGACGTTCTGTACTTCGCGGTAAAACGCATGCTTCCTAAGAGCAAACTCGGAAAAGATATGCTCGACAAGCTCAAGCTCTATGCGGGCACCGAGCACCCACACCAAGCTCAACAGCCAACCCCAATTGATCTTGGCTAATTGAACTTAGCAACTTCAACATACACCTAACATCGTCAACAGTATAAGAATTGAGAGACGGCGAATAATATGGTTCTCGCAAAGGTAGACAAAGTTAGCGGCGAGGCATTGGGAACTGGCCGACGCAAGACCGCAGTGGCTCGAGTTCGCGTTAAAGCAGGCTCTGGCAAAATTACTGTAAACGACAAACCTTTGGACGTTTACTTCCCAGACGAAATGCAACGCCGTCAAGTAACCCAAACTTTGGAAGCTTGCGGCAAACTTGATTCCGTAGACGTTGAAGTACGTGTAAATGGCGGTGGCCAAAATGGTCAAGCTGGCGCCATCCGTATGGGCCTTGCCCGTGCATTGTGCGGCTTGGATAGCGAAAACTTCCCAGCGCTTCGCGACGGCAGCTTCCTCACTCGCGATTCACGCATGAAGGAACGCAAGAAGTACGGTCTCCGCGGTGCTCGCCGTGGTACCCAGTTCTCCAAGCGTTAATCGATCGATGCCACTGCACTCCCATACTGAGTGCAGGTCGCTTCAACCACATGGATTCGAACAAACCGAATCCAAACAGATCCAAACAAAAGGGCTCGCTTCGGCGAGCCTTTTTCGTTTTGCGGTGGGAGTTTCGTCGCGACTCCAACCAGCACGCCCACCCAAGCTGGCCGACTACGAATCGAGCGGAATTGCCTCTTCAGCCACCAACCAAACCACTTCGTTCACCACGCAATAAAATGACCTGGTCGCTTCGGATACATATCCGGCAGTGATTGGAACGTCGACCTTTCGGCCCAATCGGTTAAACAGATTTCCAGCCTGCTGCTTGGCTCGCAATTGATCCAACTCCTCGCCGGTCGCTTTGCGCATGGGGAGCTGGCTGTCGGGACACTGGATGAGATTCTCGATTTTCATTATGGGCTTTCCGAAGCGAAACACTCCCCGGCAGAACGGCGACCAGATCCCTTCACGGACCAGCCGTTAAAATATAACAGCAGCCGATTCCTTTCACACGTTCATCCGGATGAACGGATGGATTTTTTTAGCCGAACCGATTCCGCAAACAGCGATTCCTGGCTACAATCTCGTTTTTCCATTACGACACCATCTCCAAATGTAGATGTTTGTTTAGTTTTCTCTATCCCTTTCTGAGGTGATTCGGTGGCATCCGGCAGTTTCTTATTTACGAGTGAATCGGTCAGCATGGGGCATCCTGACAAGTTGGCTGACCAAATTTCCGACGGCGTTTTGGATGCCATCTTCGCCCAAGACCCGATGAGTCGCGTCGCTTGCGAAACAATGGTAACCACAGGCATTGCGATTGTGGCTGGCGAAATCACCACCAACGCAATCGTTGACTACCAGACAGTGGTTCGCCAAGTCATTAACGAAGTTGGTTACACCGATGACCGCTGGGGCATTTGCGGCGACACTTGCGCCGTGATGGTTGCAATCGATAAGCAAAGCCCAGACATCGCTGTCGGCGTTAACAACGACGAGAAAGCGGGCAAAGATATCGGTGCTGGTGACCAAGGCTTGATGTTCGGTTACGCTTGTAACGAAACGCCTGAATTGATGCCGCTTCCGATCGCTCTTTCGCATCGCATTACCAATCGACTCACAGAAGCTCGTCAAAACAAAGAAGTCAACTGGCTTCGCCCTGACAGCAAGAGCCAAGTCACCGTCGAGTATGTAGACAACAAGCCTGTTCGCATCGATACCGTTGTTGTTTCCACTCAACATAACGAAGATGTGTCGCAAGAAGAGATTCGCGACTTCGTCATCAATAAAGTGATTCTCCCATCGCTTCCACCTGAATTGATCAAAGGCGACATCACTTATCACATCAACCCAACAGGTCGATTTGTGATCGGTGGCCCACACGGCGACTGCGGCCTGACCGGACGCAAGATCATCGTTGACACCTACGGCGGTTGGGGACGACATGGTGGTGGTGCATTCAGCGGCAAAGATCCAACCAAAGTAGACCGCAGTGCGGCTTACATGGCTCGTCACGTTGCCAAGAACATCGTTGCTGCTGGACTAGCCGATCGCTGCGAAGTTCAACTCGCATATGCCATCGGTGTTAGTGAACCAGTTAGCGTTCACGTTGACACGCAAGGCACAGGCAAGATCGCTGACGAGAAGATTCGCGATATCGTTCGCAAGGTCTTCAAGCTCACTCCACGCGGTATCATCGAATACCTAAACCTCCGTCGCCCTATCTATCGCAAGACGGCTGCCGGCGGCCACTTCGGTCGAACCGATGCGGACTTCACCTGGGAATCCACCAGTAAAGCGGCTGAAATCAAGAAGGCAGCTGGACTGTAATTTCGGTCCGGCCTATCCGCAGAGAGTTGGCACTATGCTTTCTTTGCGGACTCACTTTTGCCATACTGAAAACACCTCGAAGTTGCTTCGAGGTGTTTTTTTGTTGCCGCATGACTGTCCAGCTTGATAAGTAGGTGTTGTTATGAATCTAAACCATCCGAATTCAACACCAACTGCCGAGCAAAAAACAGTCAATCTGACACTTAGCCTCATCTGGGTCTTGGTCTGCGCGACGCTGCTGGTTTTCATCAGCCTCAATGAAGAGTCGCCGTCGGTAACCACGTCTCATCCGTTGATTTTTTTGTTCGCATTACCCGCCCTCTATGGCATTTACGTTTGGCGTCGCATTTCTATGAACGAAGCGACGTTGTCAAAATGCGTTCCGGCTAAAAGCACGCAGCAGACAGCCGTGGCTTTACCTGAGCTACCGTTTTCTTTCTTGGAAGGTTTGACGCCTATCTCAAAATTGACCTGGCTGGCGCAAGGCCTTGCGTCGACCTGTTTGGTGCTAATCACCCTGGCAACTCTTCGACCACTCTTGTTAGCAAGCCTGATTGCAGTTGGCTTGGTGTTCATCGAAATTCATATGCTGTTGTGCTATTGGATAAGTGCTACGGACCGCGCGTCCCCTACCTCGACACCCCCTTCTCTTCCAATGGTATTAAGCTCAGCCCACGTCGCCGAAACAAAACCGACCTTGGAGCAAGACGATTCCATCGACGAGCCTACCGCTTCACAAGACGATAACTATCAGACCTTGATGACACTCCGTGAACAAATCGAAGCAGGCGAAGCGAGCGACGCCACCCCTGAAACGAGCAGCCCAGCGCCCCAAGAAACAGCTCGCCAAACGGTTCGCGATTTTCGGAATGCCGCTGGCTATGGAACTATATCTGGCGAGAGTTCGGTGGCGATCCCAGCCGAAAACAATCTGGTCATTATCACACTCGCCTTTATGCCACCGTTCCCCAGTTCCCCTGAACTATTGGCAGACTGCGAAGACGATCGCGTTGATTCGGTTCGGGTACTGCAATGCCAAGCGTTGGGCTCCAAGATAGAAATCAAATTCCGCCCTGAGGCAATAACCTCGGACTCGGAAGACGTGATGCTGTTGTGGGAAGCAATGTTGGAGAGATCGTAATCCTCTGCTCCATCGTTACATTTTGACAATAGAAAATCAGTTTTTGGCGAGGCAATTCATGGCTCGTTTAGCTCGTGCTGATTTGCGTGGTAGGCTTGGACGTTGAAATCTCGTGGCATTGATGCAGCCGCTACAATCGTAAACTTTGTAACATCCGCTGCTCAGTTTTTTGGCCCCCCCGAAACCTTGCCCCGTCCAGCCTTCCTCGAAAGATGCGTCGCCATGACCGAGCCCGTGTTGCCTGATGCGTTGCGTATCGAATTAGGTCGGTACGATCAACTACAACTCATTGCGTTTTGGGACTCACTTTCGTCACCAGAAAAACACCACTTGCTGGAACAACTCCAGCAAATTGACTTCGCCGAAATGCAGCGTTTGGCGACCGGTGCCGACTATGCTCCGAATTGGGCCGAGTTAGCGGCGAAGGCCGAACCACCACCCGCAATTCGCTTGCACGACTCCACTGCAGCGAGCAGCGCTGCAGCAATAGGCCCCGCAGCAATAGGCCCCGCACGCATCAGCGCCGCAAGCGCCCGCGCGGCAGGAGAAGAGGCTCTCAGAAACGGACGCGTTGCCATGATCTTGGCAGCTGGAGGGCAGGGGACTCGGCTCGGATTCGATCATCCCAAGGGGCTTTTTCCTATTGCTCCCCTGAGCAATCGCACGCTTTTTGAAATGCATATCGATCGTTTGCGGGCGGTGGGTAAACGTTATGGTGTGAAAATACCTTTGTTTATCATGACCAGTCCAGCTACCGATCATGAAACTCGCGAGTTCTTTCTCCGCCACCAGCATCTCGGTTTGAGCCAAGATGAGCGCACGATTTTCTGCCAAGGCTCGATGCCAGCTGTAGACTCAGGTACTGGCAAGATCCTTTTGGCCAGTCAATCGGAAATCGCCTTGAGCCCGGATGGCCATGGTGGACTGCTGGCGGCCTTGAATAAACACGGGCTACTTGATCACGCTGCCCACGAAGGCATCGACTATTTCTTTTACGCCCAAGTCGACAATCCATTGGTTCCTGCCGCTGATCCTGAACTGATGGGATATCACATTTTGGCTCGCAGCGAAATGACGACCCAAGTTGTGCAAAAGCGATTTGCTTTGGAGAAAGTTGGAAACGTTGTATCCATCGATGGCAAAGTTCAGATCATCGAATACAGCGACTTACCCGCCGCGTTTGCCGAACAACTTAACGCCGATGGATCGCTCAAATTGTGGGCCGGCAATATCGCCGTTCACGTATTCGACGTTTCCTTCCTGAGACGTGTTGTGCAACACGCCCATGGGCTCCCCTTCCACCGCGCCAAGAAACCCGTTCCGCACATCGATGCCCATGGGCACCTGATCCAACCATCCACAGCCAATGCCATCAAGTTCGAGCGTTTCATTTTTGATTTATTGCCGCTTGCTGATAACGCGATTGTGGTCGAGGGGGACGCTCGTGAAGTTTTTGCACCTGTGAAAAACGCGAATGGAGCGCCAACAGATACGCCCGCCGCCACGCAATCCGCTTTGATCGCACTGCATGGCGAATGGCTTAAGTCGGCTGGATGCACCATTGCGCCGGGCATAAAGGTAGAAATCCATCCCGCCTGGGCTCTCGATGCAACAGAAGTACAGGGACGCGTCGAAAAACCGCTGCACGTTTCCAGCGATACATATTTCGCTTGATACACGCGATTTATGCTTGAAGTGCGGTGGATTTGCTAAGAATAATGCCGACCTACGTAGAGGAATCGGTGATTCTTTAGAGTAGATTAGTGTACGTTGTTTGTCTGAGCTTGGTTGTGCTGATAGTGCGTTGTTGATTTTTAGCTGGTCAACTTTGGTAAGGATGTTTTCGGAATGCTGCACGCAGTAATCATGGCGGGTGGTTCTGGTACACGCTTCTGGCCTGCAAGTCGTCAATTGAAACCCAAGCAATTGTTGGCAATGGTTGGCAATCGAACGATGCTTCAAACCACGTTCGATCGCTTGGCTGGTCTTATATCGAGCGAGCATGTGCTGGTTTTGACGAACCATCAATTGGTGGACGAAATCCGCATTCAACTCCCCGATATTCCGGCGGAACATATCGTCGGCGAACCTTGCAAACGCGATACGGCACCCTGTATCGGTATTGCCGCCTCCTTGGTGACCGCAGCAGATCCAGAAGGCATTATGGTGGTCATGCCATCGGACCACGTGATTGAGACAAAGCCCGATTTCCAAAATGCGCTGCGAGCTGCTCAAAAGTTAATTGAAGAAAAACCTTCGCGCATCATCACCTTCGGTATCCGCCCAAGCTACCCAGCCGAATCCTTTGGCTATATCCAACGTGGTACTGAAGTCGGACAAGGAGTGTATGAAGTTAGTCGGTTCCGCGAAAAACCAAATTTGCAAACCGCACAAGAATATGTTGCATCCGGCGAATTCTACTGGAATAGCGGCATCTTTGTTTGGAAAGCCCAAACGATCTTGGATGCGTTAAAATCCTTCGAACCTGAGATGTATTCGCATATCGCCAAGATTGGTGAATCGATTGGAACCACGCAATTCCCTTCGGTTTTTGCCCAAGAGTTCCAAAAGATCCAAGGCAAGTCGATCGACTATGCCGTGATGGAACGGTATAGCGACGTTCTCGTAATGCAAGCTCCTTTTGCATGGGATGATGTGGGGAGCTGGCAATCACTGGCACGCTTGGGCGCATGCGATAACGAAGGCAACACGGCTCAAGGTAAGTTCCTCAATATCGATTCCCGAGACATGATCATCCGCAGCGAAGGCGAACATCTAATCGTGACCATCGGCATGAACGAGACCATTGTCGTTCATACTCCCGATGCCACCTTGGTTGCTCCCAAAAACCAGGAAGAACGTGTTCGCGAAGTCGTTAAGAGACTCGAAGCAGCCGGCATGATTCGTTATCTTTAAACTGATGAAGCCCAAAGCACATCGCTCGCTCCCTTCTTCGCCAACTCAACAAGATCCGAACGTGTCGAAGTTCGAATCCGAAGAATTGCCGCGCGAGGGACGACTCGCTGCCATCGATCTCGGTACCGTGCGTGTGGGCATTGCGATTTGCGATCCAAGTCAGACTTGGACGAGCCCTTACGAAACCTGGCATCGACAAGCTGGCAAAGAAGAAAAGTACTTTCGCGAATTGATCCAACGCGAAAGAGTGGCAGGTTTTGTTGTCGGCTTACCTCTCCACAACGATGGCAAGGAAAGTCAGATTTCCATTGCATCACGAGAGTTTGCCGCGTGGCTCAAGAATACTTTTCAGCTGCCTGTGGCTCTATTTGACGAGCGGTTTAGTTCAGCCCAAGCCTCGGCTTTGTTGGACCAGATGGACCTGACCCACAAGAAACGCAAGGAGCGACTCGATCAGTTAGCCGCCCACATTATCTTGGAAGCTTACCTGGAATCGAGCCGGCAAGCCAAAACACCTCCTTTGGCTATTGATGACGGTCAGAACCCTCTATAAGAGGCCACTTATGGGGGAATCGTACCCATGAAAGAAGCGAATTATTGGCGAAAATTCGCGACAATCGAGGACGAAGGAGCGAAACTCGCGGAACTTTCTGTGGTTGGCGTGCATCTCAATGGCAGCAAACCAAATGTCCATCCGATAATTGGGACCAAGGCGAGACTCCTTTCCTCTGGTCGTATAGGATATCTGGGGCGGTTGGTTAGACCTGGTATTTTTTGTATTCTGGGCAGAGCCGCATGAGCGCGGCCTACAAGGTGTTTTCGTGACCGACGAGCAACTAGACGAGCTGATTAGCTGCTACCTGGATGGGGAGCTAAGCCAGCAGGAATCGCAACTACTGGAGTCTCGACTCCAAAGCGATCCTGAAGCGGCTCGGCGGCTTCGTATCATGAAAGAGGCCCGCAAGGCTCTGGTCGAAACCCCGGCCTATCGCTTGCCGGACAATTTTGCCGCGCGTGTTTTATTGGCAGCACAGAAGGAAGCCGAGAGACTCGGTCTACCTGCTGACCATCCGATTCGCTTAGCAGAAACGTCGCAGCGATCCGAAAAGTCGGTGCAAGAAATCGCCGCCGTCACCTTGGCGACATCAGCTGCGAACTCCACGCCTGTATCATCCAAGAAATCAAATCCATGGTCTTGGGCCTATGCTGCGGCTGCAGCTGCTGCTGTGCTTATGGGTGGTGTGATTTGGTGGCAATCTCAAACGCCCAGCCACAATTCTTCTTCTGAACAATTGGCACAAGACGACACAGCTCCGAAGCCCGGGCCTGTAACCGAACCAAACACTGGCGTTCCACCTCAACCACGCGAGATTTTGCCAGAGAGCGAAACGCGTTTGGCCACTAATGGTGATAACAGCAGCGACAGTGAGCAATCTGCAGAAAACAAAACTGACTCCAAGCCATCTGAGAATAAACCAGATGTCGCAACGATAGCGAACAACGATTCAACTCCTGATAACATTGCCTCAAAACCAGATGCTGTAACACCTCCGTCGCCGCTCGCTAGCGAAGCCGAGATGCTGAAGAATTTGGCCAGCGATGGCGGTGGAAATGTGGAGACGATGAACGTTTTGATGGTGATCGATATCGCCATGACGAAAGAAGCTTGGGAGAGTCAAGCCTTTTCTAAAATCGTCAACGAGTACGGCATCCGTTATGACCGCCCCATCGTTGCTGACGAGTCCTTGAACAAGGCTCTTGAAAACAGCAAGCTGGTTGCGAAGGCTGGCACTGATGCAACCCCCGTCGAACCAGTCGTCAACGGTAACACAGGTGACGTTCAATTAGTTTTCGTCCAAGCTCGTGCTGCTCGCATCGACAACGCCATCAAAGATATCTTCGAACGAATTGATGAATTCCCAAGCCTTTACTTTGATTTGAGCATGGATGGGCCATGCCAAGACGTCGTTAACCGAATGGAAGCTTTCTCACCTTTTGAAAACGATGGTGAAGAAGTTTTTGGAATTGCCACAGCCGTGCAGAATGGCAACGCAAACAATGCGAATGTGTTTGCTGGGGCACAGCCGCGTGGCAATGCGGTTCCTTTGGCAGCACGTCAAAACAAACATAAGGCATTGGCAGACGATCCCGTCTCGATGAATCCCGTCTCGACGGTGCTGTTCATTCTTCGCAAGCCCGAAGGTGCTGAAGGTCGCCCATAGATTGGTGGCGAACTCTCTACGAAATTCGCTCAGGGGCCAATTTGCCGTCTGAGCGAATCGAACTTTTCAATGTAACCCGCGCTCAAAGCCACAGCGGGAGCAAAGCGTTATTGTGGTAGCTGATTATTTCTCAGCCTTTTCTACACCCAGCGCTTCCAATTTTGCGGCTAGGTCTTGGCCGTGCGAAGCGGTCTTCACCGCATCGTCGATAGCCAAAATCTTTCCATCTTTGCCGACGATAAAAGTCACTCGATTCGCTGTCGGATTGGCACCTACTTTTGCAATCCCAAACTTCTTCGCTACGCTGCCATCTGGATCGCTGAGAATGGGATAATCCAACTCCAAGGATTTAGCAAAGTCCTTATTCTTGCTCACCGGATCACAACTGGCTGTAAAATAAGCCACATTGAATTTGCGAAGTGCTTCTCCATGCTCTTTCATCGATTGGCATTCTTTGGTGCAACCACCCGTAAACGCGCGAGGGTACCAAGCAATGATAAACGCTTTTTTACCCACCAAATCCTTTAGGCTGTATTTGGTACCATCGGTACCTTCCATTTCAAAGTCAGGACATTCTGCCCCAACCTTGAGCCCATCGGCGGCCTGACCTACAGTCAGCGTCTGCAAAACGAACCCCAGCGCTAGAACACCAGACAAAACAAAAGTGGCGAGCTTCATACAAAATCTCCAATGAAGAATCATGACCTGTGCATCACGAAAAATGTGCGGTGAACATTATAGTGTACTTTTCTTGGAATGTCACAGTTCGCGGTTCGGTGCCTCCCGGTTTGATCTCAGTTTGCTAAACTTCAACCTCTTTCCCTGTTGTTTCTAGCACCGTTTGAATTCGAAAGCTTGCTTCAACCATGTTCGAGCTGACATTCGAAGATTGGTGTTATCTTTTGATAGGGGCCTTCGGCATTGGTGTCGCCAAAAGTGGGCTCTCAGGCGTCAGCATGGTCCATGTGATCGTGTTTGCCTGGGTATTTGGGGCGCGTCTATCGACCGGTGTGCTGCTCCCTTTGTTGATCATTGGCGACGTGTGTGCAGTGTATTTGGTCGGTAAGGATGTGCTCTGGAATTACGTCCGGAAGCTGTTACCACCCGCATTGATTGGTGTAGTCATTGGGTGGTGGCTTCTTTCTTGGTTAGATGAACGCACTTTCAAGCCATTGATTGGACTCGTTATCGTGGCTCTTACATGCGGTCAACTGTTTCGGATGTGGCGTCCTGATTTGATGGAAAAAGTTCCCAATTCACTTTGGTTCGCTTGGTTCATGGGCATCACTACTGGGATCACGACGATGCTGGCGAACGCAGCTGGACCGATTGTCGCTCTCTTTTTACTCGCTATTGCATTGCCCAAGATGCAATTGGTTGCCACAAGTGCTTGGTTCTTTCTGATCTTGAATATTAGCAAAGTACCTTTCAGTCTCAACCTCGGTCTAATCGATCAGCGAACCTTGACGCTTAATTTGACATTGGCTCCGGTTGTAATTTGCGGCCTTCTCTTCGGTCGCTGGATCATCAAGAAGATCCCCCAGAAACTGTTCGACTCGCTCATCCTAGCTTTTACGGCTGTTGCCGCGATTCGCTTGATTGTATCAGGATTCCAAAGCGAAAACTAAAACGATCGGTGAGTTGCATCACGCATTAGAATGTCGTCGGATAAATGACAATTTCAATGCGTCGGTTTTCTGCTCTTCCAATCGCAGATTGATTGCTCGCGCGTGGATGATTGGTACCATGACCAATCGTGAAAAGTTGGTTAGGAGCCAACTGATTGCGTTTGGTGAGATAGTCGACCACTTGCATCGCTTGGGCGGTGGAAAGTTGTAAGGGCGAACTAAAGCTCCCGCCATACAACGGACCATCATCCGCATGTCCTTCAATCCCTACTCGTTGCTTAGGATACATTTTGGCAATGGTATTGGCGACAGGATCTAAGATGTTACTGGCGCTTCCATTAAGTTGATCGGTGCCTGAAGCAAAAATCTGATCTGCGGGAATGCGAATTCGAATGGTATCTCCATCCACTTCGGTTGTTGTACCAGGAATTTGAATCGATCCAGCTTGCCGAGCCATCGAACTATTCGCGGTCAAGGTTGCACCACTTTGGGTCGTGCTTGAAGCTTGAATGCCGCGTGGTTGATTGGGTGGAGGGGCCGTTGCTAGGCGAGACGCGTCTTGTTTTGAACTTTGAACCTGAGCCGTCATATCGCCCAATTGTTTCTGCAACAACGCAGCCCGCTCTTTGTAGAGGTCGCCTTGCTGTTGGACTTGGGCCAATTGAGCTGTGAGCATGCGATTGTTGTCATCAAGCGCCCGCACTCGCCGTTCTAAATCGGCAAGTTCCGTCGAAGTCGGTACAGCGGCAGTCCCCGCAGCGGTATTCGTCCCCAACGAGCTTGAACCTAGAGTATTGAAACCCAGCGGCTGAGTCTGCGCAAACGGATTGCTGTTACAACCTGCGACCAAAAGCAGGCCGCATTGAAGAAGGCAACATAGAGCCGCAATGCTGCAAACTCGACACAGCATCATGAATTCGTCTCCACTTCTGTAGGCGCGTAAACCGACGAAGTGGGACAGTAGACATTGATGCCAGCCAGGACAAGGTCAATCTTGTTTCAGGCCAAAGCTCAACCGACGCTTGCGATCAATGAGAGGCAGAAACACCGTATTGAAGATGCCAATACCTGGCGATTTCTTTGGCTCCGCTAATGAACATCCGCCCGTTGGATTGCGCCACGACCATATCATGTGGGGGAATCGTATGGTTATTCAGGACCAGCACGGGGCAGCCTTGATGTTGTTCGCCGATCGCATCCACAACGGCTTTGCGTGGACGCAGGAAATCGACGTACTGAATATCCAGATGCTGACGCAGCGCAGGAAAGTAGCTCAACACGCCCTCGATCATCGCGCAATCGGGACAATAGAAACTTCGTTGATCGGCCCCATCCTTGAAATCACTTTTCAAGAGGAAAAGCGTATCTCGATTCATAGTCCAACTCCTTTGAATTTCTACCAATCTATAAATACATCCCGATATAGCCACCCGATTCATCAACGGATTTTTCGAGGGCAGCCAAACGCGCTCGGACTTTCTCCAGATCCCCAGCCGCGATGTAGCGATCGAATTCAACTAAAACGGCGCGATGCACGGACTCTGCTAACCAGGCCACCACTTGTTGGTTGAGCCAACTGCAATTTTCTTCTCGTAGCTCAACCAACAAATCAGAACGAATCGATTTGCAATCTTGTGCATCGGTAAAGAGAGTCCCTTCAAAGGCGAAGCAGACCACGCCTAACGAAGGATCGTTGGTAAGATGAAATTTACACAGAGCATTGTGCAGATAATAGGTATTGTGTGTCCCATGAGCGGAAACCGCACGCTGCATTCGAGCAAACTTCTCTTCCAATTTGGGCGACGCATCTTCAGGCGCGCGTAAATGGACAGCGTTCCGCAAAGGCAAACAATCAAAGGTGATTTCAACCCAACGATCCATCGTTTCGGATTCCTATTCTCTTACTAACGCAATACAGCCTGCAACCAACCTTGTTCCATCTTGAGGTCAGATAAGCGAAGCTCTGGTAGATTGGGAAAACGTTTTTTGAGATCACCTGCCATGGCCGATGATTCAGCGTCAGCAGGTTTATCGAGCAGTTTTTCACGGAAGAGTTTGTCAAACTTACCCTTTAAGAAAGCTTGCAGCGTAACAGCCCGAGTCCCGCGAGCTTGGCGTCCGACTAAATCGATACGAACATCACCCTGTCGCACCAGTTCTGTTCGGCCATCAACTGTATTCGGCGCATAAACGGCTTTGACTGTAAGCGATTGGTCCAAGGCCTGATCTCCGCGTTCCATACGAGTCAAGCGAACCGTTATCTCGACTTGACCATTGCGCAAATCCATTTCGACGGGATGGAAGTTAGCGAGAGTGATCGACCACGGACGTTCATCTTCTTGATTCAGCATCTCTTCTGGAACTTTACCGAAGATCTGCTTCGCCAAGTCAGGCAATTCTTCGCTGCGGATAACCCGACCACCGAGGATCGAATCACCATAATTCATCACTACCGATTGATGCACGCGTACTACCAAATCACCCTCAACAGCAGGAATTGGACATGCTTGAGGAGCCGATAATTGGTACGGACGCCCATGGTCCAAGAGCAGATTCAGCTCACTGTCGGTCGTGCTGCTTTGAGCAGCTGGAGCGGTTAAAGCCATGCGTTGCAAAAACAACTTAGCATTCCCACCCGCTTGCGAAAGTTGCTCATCGGTTTGTTGCCGGAATTGATCCGCGACACGTTTTTGCAAACGACCTTCAGCAATACTATCAGCTTGTGACTTCGACTTGGCCGCCTTCTTATTAGCAATTTTTCGAACCAAATTCGAACGGTGCGATATCGAATCGATAACGCTACAGAAATCGCTTTCGATGCAGACAGGCCCAGTGCTTACGGCCACACTCTCTTCGGCCGATGGAACGAGCGAGAAAGAACGCGACACTTGCACATCGGCATAGCCTCGTGAATCGATTCGAACGCCGCGGTTGTACCCTACGTTGTCACTGGATACTTTGCCCGTCATCAACAATTGCAATTGGGCATTATGAGCGTTGGGAATGAAGCAGCCTTCCAGATTTCCATCCACTGTGGCACAGCCCGTCATGTCGGTACCCAAGATCACTTCATGCACCGGATTCGTTTGATGAATCGGGCGGCTGATCGCTTTGCTTGCCAACGATTCCTTGACCATGATTTGCATGTTGGGATGCGAATACTCTTTGCGTATCAAGGAACGCAACTTAGGAGCTTGTCGGCTATCCCAGAGATAACTCAAGAGCAATCCCGTATCGCGCGAACGTTCTAGTTCCTCTTCAGCAACAGAATGGGCCTGAAGATGTTGGTCGAGTTCTTCAAGTCGACGCGCGAGCAAGGTCATTGTTTGCTCGCTGTTTTTTCCAAATCGCAAAGCGTGAGCCATGGTGGCCAAAGCATCACGAACATCGGTGAAAGGGCGGGTTTCTAAACCAACATAGTTTTGACGGAAGCGTGTTTCAATTTCCGCATAATCCGAAGCAGTGGCTTCTGGATTGGCTACGATTTCCTTGAGCTTGTCCCAATGCAAAAACTTCATCCACTTGGCTCCGTTTTCGCTATGGGCGGGAATGAGAAAATTCTCCAACCGTTGCATTGCCGAAGCCAATTTGGCTTGAGCCTCACTGACGCTAGGCAAGGTCGACGAATTCAGTTCCTTAGAACCTTCTTTGAGAACCTCAGTCCAATTAATCGCTGGGCTGGCCTCTTGAGCGTTGCCAGCCTCGGACATCGTCAATGAACTACCCATCATTAACATGACCAATGCCGATTTAAACGCGATTCTTCTCATAGCTGCTCTTTCAATCCGTAGTTGAGTTTCTGGAACAAGTGTCGTGCGAATGGCACCTACGGTCGGTATGCGATTTCGGCGCCCATTCATCTGGGTATAGAAACACTTCCAGCGGTACGGTGTGATCCGTCGCACAATTGGTATTCTTCCACTGGTTCGCCCAGTTTACCAAGAAAAGAAAGGCATTCCCATGCCGAATCCTCCCGACTTACCCTCCTTTTTACTTGCATGTCTCCGCACATTGTGCGATTCTCATGCGAAGGGGTGTCCCGCCTCGCGACGATCCGCTCGCTGCCCACCCCAACAAGCGCACAAAAAACTACGCAACTTGCGCACACGTTACTCATAGCGTCCAAAATCCTCTCTTATTCAAACCTCTCTCCATGTTTGCTCTCAGAATCATCTCCTCCCTTTTAGTGTTGGCCCTGGTCTTTGCTGGTGAAGCCTCGTTTGGGCAAACAGAAGCTGGTTCAACCGCCACGACTCAACAATCTGCCCCACAACCTGAGGTCGCAATTCCGACTGCGCCAACTCAAGCGGAATCCAATTCACCTGCCGCTGCCACACCCCAGTCTCCAACAGCTCAAGCCTCTATTCCACCAGTACCTACCTCAACGGCCACCCCGTCGCCATGGCGTGCCGTCGGCTTAGTTGTCTTAGGGGTTGTCTCGGTTCTGTTCATGATGATCGCACTTAAGTTTCATGCCTTTATCGCCCTGATTCTCTCATCCATCTTTATCAGCTTATTGATTGGTGGAGGTGGTGCGGAACCTGTTCAACGGGTGGCCCGTGAGTTTGGTGCGTCTGCCGGCGGGATCGGAATCGTCATTGGAATGGCGGCGGTTATTGGAAAATGTATGCTCGATAGCGGAGCGGCCGACCGTATTGTTCAGTGGATGCTCAAAATCATGGGAGCAAAACGCGCTTCACTTGCTCTATTGAGCAGTTCCTATTTACTGGCAATCCCCGTCTTCTTCGATACGGTCTTTTATCTACTTGTTCCCCTCGCTCGTTCATTGCATCGCAAGACGAACAAGAACTATCTACAGTATTTGATGGCCGTTGGAGCTGGTGGAGCTGTCACGCACACCTTGGTCCCCCCCACGCCTGGCCCACTTTTCGTAGCAAATAATCTCGACGTTAACATGGGAACGATGATCTTGATGGGACTGCTCGTCGCGGCCCCCAGCGCAGCCATTGGCCTACTCTATGCCTGGTGGGCTGACAAAACGGGTCCTGTGCCGATGCGGCCTGTTGGGGGTGTGGTTCGCTCCGATGAAGAACTACCCACACAATTACCATCGCTTTTCATGTCGATGCTTCCCGTTTTGTTGCCGGTTGTTCTTATCTCGCTCTCCACTGTACTCACGTTGCTCGCTGATAACGAACAACGTGCCCATCTAACAGTCACCGACATAAAGAATTGGTCTGAGTTTTCCACACAACTCAAAACCGAACTTG
>Ga0209174_10000981_pt1 | contig 20716 bp, 15 predicted proteins | sample JI91814BDNA_FD_187505 | JGI IMG/M metagenome (GOLD analysis project Ga0209174, IMG submission 187505) | Wastewater effluent complex algal communities from Wisconsin, to seasonally profile nutrient transformation and Carbon sequestration -... | ecosystem: Engineered > WWTP > Effluent > Algae...
TAGCGTCTTTGATAAAGACAGAAGCGATGCGCTTGCCCAGCTCCACCGCTACTTCTTTGAGGTGCATCATGTGACCTGAGCCCACCGGGCACTCTACCTTAAAATCATCACCATAAAACTTGTGATAGCGCTCCAGTGCTTCAATAATCAAAAAGTTAAGTGGCATCCATATTGGACCGCGCCAGTTTGAGTTACCGCCAAAAGCACCGGATTCACTCTCACCTGGTACATAGCCGACTGTGTAGACATGCCCGTCGGCGTTAAAGCTGTAGGGGGATTTGAGATGTACTTTGGATAGTGAGCGGATGCCGTAAGGCGACAAAAATTCTTCTTCATCCAGCATATATTTGAGGATGCGGCGCAACTTGGTCTCAGACAATAGCGATAAGAGTCTCAGCCCACCGTGCTCAGATTGTCTTGTCTCGGCTAGATTGCTCTCCAGATAGCTGCGATGGCGGATAAACCATTGCATTCGTTTGTAAAAGCCAGGCAGCGCCTTTATATGATCCTCTTTTAAAACTTCCACGGCGATAAGTGGTATCAATCCGACTATCGAGCGGATGCGCAGCGGTATGTGTTTGCCATCGACCACGAGCTGGTCATAGTAAAAGCCGTCGTCCTCGCACCAGAGTCCCTCTGTGCTGACACCGTGGACAGCATCTGATATTTGCACAAAGTGCTCAAAAAACTTAGAAGCCACATCCTCATATGCTGGTCTATCGGTAGCAAGCTCAAGCGCTATGCCCAGCATCGATGTGCAATAAAAGCTCATCCAGGCTGTACCATCGGCTTGCTCGAGGATGCCGCGCATGGGAGTCTCTTGCTCTTTGGAGCGATCAAAAAGTCCGATGTTATCCAGCCCCAAAAAGCCGCCGCCAAAGAGATCGTTGCCATCAATGTCTTTGCGATTGACCCACCAGGTAAAGTTTATCAGGAGCTTTTGAAATATCCGCGCCAGAAAAATGCGGTCGCGCTCTCCTGGAGGAGCGATCATCTTATATACACGGAAGCAAGCCCAGGCGTGCACAGGGGGATTGACGTCAGAAAAGTTGAATTCATAGGCCGGCAGTTGTCCGTCGTGGCGCATATACCACTCGCGCAAAAAGAGTATGAGCTGGTCTTTGGCAAAATAGGGATCTACTTTTGCCATGACGATCATATGAAATGCAACGTCCCAGATGGCATACCAGGGGTATTCCCATTTGTCTGGCATGGAGATGATGTCGCGGTTAAAGATATTGAGCCAGGTCCTATTGATAGGCTCGATGCGCTCTGGCGGCGGGGCGTTAGCATCTCCTTCTAACCATTCTTTGACGACATAGTTATAAAACTGCTTGGTCCAGAGCAAAGACGCATAAGCCTGTCTCATGATGTTTTGTGAGTCTTGCTTGAGATTTTGCGGTATCACTGTTGCATAAAAGTCATCGGCTTCTTTTATGCGATCATCAAAGATACTGTCAAAATCCTTTTTATAGGATTTGTGTTTTACGTCTGATAGTCTCAAGCATATAGTTTTGCTCTCGCCGCCAGCTAGTTCTAGCTTATAGCAAAATGCGCTTTTAGTGCCGCTGTTTGCTGGGTTGATAGCACCAGCCTCGCCGTCGACAATATAACGACTAAAGGCATCTTTGACATATTTGCTTTTACTCTTTACCTTAAAGAGCTTTTCGTTGTTGGTTTCGTTGTCGCAAAATAAGATATCGTCGGCGGTATCACCAGTAAAGTAAAAATCCCCCAGGCTCTCGTGACTTGCTTTGAGTGTTTGCGGTTTAGTTAGCTTGATAGAGGGTTCGGCAAAGTAGCCCTCATCAGTGCGTGCCCATGACCAGGTATTGCGATACCAGAGTTGTGGCAAGAGATGCAGCTTGGCTGTGTTGTGCCAGCGATTGGTGACAACAATGCGTATAAGGATGTCGTTGACGTCGGCCTTGGCATATTCTATTTGCACGTCAAAATATTTGTTGTCTTTTAGTATGCCACTATCGAGTAGCTCGTACTCAGGCTCCAGACGGCTGATACGCCTGTTTGTGTCGACGAGATCTTGATAGGGATAAGCATCGATTGGATACTTGTAGAGCCCTTTCATATAGGTGTGGGTGGGCGTAGAGTCCAGATAAAAGTAATACTCTTTGACGTCTTCGCCGTGATTGCCCTCGTGATTGGTCAGCCCGAAGAGTCGCTCTTTGAGATAGGGATCTTGACCGTTCCACATGGCCAGGCTAAAACATAAACGGCACTGTCTATCAGTAATGCCCAGTATGCCATCCTCTCCCCAGCGGTAAGCACGGCTGCGCGATTGGGCGTGGTCAAAATATTCCCAGTTGCTGCTATCGGCCGAATAATCTTCACGGACTGTGCCCCACTGTCTCTCCGAGAGATAGGGACCAAAGCGCTTCCAATCAAGCTCTCGCTCGCTATCTTGCCAGAGCCGTTTGCCTTCCGCGCTCTTGTTGAAGGCGGCTATATCTTTTTGAAACTGGCTTTGGGGCTCAGTTACGGTCTTCTTTTGCACGAAACCTTACCACGGATAATTGCTACTGACCCTTATCTGTTTTGCTTGTTAGAGGTGGGTGCTCTTTGAGATAACGGGCTGCACCGTCACTGAGTAAGTCCCGGTGCATGCGCCAGGGGTCTTTAAAAAACGCTACTGCCACGCCCTCATCGAGGACGTGGGTGCCGACCAGATTGATGGCATCTTTTTCTTCGCTGAGCCCTTCCATGTACATTACTCTTTCGCCCTCAACTTTGACATTAAAGAGTTTATTGAAGTACTGGAGGTTGCTGTTTTGCTGGCGCGGCATGTGCCCACCGACAATGATTACTTTGGTTTTTTCCCAATCGCTTTTGGGCATCTCAGCGTGCCATTTTGTTACTGCTTTGTCTATTTCGGCTAGCTGCAAGCTGACTGCTTCATAGGCATTTTGCAACAAGTCTGGTGCTAGCTTGCGGCAATAGCTGGTGAGGTCGAGATTGTTTGTCTTGAGGCTCTCGTCAATAAAGGCTATAGAGTTATCGATCATGCGGTACTGGCGCTCTACAACTGGTTGGCTCAGACCACACTCTGTCAGTGCAGCTCTTGCTTTGGCAATTACTGGTTTGAAGTCTATCAGTGTTTTTTTGTCGCTCTCACTGACTGCTTTGCCTTCCTGGTGATTGAGCAGGCTGTAGAGTCCAAGGGCAATATGATCTACTGTTTTGAGGACATGGTAGTTGTCTGGTATGTCTTTAAATTCTTCTCTTTTGTCATTTGTAATCAGCACAATGCGATCGCTATAACAGAGTATAAGCGGCTTGCTTTCGTTGATTGCCCGCTCGCGAGCCTGGGCATAAAACTCTCTGGCTTTTTCGTTGAGTGAGGTCAATGCACTTTTATCTTGAGCATAGACTACTGTGCTGCTCAGTGTTACAAGCGCTGCTAGGGTTGATGCTCTATACACGGTACGCAGTAAGTTGCGGTTGCCTTGGGCAAAATTGGCTGTTAAAAAAGACACGAGTGGATAAGCTGCCATGGATGCTCCGGTGTGGTTGCGAGATAAGCATATACTCTTGACTTAGATTTTTAATCTCCCCATGGATTACTAGTTGGAGCACTCTGCCCGTTTAAACCGCCTTGTAAAAATGCCTATACCCGTAGACGGGGGCGGAGGCTTGGGAGCTTTGTGTGGGTTATTAATGGGTAAGTTGACGGTTTGTAGACGACTGGTCTATTATTGAAATGTCGGGTTGAACGACAAAAAGAAATCGAAGCAAGAAAATCGAGGCAAGGCTCAGGGAACGTTAAATCTGTTTTGAGCATGACCTCACTACCAGTGGTGGCGCGAGCACGTTTGATTGCTTGTGCGTTGTGCCACGCAAAAGGAGCTAACAATGTCTAATATCACCGAAGAAAAACAAGTAGGTCAAACCTGCAGCACCGTAGCTAAGACCTGCTCTAGCGAAGCGCAGTCTAAGATTGAAGTGAACCATGAAGAAAAAGCCGGTCAATGCTCGGAGAATAAAGTAAATCCTGAAGGCACCACACTAGCCGTCAAAAAAGAAGGTTGCTGCGGACTTTAGTGAGACAAGACCTCACCACCAACGGCTCACCACCAGATGAGGTCACCTCACCAAAGCAAAACCTCGCATTTATCTTGTAGCAGCCTGTGCTGACTGCCAGAAATGCGAGGTTTTGTGCGTCCTGGGACTTAGATTTATACGGGTTTTGCAGATTTAGGGCGAGCCAGATTTACGGACATTTCGCGTCCAGCCAGAGCACGACCGTTGAGAGCATTGATAGCCGCTTCGGCAGCTTCAGCAGTAGCCATTTCGACAAAGCCAAAACCGCGCTTTTTACCGGTGTACTTGTCTGTGGGGATAGATACCGAGAGGACTTCACCTGATTGCGCAAAAACTTCTTGCAGTTCGGTTTCGGTCACTTTAAAAGAGAGGTTTCCTACGAATAGCTTGTTGTTCATCTGTTCTCATAGCAATGTCCGGAGCCTACCCTAACTGACACCGGTAACCCAAATACTGCTCAGGGTTCGTTGGCTAGTATCCCATATCTCTTTATTGGGGCCTAGTATTAGGCCTAAAAAGCGTACTGGTGGGACTCTTGCTACTATAAAGAGGACAGTTTTTGCTCTTTAAATGGGTGGGTCCATTGAGACTTTTGGCGGCATTTTTATCCAGTGCATTTTTGGTCACTTTGGGCTCAGTATGGAGCCAGCCCGCTAGTGCCCAGACTGACTCATTGGCGCATAGTCGGATCAGACAAGATCGAGTCCGTCAGCGTTGCCAAGGCAATAAATTTACCCTCTATATAGATCGCGTCCGAGGCATTGGCAGCGTCGATCTATCTTGGCCTGCCTCTAAAAAGGCTCAGCTTGTTTTGCATTTCAAAAACTTCTCGATGTTAGAGCGTCTAGCTCTGACTACCGGTGACCGGACCTTTGACACCTGTCTGCGCACACTCAAAGACGAGAAGAGCCAAGCCGATTGTGCCAAAATGCCTGAGCCGGTGTTTAAACTTTTGCAGGACAGGACTAATACTAAAGGTGGCGATATAGTGGTGCTGGTGGGTAGTGCAATTACAACCGCGACTACTGAGCAAAAATTGCAGGTGTCATGGATCGATGCGTACAGGTAAAAAGTTGAAAAATAAATCGAACACTTTAAAGGTTGCAGTTTTGGCAATGGTCTTTGGTGTGTTATTGCCACCAGTATTAGGGCAAAACAAGCATCCAACAACGCCGCTCAAACCTCAACCACAATCTCCGGCCCAATCTCCACTCCTGCCCCAGCCTGTGAGACCTGCGCTGGTCGCCCCTCGTGCTGCCGGGGTACCTGCCCCGCCATTACCAGTGGTGGTGGAGCTGTTTGTCACCAATGATGATGCTGCAAATATGGCTGCTCGTGCTTTACTCAAAAGCCTGCCGGCCAAAATGCCTAACCAAAATATCTTGACCATGTCTGAGCATGTCGCACGAGATAAAGCTGGCAATTTTGAGCCTGGCACAGCACCACTAGTACAGCGACATTTTATGTTGCATGGCAAATTTAGGGTCAACAATCTCAAAGCACCACTAATGCTGGTAGACGGTGTGATACCGGTGTTGCCGTTAAACGAAGAGACTTTGACTAAGGCGATAGACCGTGTACGCAAGGAGAATCGCCAGCTTGTAACTGTTGATGCCTTTATCAGCGGTAAAAATCTCAAGATCAATGTCTTTGCTGACTATCAAAAGCGCGTCAGCGAAAATTGCCGAATAGGTGCTTTTGTCTGGGCTAGCCCAGTCAATGACCAGGAGCCGGTGGTGCGTCAGGTTGTTGATTTTGGCTATCTCAACTCAGGGCACCAGGGTGCCAACACCACAGTGGTGCCCCTCGATCCAAGCTGGTACAATGCGGACCGCTATAAGCAACTAAATGTAGTGGCAGTTGTACACAACTGTGAGACTGGCAAAATTATCGGTGCCAGTAGTTGTGTTGTGCAAAAGAGCAAAGAAGGCTGGTTTTAATTACTTCAATTGAAGTTGCTTGGACCAGTAGTATTCGCGGTTTTTGCTGTAGTAGTCGATGGTTTTAGCAAGACCGTCTTCTAGTGTAGTGGTTGGTCTCCAGCCTACTATTTTTTCTATCTTGGAGATGTCCGAATAGAAGTCGCCTGGTTCTTGCGCTTTTCTTTCTTGTGAAAATTCAGCGTAGTTCCATTTGCCTTGCTTTGCTACATCAATGATAGTTTTGACTAATTCAAGGAAGCTCACTGGTATATCGGAGCCGACGTTGAATATTTCACCATAAGCTTTTTCGACGATAGCCGAGCGGATGATTGCTTCGACTGTATCGTCGACATAGCAAAAATCTCTCAAAATGCTGCCATCGCCATAGACCTGAATAGCCTCATTATCCATAGCTAATCTTACAAACCAGTTGCAGACACCAAAGCGTGAGTGCTTCATCTGCGATCTTGGTCCATAGATATTGCTCAAACGCAAAAGTACTGAACGGATGCCGTGAGCATCGTTATAGACCTTAATGATTTTTTCGGCAGTGAGATTGGATATCTCGTAGATGCCCTTGGGGTTGGTTGGAGCTTCTTCGTTAACCGGTAGGCTGACGCTGGCGCCGTACTGACCACGCGTACCTGTGTAAACACAAATCGCGGTGGGATTATACTGGCGCAGTGCTTCCATCAAGACTGCGGTACCGGTGATATTGATCTCAATATCTGGAAAAGGATTGGAAAGGCTCATCAAATGGCAGACTTGACCAGCCAGGTGAAAGACATAATCCTGTCCACGCACCAAATAGTTTATTGCTGAATCGTCTCTGATGTCGCAATAGTTGATGCGCACTCGGTCTTTGACCGGCGCCAGGTTAAATTCATTGCCGCCATAATCAGGAATCATTGAATCAACGACAGTGACCTTTGCGCCCAAATTGGCCAGGCGTATCGCCAGGTTGCTACCAATGAATCCCATTCCGCCCGTAATCAGAGCAGTTTTGCCTCTGAATGCCGTTTCTATTGTCTGGCTCATTTTTCTTAAATTCCACTCAGATTACTGATCTTAGTTTTGATATTTCATTTACTGCAATCAGTGTTGTTGCCTGTTTGAGGACCGATCTTATCACGCAAATGAGCCCCCATACCGTTCTCTTTAGAATTACTGTGGGCATGTAGCTATGTTGTCAACTAAAGCGCCATTAATTGCAAACTGGCTCTTTTCTTCTACTATTATCCTTTCACTGGCGATAGATATTGAGAGGCTCGATAAGGTTGAAAGTCCCCTTCGGCAACATGAAGATCCACTACCATGCCTACAAGCAAGAGCTAGATCAGGCTGTAGCGCGGGTTATGGAAAGTGGTCACTATATATTGGGACCTGAACTCGACAAATTTGAAGCCGATTTTGCCAAGTTTTTGGGCGCTAAATATACAGTTGGGTGCGCTTCTGGTACTGAGGCGATATATCTGGCTCTCGTCGCCTGCGGCGTTGTGCCCGGTGATGAAGTACTGGTGGTCGCTCACACAGCAGTGCCGACTATATCTGCCATTTCAATGACAGGCGCTACGCCGGTTTTTGTCGATATCAATGCTTCTACATATGTGATGCGTGAAATTGAGCTAGAAGCCAAAATCACACCTAAGACAAAAGTAATCGTGCCGGTCCATATTTATGGACACATGGCTGACATGGAAACAATCATGAAGGTCGCTCAAAAGCACGGCCTCAAAGTAATGGAAGACGTAGCTCAGGCAACAGGCGCCACTTACCGTGGTCAGACAGCCGGCACTATCGGTGACTACGGCGCTTTTAGCTTTTATCCCAGCAAAAACCTGGGAGCCTTTGGTGATGGCGGAGCAATCTCCACCAATAGCGAAGAAAGCTACAAAAAACTCATAATGCTGCGTAACTACGGTCAGTCCAAGCGCTACTACCACGACATCATTGGTATCAATAGCCGCCTCGATGAGATCCAGTGCGCCATCCTTGGTGCACAGTTACCTTTTGTCCATCAGTGGAATGATCGCAGACGCGAAATTGCTGCTCGCTACACCGAAGGTCTCAAAAATGTGGTTGTTACTCCTGTTGAGCAGCAGGGCTGCAAACACGTTTATCACCTTTATGTAGTGCAAACACCTTATCGCGATGAGTTGCAGCAGTATCTGCTCGACCGCGGTATTCAGTGCTTGATTCACTATCCTATCCCGGCTCACTTGCAACAAGCTTATGCCTTCCTCGGCTACAAGCCTGGCGACTTGCCCACCACTGAGCATATCGTCAAACGCATTTTGAGCTTGCCTATGTTCCCTGAGCTGACCGACGAGCAAGTCGACGAGGTCATTGAGGGCATCAAAGACTTCCACAAAGAACGCGGCATCACTTTTGAGATGGTGCAAAACAATAAAGCCTTTGCTGAACAAACTGCTTAATCGATAAAAACCGCACCACGAACGGATTAAATCATGAACAACCTTCAGTCACAATCAACGGCACTAAAGACAAGATCAAAACAGGCACTAACCTCGGTGTCATTGATTATCCCGGCCTATAACGACGAAGAAACAGTCGGTCGTCTGATTGACGATGCCGATACAGTACTCTCAGAGCTTGCCACCGACTACGAAATAGTTGTAGTCAATGATGGCAGCAAAGACCGCACTCTCGATGTCTTGCAAGGTAGAGCTGAAGTCAATCCTCATGTAAGAGTAATCAACCATCCAGTCAATAAAGGATTTGGTTACACAATCCGTGAGCTTTATCTCTCTGGCAAAATGGACTTTATCTTCTCACTCCCTGGCGACTATCAATATGCTCCCAAAGAGCTAGTCAAAATGGCTAAGGGTCTCGATAAGCACGACTTTGTAATCGGTCTGCGTTTGCACCGCAACGATCCACCAAGACGTAAATTCCAATCCAAAATCTATAACTTGATGCTCCGTACCTTTTATGGTCACAAGCATAAAGACGTCAACTCCATCAAACTTTTCCGCCGCGCCATTGTTGAGACTGTTGAGCTGCGCTCATACAGCCCCTTTGTCGATGCCGAGCTTTGTATCAGAGCTGAGCGCGCTGGCTTCAAAGTCGTGGAGATTCCCATCGAGCACCTGCCTCGCATGACTCAAGGTGCCTCTGGTGGCAAGTTCTCAGTTATCTGGGAGACATTCTCGGATCTCATTGGTATGCGCAAGACTTTTAAGTAAGTCGACTGGGCGCCTTGTCGTAGAGTCAGAGAAAGAGCAAACTGATTATTTCAGTTTGCTCTTTCTCTAATTCAGCTTTTCGATCGTTTTTCTTGCCATTCGGACGATTGACTGTTAGCGGATTTCTCTATGGTATGTGAATTGTGCTGAAGCCAGTAAGATCAGTACTTGTGTCACAATAATCAGGGGCGTAGAGATCAGAATTGTTGTTGAAGCTATTCCTATTTAAATTGTGTGGACTGGAGTAAAGATTGCGTGCGTCTTAAAGAACTTTCTCTAAAAGGTTACTTGGGTTGTGACTTTGATATGGGCATGACTCTAAGTGCTTTGAAACAGCTCAATGTATTGATTGGACCGAACAACAGCGGTAAGTCTATTCCGTTCAGATTCATGTATATGTTTGCGGAACTAATGTCGAAGATGTCGTTTTCGATGCCATATTACACCAATCAGAATTCTCAATATTTGACCCAGCGAAGCTGGCATCAAGAAGATATTCAAAATTGGTTGATCGGAACAATAAGGGTTACTTTGTCTGAGGGTGACCTTCGAAATTATCAAAAGAGTGGCACTCAAGAAAAGTGGTGTCAGCTAGATAGCGATTTGCCCAATGAAAAAGACGTGGAATTGGAGTTTCGTGCTGCGTGGAGAGGTGGCTCTGCACATGTCTACCTTAATCCCCTCATTCAACTTGGCTTGCAAAATCAGAGGCGCTTTTGGACCTTTGCTAGTGCTGCCGAAGAGCCAATTCATGAGGTCGATTCCGTCGGTGTTGTTGTATCCGGCAGACATAATACGCCCAGATATTCTGATGGTCCTTTAAATACTCATCAGCTTTATCAGAGGATGCGTTTCTTTTCTCCAGAACGTCCAACAGTAACTAGTATCAAGGATAGCAGCACTGCTAATCCATCACAGAATGTTATCGATGGAACTATGGCAATCCTCAAACTGCGTAGACTTAAAAAGTCTGGGACAAAAGCGGACCTTGATCTTATGACTTCCGTATTTTCGACAGTAAATGGAATTCTCTCAACATCTAGTTTGTCGATTCTTTCTCAGATTGATGTTGAGGAGCGTGATGAAGGGCACACTATTTCATTTAGCGGTTTTGGTGGTGAAAGAATTGATCTGCCATATGCTGGTACTGGAATTGCTGCAATTTTCGCGTTGGTTGCAGAAATTATGCTGGAAAGTGAGAGTAAGATTTTTTTTCTTGAAGAGCCAGAAATGCATCTTCATCCCGGCCTTCTGTCCCGATTGATTTTATTCTTGCGTTCATGTAAGCAACATCAATTTATCATTTCTAGTCACTCTAACGCGATTCTGGATTGCTTAAGAGAAGAAGATAACGTCTTCAGAGTTAGTAGAAGTGCTAGTGGAAATTCGTTCGCTCAAGTCTGTAAGGAGTTTACAGAAATGCATACAGTGCTAGATACCTTGGGCGTACGCGCTACAAGTCTATTGCAGTCCAACACTGTAGTTTGGGTAGAAGGTCCATCGGATATAGTTTATTTGCGATTTCTGCTCACAGCGTTTAGCAAAAGTTTGAAAGGCGGACCTTTAATAGAAAACAGTGATTACTCATTCTGTATGTATGGTGGAACGAATTTAAAAGTACTTTGTGCTGATGAATTGGATCCCAGTAATAAAGATTTTGTCTCTATTCTTAGAATTTGTAGGCGTGCTGTTTTGATTGCTGATAGTGACACTACTAAACTCGACAATGTCCCTGTTGTTGTCCTGGCAGAGTGCGATGCTGAAGTTATTGAAGATGATTGCTCTGAAGATATGCCAGACGTGGAGGAAGACAATAGGATTTTAAAGAGGGTTGTACAAAGGATTAAGCGTGAATTTGATGCTGATACAGCGCACCGAATTTTTTGTTCCACGGATGGACGGGAAATTGAGAATGATTTCTTGACGCTTTCAAAGGATGTCTTTGTAAATGTTGCGAAGGCTGAGTTTCCGCGGAGACTCAAGGATTTGTGTTCGAAGAAACTTGTAGTCAACAATGATAGGCGTCTGCCCGCTTACTTGGTCTATGCTGTTGATGGTGATTTTGAGAAGTCAAAGTCTTTCCAGAGAAGTTTCAACAACAAGAAGTTTAAGTTCGCGACAAGTCTGGTCAAAGCCTTGGAATCGCTTGATGACTCCGAGCTTAAAGCGCCGAGTTACATCGGTGATCTAATAGAGTTTATTGAACGTGGGCGAGATCCTGAGTCCTAGTGGGTGGGACAATTGCCGGAATTTCAGGATATCAAATTCGTATTCAAAAGTACCCACTTCAACCATCGTCTGACTGTTGTTGCTCTTCTACTTATAGTATCGCCCGTAATGTCAGTCCTTACGCGCGCTAGTATCTCCATTAGTTCGTTTTGTTCGATGTTCGCAAGGTTGAAGTCTCGACTTCTTAGCAACTCAATTGACTCTCTGAATACTTGTCGTGCTAGCATTTGCTTGAGAATGATTTCTGTACGATTCATTCGAGACTTTTCCTTGACTAACCTGTAGCCTGTGTCGGTTAGTCCCTGATCACGCTGTTTGAATATGAAGCCTAAATAGCTCGCGGCGGCAAGATAATAATGAGCCTGCCTTTGTACAAAGCCGAATTCATTAATCAGCTCTGAATCGGCGAATACTCCGTCTGAGACCGCCGTAACTATGTCAATTACTTTTGCCATGTCATCAGCTTGTGGAAAGGGAATTGACATATCCTCATACAAAACTCCAGAATAGCGCAACAGATGCGACAACCGCATATCTGTTACCGCAAGTTCGTCGAGGACAAACAATTCTTGCTTTTTAATTTTGATGTTGCCCCAGGTATCAGAAAGCTCGAATTCCGTAAGTCTAAACTCTCCGTTTGAATAGCAAAGCAGCACCGGTATTATTTGCTTCTCTGTCATTGTCGACAGCCACTTCCATGGATAAAAAAGCTGTCTGATATGGAAGTTGTCCCGGAGTCCTATCTTTGCTTCAACTAGCACCACTAGATCTTCTGACTCAAAGACTGAATCCACCTCTAGTTGGGCGCCCTCGACTTTGAGCAACGCATTGATGCCGGGTAGCTGCAGATCAAACCTATTTGACCCGAATCTTCCTCGTTTTGTTAGGACTAGATTTTCTGTGCCAACAAAGGAAGCAAGTAGGCAAGATAGGTATGCGACATCGATGGCTTCTGACTCACTTGTTAAAAGTCCTTTGTTTATCGTATCCAGATTCGACCATTCAAAGCTGTGAAAGTAGCTTGTGGCTTGCTCGTCGTCGCTTGATTTGATCTCGATAAAGCTCGATTTAGTGCTGTCTCTAAAAACAACATATGAACCACGTCCTGTGGGTAGTATGCCTAAATCTTCCTTGCGAAATAGCTCAGGTCTCTCTGCTAGCGAATCAATTTTGGCCATCAGCCGTGGCTCTCGTTCTCCATGAAGCTTCAGTTCATCTGCGGTGACCATGTAATAGCCGGATTTCTTGATCTCTGTTAAAAGCCCAGTTGCGTGGCAAATCTTTTGCCACGCAACATCATTGAGAGTTTCAGTCTTAGCCACTTTTAGTAGTTCATCAAGAGTAGTTCGCTGATTTGCCCACGTTTTTCTGCTTTGCAGTTAATCATTCTGCTTGCCTTGATGGACACAGCTCTGAAATTTGGATACATCTGCTCAAAGTATTTGTCTTCAGTATCTACGTTGCCAGGATCGGAATTGCTGATCATAATTTTTGCGCCCATATTTGACGCATCTTTTGCAAAGTTTGCCAGTCGCATTTGATCTAGCGAAGTAAAGGTGGCTGCGCTATATGAAGTAAAGTTGGCTGTTTGGGTGAGTGGTCTGTAAGGTGGGTCCAAATACAAAAACGACTGGTCATCTACAAAAGACAGGACTTTTTGAAAGTCGCCATAAACAATTTCAGCACCAGCTAGAACCTTGGATACCTTTTGAATATTCCCGAAATCGCAAATTGTAGGATTGTCATATTTTCCAAAGGCTACGTTAAAGTGACCTGAAGAGTTGACTCGAAATAGTCCGTTGAAGCAAGTCTTGTTTAAGAACATAATCAAGGATGCTCTCTCAAGCCATTTTGCTGAGTATTTTGTGTAGCTTATACCAGGTAGAGGTGTGTTAAAAGCCTGGCGCATTTTGTAATAAAACTCAGACCGTCCCTTCTCTGAGAGTTTTAGATATTTCGTTTGAATACTCTCAAGTACATCTATCAGAGCATCAGGCTTCTTTTGAATAGTAAGAAATGCAAGGATCAGGTCTTTATTTGTATCTCCCAAAATGACTCTTTTGACTGGGTACGCCTGCGCGATGTGGAAAAACACCGCACCGCCGCCTACAAATGGTTCGATATAGGTTTTAATCTCGCCGAGTTTTAAGTCAGAGGGCAAATGTTCCTGAATCACTGAAAGGATTTGACCCTTGCCACCAACCCACTTTAGGAATGGGCGTGCTTGCTCGGATTTTGATACCTTTGGTGCATCAATTTGGTTTCTTAAATCGGTTAATGAAGCAATTGCCTCTGGTGGCATCTTTGGATTTCCAAATTGGTAGCATTCTCTTTCATTATGCACTGGAATTATTCAAAGCAATAGTGATTTTAGAAAAGCCGTGACGCCTATGTCTTTTGGATATCCGAGCGCCGCCTGTTGGATATGGGTGTTTCGTTCGGTTCACTTCTCATGGCAAAGCCAATTGAATGAGAAAAACCAGGCCTTTTTCTCATTCAATTGGGACTTCAAAAAGTGGGAATCCGGCTTCCGCCTGCGCTCAATTTCAGCACTTCCCGCTTAGTCCCACCAAAATTGCCAGACTGTAGCTCCCATTAAATCTATAGCCAGTCCAGAGATAGTGCGATCTCCATGACCTTGCATGACATTGTCTGGGCAGTACTGCGAGTGCTCAAAGGCCAGTTCAAGGGCCTCGTCTTTATCCACCACCGGCTTTTTTACTTTTAAAAATAGTGAGTCTCTGCCCATACACAAGAGGTCGGCTCCGTACTTTTCATGCCATCTCTTGAGTAGTGCTATGTGCACTTGTGTAGAAGGACATTCATTCCAGCCTAAGCCGCTAAAAGTAAGATAGGCTGGGATTTGCCAGGATAGTTTGGTGGGCACCAAAATCAGCGTACTGCTAGTTGGCAATTTGGTCAGTGTGACCTTGCGCTTAGTAAAATCGCCAACTTTCATACTTATGTCGTCGGGATTCTCTAGCCAGTGTTTGATCAGTTGATCTGGACTTTTGAGCCATTTTTCGGGGTCTAATTTTTCGCCTTCTGCCAGTGTTTTCTTGGCTTTGCCGGGTTCACCAATCAAATCTTCGATGCTGGCATCAACTGCAAATAACGGTGAGAATCCAGTTTCATTTGCTTTTGATAGCAATTTCTCTGCTATTGATTCAGCATCTTTGCGTGCTATTTCTAAGACGTAAATGCTTTTTGATTTACTCTCGTTTCTTACTTCGGATACTTTTGCCTCGACTCCGGCATCGTCAAGTACTTTTTGTATTTCACTCATGATCCGCTCAAACTCTCACTTCTCTTTTTCTTCTTATATCTATCCATGATTTCTTCCGCTCGTTTTTTGAGCTGAGCTGCTTCTTCAGGTTGATTCATCTTTTGTTTGAGATTAGCTATGTTGACCAGGCTTCGATACAAATCGATGTGCTGTTCACCAAGATTCTTTTCTCTGATTGCGAGTGCTCGCTTGAGCAGTGTTTCTGCTTCCTGGTATTTGTTTTGCTTGGCATAAAGGATACCGAGATTGGTGCAGTCTTCTGCTATGCCAATACTGTCCGCTGGTAAACATTTGGTGTCGATGGCAAAAGCTTCTTTAAATGCGTCCTCTGCCTGATTGAGTTTGCCTTGTACGCCCATGATCACACCAAGTGTGTTGAGCACACCAGCTAACTTGGGGTTCTCTCTGCCATATGCTTTTTCCAATATAGATATTGCTTTTCTGGCATCAGCTTCGCCGTCAGAGACCTTGCCGAGATTGCGATTGATTTCAGCTCTCAGCTCAAGACATGATGCGGCATAGACGCTGTCGATACCCATAGCCTCTGTAAATAAGGTCATGGCGCGGGCGATTTGACTATCAGCTTGTTGATACTGGGCGTGCTTCATAGATATTTTTGCCAGTTGTACATAACTACTTGCAATATCTACTTTGTCAGGCGTATCGACCTTTTCGTTGATCGCTATGGCTCGTTTGATTACAGCTTCGGCATCATCGTAGCGACCTTCTGAAGTATAAAAACTACCGATGTTTATTAGGTGTTTTGCTACTTTTACATTTTCTTTGCCGAGCAATTTTTCGTCTATTGCCAGCGCTCTTAAAAAACTCTGCTCTGCCAGAGCATTTTTGTTTTGACTGTAATAGGCCAGCGCTAGATTGCTTAGATTGGTTGCTACTGTGCTGTTTTCACTGCCAAGCAGTTTTTCGTTTATGGCCAGTGCTTGTTTGCACGCCTCTTCCGCTTCAGCAAATCTGTTCTCTTTTGTATAAATCACAGAGAGGTTGTTTAGAGTACTGGCGATTTCTGCGCAGTCTGGTCCATTCTTTTTTTGATAAATAGCTATGGCTTGTTTATAGTGAGATTCGGCTTGTTTGTTTTGTTCGTATTTGTCTTCCACCATGGCCATGCAAGTATAGGCTGCTGCCATGCTTGGACCGTCTGCACCTTCGACTTTAGTGATGATACTTTGGGCCCTGTTGCTACAAGCAAGAGACTCCTGATACTTACCTTGATGAAAGTACAAATCTGCTAGTGTTAGACAGATGCTGCCGACTTGCTGTGAGTCTGCTCCAAAAGCCATCTGGCAGATAATCAAATTGCGAGTGCAAAGGTCTGCTGCCAATGCGTTTTTGCCGCGTTGTATCAGAAGAGTGGCGTAGTTTGTCAGTGCCTGGCTCAATCTACTCAAGTCAGGTGGAATGATTTGTTCTTCTAACTCGATAGCGCGAGCAAACATGTTTTCGGCTTGATCGAGTTTGCCTGTCTGGCGCAAAATAGTTGCTAAATTGACAAGACTTTGTGCGGTCCTGACGTTATTAGATTTATCGGCTGCTGCAATTGATAATGCTTGCGTGTAGGATTGCTCAGCATTGGCATATTTTTGTTCGCTCTCTTGTTGCTTGCCTCTGTTGGTGAGCGCTGTCCAGTCATCCTCTGCCCAGGCTGTTTGGACAGAGGTCAAAAGTAAAACAGCGAGGACGCCAAGCCGTTTGAGATTTTGCATTTAATGCTCTCTTTGAAATATTTGATCGTGATTGATAGATGCTGATTTTGAGCAAATGAGATTATGGCATATGAACAGCCTTAAATAGGGACTGTTCACATGCCTCCATTCAGTAGCGCAAAATCTATTGATTGGGAAGGTTGTCTTGCAGTCCAAGAGCTTTTAACCGGTTTTGTCGTGTTTTGATCCAGTCTTGCACTGCTGACTGCTGTGGCTCTTTTAGGAAGTACTGCTTGACTTTTAGGTAGGCATCATCTGCCTTTTTTAAGGCGTTTTGAGCTTCAGCGGTTTTATTTTGATTCTGCAATTTTGCCGCTTCTTCTAAATTGCCATAGTAGAGATCTTGTAGCATGCACATCTCTGAGTATTTGCCAGGCTCTTGTGCCAGCTTGAAGCGTTCAAGCAGAGACTCGGCACGATTCCATTGATTGCGCTCTTCAAATTTTGTCTTAAGCTCTCTGTATGAATTGGTCAGATAACTGAGTTCGACACTTTTGAAGTGATTGGATTTTATATCAGAGACTTTGTTCAAAAAGCTTTCGCATTTGTCGAGGCTATTTGTCGCAGTATAAGAGTCTGCAATTGGTGCCAAGTGATCTAGCAGGCACGTATTGGTCTCGCGTCCAGCTATGTCTAGTGCTCTTGCTGCCAGTCCATCCCCTTCATTTAGCTGGTTGTTTTTGATGCAAAATGCACTCAGATTGGCTAGTGGGACTATCGCCGAAGCGCTCTCATTGCGATGATTCTTCTCGGTTGCGGCCAGGATATCTCTAAATGCTTTTTCAGCTTTGTCCTGTTGTTTGATTTCTACGCACAGTCTTTCTAGCTCTGTGCTTGATGCAGTTAGTGAGTCTACGTCCTCTGGCCTGTTTTTAAGCTCCAGTGCGATTACCTTTAGCAAAAAGTTTAGTGCTTCTTGTTTACGACCTATACTTGCAAAATAGTTTTCAACTTGAAGCGAGCCATTGAGATACGGTATTGAGCCTTTTCTGTCGGAGGCTTTGAGCAGTCTTTCGATTGCATCTTGTTCTTCGGCTTTTGATTTTGCTGTCTTTAGATACTCTGTAAGAAAGCGCCAGAGTGGATCTTCGAATTCATAGGTGTCTACCATTGGCGTCGTATCCTTCAGAGCGGACACAGCTTCTTTGTATAAATTGTATGCAGAGCGTTTGTCGCCAGCGGCAAGATATAAACTGGCACGTTGAGAAGCTTCTTTTACAAAGGAGATAGGATCGACGTCTTTGCGCTGCTTGACCTCCGCAAAAGATTTTTCGGTTTCTTTGATGACTTGCTTTAGTCTTGCGGCGTTTTCGGCAAGTATTCTCGTCTCATTAGCTTTGTTAATCAGCTTTTGCTTTAAGTAGGACGCTTGCAGTTCTGCTGGGGATAGTTGTGATTGGTTTTGAGCTACCGGTAGGGCTTTAACGCACTCGGCTTGTGCTTCTTCTCTGGAGACAATGTGGGTACGGTTCATTGCGCCGTTTAGAAATTCCATTGTTAGGCGCGGCAAGAGTAAGAAGATGACTAGCGCAACCAGCAAAATACTGTAAATTTGAATTCGTGACGGAGTCATTCCAAAATTACCCGGAGTCGATAATACTCACGGTTTAGAATAGCAGCAAATTTTTGTCAGTGCCAAATATCAGCTACTTATGTGATTTTGCCGTAATTCCGGACTTTACGCCAACCCTTTTATTTACATTAAAAGCAAGATGCGCCCGGTCAAACAGTACATTGACACTGTCGCCGTCTTCTGGCGCGCTAACTACTGCCGTATGATAGAGAGACAGTGCTTCCTGGTCTTTGTTTGTGGACACCACCGTAAGTAAATCAGTGCCACCTTGAGTACGCAGCCGATTGACAAAACGAGCTGCTTCTGTGGAGTTTGTGGCTTTCATGACGACCAGCAGTTGATCGTCATCGACTTTATGTACAGCGTCTTCGTGACGCAAAAGTTGCTTGATTTTGGCAAGTAATCTGGGCGCACTGTGGCTTAAGACGCCGCGTATAAAGACAAAAGCTGTAGGACTGTTTTTGCTTATCATTGCTTGCAGTTGGCTGTTGGCGCTATCTATTAGTTCGAGTTGCTTACTACTTGTTTGATATGCATAAGCAAACGCTGCTGCTTGGGCTAAGTTTTTGCTGTCTTCTTGTAGGGCGTCTTGTTTTTGTTTTGCGGTTGTCTTGTAAAGCTCAACCAGTCCACTGCGCACCAGTATTGCCACCGAGTCGATTATCTCGGCGTCGCTAATTAACATCTGGTGTTTTAACGAGGCTAAGGTGAGTTGTCCATCTCTGAGTCTTTTGATTATGTCCTGACAAAATACTATGTGTTTATGACCGCGTTGACGTACAAATTTAGAGCACAGAGCCCACTGGCTTTGCGCTTTATCTGGTACTACCAGTTTATCGGGGAGCACGATTGTGATGTTTGAGAGGTCAGCTTCGCTGTGCAAGATTGCCAGCTGGTCTTCCTTTAGCGCTGCTTCGATGAGCACTGCTTGTAGTGGCAGTGCTTTGTTTTTAAATGAGTCAAAATAGTCACTTTCAAAAGTAAAGCTACCATTTTTAAGCAATATTATTTCACTCAGTGCTTCCCGACCGCTAAAGCAATCCCACTGTGCTCTTGTGATGCGTCCCTGCCAAAAGCTTATGGCGCCGGTGATTACATCGTTGCTCGATGTCTCTGCATCAGTTTGAGTATCTGTAAATTGGGCGACTTTTAGTGAGCCTGTGATTTTGCTCAGTGCCAGCGCTTGCAGTAGGCTACTGGTCTGTATTTGACTGAGGTCGCCATTAAACGCGCTGCGCCTGGTGTTTGCCTGTGGAATATCGACATCTATATACTGAGTCTGTATGTATTCTTGCTGGCACTGATCATCGTTTGTTCTGTGAGTACTAAAATCAATGACATTGGTGGCGGACTGATAATTATTGATGCCTATTTTGCTTCGCGCTTGCGACCAGAGGATATTGAGATCCGCGATGGTGGGTAGCGTAAAGGCTTTTTGTTTGGGCGCAAACATTTAAGGCGATACTTTCTAGTTAGCACTGTTACTAACATTGGCAGCATATTTCAATATGCTCTGACGGGCTTGTGTGTTGTGCATTTCAGTCTTTTTGATTTGTGCACAACTTGCTTCCATCAATTGGAAGATGGTGGAAATATATCAGCTGGCACGAGTGTATATCTCTTGCGTAAAATAGAAAACTTTAAGCTCTGCGCAAGTGCTTACTGCTGCTGCCTTAGCTGGTATGCATAGATTCGTGTCGCGCGTAGCCATAAGTTGCCAGGGACAGATCATTTTTGTTTTGCTGCTTTTGGCAAAGATTCGACATTTGTTTATCGGTCTATTGCCATCTTAGTGCAGGTGGTTTCTTACTATTTAGAGCTGTGTTGTTATTGCTTTGAGCGCCAGGAGCCCGACTTGAAACTCTACCTGGGCATCAATCAATCTAAATTTTGCTTCGTTTAATTGCCGTTCGCGTTCTGATACCAAAAAGACTGTACTGTCTCCAACCTGAAATCTTTCGCGCTCACCAAAGTAAACTTGCTGCGATTTTTGTACTTGTTTTTCGAGAGCCAAAAATTTTGTATAGGATAGATTTATCGCTGAAATCGCGTCGTAGACTTCGTTGCGAATGCGCTGTTCTTCTGCCTGTCTGTCTCTGCCCAGTTTGTCGAGACGTAATTTAGCTGCCTGCACTTTGCCTTTTGCTGTGCGCATAAGCAGGGGCTGACTAAATGTCACCTGACCACGATAGACTTTGTGGATGCCGTTTTTGCCATTGTCATAGCCACCGACCACCACCGCGTTCATTGCCGGTAATAGCTGGTTTTCGGCCAGTTTTAGCTGAGCTTGAGCGATTTTTTTTTGCAGGTCAATTGCTTTTAGTTCTGGTCTAGTGGCCAGTGCCTTAATCACATTGCGATCCTGTTCTTCTGCCATCATCATTTGCGGTCTTGGCATTGCCTCAGGCACATTTTGTTCAGTGGGTAATGGCAGCGGCACACCACCCACATCAAAGAGCATTGCCGATAGTCTAAACGAGTACCGCTGGAAGTCCCTTTGTGACTGGGCTAGGTCAGCATTGCGTCTTTCGACGTCTTCTTCTGCTTCAGTGACATAGATTTTGGCCAGGTCGCCGCTTTCTGCTTGCTGTCCGCTGATTTTGGCGACAAGCTCGGCTAATTCTAGTATCGCTGTCGAGACTTTGATTTTTTGATTTGCTGCCACCCAATGCCAGTAGATTGTGCCGGCTCTAAGCAGTGTATCGAGTCTTGTTAGAGCA
>Ga0209174_10000982_pt1 | contig 20702 bp, 13 predicted proteins | sample JI91814BDNA_FD_187505 | JGI IMG/M metagenome (GOLD analysis project Ga0209174, IMG submission 187505) | Wastewater effluent complex algal communities from Wisconsin, to seasonally profile nutrient transformation and Carbon sequestration -... | ecosystem: Engineered > WWTP > Effluent > Algae...
AAACAAGATTTTGTTGGGTTATAACCCAACCTACAGATACGGCAACCACTGCTGTGTAGGTTGGGTTGCAACCCAACATGAATCTTGATGGTCAAACAAGATTTTGTTGGGTTATAACCCAACCTACAGATACGGCAACCACTGCTGTGTAGGTTGGGTTGCAACCCAACATGAATCTTGATGGTCAAACAAGATTTTGTTGGGTTATAACCCAACCTACGGCGCAATCCTCGTTTACATTTGTTTCCATAGATTAAAAATTTCATGCTAGAATCCATCCGGTTTTCATACAGCATCGGAGTAGTGCATCATGGGTGGTTCAAACTCAAAATCCAGCGGTAGTTTTTTCAGCTCTAGCGACGACTTTTCCACTAGCGGCTTAATCAGTGGTCAAAGAGTTGGCGGCTTAGTATTGCCCTCGCAAACACGTCAAGTATCGTATGATGAATCCATAGGCCATCTCGAATTTACTCAGCGTTTGGGTGAAGGAATCAGTATTGAAATAGAAACGGTACGCGTTGGGTCTAATCGAATCGCTTGCGAAACCTTCATGCCAAGCAACAATGCTAAAAAAATTATTATTTATTTAGTCGGGAATGGACAAATATACCAAGATTTGTATGAAGACATGGCTGCTGATGTCAACTTAGATTGCGCAGTAGTTGGGTTTAATTATCCCAATGTGGACAAGAGTTTAGGAAAAGTAGATTGCTGGAACAGTTTGGTTACTAGTGTTGTCGGTTTTGTAGAGCATGTTATCGATAAACACGAAGTGCGCCCCTGCGATATCATTTTGAAAACACATTCTATCGGTGGTGCAATTGGTACCTATGCAGCTGAAAGACTCCACGCCAAGAACAAAGACGTATTTCTATTTAATGGTCGCTCTTTAGCCGACATCAATAAACTCATTTCACAACAAATGGGATTTAATGAAAGCTTAGCGTCCACAGCCACCAGCTTAACCGGTTGGAATGCGCAACCGGGTGAAAAATTTAATACGATACCTGAAGAGTACCGAAGATTCGTTACCGCCAAGGATGATCCCGTGATAGGAAATAACGCGTCCATCTTAGAAGATCAATTAAAACGAGCAAAGACTGACGTAGAAAAGCAATTTTTGAAAGACCATTACCTACTCGATTTACCTCCCAATCAACGAGGAGATAAACATAACTGCCCACTTAGCTCATTGAAAAATAGTCTCGGTCAAACTGGGGAAGACATTTTTAAAGAATTTGTCTTACATACCATGGAGTATAAACCCACTATTGCTCTGACATTCTAAAAATGCAAGAAGCCCGTATCGCTAATACGGGCTTTAACCTAAAAAGCTGCGAATGAACTTTCCTGGCACAAAGTTGTTTTCCCGTTTTTAATCGCTTCAATAAACTGTTTAATCGCCGTGATTACTGTGACAACTGCTTTCACATTACGATTTTCTTTGCGGTAAATTAAATACAATTCATCATGGCTCACAGGCGCATTGGGGATGACTTCCAACAGCCCTGGATAAATTAATTGGGCAAAACAAGAGGGTAAAATCCCTACACCACAACCTGCTGCAGTAAGATTCGCAACGATTTCAAGCTGATTTGAGGTTAGCATGCGCGCGGATTTTAAATGCTCATTGTCCCATTGCTTTAACAGCGTAGCAGTTCGTGGCATAGCAGGATCACAAATCACCACCAACCTATCAGAATGAATATCCTGCGTAGGATGCCAGCCTTTAGCTTTCCAAAAGGTAGTCTCGGTATCTTTTATTTTTTTTATTATTAAATCGGGATGCTTAAAAGGGTTGGATACGATTGCGATATCAATTTGGGAGTTAATAACTTGCTCGGTGATATTCGGAGAAATGTCATGTATCAAACTAAAGCTCAATTGTGGATAATCCACTAACAATTTCGGCAGGAAACCTCGTAAATACAGTGCGACGGTTGGATGACAACCGAGCTTTAACTCCCCTTTAACTTGTTGATGTGATGCTACAGCATCCAGTCGAATATTATCCCAGTTATCTAATAGAACTTTAGTCTGTACAAACAAGGATCGCCCTGCAGGAGTCAGCGTTGCCCCCCGTTTGTGACGAACGAACAAATCCGCACCTATCGTTTTTTCCAGTCGTTTCATCGCAATACTTAGGGAGGGCTGACTAATACTAAGTTTATTGGCTGCGCGGGAAAAACTTTCTGCCTGAGCTATTTCTTGAAAGTATGTAATTTCTACTGGCGAGGGAATCATAAAAAACACCTATAACAACTATAGTGAAATGATATTTTACCTATAATGAAGGAATTAAGTAAGCTGTGGATACAGTTCTATTCCACTATGGCGTTCACAGTATGCGATTTATTGAAGACATCTATTATCCGCTCACCCGCTTTGCCTATACTGCTAAAAATTTAGCATACGCAGTAACGCAATGTTTATCTAATCCCTCACTCATAGTTCCCTTTTTCTGGGGACCAATACACTCACAAATACCGCATGTTCGTGCTTACAATCCTTTGGGACATTTAGATTTTACCTATCAAAATAGCCAGGATTTAACTACTGCAGCCCTAAATACTACCAATGGCATAGCCACTTTATGGGCAGGTCCTTTTCCGATTCATTATGTGACATCTAATGCGGCAAGACATGCCTTAGTACGTGAATCACATATGGGAGTAATTAATGAAACATCAAGCGAATTTCTACATTGGATGACGGGTGGAAATTCTGTCATGGCGAGCTTTCCCGATTTTCAACCGATCAATTCTATCCCCTATAAAATACAGCGTGATTTTTTGTTAAAGCGTTTTCATGGTGGTGCGAAGCAAAGACTTCCAGATATTGAAAAATCAACCACGCAATTTTTACAAGATTTTTACCAGAATCAAGAACAGCAACCGCTACCTTTACGAGACTTCATCAACGCCCTCATATTAAATAACAGCGCTAATCTACTGGGGTTGAAGAAATACACCTTAGACAAAATCTATTTAGAGCGAGAGTCCTATCGTGTAGCCATTGATCGCGTAGCCAAATATGGAATTTCGGAAAAAGCAGATCCTGCGCTGGAGGAGGATTTGTATCAAGTGTTTTTGCGCGTACTAGAAACCAACTTTTCACAAATCAGTTCTGACTCAGCAGAGAACAATCTTATCCGTAATATTTTTACCTCATTGGAAATAGATTTCCCAACCACCTTTGAGGACTTTCATAAGCTACCAAAAGACCTGCGGTATAAAATCGCCATGACGTTTTCTTCAACAGGTCTTGGGGCTATGGTGCATTCAACAGCGACGACTTTGGACTGGGCTGTGGCACGATTGCTTCAGGACCCTAAGAAAAAGACTGAGCTTGTGCAGCTTATGGCTCAATACAAGACTATTGATTTAACCGAGGACGGTGTTTTTGATAAGTCTGGCCCGCTATTTCCCTTGTGTGAATGGGTACTTCACAACGTGTTTCTCTACCCTACTTTTTCTCACGAGTTTTTTTATAATCAAACGGCCTACTCAGCTGCTTTAGAGGATGGCTCAACAATAGAAGTTCCGGGCAATAGTATCGTGGTGGTGAACTATGTCCAATGTAACCGCTCAGAAAGCGAACTTGCAGCCTTCGAAACCTTTTCCAAAACGCTGGAAGACAGTGCGACGACTGGACGGTTCATCATGGACAAACGCGTTGCATCCTTTGGTGGTAGTAAAACAAGCAAAGAGAATGAGAAAAGTCGAATTTGCCCAGGCGCTAAAACTTCGCTATATGAGCAAATGATTATTCTTGCCATTTTATTACGCGACTACTCCCTCGAACTTATTGATTCGCAAGACTTGTCCTGCGATGTTGATCCGGCTATGCACCCTCTTTGTGTGCGAGCAAATTCAGGTACTGTTGTCTTGAGTAAAATAAACCCAAAAAGTACGCTCACTTCGAATAGAAATGCATTTTTTAATGAAGTCAGTAATACAACGCCCCCTATTCTTGATAACCCAACACCACCAAAATACACGGTCCACCCGCAATGAGGTTGAGTCCATGTTTTTGACAATTTTGGATTGCTACCTCACTCTCAGCACCAGGTTGCATCCAAATATTTTTGATTCCTTTTTTTATAGCCTCTTCTACAATTTTTTCTGTGACCTTGGGAGGGGTGATAATAGAAATACTGCTAACTTCATCAGGTAATAACTCAACTGTGTGCACAACTTGTAATCCTTCCACAAACTCCTCTTTTGGATTTACAGGATACACTGTCTTGCCATTTTGCTGATAACAACGCAAAACTTTATTACCGTATTTAGTTCTATCGGATGACGCGCCAATAACGGCAAAAGCCGATGCCTGTAGAAATTGTTCAATTGCACTATTCATAATAAACAATCCATCGATTTAAAAACTCATCTTAGCAGCATTTGATAGCAGAACGCATTGCCATCATGATTTATCGTAGACAAAAAAAATGGCCATCCCTGGCCATGTGTATTCTCTATAAGGTTACTTATTGGTAATTGTATAGTGTACTTTGCCTGGAAGACGTGTCTTCTCGACCGCAAAATCACCTACTGGCGAAGTATCAGTATGTTCACAGATCAGGCCAGCATTCTTAAGGTCAAACTGAATTTTGACATCTTTACTTGGCAAGCTGATAGTGTGAAACACAAGGTTACCTTTCATGCCTATGGCATCCTGGCTGTTATTCACCGTGAAAACCTGCTCAGAGTTTGCTTTTACCCTCTGAATTCCGCCTGGATTAAGTTCTGCACCATCCAATACGATTTTGGTTACCAGTAAATCATCTGCCAACTGGTTTTTAACCTTTAATTCAAAACCATTACAAGGAGCTGCTGCTTGAGCTATCCCTGAGGCAAATACCGTTGCTAAGCAAACTAATTTTAATGTATTCATGAGACTCTCCTAATAATTAAAAAATCTTCGGGCCGCACATTTTATGTGTCATTTTCATTTAACTCCGAAGTGACTTTCACTATCACACATCCGTGACAGAACTGTCAAACGAATTTGACTTTTATTTGAATTTCATTTTGATTGTTACTAATATTTTGAGTTAAAACAGGAGAGAGAATCACTGCTTATAAGACTTTATAAGGTTTTTTGAGGGGGGGGGATGGCACTTAGGTACCGATTCCAACGTACCGCGGCTTGACCGCGGTATCCAGGAAGATCTAACTTTAACCAAAATTTAACATGTTTGTGCAGATTCCTGGATACCGCGGTCAAGCCGCGGTACGTTGGAAATCGTTAAGGAGGTACGTCGGAATCGTTAAGGAGGTACGTCGGAATCGTTAAGGAGGTACGTCGGAATCGGTACGTAAGTGGGGTATCGCATTAAAAATCCTGCGTCCCACGGTTCACGTATAGCAGCGGGACGTAGGAGAGCTATATCAGATTATTATCTTGCAGCATTAGATATTGCATTCCCTGTTCTAGAAACGTCATGGCCAAAACCATTAACGGTTCCACAAGCACTTAGCATTGTAACTGTACTTAAGAAAACACAGACAATAGCTATTTTTTTAGATAGTTTCATGATTAGTCCTTAAATAAATTGTCATAATGATCAACAATTAACATCATGTTAAATTGAACCTACATTACCCATTTTAGACCATATTTTAGATAACGTGTACCTAAAGGATGCAACCACAGGGCACACTAAGGTTTTCCTTGATAATAAAGGGTGCTGCTTCCATAAAGGAACAGTCACAATTATCTCCTTGTTTGGTAAGTAGAAGCTCAAAAATCTATTTGCGCCTCAATTACAGGCCAATAAATTGTGATAAACCTGTCAAATTGTTTTATTTTAATGCGTCACCATCAAGCACATTAATCAAGCGCCCTACTTTATTAATTATTGCTTGCAAAAAGTATTTGTAAATTTTGTCACAAAATAGTATATTATTTTGCTAGTTTTGCTACACTAAAGACACTTTAAAGAGATCATCAACAAGCCGCTGTAAACATTTATCGGAGATTAGCCATGTTAATTATGCGTGAGCCGGGCGCAGAAAGTAAGGTGCAATTTAGAATTCGAATGACGGATTCGGTGTATAAAGAAATCGATGAGTATTGCCAATGGGCTGGTATTCGCACCCGTGATTACTTTATTGAAAAAGCATGTCAGCATATATTCAAACATGATGAGGCATGGATAGCCTATAAGGCCACTAAGGACAAAGGTTAAAGAGGGCGGCTCCTTATTAAAGTAGACTTCTAGTCTACTTTTTCTAGCATCGCCTCAAGATTTGTTTGGTGTAGAATCCACTCAGGATCTCTGGTTAAAAGCTCATTGGCTGCTTTTTCAATGAAATATCCTAAATCATAGATCCCTGCCCACTGGCAATAAACCTCAATTCGCTCTAAGATTTGCGGGTTGACTTTGGCTTTGATAGGACTGATGTCCACCCTTTTTATATTTTTGATGATAGGCATAATAGACTCTCCATATTTGAAAAACAAATTTACAAATGTAGTCACGCCCTGAGGTATGAGGAAATTTCGTCACTCTGGAGCAAATTAAAGCATAATGCTGTACGGAATACAAGCTTAAATGTAGACTTAATCAATTGCGGGTTTTTTACGTAATTGTTTCTGTTGCCCTTGTATCGACTTTTCATCCAGCATTTTTTGTTTCGATTTTCTCGAACGACGTTTCTTTTGCCGTCTTAATTTTTCAACTCGTTGCTGCTCTTTAGTTTTTTCTTCACCTATAGCTACCTGCAGTTTTTCACACAATCTACTGCGGGCAAAGTAACGATTACCCTCTCGGCTCCTACTGTCCTGTGACTTTACTTCAATGCCAGAAGGAATATGTTTTAAATAAACGCTGGAGGAAGTTTTATGCAGTTTTTGTCCCCCACTACCACTACCTATGATAAATTTTTCGACCAGATCGCTTTCATCTATCTGGAGTTTTGCCATCAATACGGCCAGCTTTTCCCACTTATCTTTAGTAACCATCAATCATCACGCCTTAATACTCTATCAGTCTGATTGAAGCATAAAGGCATAGAAAATGAAACGGATTAGCTATTACTCAGGGCACTGGCACCCAATATCGGCGAATGCTTCGAGACGGTGCGTTAACCTTCCTACCAAATCGCAGCATCGGTGACGCACCTCCTCAGCACGAACGGGTTCGGAGGGATTTCGGACATTTTTTTAGATCTAAGTCAAAAAAATGTTTAAAGTCACCCCGAACCCGTTCGTGCTGAGGAGGTGCGAATACAAAGCGATGCAGTGGTAGATAGTCCAACGCGCCGTCTCGAAGCATACACAGGGATGGCAACCTACGGAGTTACCTGAATACACTTAACCATGATCCCTGTGCTGATACCCTATCTAACAACTCATCGAGCACTTGTGTATGCAGTTGACTCACTGATTGGATTGACAACACTTCAATGTTTAGTAAATCGACTTGATTCAAGGTTTCTTGGTTGAGGGTCAAATCGCATTCTCTTGCTTTGATATCCTTAAATACTGTCTCGGCATACTGTCTGTAGCTCGTCTCTTTAATGAGAGGCATGGCACCAAAATAACGACCTCCCTCTTTTAATGAGCTGGGTGTAACTTCAGTCAGATGAGAAAACGTAATAAACCCATTACTCAAACAAGTGGACATACTGGAATTCCTCAAAGTACCGCCTCTGTATGCTGGGAGGAAGGCGTACTTACAGCGATTGAAAAGATCTGCCAACCTGTCCTCAGGGACATTCACATGCAACTCGACTGGAAGCGCTGGCTGTATTCCGCTTAGTAGATATTGCTTATGCAAACGCACTAACTCTTCTGGAGTTTTTTTACTCAGTTCGTCTTCCTTAGTGGGGTAAATTTCTTTTAAGAGTCCACAAAGTTGCTCATCATAGCGGGTGCCATTGGCTAAGGTTTTGTTATTCATTACCGTACCCACAATGATTAGTTTTTTGCTATTCATTACCGGATCGGAGGAACTTTTTATCAACCTGGCTAAGTTCAATTGATGCTCAAACCCTTTGCCTTGGCGAATCATGCCAAAACTTAAGATGTTGCCCCCGCGTTGTTCAACTGGGGTGTCTATCAAGGGCACCGTTGCAGGCACTGCGATTACCTTAGCCGCAGTGGTTTTATCAAGTAAGGAAAGCTCCTGTGGCTCAATGCTTTTAATCGCTGCATTTTTATCCATTTCATCCAGAAAAATAATCGTTTCAGCAACACGCATGTAGGCTAAGAAGTCACTACGTAAATTGACAATATTAGGTTTAGCAAATTCAATAACGGTTAAAATAAGACGCCCACCTCTTTGCTGAAATTGCTCCAAACCTGCCGGCGTGAAGGCCGATCCCGTTCTAGGCAAATTCAACATCAAATGCAAAATAGGCGTATGGTTTGCTGGAGTTTGTGCAAATACATGGCGATAGATAGCATTTTCATCGTGCAATTGACTAATTAATTCGCAAGGCACCGAGTTTGTATATTGTCTCGTGATGGCCTGGGCATAGTCGATATCTCCGGTCCCTTCCACTTCATCAGCAGCACAAAGATTAGCTACCGAGACGAATACCTTCACCTTAGGTTCTTGTTTAAACATCCCCCCCACAGCTCGGCTGAAGAAGGAATAAGCGCCCATGGCTAGTCCTGAAAAACTCGCTTGAGAGACTAAGGAATTTACAGCAGGACGTAACAATGGATGAATGTCAGATGAAGCTGCTACTGCTTTAATGACTTCATTTAACTCGCTAAGACTTAAATGTTTCTGGAAATCCTGTAGGGCAAGAAAGGCTTTACGAACGCGCATGAGATAGTTTTTGGCGGAGGGCGCATTAATATAGAGTTTAATATGTTTATCAAAGACCTGATCAAAGGATTGACCCGCCAGCATAGCGGCTTTTAAATCGCGGATAACGCAGGCCAAAGCATTCAATGCAGATTGTTCTGGTAATTGCAGAGACATTTCACCAAAATCATACAAACCCAAATGAATGGTTTTAGTTTGGCGATCTGTCACAACTCGTAATTGATTACCATGCCTATCACAATCAAAATAGCCTCCCTGCAAAATCTGACGCATTTCCATAATTAAAACGGCTTTGGCCACTAAGCGACAGAGTAATTTATCACGCGCCGTGTGTTTGGGTAGGTCATTAAATTCTATCCCTTTTTGCAGCGATAAAAACCGGTATCCATTCCCGCTTGCATTAGACTGTGCTGCTTGAAAATGAACCTGAAAGATTTGAGCATCCGCAGTGACAGTTAAGGTTTGATTTGAATACGCCTTGGTTGCCAATTGATTTTGTCTATCGCCCGTGGCTGCATCCATCTCTGCCAAAGAAGAACGTTCTGCCTCGGCCAAAATGGCTAGTGCATTGTCTCTATGCGCAACTAACTGTGGGTGATTGCAATGTTGGATAGTAGCACTTAAATGGCGGAATCCTTTTTCAGCTTTTACTTTTGCACCCTCGCGTAACAACAATATCACTTGCTGCTCATCATTTTCCATGGTGGTTTGCAAAGCCATATTGTAGGAGGCTGATCCAAGCAATGGCCCTACATGTTTTATTTGTTTTCTTAAATCTACGGAAAGCACGCGCTGTAGTAAATCCCACAATTCCCAACGAGGAGGTGGATTGGCTCGCCCTTTTAAATGACTTAAATCGGCCTTAACATCGGCTGGCGTATCCGGATGTGAATGAAGTGCCTGGGCTAGTTTAATATAAGCAGGCCCCATGTGTTCACAAAGTAAAGCCAGTTTTTTACTAGGAGAGGGTTCCTCCCCACTGAGCGTTAGTTCGTTTGAAGTGGTTATCATTCCTGCCAATAAAAACTCACGCTCATAGGAATTAGCACATTGGAGATAAGAGGTAATAAAGCTTCTCGCAAAGTCATTCTGTCCTAAATCCGTGACCGGAAATAATCGACCCATGACATAAGCTGTCGCTTGCTCAAAAGCTTTGAGGTGTTCTGCAGGATCTAAAACATCCCGAGCGGTAACCAGAACATTATTGATAATTACCGCGCGTTGCTCGATTTCCAAGTCCCAGAACTGGTAATAAAACAATTGGGAATTTTTGCGAAAATCCTCTAAAGTCGGTTTTTGGCCTGGAGCAAAGAACTGTTGAAAGGGATTTGGTCCGTAGGGATTACGTTCAAATTTATTAAACGTTTCTCTAGCAAAATGATCCAATGATGCATAGGTAATGGGGCAGGTTAGGAAGGCTAAAATAAGCTCTCTGTCTTGTTGATGGTTACTGAAATATTTGGCCATTTCAATGATGCCAGTAAGGGTTACACCCGTTTCAATGTTGTTATTTTCTTTCTTCAAAAACTTGCTAATACGACTACAGAGCATTGATTGAGCCTGTATAGCTTTTGTTAACTCGCCAAAAACGTAGAGTAAGTCTCTCTGGCAACAACTCGATGTTAATAAATCAATCATTTCCTTTATGGCATTAAAATAACGAAGTGAACCATCATCAATTCCATAAACATTTAAAAAATCAGTAACTAATTGTTTAACTAAGCTCTTAAAAAAACGCCTATCAGTCAAAGGAGTACCCTCTGCACAACCTTTATCGCTAATCAGATTGAGTAAATGAGTAACTCGACTCTTAGTATTGGTATAGTTTTTTAGCAATTTTAACAGTTGTTCCGATAGTTGATGTTGTGATTGATAGTTTGGAAAAGCCATCTTTGCATCATAGATCTTATAGATTACGCACAAGACATCTAGCGATGGGGTTGGAAGAGACAGATCCCAGTTTATGGCTTTTAACAGCTCGTGACTCATAAGGCCGTTGTTACTCGTGAACAGCGACAAACTCAATTCATCAAAAAGACCAATCGCCAATCTGCCGTCTTTTATTAAATCAATGACGATTCGGTTCGTTAAGCTACTGTATTGAATGCTTTTGAAATAGGCGCTGAGTTTAAGCAAATTTTCAAGAAGAGCGGTTTTTTCGGAGAGATGAAAAACCTGCAACCAATCTTCATATCGCATAGTATTATGGCAACAATAAATAGCATTGTTAGGGTGCGTTCTTAATAAACTTTGCTTCTCCTCAACACTAAATAGATTAAAACGCTTACCTTTATAAGTTTGCAATAAAACAAAAGTATAAAAGGGATGAGTTCTATCTAGCATAGGAAACTGAGTGGAGGCCTTGAATAAATGATTTAAATCACGCTTGTCTGTACGTCCGAGGAAAAAACCCTTGATTACCTGAACAGCCTGGGCATCGCCTTGCTCTACTTTTTCCGCAAAAACAGCTAATAAGTAGCCGCCGGCTTGAGGATTGTTATGCTCAGTGCGATTAAATTGCAGGCCATAATATTGGGCATCGTAAAAAGCGATAAAAGCCTCTTCAAAGTTATTATAGGTTGCGAAATGATTGCGATTAAAGGTAGTTCGGGACGCTAATTCATTTGAAATAGCCTTTCTAAAACCCTCTAGATCAGTATGGTAGGAAACTTCTTTGGGAATTTGCTTCGGTGAGGCTAGTACATATAATGAACGCCCGAATTCAATTTTAGAATTTAATTTTAAGGATTCTAGCAAATACTTATCAGGCAACCTCTGCCACATAGGCATATAACAAATAATTCCCATTAAACAGAGGGTTCTATAGATCTCGTGTTCATTATCCTGATTCATGGCAGCAATCTGCCTGTCCCAAGGAGTTGGTCTGGTTGCAGTTGGCTTAAAACTGGGAAATTGCAATAGACTACCAATATTTGTAACAAAAGTTCGTTGAGGGTGCGTAGCAGCATTGTTTCCTTTATTAGTCAATTCGAAGCTACTGTGTCGAGTTATGTCGTAGGAGTTGCCCTTGAGTTTGTCATTTAGATAGTCAAAATGATGTAGATTTTCACGCACAATGGAGTTAATTTTTTTTGCAGTGGCTATAATCTCTTGGTTATTATTGCTGTCTATGAATTGTTGCACCAACGCAAACAATTCTCGAAACGGCCCATACACTGGTGTTGAAAAAACCTTATAAATGGCTTCATAGATTAACGAGACCACAGAAAGTTTGAGAGCAATTGCTTTTGCAAGTAATTGTTCCACGGCTTGTCGTTCTTCTTCACTGTCCTCATCATAATCAATGCTGTGCAATAGATTACAAAATTCCTGCGCACGTGTACTCGCATAACCGGTCGATTCATAAGGGAGCACTTCAATCGCTAGACTTTCTAGTTGAGCCTCAAGGTAGTTAATTTTTGCCAGAGTAGTTCCTAAAATCAAGAATTGAGGAAAATAATAAAAACGATGATTTATCCGACTCACTTCTTGAGATACTGCGAGCTCAACAGCATATTCCTGAGGGTCGTCAGCAATCAAATCCTGACTTGCCAAGTAGGTTTGCAAAGCTTTAATACGAGTACCAAACTCTAATGGGATATTTGAGACCCTAAACTTTCTTTGCACAGCATACGGGACACCTATAAGCCAACTGTCACAATTTTTATAGCAATAATTTCCGCAATCACACTCGCTATTAGTAGATTTATGGGCATCACTGAGCTGTAAGAAATTAATGAGTGCCTGTGCGCTTCCCAGCGTTTTCATAACACCAATGTCTCTCTCATATTGAGCAGGTATGGGAGGTGGTATGATCAAATTTTGATGTTCGATAGCTAGGTTGGCTAGCGCTAAGGCTATACCTGCTCTTAGAATACTAACTCCATTTGCAGCATAGCTTCGGTCTGTTAATAAGGCCTTGGTAATCGCTATAGTTGGTTTTTTTAAAAGAGGTAGTACACCCACTAAATCAAGACTACGTTCAATAATTACGAAATCAACATCCACTGCAAAGCCCTCGGGGGCTACCTGTCGCGCTATGCTGCTGACTAATTGAGCCGTTAAGGGTAGGGTCTGTGGACTAATCAAAGTTAGTCTGTATTCCTCATATAATTTTTGTTCTCTGCTAAGGCCTGCAGTTTCTGTCAACGAAAAATAAAAATCAATTTTGCCTCGTTCAGAACCAGCTAATGCCTCACAGCTCATAGTATAGTCGTACAAAGAGCCCTCTAACTCACTATGATCTTCAGGAACCAACTCTAAGGCCGTTTTACCCCTGTAAGGATGTATAATTTCGGCATCAACTTTTGCTGCCAATAAACGATTTACCCGTACAGTATTACCTAGCAGACTTTCGAGCATCAGCGCAGTATGGTATAAAGTAACCTTGGGCACAGCATTGTTGTCCCCTTTATCGATTAAATACTCGAACATTTCATCGCTGCAACGAAGATAACAAGCATAGGCTAGTGCACCGGCATGACACTCTGCTTTTAAATCGAGCCCCTGTTGCTGTAAAAAAACGATGGTCGACAAATCCAAAGCTTCAATTGCAGTATGAACGACCGTCAATAAATTTGTACCGAAAATTTGATTTAGCGCCGCCCCTCCCCGAATCAATACTGCAATGAGTTCATGATGTCCTTTAAAAACAGCAATACGTAAGGGTGAGTAAGGCTCTTTATTGTCGTAGGTATGTGTTTTCCCAGGGTGCGCCCCCATTTGTAACAAAGCAGTAACCATTGGTAGGTTGATACAGGTTTGATCACAAGCATAAATTAAGGGAGTACCATAGCGCTCATGGCAAAAATTCACATCAGAACCGGCTTTGACTAAACGCGCTACCTCTGGAATGTTTCCTGCACGAACAGCAGCAAAAAGGCCGTCGATTGCCGATAAATAGCTTGGAACCCATTGCGCTAAACAATCAGTAGACTCATTGACGGCTTGCAATACTTGCTTTGTAAAAGGATGAATAGTTGCAGCGCCATCTAAAACATCAGCTAAGGTATGCCAAGCAGGTTTTGCCCATCCATTGGTAAAAAAGAGAGCGGTTTGTTCTTTACTTCTTGCCAGTTTGACATGAAAAATGTTGCATTGAGGAGTCGAGTAGATAGCAGTAGTTGAGGCAACTAGTCTATCCTCTAAGACCACTCCACAGGAGTCTGCGACAGCCTGTTTGGCACCGTCCAAAGGTGTACAATCGTTTAATGTAAAGCCTTTGTAGGTAGGTAATTGATAGTGTTCAAGTTGATTATTATGAATTCTTGGCCTGCTTAACAAGACACAAAGTTCGCCTGCTTTATTAAGTGCTGTCACAATGGTTAAAGTGGTTTTGGAGGCTTTAATCGGAGTGCTGATAGAAGTGGGCTGATTTGTATTAGTTAATGATTTTAGATAAGACACAATCTCATGTAAATTTCCTAGTCTCGCCAGATCCAAGGCAGAATTTCCCTTATCATCATGTACATCTGGGTTTGCACCAGCTTTAACCAACAATTGCACCATGTCCAATTGTCCTACTCTCACTGCAAAATGAAGCAAACTGACTCGAAATAGATCGCCATTTTTCTCATTAAAAGACAATAGAGCGTTAAGGTTTGATAATAAGGGAAGTAATAGTCTTACCCAATTGAGTTGGTTGTTTTCGATGCAATAGGCGATATATTTTCCTAAAGCATGTTGTTCATTGTTGCTGTCTAAAATAGGGGAATAATTAAGGCAAAGTGAGGCCGCAGAAAATTTCTCATGATCAACCATCTTATTGGAAAGTAAAGCTAAGAGTACTTTGCTCGCAAAGAATTTTAATGGAAAACCATTTTTATCAAGGAGTTTCAATACAGGTAATGGATAACCTGCGTCCTTGGCAAATTTATTAAGATCGATAAAACTTTGTACTCTCGAATCACGAAAATCCAACAAAGGATGGTTTAATAGTAACCCGATTATTTTCTCACTTTTTTGCTTGCAGAGCTCATCTAACTTGCCAGGAAGTTCACAAAAAATAGTCCTGAGATCCGCGCCTCGGCTTAAAAGTATCTCTACTGCTTGGCTATTATTAACTTTTAATGCTAAACCCATGGGTGTTTCAAAACCAGGCAATCCAACATCTACAGATAGGCCCTCATCTAGAAGAGTAAGCAATGCCCTATCATCACCCGCTTTTATTGCTTCTGCGATAGCCAATCTTCTCTGTTTAGTATCTAATGGATTATCTGGTTTTTTCTCTATGCTGATGGCTGGATTATTTAATAACAGTTGAGAGGGAACAGTCACTTCAAAGAAATGGGTATGGAAGATTGCGTCTACCGCCGCTTCAATCTGTGCCAATACCGGGTTTTGTAACATTGAGCTACGGTAGGACACTCCTAGGTAACGCAGTTCGCGAATTAAATAAAGCCCTATAAATTGCGGAATACTGTCACCAAAAACAGTCTGCTCTGCTTTTGTTTCACTACGTTCATGGCGAATTGTGCCATCAGAAGCCGATATATATTGAAAAACGGTTTGTTCTTGCTGGTTTGAGGTAGTGATACTTTGTTGCTGTTGCACTGAACGGATGCAGTCGTCAAATCGATTAACGTATAATCTGCGGTCTGGGTAGCCCCAGTGGGAACCCATCCACATCCCTAAAGCATCAAGCGACTTTTTCTGTTGGTTTTCTTTCAACCCTTGTAATGAGGCGGTTATGACTACAGTTCTTGGAGCCTGTAAAAATTCAGCACCGCTGTGTGCCTTAGATCCTATGCTGGCAAAGACGTAATCATCCTTAAAAGTGCCTATTGCTCCCGTATGACTAAGTGGTAATTGATTAGTTTCTCTAAAGCGTTGCCGTATGGATTTAACGGCATTTCCATTGTTTTTTATGCTCGCTAGATAGTAAGTTTTATGCTTCAAGGTTAAATCAATGGTCAATACTAGGTTGAAAACCCTTCTCTCAGCTTTGGTAAGACCCAATCCATCTCGAACTTGTTGCTCGTCTTCATTAAGGCCAAAATCACTTTGTAAATCCCTCAGCAGTTTTGCCATGCTTTGCTGTGAAGCTTTATAGATGTCAATTCCATGGAGGCCTTTTGTTGTTGCGAAGGCACGCTGGTTTCGATAACGTCTTGGTAGCGTTGCTAGTAGGTTGTTTGCTTGTTCTTGATCTAGGGTAGGCTCAGGTTTTTGCGTTTCAAGAAGTAGGGTTGCCAGATCTAATTTACGATGTTTGCTGGCTCGAGTTGGTGATGTAGAAAATACAATGGCGTTTTTAACCCGTTGCTGCAAAGTCTTTAAGCCAGGTGCATTTTTTTCTACATAGTTAAGATACGTGCTCTGATTGTGTATATCAGATAGTACTAGGTGGTCTGTATTGGCAAGTACATCTAATAACCTACCATTCGCTGATTCAGCTGCCCCTCTCATTTGACAGACTATTTGACAACCAAGCCGGCTGAGCGCCTGCATTTGCGCAATAGATAGTGTCGCCACTGTCCGAGGTAAGCTAACTTCCATCACAATAAACAAGTGGCGGTATTTAAATTTGTTGGCTTTGAGGTCTATTAACAATGAATCAATTTGATCAGTCTGAATGTTTACAGTAGTCGATTCAATAAGGGGATCACGTGGGAAACTAATCAATTGGATTACAGGCATTTTAATAGACTTAGGTTCTATACCCAAGAGTTTTGGATATGATCAAAAATGGCGCACATCATACTATCAACTAGGAATAAATACAATTTTGCGGTCATTTGTTGCGCTAATAATCCTCTCTAAAAGACGGACTATCTTTAATGAAATACAACAGTAAAATAGACACGAGAACAAAAAAAGGTAAAGTCCATAAGTAGGTGAAGAAGTCTTTGGAGTAAGCGGTTAAAAATAAATACGGTATAAACATCATTAGCGTATTAAATAAAAACACAGAGGTATTTAAAACGCTCATTGCCACACCTCGGGTTTCCGGACTTGAAAACTCATTCACCAAGGTATAAAAAAGCATAGCGCCCGCTAAAAAGAAGCCTATGAAGAAAGATATGAACCGCACGATGATTAAATTGTTCACATCAAAATGGGGTAAATAAATGCCCAATATTAAAAACATCGTCCCCAAACATAGGCTAACATGGATAACCATAGTGCGGGATTTAAGTCGATTTGAAAGCCAGGATAAGGTTGGAGTACCTATTCCGATGCCTAAAAAAATCATGCCACTAATAATCACTGCTTGTAGATTTTCTATGGAGTAATAAGCTTGAATTTTGATATACCAAAGTCCCGCATAGGCAAGTAAGACTCCAAAAGACGTTGCCGCGGCCAGTGAACACAGCACTAATTGTTTGTTGGTAAACACTAAATACAAAGAGTGCTTTAAGCTATTTGGAGTCGAAGCTTTATTTTGAGCCGGAGATTTAATAATTAATAGGGAGAAAGCTAGTAAGAGAAAACCAAAAACCGCAAGGCCTTGGTACAGGGTATTCCAGGTATAGATCGTTAAAGCAATGGTAAAGTAATAGTGAATAACGCCTGATAGCATGCAAGAAAGCCCTTGTGTTAAACCAAAATACACTGGGAATTTTTTGGCTGGAAACCATTGGGCAATTAATACGGCGGCAGACACAAAAGCAAAAGATGCGCCAGTTCCTTGAATAAAGTTTGCTGCAGAAAAGGCAATTAACGTAGTTGAATAGGAAATCAGTACATTGCCTACTGCCAATAAAAAGACCCCTGTGCTGACCACATAACGCGCATTAAATCGGTCCAACATATATCCCGCCGGAATTTGCATACAAGCAAACCCTAAGATAAAAGCACCCATAGCAAGGGAAGCACCAACATTGTCGGTATGCAGTGATAATTTAACAGACTCGGAAAAAACGGCGGCGGCAGTATTTAAGCAAAATGAATAGACCACAAATAAGGAGGCTACGAGCCAGACTAAATATCCATAAATTCGCGCCATCATTGTATCCTTACTTTAGAACGAGCCCATTAAAAGTGTTTGTTACTCTTTATCGTAGTCACCTATAGCGCTGTTATTTTATTTTTTTGTAGATCAACCACTACGGGAAAATGATCCGAATCACCGTCATGAATTATTTGTAGATGATCTAATTTAAAAAAAGGATTATAAAACACATGATCCAATTTTCTTTTTGCTATGAACCCCCCTACATTCCACTGCCAGGAATATTCATCGGGAGTCGGCGCATCAAGAAATCCGCGTTGTTTTAAGTAATATGAAACAAAACTATTGTCGCCTTCGTTTAAATCACCGGCAATGATTGTCGGTTTGTCTTTATCTATATGATTGAAAAAATAGTCTATTTCCTTCTCTCTAATTTGGCAGGTTGAGAAATAAGGGCCAATTGAGAAATTGGGATTTTCTTTGCTTATTAAGGGTGGAGTTAAATGCAGATTAAGCACCTGAATGGCGCCCATGGGACTATCGACATCCAAAATGATGCCAATATGCCACTCTTCAGGTATTGGTGGTCTGAGATATTGAGCTCTATTTATAGGATACTTAGAGATATAGGCCATACCGCCAGCATGGTCATCATTCCTAAAATCCATGTAGGGATACATTGTTGATAGATTTGATTTTAAAGCATTGAACCAAAATGGGGTGACTTCTTGTAGCAAAACGATATCTGCATTGCTGTGTTTAAGGACTTCCAAGGTTTTTTTCGGTGCAGTAGCTGAAAAACTATTACCACCCCAATTCATATTATAAGTAGCGATTCGAAGGTCGTTCGCTGGTTTTTTAATGCAATGTTCATTTCTTGAGAAAGGAGAATAACAAGCTGAAACAATGAAACATAAAAAGGCAAGATAAACCCAGTTATTATTCCGCATAGCATCGTCCTGACCGAGAAGTAGAATCCATTCTCAAATTCATGCATGAATTGTGCCTGTCTTATCTGAAAATAAAAAATACAGAAAGTTCAGTAGGTTAATTTAAATAGACTAGATATGGATTTGCCATAATTTACGGAGTGTTCTATCACTATAGGGTGACTTTAATTGCAAGGAGCACGACATGAACAGATTAACTTTACTGTTATTAGCTTTACTAGCATTCCCAACAGTTCACGCTGATAGTTCTGGAGGTTCAGGAAGCTCTGGCAGTTCAAGCAGTGCTGGAAGTAGCTCAGGTACTGATTCTAATACTAGTACTAATTCCACAGGCGGTAATAGCTTGGATAATGGAACTAATACTGGAACTAGTACTGATACTGGGACTACTACTGATACTGGGACCGATTCTGGTACAGATAGTGATGATGATTCTAATGACTAAATATGAACAACCTAGTATTGAGTTTCCGGGCTCAATACTAGGTAATATTTGAAAAAAAAGTCATTTATTACTTGTTGAATGTATTAACGAAAAAAATAACTAAGCTAATGGATTAGGGAGCCTCACATTTAATCTTTACATAATAAACGTCTTGTATAATTAAATAAATATGTCCAATGAGTTCAAATTATGCCTTATACACCTGAGTTAATTGTTAAAAATGCTCTTAAAAATCGCCATAATATTACTGACACGGAGCAACTAAGGGAAATTTGTGAAACTTTATTTGATTTAGCGCTCAGAGATAAAAGTGCTGCTGAAGCATTATTTGAGAAGGTTAATCGATTTGTACAGGCTATCCCTAATGTTATAACTAAAGAAAAATTATTACAATTTGCGCGTACCTATGATGAAATATTAGTTGAGAAACTAATCCTTCAGTGCAGACTATCTAATACCGACCTTGGCCAAGAGATGAGGCAGGAACTTGGTAAAAAACCCCTTATAGATAAAAAACTCAACGATTTATTAAAACGAGTTCAAGAGATAGATATACCACAGCCCGCACCTCAGCAACCCAATATTAATGTAATCAGTCGGACTAATTTAGCTATTGAAAGAAATCCACTGGTTATAGATAGGGATAATAAAAAAGGAGTTATGGTTGGTGATAGATTTGTTCCTATGGTCAATAGAGAAACGCGTGATTTTAATCAAAAACTCTGTTCTGTTGGCTCCTCCATGTCTAGAGAAGTTATCCTTCTCGACCCTCAGGACGCCTTGTTAAAAGCACTTTATCAACAATTGAAAAAACAATTACCCTCAAGTAATGACCCACAAATTATTTTAGAAGCTGTAAAAAAGCTCACGCGAGAATGTTTTAAGGGAGACAAACCGGAGAGTTTTATTGCAGAACGTTTGAGAAATGACAAATCGATAATTTCACTCGGCGATTTTATCAGAAAAAGTGAAGGCGTATGCCGCCATCACACCCTGTTAAATACCTATTTCTTATCGCGTTTAGTACATGATCGTCTATTGAAGGGAGATGTAATTCATCATCGCCAAAATTTTGGTCATGATGGTGCACATACTTGGAATATATTCCAAGCCCAAAATGGCAAAGTGTATTCACTAGATTCTTTGTGGAATGACGTAACCTGTATTAGCGATAATCCAGGAAGGATAAACTCCTTATACCGGGAAGATGTTGAAGCAACAATCCAAGCTATGCATTTCTCTAAGCCACGTAAAGAAGAACCAGTTAGAGCAACTCCAGAACCAGTTAGAGCTACTCCAGCACCAGTTAGGGCAACTCCAGCACCAGTTAGGGTAACTCCAGAACCAGTTAGGGTAACTCCAGAACCAGTTAGGGTAATTCCAGCACCAGTTAGGGTAACTCCAGCACCAGTTAGGGCAACTCCAGCACCAGTTAGGGCAACTCCAGCACCAGTTATTATAAATAACCAACCCGTGAGTGCCGCAGAGAAACTCAATCATATTAAACATTACATTGAAAACAATCATTTTACAGTCGGCGATTACCTGTTATGGCAAGGTGGTCTGATGTTGAAACTAGAAGACGGTACCGAAAAACGCGTACCCCACCGTGTTTATGAAATGTATCAG
>Ga0209174_10000983_pt1 | contig 20694 bp, 13 predicted proteins | sample JI91814BDNA_FD_187505 | JGI IMG/M metagenome (GOLD analysis project Ga0209174, IMG submission 187505) | Wastewater effluent complex algal communities from Wisconsin, to seasonally profile nutrient transformation and Carbon sequestration -... | ecosystem: Engineered > WWTP > Effluent > Algae...
AAACAATTTCATTAGAAAATGTAACGCCTGGTATGTATCAGGTTAATCTCAGTAATGCATCACATAATATTAATTATTCAATTATTATTACTGAATAATTAATTAAATAAATAATTATTTAAAATGAGTGGTAATTAATTTTACCACTCATTTTTTTTATTGCATAATTAATCTTATAAATAATTAGTTTAGAATGAGTGGTAATTAATTTTATCACTCATTTTTTTATTCAATAATTATTTAGGAGTATACTTAGGTTAATATAAATGGTGATATATATATAAATAATTAAATTGAAGATGTCACAATTCCCTTGATAATCAGTGGTTTAATAAAAAATATTGCTATTTTAATTTGCATTTGTTAAAATTAGTTTTTAGCTTGGATTATTAATTAACTAAAAAACAAGCTTATGACTCACACTCACACAATGAGGCGGATGTTTATGACATTCGTCATCTCAGCACTATGTGCATCTGTCACCTTTGCACAGTATTGCACTCCAATTTACACTACCGGAACAGCAGAAGGCGATTTCATTGATGGCGTTGTTGTTGCCGATTTATCTAACACAAGTTCCGGCGCAGCAATCACCGGTATTGGTTATTCTGATTACACGGGTTTAACTGCAAATGTTACCATGGGTGATACGTACACAATGACATGTACCAACAATCCTACATGGTCGCAAACTTACACTGCATGGATTGACTATAATCATGATAATGTTTTTGATGTATCAGAAGTTATAGGCAATTTAAGTTTAGCTGGAGGAGGTAGTGGTTCATTTTCATTTACTGTTCCTACAGGTTTAACTCCAGGCAACACTGGTATGCGTGTTCGTTGTATTTATCCAAGTGGTTTAGGTACTCCTTTGGATCCTTGTGCATCAACATCATTTGGTGAAGCTGAAGATTATACCCTCAATTTAATGGGAGGATTAACAAACGATGTAGCCGTTATCGACATCACAAATCCAACAACAGGTCCCGGACTTGGCTTGGAAGATGTAATTGTTACTGTTGAAAATTTTGGTTCAAGCGATGCTTCCGGATTTACGGTTAGTTATCAGGTAGATGGTGGTTTAGTTACTGCCGGATTTTTCCCTGGAACTTTACCTGCATTTAGTACTGCTTCTTGGACTGCTCCTGAAGGTTGGGATTTTAGCGCAGAAGGTTGTTATGAAATTACAGCATGGACTACACTTGCCGGCGATGAAAATCCGGGTAACGACAGTTATACTGAAACAGTTTGCCATACCGGTGCAGTAGCAGGTAATGGTGCTTATTATATATTATCTAACACTACAGGCGGTGAACCTTGGTTTACTGTAAATAACTCTAACGCAATGACTGCAGTTTTCGGAACTGAAGGTGTTGGTTGGACACGTGATTATTTTGAAACAATGGATGTTGGTTCTGTATTTGGACCTGATAATTGTTTTGTTTTCCTTGAAGGGTCTGATGGACATGCAATTGAATTAGAAAATTTCTTGATTGCAAACATTTCAGCCATCGAATCTTGGGTTTCTTCAGGTGGTAAATTATTATTAAATGCTGCACCAAACGAAGGCGATGGTATGAGTTTCGGTTTCGGTGGTACTTCATTATTCTATGCGTATTTTACTTCTGATGCTACTGCTGATGCAGGTGCAGTTGGTCACCCAATATTTAACGGACCATTCCTTCCTGCAGGTACTTATTACACAGGTACAAGTTTTGGACATGCTACAGTTACAGGTACAGGATTAACCAATTTAATGGTTGATGCTTTTTCTCCATCAAATGTTGTATTGGCAGAAAAAACATGGGGTTCAGGAACTGTTTTATTTGGTGGTATGACTACCGACAACTGGCATAGCCCTACTCCAAATGCTTCTAACTTAAGAGCAAATATTATTTCTTATTTAGCTTGTGATGTGGCATTATGTCCCGCTCCAATCGGTTTAGGTGCTGATGCCATTACTTCAACATCTGCTCATTTATCTTGGGATCCTTCTGATAACTCAGGTGGATATCATTTATCTGTTTACACACTCGACGAAGTTGAAGTGTTAAAGAAAAAAGTATTAGGTGGTTTAACAGACTGGACAGTTACCGGTTTAACTCCTGGTACTGATTATGGTTTCCACGTTCGTTCTATTTGCGTAGCCGATGGAATTAAATCTGTTATTTCTGACCATTATTATTTCTCAACTCCAGCTCGTATAGGCGAAATTGAAAATGATCAAATTGCTATGTATCCAAACCCTTCAAATGGTGTGTTTACATTGGAATTAAATAATTATGAAGGAAATAACTTTGAGGTAAATATTACCAATGCATTAGGTCAGGTTGTTTATACAACTATGATTGATGTAACCAATAATAATTACACTCAAACTATCGACTTAGGAAATGCAGCTGCCGGAATTTATCAGGTAACACTGAAAAATGCAAGCACTACAATGAACTATGCCATTTCAATTAATGATTGATAAGCAGAAATTTTAAAAATATAAAGAGGTTGTCGTTTTCGGCAGCCTCTTTTTTTTATTAAGGAATTTGAATGTACTTATGTAGCTGTAAAGAAATTTCCCATTCGGGATGTTCTTTTACATATTCAATTAAAAGCGGCGTAATTATATCTCGTTTACTCCATTCAGGTTGTAGATATAATTTACAAGTAGCCCCAACTGTTTTACGATGTTCCTCTGCCCACTCGAAATCGCTTTTATTATAAATTACCACTTTTAATTCATTGGCAATTGCAGCAACTTCCGGTAAAGGGGCTTTAAATTTTTTAGGGGAAAAACAAATCCAATCTGCATTCCCACGCATTGGATGTGCCCCGGAAGTTTCAATGTTTACTTCAAAACCTGTTTCATGTAATCCATTGATTAAAACATGTAAATCATACATCAAAGGTTCGCCACCGGTTATTACAATTAATTTAGATGGATATTTTTTTGCTTCGGTAATAATTTCTTCTGCACTGATTAACGGATGTTTGGCTGCATCCCAACTATCTTTTACATCGCACCAAACACAACCAACATCACAACCACCAAGTCGAATAAAATAAGCCGCTCTACCCTGATGAAATCCTTCACCCTGGATAGTATAAAACTGCTCCATGATGGGATATTGTTGGGAAAGTGGATGGATTGAATTGGACATCGATTTATTCAAATTGGTAAGTTAAACTTTACCTTATATTTTATTGAAAACAATGAGATTATAACTGTTTAATTATTGAGTTCAACAGCTTTCATAGTGTTCATTAATAATGAAACAACAGTCATTAATCCAACACCTCCCGGAACAGGAGATATGGCAGCACATTTTGGCGCAACTTCATCAAATTTCACGTCACCTTTAATCACATAACCTTTTTCATTATCGGCATCTAAACGTGAAATACCAACATCAACAACCACTGCACCTTCTTTTACCATATCGGCAGTTACAAATTCAGGTTTGCCTAATGCCGCAACAATAATATCGGCTTGTAAACAGATTTCTTTTAAATTTTTTGTCCGGCTATGGCAAATTGTTACCGTGCAATTACCTGGATTGGTATTTCGAGATAATAAAATACTCATTGGCGTACCTACAATATTACTTCGGCCTATCACCACACAATGTTTACCGGCTGTTTCAATTTGATATCTTTCGAGCATGGTAACAATACCTGCAGGAGTTGCCGAAATAAATGCAGGAAGCCCCAATTGCATACGACCTAAATTAATGGGATGAAATCCATCCACATCTTTTTTAGGGTTAATTGCTTCTATAATATTTGTTTCGTTAATATGTTTTGGTAAAGGTAATTGCACAATAAATCCATCGATATCATCATTTTGATTGATATCATGCACTATTTTTAATAATTCGGATTCTGTGGTTGAAGCATCTAAATGAATAAAAGTAGACTGCATGCCAACAGCTTTACACAACCTGATTTTGCTATTTACATAAGTGGTGCTGGCGCCATCGTTGCCAACAAGTACGGCAGCTAAATGCGGAATCTTTTTTCCATTTATTCGCCTTTCTTCAATTGTATGTTTAATTTCTAATTGAATTTCCTGTGAAAGCTTCTTACCATCTAATATAACCGGCATGTAATTATTTAATCCTCATTTAATTTTAATACAGCTAAAAATGCCTCCTGAGGAACTTCTACAGTTCCTATCTGGCGCATACGTTTTTTACCTTTTTTCTGCTTTTCCAATAACTTACGTTTACGAGAGATATCACCACCATAACATTTTGCTGTAACATCTTTACGCATGGCAGAAATAGTTTCACGCGCAATAATTTTTGCGCCAATAGCTGCCTGAATGGCTATCACAAATTGTTGTTTCGGTAAAAGGTCTTTTAATTTACCACACAATTTGCTGCCAAATTCATAAGCCTTTTCGCGATGTATGATGGCAGAAAATGCATCAACATTTTCACCGTTAAGTTTAATATCCAATTTAATTAAATCGCCATCGCGATAATCGATTAATTCATAATCGAAACTTGCATATCCACGAGAAATAGATTTTAATTTATCGTAAAAATCGAATACAATTTCAGCAAGTGGCATTTCCCAAACTAATTCCACACGGGTGGTAGTCAGGTAAATCTGATTTTTCAAAATACCACGTTTGTCCATACACAATTTCATGATTGCTCCGATATAATCGGGTTGCGAAATTATTTGTGCACGAATATAGGGTTCCTCAACATGGTCAATTGTTCCCGGATCAGGTAAATCAGTTGGATTGTGTACTACAATTTTTTTACCTGAAGTTGTAAAACAATCGAACGAAACGTTAGGAACTGTAATAATTACATTTTGGTCAAATTCACGTTCCAATCTTTCCTGCACAATTTCAAGATGCAATAAGCCTAAAAATCCGCATCGAAATCCAAATCCAAGTGCTATTGAACTCTCCGGCTCAAATACGAGTGACGCATCGTTCAACTGCAATTTTTCCAATGAATCTCTTAAATCTTCATAATCGTCGTTATCTATAGGATAAATACCGGCAAATACCATCGGTTTTACATCTTTAAATCCTTCAACGATATCAATACATGGATTTTCTTTATGTGTAATGGTATCACCAACCTTAATTTCTTTGGCTTCTTTAATTCCTGTAATTACATAACCAACATCGCCGGCTTTCACTTCCTGGCGTGGTTCATATAACAAACGCATAATACCAACTTCATTGGCTTCGTAAGTGTTTTTGGTATTCACGAACATTACGCGCTCACCTTTTTTCATTGTTCCCTGAAAAATGCGGTAGTAGGCAACAACGCCACGATAAGAGTTAAACACAGAGTCAAAAATAAGGGCCTGTAATGGTGCTTCAGGGTCACCTTTTGGAGATGGAATACGTTTGATAATGGCATCAAAAATGGCTTCAATCCCCAAACCTGTTTTTCCACTGGCTTCCAAAATAGTATCACGTCCACAGCCAATTAAGTCTACAATCTGGTCCTTTACTTCTTCTATCATAGCCCCATCCATATCAATTTTGTTGATAATTGGGATAATTTCGAGGTTGTGTTCAATCGCTAAATAAAGGTTAGATATAGTTTGTGCCTGTATTCCCTGGGTAGCATCTACTAGCAATAAAGCGCCTTCACAGGCGGCAATACTGCGTGAAACTTCATAACTAAAGTCTACGTGGCCGGGAGTATCAATCAGATTGAGCACATATTTTTTGCCTTCATAATTAAAATCCATTTGAATGGCATGGCTCTTAATAGTGATGCCCCTTTCACGCTCAATATCCATGTCGTCGAGCACCTGAGCGCGCTCGTCCCGCTCAGAAACAGTCTTGGTAATTTGTAAAAGCCTGTCTGCGAGCGTACTTTTTCCGTGATCAATATGTGCAATAATGCAAAAATTCCTGATATGTTCCATCTTACGTTACTATCTTTTTCTTCAGGATGCAAAAGTAACTAAAACCTTTGTGCTTCGTAAATCTTGCCCTGTTATACCTTCAACTTTTCGCAATTTTTTAATTGCCGCTAAATGCAACATTTAGTATATGATTGATAATCAAAGGTTGGAATTACCTTTTCCCGGTTACTATAAACAACCGCTTATTGCTTAGGTGGAACTTGCTGAATTTGAAAGCACTATGCCATTTTTAGTTGGTTTTACCGTATAAATTGTAAGAGGTGCGGTTACCCTTGTTTCAACATTGTTGAAAGTTTGCTTTTCAAATTGTTGTTATCTTTGCAAATGAAAACATATTTATTGGTTTAAAACTTAATTTATGACACACAATTACCAGACAGCGCCTATGGCCAAACGCGTAACAGCATTTATTATCGACATGATTATAGTTGGCATGGTTACTTCGGCCTTTTTATTTGTAAGTATGGGTAAAACCCCGGAAAAATTGCAGGCATCCGGTGATGAAGGTAAACCGAGTTTAATGGATAAATATCAGTTTTTTGCATATTTTGAGCCTATTGCCTTGGATCCGAACCGCGGAATCTATCTGGAAAATTTCCTTAAAAAGTATAAAATGGAATCAGCAGTAGGTTTATTCTTATTGCCATTATTATATTTTGTGCTTTTAGAAGGAATGAAAGGTGCTACAATTGGCAAAATGATGACAGGAATAAGAGTGCGCCGTAAAGACGGAGGCAAAATTTCTTTCGGAACTGCTTTTTTACGTCATATCGGCAGATTAATTTCTGCAACAATTTTTATGTTGGGATTTTTGTTGGCCTTTATTGATGGAAAACGTCAGGCCCTGCATGATAAAATTGCCAATACCATGGTGCTTAAAAAAGGCACCGGTATCTAATTACCATTTAAAGCGGAATTGTAATTTCACATCACTGCGTGTTAAACCGGGAAAGGTGTTATCACCCGAACCAACTTCTTCTTCACCTGAATACCAGGTAGTAGCTGCGCGTGCCCAAATGTCGAGCCATTTAGTCGGTGAATAAGTAACCAGTAAATACGTTCTTGTTCCTTTGCCGCTTAATCCTACAATAGAATATGCATATAATACTTCTGTTTCGTAGGCGTAAATTCTCGAGTTATAGGTATCGGTATTAAAAATCGCAAAACGTGTTGCAAAACTAAATTTGCTACTGAGTGGATGATAATTAAAATCCTGAAATAATAAATAACCTCTTTCAGGAACACCTTCTGCTTCTTCGTATAATGTAAATTCTATTCTTGATTTTAATGTGAGCGATTTATTTACATCATAATCGGCATGCCAGCGAATATTAGATTTTGCCAATGAAGTAATAACATGCAAATTAGGTTCTTCTTCCAAATAATCATTCGACAAATTGCGGTCGCTGATTTCATGTTTGTAGCGGATGTAAGTTTCAAAAGCACGTGATGGTTGCCAAAATATTTGACCTAAAAAATCGGTGCCATAAGTTGGTGCATCAGTTCTAAATTCTAACCATGGATGTTTGTATACATCAAGATAGCCACTTACTTTCCAACCTTTAATTGGCTTCACTTCAATGCCAAAATAAGTGCCGTGTTCGTTTTGGGGTAGTGTGCCTTCCGAAAAAGTGGCAGCATATAAAGATTGATATTCAGGTGAAAAATAACGATGTAATACAGCAAGATCTACTTTTGGGTCAACCGGTAAAATTAACCCGTTTACAGTAGCTACTTTTAAATTATCACTCACTGCGGTTTCTCCAAACAATAATAAATTGCGCCATAAATAATTATAATGAACGCTTGCATTTAATAATGTATTTCCGGCAAAATCGTATAATTGGTATGGTTCAGTTGGAGGTGATAATGCGGAACTTAAATTGTAATAAACAGCAGCAATTCCAGCGTTAAATTGTCCTTTATAAAAAGTAGCATCAAAACCACCTATAGTCTCATTAATAGCATTTTTTCGCTCTAATTCATTATCCGTTCTGTGCAAGCCGCTTTCATCAATGCTGCTTACCTGTAATATTTCGTCTGATACGGTATCAATTAAATCGATATTAGCATCAAGTGCTTTATGTGATGCAAATGCAGTTATCTGCCAGTTGTTTAATCCCATAGTTACACCGGCACCACGCATAAATCTGTTTTCGTTAGTAGACGAGTAGCTATCTAAAACCGGACCTGCTCGTCGAATGGCAACGGGATAAACACTTTTACCGATGCCAAATCCACTCCACATTGTGAGTCCCTGGCCAATCCGAATTTCATAATCACCTAAAGCCAAGGCACGTAAATTTCCTGTTCCTTTTTTGAAAAAGTGCATGGAATAATAATCAAAACCATAAGGTTGAGTTGGACCGAATACAGCTTCGCCTGCATCTTTTTCCATAGTGACCCCATAACTCAAATTATTTTGATAATTATACCTAAATCGCGAATAAATTCTCAGGTTATTTCCTGCATAAGTAGTTGAACCGGTGCTATCAGGAATATATCCATCTTGTTCTTCTACATAACGACTCGCACGAAAAAAATATTGATAATCGCCATCGGTTAATTTTTTATGAAATGGCACTGCATTTATCGAACTCCCATCTAACCGGATAAACGGTTTTATAATTCGTATGTCTTCGTTGGAGAAGGAAGCAATTGTTTGTAATTCATAAATATTCAGCAAAGGTCCGAAGGATTTAATATGCTCCAATAAGTCGCGAATTTGAACTTCTGTAAATAATCCGGAATTACGTAAATCTAAATATCCGGCTTTATTAATGTTTATTGGATTTTGCAATAAATAGGTGAGATTTTCCTGATATGAGTCAATCGAGATATCAGAGTTGTCCACCTTTTCAGCAGCACCTTCAATCATATCATCTTCCAACAATCTTCCTTCAGCTTTATTTTCCTGAGCGAAAATAGTATTGCTGCAAATAACCATTATGGCTATAAAAACCCAAAATTGAATGAAGCGATTTTTTTGTGAAGTAATTTTGTGCATGAGGGATAATAATTTAAAATTCGTATCGAATACCAAGTCCTGGTGTAACACCTAATTGTTGATGAAACTGGCTACTTAAATCTAATTGCAAAGTTTTTATTTTTAATCCAATGCCTGTTGTAAACATGGAAGGATTGGATAAATAACCTGCACGTAAATATAACTGGTCGATAATATGATATTCAACTCCGGATTTAATTCTTAAATCATCCTGTAAATTTTGTTCGCCTTCAATACATACCATTATTTTTTCGGAGGGCTGATAAGCAAATCCAACGTTTATAATTGAAGGTAATTCTTCTTCAAAATCTAAATTGTTTTTTGCCCTTACAGGATTAAAAACTTTTGCACCAATGGATAATACTTTATTAGGTTGATATAACACACCAATATCAAATGTAAATGCAGCTCCGGAACCAACTTCACTTGTTTTAGTTCCAACATAATCAAGTTGCAATCCCACAGCAACATTTTCTGCAAGTTTGCGACCATAGCCTAAACCTATTTTTGTTTGATTGAATGTATTATCACCTGTATAGTTAGCACTCAATCCGAACACGCCGGCTTTTTGAACAGGCATAGCAAAAACACCGTAATGGCTGCTGATACCACCTTCTACCAAAAAATAATTCTGCGTACTGATACCGGCAGCGGGAGCTTCTAAATAAGCCATAGCAGCCTGATTGTTTTGAGCGCTAAACACATCTTGAAAAGTTACACTGGCATTACCCATGCTGTTCGACCGGGCACCGGCATCGCTGTAGCCCGTTTGCGCGCTAAGTTTACACAGGGTGCAAACCATTAACATTGCGGCTGTTAGTGTATGTTTCATTAGGGTAAAGATAAATGAAATTATATTTCAAAATCGCGACTGTTCACATCCAATTGTTGAATAATATGCGGTCAAAGCCCTATTTTAGCGACCTCAAAGACTAACTTAAACAAATCGTTAAATTATGGATGTAAACATGATTCTTTATGCCGTCCCTTTAATGGGGGTTTTGGCATTGATATTTACCTATGTAAAAAGTGCCTGGGTGGGCAAACAAGAGGTAGGCAATGAACGTATGGCAGGTATTGCAAAAGCAATTTCCGATGGCGCCATGGCCTTTCTTCGCGCAGAATATAAGATTCTGGCCATTTTTGTGGTGATTGTTGCCATTTTATTGGCATTATCCGGTGCCAGTGAAGAAAATTCTTCTGCATTAGTTGGTTTGTCGTTTATTGTTGGTGCTTTTTGTTCGGCTCTAGCCGGATTTATTGGTATGCGCGTAGCTACCAAAGCTAATGTGCGTACAACAAATGCCGCTCGTCACGGATTGGGAAAAGCATTGGAAATTGCTTTTACCGGTGGTTCAGTAATGGGAATGGGTGTTGTTGGTTTAGGTATTTTGGGACTTGGAACATTATTATTGATTTATTCTAATATGTATGGTTTCGAAGGACAGGCTGCAGCGGTTAAAGTAATTAACGTTGTTACAGGCTTTTCTTTTGGTGCCTCTTCAATTGCATTATTCGCTCGTGTGGGTGGTGGTATTTATACCAAAGCTGCTGATGTTGGTGCCGATTTAGTTGGTAAAGTTGAAGCCGGAATTCCGGAAGATCATCCATTAAATCCTGCAACAATTGCCGATAACGTAGGTGACAACGTTGGTGATGTAGCCGGTATGGGTGCCGATTTATTTGAAAGTTATGTTGGTGCCATTGTTGGTACCATGGTATTAGGAACTGCTTTTATGGCTGGGTCTATAGCTGAAGGTGGAAGTTTTAGCGAAGACGGGTTTAATGGTTTGTCTGCCGTTTTATTACCACTCGTTTTAGGTGGTGTGGGTATCCTTACATCTATTATCGGAACATTTTTTGTTCGAGTAAAAGAAGGTGGTAATCCTCAAAAAGCATTAAACGGTGGTGCTATTGGCTCATCAGTAGTAATGGTGATTTTATCTTATTTCATTATTACCTGGATGTTGCCCTCATCATTTAGTTATGAAGATGTATTATATGGCGGTAAAGAACGTACCATTACTTCATTAGGCATTTTTATTGCCACAATAGTAGGTTTGGTTGCAGGTACTGCTATAGGATTTATCACTGAATATTATACCGGAACAGGTAAAAAACCGGTAATGAAAATTGTGCGTCAAAGTTCAACAGGTGCTGCTACCAATATCATTGCCGGCTTAAGTGTTGGTATGATGTCAACCGCATGGCCTGTGCTTATTTTAGGTGCTTCTATCATGATTTCATTTGCTTGTGGTGGTTTATATGGTATTGCGATTGCCGCTGTAGGTATGTTGGCAAACACAGGTATTCAATTAGCTGTGGATGCATACGGTCCTATATCGGATAATGCAGGTGGTATTGCACAAATGGCAGATCTTCCTAAAGAAGTTCGTCAGCGCACTGATAAGTTAGACGCTGTTGGAAATACTACCGCTGCTATCGGAAAAGGATTTGCTATTGGTTCAGCAGCCTTAACTGCATTAGCATTATTTGGTGCATTTATGCAAGTAACAGGATTAACCAAAATAGATATTTCACAAGCACACGTAATCACCGGTTTATTTGTTGGTGCTATGTTGCCATTTTTGTTTTCGGCAATGGCTATGCAAAGTGTTGGTAAAGCTGCCATGGCCATGATTGAAGAAGTGCGCAGACAATTTGCATCTATTCCTGCATTAAAAGCGGCATTGGAAGTAATGAAACGCAATGGCGAAAAAGAAATGAATGAATGGTCACAAGCAGACCAGGATACTTTTAATGCTGCAGAAGGAAAAGCAGAGTATGCAAAATGCGTTGAAATTTCTACAAAAGCTGCTGTAAAAGAAATGGTATTACCAGGATTAATGGCTGTTTTAGTTCCTGTTATTGTAGGTTTTGCACCTAAAGTTTTAGGATTAAATACAGGTGAAAATGTATTGATGGGACCTGAAATGTTAGGCGGTTTATTAGCAGGTGTAACCGTGAGCGGTGTATTGATGGCGATTTTCCAGGCAAATGCCGGTGGCGCTTGGGACAATGCTAAAAAAATGTTTGAAGAAGGCGTTGAAATTAATGGTAAAACCTATTACAAAGGCAGCGAACCTCATAAAGCTGCTGTTGTTGGTGATACAGTTGGAGATCCATTTAAAGATACTTCAGGACCTTCCATCAATATCTTAATAAAACTCATGAGTGTTGTAAGTCTTGTGCTTGCCTCATTAATGATTTAATTTATTTTTTAAATAAAGTAACGACCCCGGAAGCAAATTCCGGGGTCGTTTCATTTACGCAAGACAAGCCTTGGTGTGGGTCAATTGAGCACCTAACCTTACGGTGGATGTCATTTTAGCATGAAATTTGGTAGTTTAGTAGGCATGAAACACATCGTCATTGCATTTTTTATAGTGTGTTTTACTACACAACACGTAAAAGCACAAACCGATACAGTTGAACTCAACTACATTGCTGATTATTATTTTGAAAATTTATTACCCTATTCAGCATATACTTCCTGCTTTCACGAACAGGGCGAACCATATATTTATGCAGCCTGTCGCGACTTAGGTGTAGTTACTTTTGATATTACTGATGTAGCTAATCCATTGCCCATTGATACAGTTGCTTTATTTGCATTAAATGGATTTAAACCAACTAATTTATCTCAACACGGCAATTATTTATATGTTGCAACAGGTGGTTTTGATGGATTTGCTCAAAATGCCGGTTTAACCATTTTAGATATTGGTGATCCAACACATCCGGTAATTAAGGATTTATGGGATTCAATCGCATTTAATCAGGGGGCAGCAATTGTAATTACTGATGGCGATTATGCCTATTTAGGAGGCATGGAAGAAGGTGTTATTATTTTAGATGTTAAAGATAAAACACATATTAAATATGTTTCTTCAATTTTACCCGACCCTAATTTTCCTGAGGTGCCAGGATTATTTTCGGTGCCAAATGCTAGAGGTTTAGCATTTTATGGAGAGGATAAATTATTAGTGGCAAATGATGCAGGTGGTTTGCGTGTAATTGATATCAGTAATAAATTAATTCCTGTTGAAATTGAAAAATATGTAAATACCGATATCGAAGATATTGCACAATCTGCTTATAATAATATTGTTGTTGTTGACCACTATGCGTATATCACAGTTGATATGTGTGGTATGGAAGTAGTAGATTTAAATACTAACCCAATTTCAAATGTAATGTGGTTTAATCCATGGGATTGTGATTCTACAAATTGGATAGACCGCCCTGGTCATACCAACGAAATTAAATCGGTAGGAGATAGCTTATTATTTGTTTCAGGTGGTGATTCGGAATTATTAATTTTCGATATTACAGAAAGGACGAATCCTCGTTTGGTGGGAAGTTATGCAAATGTTTTAGACAGTATAGCTACATGGGCAATTGATGTGCGATATCCATATGTGTCATTGGCATTAATTAATAACGAAATTTTTGGGGTTCCATTTTATTCTAATGTTGGTGGTATTGCGCTGTTGGAATGGAATGCAGTGCCTGTTGTAGGTATCGAAGAAACATCAATTACAGCCTTGCAAATGTATCCCAATCCGGTTATCAATACTTTGCATGTTATATTAACTAGTGGAGCTAAATATTATTTAATTAAAGATATCAGCGGACGAAATATATTTGAGGGGACAACTAATAATAACAACATCGATTGCACTTCATTAAATGCCGGAATGTATATGATTAATTTGTTTGATACACAAGGCGTTTTAAGTAGTTCAGGTGTTTTTATCAAACAATAGTTGCGAAAATATTGGGCAAAAAAAGATCCCGCATTGCTGCGGGATTCCACATCAAAAATGAATAAAGCACCTGTTTATTTTATTAAACTGATTTGCTTTATTGCTACTGAGCTACGAGAAATAAATCTTAACATATATTCACCTGCAGCTAAATCGGATAAATCGATTGTAGTTTTTCCACCGATTATGGTTGCATTTTTAATTTGCTGGCCATTAATATTTAATACACTTAATTGAATATCATCAGCAAAATCAGTAACGTTAATTGTGATTGAACCTGCACTTAATGTTGGGTAAACAGTTATCAATTCATTTAAGGTTGGTTCTTCAATACCGGTTACTTGTGTTATTTCAATTGTTTTACAATTTTGGTCTTCACCATATTTATTCTCTGCATTTAAACAAACCAAGTAAGTACCTATAGCCGGAAAAATATGTGTAGGTTCGGCAATTACAGAACTTCCTCCATCACCAAAATTCCAACTGTATGCATCTGCATCAACACTTAAATTGGTAAAGCTTAAAACATTTGTGGCGCCTGTATAGTCATATTCTGCGGTTGGGTCATAAGGTTCAAATCTGTTGTAATCGAAAGCACGATATAACATGGCATTTTCAGTTGTAATTGGATCTGGTGCTTCTGTTTCTAATGAGTTACCCGGTTCTTGATCTTGCATCCACATTACATGAACTTTATCATTTGTAGTTGACCAGTATACGGTAGGTACAACGTTCTCAAAATTTAAATCAGCAGTATAGGATAAATTAATTGGAGTTGACCAACTCACACCATTGTCGGTTGAATAAAATCCAAATAAATCCCTGAATGATTCTGCAGTTTCAACGGTAGGGTCACCGAAGTAATCAGTAAATTCAACAGGGTGTGTATATACTACATATAAATTTCCGGTTTCAGGATCAACTGTTGCACTTGGTTGTGAAGTAAATCCGCAACCATAATTTGGTAAATTAGCTCCAATACCTAAAAACGGATCACCATCTTCATCCCAATCAACTAATGTAAAATCTAAATATTGAACGCTGTCTGCACCAAATGTTTCATTCCAGTACCACATTCCTGTTGTTCCCGGAAAATAGGTCCATGCATTATCACCTGCTTCCACATCTAAAATTCTGGTAACACCTGTCCAAACATGCATCATACCATCATTATCAATAGCTAATGCAATTGCACCATCATGATTCGGTAAAGTATCAGCAACTCCATCACCAGTAATATCAGAAATTTCGTTGCCATCGAAATTATCAAATTCAAAATCAATTAATCGTGTTCTTGTCCATGAACCAATATCACCATTGCTGGTAGATTTCCAAACAGATAAATCAGTAATACTTTCGCCGGCGGCAATATATACATTATTGTCAATAACACGCATTACATAACATTCACCACCCATTACAGAAATTCCTGATGCTGTATCAATTCCCGGCAAACGTAATTCTTGTATATCCCATGTTGCGCCATTATCTGAAGACCGATAATACAACATGTAATTATTAGTATTTGAAGGATCGTTATTGGCGGCTAATAAATGCACATAATTAGAACCTTCTGAAGCAGCTGCTCTTGGCCAGGTGCCATGCAATAATAATGAATTTGGATTTTCTGTCCAGTCGTTAGAACCAATTGATTCATTTTCAAAAATGACAATATTATTATTGCCATCGTGAGCAAAATACATTTCATGATCACCAACATTAATTAATGCAGGAAAACCTGTTCTGATATCCTCAATTCGAGAAGTAGGTAATGTTCCCCAAGTACTTCCATCGTAAGTATTATAAAATGTTCCGCGGTCAGGACGTGCATCGGTAGTATTAGTAGAGCCGGTATAAACTGCACTCACTTTACCATCGGGATATACTAATAAATGATTTGGAGAACAACCATTGGTTACTAAGTCGTACGATGTGTATCCAACAACATCGCCACCTGCGCGTGCACCACTTGATTGTTTGTAAAAAACATTATTATCAATAGGTGTTGCATCAATAATATTTCGATGCACGGTATAACTTTGATTATTTACTACTTTAATCTGGCGTAATAAATCTTGATTTTTTGCGGCCGTAGCAATTTGAGCATTTGCATGTAAGGTTAAACCTAATGCAGTTAGCAAGTAAAAGATTTTTCTCATAACAATTGTTTTTAGTTATCAATTGTCCGCAAAGTATTTCATCTTTTCATTTAATGTGCATAGGGTTTGTCATTTAAGATTTCATTAATGTTAATTAACAAAAAACCCCGGCTATTGCCGGGGTTTTAACTTAAATATTTTAAGTTAATTATTTGCTAACAGTAATTTGACGGCTAGTAAAAGCACCATCTTGATTAAATACTTTAACAATATAATTACCAGCAGCAACTTCAGAAAGGTCGAAGTTAACGCTACCGTTGAAAGATGTAGTAGAAATCATTTTTTCACCTAATGCGTTATACATTTCAGCGAATAAAGTTCCAAAGTTTCCGTTAACTTCTACAGTTACGTTAGAAGAAGCAGGAGTTGGGTAAACAGTTAATGCTTTGTCTAAAGCGTAGTCAACTACAGCAACGTTAATGCTGATAGTTTTACAAGTGTTATCGCTATCATATTTATTATTAGCAATTAAACAAACGTTGTAAGAATTAGAAGCGGCATAAACGTGAGCAGGGTTTTCTAAAGTTGAAGAACCACCGTCACCGAAATCCCAAGAATAAGAGTCTGCATCAACAGAGAGGTTGCTGAAGTTTACTAAACCTGTAACGCCATCTGGAGTATAATCGTACTCAGCAGTTGGTGGGTAAGGGTTAAAGCGAGCTTCATCAAAACATTTGTATTGCATATTACTCATACCTGGAGCATCAGGAGCATTAGTATCTAATGAAGTACCTGGATCTTCATCTTGCATCCAAAGTACGTGCATACAGTCACCAACTATTCTAGCGTAAGCATTAGGGAAAGTTGATTCTTGACTTTCGTGAGCTGTATAAGTCATGTTAATAGGAGCAGACCAAGTAGCACCACCATCATCAGAATAAGTTCCGAAAACATCGCGGAAAGACTGAGCAGCTTCATTTAATGGATCTTCGTAAAGGTCAGTGTATTCAATTGGGTGAGTAAATGTTAAATAGATACGACCAATTGTATAATCAACTGCTGCAGCAGGCATAGAGGTGAAAGTTACACCGTCATACATACCAAGGTCAGCACCAATACCTAAGAAAGGATCACCATCATCATCCCAGTCAACTAATAAGTCGATCCAAGTAGGTTCACCCATAGCCATAGTTGAATTCCAGTACCACATACCGTAGATACTTGGGAAATAGCTCCAACCTTCAGCAACATCATCATCTAATAACAGATAATAACCTGACCATACGTGTAAGATACCAGCATCGTCGAGGATCATTTCATGGAAACCATCAGTAGTTTCAACTGTATCAGCGATACCATCACCGGTTACGTCTGAAATTTGATCAGCATCACCTTGATAGTTATCAAAACCTGTTTCAATAATTGATTGAACAGTCCAAGTTCCTTCAGCACCATTTTCGGTAGAAGTTAAAAGGTATAAATCTGTCCAAGAGCTACCGTAAAGGATATAAATAGTGCTTCCGTCAACAGCTATTTGATAGCAGTCTGCAGAAATTGCACCAACACCCATTGTAGCATCGATAGGTAATACCTGATTTTGGATAGCAAAAGTAGCACCACCATCGTCAGAACGAGAGAAATTCACAGCAGTTGGAGTTCCTGAGTTAGGGCTAACAATATAAATATCGTCAGTACCTGCAGGACAAACTGCGCGAGGCCATAAACCGATGTGACCGCCTGAAATAGCTAATGCAGCCCAATCAGTAGCGCCAACAGCAGAGTTAGCATAAACGCCAACGTTAGCTCCATCGTGAGATGCAACTAATTCGCGACCATCAAATTCATAAATTGAACCAAATCCTGAACGTGCAGTTTCAACACGTGCAGTTGGAGCAGCACCCCAAGTAGCACCATCGTTGTGGTTGTAAAACATACCACGGTCAGACCAAACACCATCAGCTACAGTTGATCCAGTCCAGATTGCAGATACATCGCCATCAGGATATGCGATAACACGATCCATAGCTGCAGAGTTGGTTTGCAGCGGATAACCGGTAGAACCGATAGTTTCACCGGTACGTGAACCGGATTTGAAATAAAAAGACTCAGTATTCACTGGGATACCGGTGCCATCGTTTTTAAGCGATGGGTTGTAATGAACGGCTTTAGCGTTTTTGAATTTCGCTAACAACTCCGCTCTGTTGTGTGGAGTCGCTGTAATAGACGACTGCGCAAACATGCTCAGGGTTATGAAACCCGTTGCCAAGGTTAGTATTAATTTTCTCATAGCGTAAAAATTTTCGTTAGAAAACAATTTTTGTAAAGATATAAAGTTACTGTTAAATTATGCAAAATGTTTTAAAATGGGGTTAAAAATTAACGGTTGAGAAAAAATAACCGGCCCCTGCAACGCCCACCAACAGGGGAAAGCTATCATTTGGTATATGTTAAAAAGCCAAATTTAACACAAAGAACATAGCCTGATTTGTCTGAGATGCATAGGATAGCTACTGCTAATCAATTACTTGTAAGATGATAAAGGGAGGTGATTTAGACCAGCTAACAGAAGAGTTTTTTAGGCATACTCAGACCACGTTATCGTATTTCATATTTCAGTCATTTTTATTCCAGAAGCAGGTATTATTAAAAAATGGAGATAAAATGAGTTAAGAGGACCGTGTAAATGAGTTTACTCAAATGGAATATTGTTTTGTTTAAAAACTGCTAAAAGGTAATTGCTAAGTTGTATAGTTGTGAATAAGATATGTCGTAAACAACTTAGTCGCGATTTGTAAACTAATATTTTCATATAGGGATTTCTAAAATAAAAAAAGGAGACCAAATTGATCCCCTCTTTAAAATTTAAACTACTTGTTAATTAAGCAGCACCGTTTCCGGCAGCTGGAGCAACAACTGTAGCTTTAGCTTTTTTAGCAGCTTTTTTCTTAGGAGCCGCTTTCTTTACTTTTTTTGTAGCTTTTTTAGCAGTAGCTTTTTTGGCAGCTTTTTTAGCAGCCGGACGACCGCGTTTTCCTGCTTTTTTAGCAGCAGCTTTTTTAGGAGCAGCTTTTTTAGCAGCTTTTTTAGGAGCGGCTTTTTTAGCAGCTTTTTTAGGAGCAGCTTTTTTAGCTACTTTCTTAGCAGCTTTTTTTGGAGCAGCTTTTTTTGCTGCTGCTTTCTTACCGGCAGGACGTCCACGTTTGCCAGCAGATTTTTTTGTTGATTTTGCCATTGGAAAAATATTTGGTTATTGCAAAATTATACATAAATTTATATTATCAAAAAAAATTAAAAAAAAAATTGTTGATTTTCACATGTTTTGCACATTATTATATACAACAATGTTATAAATAAGTACTTTTTACCACATATTCGTTGATAAACCTACTTTCAACAATTAATTTTCAGCTCCATTTATTCCCTAAATATCCTTTTTTAATTCCTGATTTACTTTTTTGATTGCTCTTTCGGTATTGCAAATTGTCGAAATGTACATCGTTAGATAGCCAAAATCATTTTCATTTAACCCAAATTGATATTCATTTTTTGTTTGAACAGGATATTGATTAACCAAAAATCCGGTTTGAGCTTATCTGTTTCCTCCTGAATAGTTTTCTTGAACACTCCTGTTGTATTCGATAAAATCGGTTGAAGGTAAAGTGACAACTTCCAAATTGCGCAACATAGTTATAATTTGTCCTCGGTGATAAGTCGAATGATTCATGCAATGTAAAACAATGTCGCCATTCCTGGTTTGAAATTCTTTCCCGCTTATTGCCCGGTAATAACAAATCGATTCGAAAAAACTTTCATGTCGAGTTTCTACAAACTGAATAAAATCTTCACACTGCCTGATGAAATATAAATCATATCCGGCAAAGTCATCGCTGTATTCAGCGCTGGGCCAGGTGCTGAGCGAGATACCCTGCATGCGGCTAAGCCATATCACCTGCGCATCCCAGATGTGATATATAGTTTTTCTTATGCTGGTAAAACTATTATTCACTTGTGCATCAACAATATCATTAGGCAATAATTGCAAGGTGTCAATTATCTTTTTGTTTGCCCAAAGATTATATCTGCAGAAAGAAACCAGTAGTTGTTTCATACAATAGTTATGTTTGAGCAACTAAACTACTCTTCCTTCATCTAATTTACAATTGCGGATTTGTGGATAATAATTTGGTTCTGCTTCTTGAAGGTTAACTCATTTAATAGAATTCATCTGGTAATACCCAATCATTCTATCATACCCAACACTGAAATCATGTTGGTATACCAAGAGCGAATAGTCGTTTTCAGTTTCAAAACTATTTCCCTCGGTGTACGTGAAATCGGCAAATGAAGTTCCAATAGAACGAACAGCATATGCATAATTGTAATAACCCTGCTTCAAGTAAAGTTTGCCTACATATTGTTGCTTGTCGAAATCGTAAGTCATTTTGTTGAGTGGGGTCATGGTGTTATTGCTTAACTCACCAAATACATATACATCACCTGAAGTAATCATGTATGGATATTGTAAAACAAAATTCACCCAGGCATAATCACCCTCGGTTTCAACATTGTTTGCCAAGTCGGCATGAATTACATACTGACCATTTGCATCTTTCTCAAAAAAGTACTTTTGATAAACTTTACTTTCATCTGTATTCACATATACCTCGTAACTGCCTGCTTCTTTTTCAATTTTAACGATACGGTCAGATTGAAATTTAAGCGTTTTGGTGTCAAAACGTCGATATTCTTTCCCTGCAGGGAAAACAATATCGTCAATATCGTAATACAACATGTCATTTGATATCAATCGAGGTTTAATATCATACTTGATATTATCAAACCGGCCGTTTTGCATTAAACTGACCTTCATTTCATCAAATGCAGCTCCAATATCCAGGTTTTGTATATCGATTGT